>Ga0187866_1000123_pt1 | contig 101026 bp, 110 predicted proteins | sample June2016WEW_11_1_3_FD_133013 | JGI IMG/M metagenome (GOLD analysis project Ga0187866, IMG submission 133013) | Peatland microbial communities from SPRUCE experiment site at the Marcell Experimental Forest, Minnesota, USA - June2016WEW_11_150 | ecosystem: Environmental > Terrestrial > Soil >... | reverse complement strand
CCTGAAGGATGACGCCATAAAAAGGTTCCAGGAACAGGTCAAGATCGTTGACATCATGGAGACCGAGGACAACGGCGCCATCAAGGCCAAGATCGCTGAACTCAAGGCCCAGGACCCCGGTGCGTTTCCCGCCGACCCCATGGTCATCCAGGTCAAGGAGGCCGGCGGTGCTCAGGAGGTCGCGGCAGCAGGGGTGAACCCGCAGTTCCTCGAGATCGAGAAAAGGCTCAACGCCATCGAGAAGAAGATCGAGTTCACCGATGCAGAGGTTGCGCAGCGCGTTGGCAGGAAGATCGGTCGAGACATTGGGATACTCTATGGACTTGTGGCAGGATTGGTAATATTCTACCTACTGAACATCCTGCGGTTCATCTGAGCGTACGGAGGTGAAAGAAAAATGTTCAAGTTTGAGAAAGAACAGCAGGTGTGGGACTTCAACGGAACCAAGCTCGGTGGACAGCCCGGCGAGTACCCGACGGTGCTCGCGGCCTCCATCTTCTACAACAAGCACGAGATCGTGCTCGACGACAAGAAGGGAACTATCGACAAGCCGAAGACCGAGGCACTCTGGGCACGGTGCCAGGAGCTCTCCGATGCGGTGAACATCCCGCACTTCATCCAGATCATGGCAGAGAGCGGTGAGGCATTCGAGAAGTACATTGACTGGTTCGCAAGCGTGGACGACAAGACGGCGTTCCTGCTTGACTCGTCGGCACCCGCAGCGCGGATGCACGTGGCCAAGTACGTCACCGACATCGGGCTTGCTCACCGTGCCATCTACAACTCCATCAACGGGTCCATCCAGCAGGCCGAGATCGATGTCCTCGCAAAGAGCGACATCGATTCTGCCATCGTGCTCGCCTTCAACCCGGCCGACCCGTCGGTATGGGGCAGGCAGAAGGTGCTCGCCGAAGGCGGTGTTGCAGGGCAGACCAAGGGCATGCTCCAGATCGCCGAGGAGTGCGGCATCAAGCGCCCCATCCTGGACACTGCGGCAACTCCGCTGGGCCTGGGTTCCGGGAGCGCATACCGCGAGATCCTGGCCTGCAAGGCCATCTTCGGGTACCCAACCGGCGGTGCCTACCACAACATGACCGTGGCCTGGACCTGGCTCAAGCGTTGGAAGGGGACGAGCAAAACCCCCTCACAACTCGAAGCAGGCTACAAGGGTAAACCCCTCCTCCTCGAGCAGATGTCGCACCACTACCTCGGTGGCATGGAGGGAATCAAACAGGCAGCATGGTCCGCACCCGATATCGGGTGCAACCTGATCGCAAGCACCCTGGGTGCCAACCTGATCATGTACGGGCCCATCGAGAACGTGGAACCCATGATCACCGCGCAGGCGTACATGGATATCGTGACCCTCGAGGCGGTCCGTTCCCTGGGCATTGACATAAAGGAGGGTGTGAAGCACCCCATCCAGAAACTCATCTAAACTTTTTTTATTATAGGAGCGTTTATCAATCGGAAATTCGGTGAAAATCGCAATTTTAATGTTTTCAGGATATTCTCCTGTTGGGCTAGTGGGGGCTCCCCGTAGAAGCATGATGGGGAGCTCTTGCCCCGTTAACTGGTCTATTCCTTCGCGTACAGCTTCTTCATCACCCAGGCCATGTTCTCTCCGAGGATTCTCATCGTGCGGATCCCCTCCTCGTCCTTCTCGACGTCCCCCCTCTCAAGCCCGATGCCAACGTTCCAGTAGCTCGAGCCGGGAACGACCATCTGGCTGATGAAGAAGAAGTGGTTTAAGGTGTCGAAGGCATGGATGGCCCCGCCCCTCCGGACCGCAACCACCGCCGCCCCGACCTTCCTTCTGAACATGGAGTCATTGAAGATGCCGACGAAACCGGCCCTGTCCATGAGGGCCTTTATCTCGGGCGAGACATCCGCAAAATAGGTCGGGGACGCGAGGATGATCCCGTCGGCCTCGTCCATCTTCCCGATGCACTCGTTCACGATATCGTCATCGATGGCACACCGCCTGTTCCGTTCCTTCATGCATCCATAGCACGCATTGCACCCGTGCACCGGCTTCCCCGCGAGCTGGACGAGCTCGGTCTCTATCCCCTCCTCCTCAAGCGCCGAGAAGACATGCCGCACGAGGATGGCGGTATTCCCGTCCTTCCGTGCGCTCCCGTTGATTGCTATAACCTTCATGATCGGTATCCTTCTCTCACCACGCCGCACCATGGCCATCGCTCCCCTCCCTTCCGGGCGAAGAGATCATCTTCCACGGCGAAGAGCATGCTGCGTTCCCTCCGGCTCGCGGCGAGGATCGGTTTACCCCCTGATTGGTCGTGTATCCCTTTAACCGCTTCTCTATCGGGACTTCCCTTCAGGAAAGCACGGATACTCCCAGCTGGATATACCCGATTCTTTCGGAAATGAACAGGATCGGGTGAATCCGGCGCCCTCAACCGGATTGCTACCCGGCAGGCTATCCCCCGTTCCGAGGAGATCTTGCATACCCTTCCCGGGGGGGAGGAAAGAGGATATCACATGAAATTATGTTCATTTAATTTTAAGGATTGAATATTTTCATATTTTCGAATAAGAAAAGTTAAATATAATTTAGATAAAATATTTAATTGAGGTGCGCGCCCGGGGGAGAAGGCACGATATCCTTCATGAACATGAGACAGGATCGCCACGAGTGGACTTTCTGGGACTTCGTCCTCATCGGACTTGTACTCCTTTCGGTCTTCATCGCGAACGTCTTCATCTATTACCTGTACCAGGGGACCGTCTTTGTCCTCACCAACTTCTTCTACATCCCTGTGATCTTCGCCGCGTTCCAGTACCCGAAGAGGGGGATCTTCGTCTCATCATCCCTCGCCCTCCTCTACTTCGGCGTGATCTACACCTTCCTCTCCCAGGACCCCACCGCTATCACCTCGGGGACCATGCAGTTTTACGTCTTCGTTGCAGTCGGTACCATGGTCTCCCACCTCTCCAACGAGCTCCGCGAGCAGGAGCTCCGGTACCGGGGCATCTTCGACCACTCCGAGGCCGGTGTCTTTTTGATAGACCGCAAGGACCACCATATCGTCGAGGTAAATGAGCAGTCAGCCGCCCTCGTCGGGTATCCCAGGAGCGAGCTCTCGGGCAGGGATATCTCGTCGATCTGGCACGAAGTCTCGGACATGGAGGACTTCTTCGAGCGACTGAAGAAGGAGTATGCCATCTCGGGCTACGAGACCCGGTTCCAGACGAAGGACGGCCGGGTCAGGTGGGTACTCATCTCCGCTGCAGTACTCGAGGACTGGGAGATCGTCTGTACCATCGTTGACATCTCAGAGCGGAAGCAGACCGAGCGGGAGATCATCAGGAGGAACAAGGAACTCGCCATCATCAACCAGATGGGGACCGCCATCTCCACTGCCGCCACCCTCGAGGAACTCCAGAAGGTCGCCCTCGAGAAGACCCTCGGGTTCATGGACTTTGACGTGGGAGCCATCTACCTCGTCCAGAACGGGGTGAAGACAGCCGAGCTCGCCCACCAGCAGGGAATTCCGGAGTCGATGCTCCAGAGGATCAGGGAGATACCGGCTGACACCTCCCCCTTTGGCCGTACCTTCGTCGAGGGGGTCCCCCTTTTCTACAAGGACGTGGAGGCGGGCGGGATCGACTGGGTGAGGCCCCCCCTCATCTCCCTCGCGATCATCCCTCTCGTCACCAATGCAGGAGTTGTCGGGGCCATGTTCCTCGGGAATACCGAGCCCTACTCATTCCACGAGGGTGATGCGGCCATCCTCGAGCATATCGGCAAGGAGGTGGGAAACGCCATCGCAAAGGCCCGCCTCCAGAGGCAGCTCCAGGAGAAGATCGATGAGGCGAACCTGTACATCGATATCATGACCCATGACATCCACAATGCCAACACCATCTCCATGGGTTATGCCGAGATCCTCACCGAGATCCTCCAGGATGAGCCGAGGACGTTTGCGAACAAGCTCCTCTCGAGCGTGCTCCAGAGCTCCTCCATCATCGATAATGTCGCCACCATCCGCCGGATCCATGCCGAACGCCCCGTGCTCCGAATCAAGAGCCTGGACGAGATCATCAGGGAGGAGATCCTTCACTACCCGGGGACCGAGATCAGCTACCAGCCGACGGGATTCACCATCCTCGCCGATGACCTTATCCCGGTCATCTTCAGGAACCTCATCAGCAATGCCCTCAAGTTCGGCGAGCAGCGGGCGAAGGTCGAGATCAGCGCACGGGCGATAGGGAAGGACGAGGTGGAGGTCGCCGTTGCCGATACGGGGCCGGGCATCTCGGACGATCTCAAGGGGGTCATCTTCGCACGGTTCCAGCGCGGCAAGGGGAAGAAGAGCGGGAAAGGCCTCGGGCTCTACATCACCCGGATCATCGTCGAACGCTACGGGGGGCGTATCTGGGCCGAGGACCGGTTCCCCGGCCACCCGGAGAAGGGTGCAGTCATCAGGTTCCGGTTGAAGAGACCGGTGTAGTTCCTTTTTACGGAGAAAGGGCGGACCGGAAAAGAGAGGATTTTCGTTATGCGGTATAGTTCCTTTTTCCGGAGAAAGGGCGGACCGGAAAAGAGAGGATTTTGTTATGCGGTGTAGTTCCTTTTTCCGGAGAAAGGGCGGCCCGGAAAAGAGAGGATTTTCGTTATGCGGTGTAGTTCCTTTTTCCGGAGAAAGGGCGGCCCGGAAAAGAGAGGATTTTCGTTATTTCTTCAGGTAGTCCATCGCGAGATCCACGATGGCTGCCAGGGCCTCGCCTGACCAGAGCTCGGAGTTCATTGTCATGTGATATGGCGAGAGGTCGTCGATCTCGATCTTGTAGTAGTTCCGGTACCTCGTCCGCTCGCTCTCCTCTCTCTGGAGGGTCAGCTCACGGGCCGTGTACTCGTCCATCCCGTCCCGGGTCGCGATCCTCTTCGCCCTGCACCCGATGGGCGCCGTGAGCCAGATCCGGAGGTCTGCATCCTCAACCATCCAGCCTGAGAGCCTCCCCTCGACCACGATATTGTCCCTTGCTTTTGCCGTCTCCTTCTGCCGGACATCGATGAGGGCATCGATGGTGATATCCTTCTCGGCAACCTCCCCGAACTCCCCGACCGAGAGCCCTCTCTCATTCGCGAGGTCCCGGAACATCTCTCCGGCTGATATCAGCTCGAATTTGTGTTTCTCTGCAATGGAGCGGGCAAGGGTCGTCGTGCCGCTCCCGGGTGGGCCGCTCACCGTGATCTTCATCAGATACCCCCGATATTCAAGGATTTCCGGATCACCTGGCTGATGCAGATGGAGCAGATCATGTACCACAGGATCCAGGCAGGCGCGATCCAGATTGCCCCGGTCCAGATTAGCCGGAAACCGAAATAGGGAAAGATGATGTTCGCGAGGTACGGCTTCAGTTCCGTGATGAGCGGAAGCTTATAGATCAGCCAGAGGAAGATAGGGATGGAGACGAGGAGGATATACGCCATCGGCTTGAACTGCTCCTGCGAGACCTCCAGCTGCTCCTTCATCATCTTATCTCTCTTTGACTCGAGCTTTTTAATCCTTCTCTCGTCTTTGGAGAGCTGGGCGTCCCTGTACTCCTTCTGGAACTCCTTCATCCCCTGCTGGACCTCCTGGAGCCGCTCATAGTCGATCGTGTACTTCTGGAGGAGAGAGGAGTAGAGGCCGGTGAGGGCGGAGAGGATGAGGATGATCACGTAGAAGGGCAGATTGACGGGATCTGCGAGGAGAGGGCCGAGGATGAGGTCCATGGCCAACCCTACGACGTGGCGTATCTGGGGGATGGTCGAGAGGAAGATGATCCCCATCGCTAGGACGAGGGAGATCTGGTTGCCATATTTCTTCATGTCCATACCGGTCTCACCTGAGTGCTTCGGCCATATCCTCAACGGCCCGCTCGAGGAGGAAGTCCTGGTTCTTCACGATCTTCACCGTGCAACCGGTCATCATCCCGTACGCTGCGGCCATGGCCCGGTTGTACTCCTGGTGAAGTGCGATCTCCTTTCCAGAATCCATGTCCCTCGTCCTGGTGGTATCCGTGAGCCTGCGTGAGAGGATCTGGTCCTCGTCCGTCTCGACGAGGATCACCATGTCAGGCTTGAGCTCCCGAAGCACCCATTCCGGGAGTCCTGCGAGGAACCCCTTCGGGGTCTTGACCGTGCAGTGGGTGTCGATGATGACGTTCCCCTCGATCTTCGCGATGGCCTGGGCCGCCTCCCTCTGGATATCCTTCTGGACAGGTCCCGGGAGCTTCCTCATCCCGTCCCTGTCGCTCACGATCTTCTGGCTCGAGGCGACCTCGAACATGAAGCTCCCGAAGTTGATCGACTGGTAGGAGATCCCTTCCTTCCCGAGCACCTCAAGGGCACCGTTCACGACGGTGGTCTTCCCGACGCCCGGAACACCGGTGATGACAACACGCTTCCCCATCCCGCATCACACCTCTCTATAGTATATGCACTCCTGATTTAATATCCCTCATTTGATGCGGGGGTGATCTAAGAAAATCCCCTCGGGCATCCGTCATAATCCGATATCGCAATGGACGCTCCTGGGGGATTCGCTCCGCTCACCCCCGCCGCGGCGGCGTCCCTCTGAATGTTAAGAATCGTAGGATCGGAAGATTCCGGAAACGGGGGGCTGCCCGTGCGGCGGGGGGCGGGTGAGCCCCCCGAGAGCACCCCAGAAGTACAAAGATTAGATATCCCGTTGAAAAGCTCTTGATCCGTAGTGGACATTCTCAGGGCTTTTCCCGCGTTTCTCTGGGAATCTTCCTATTGGGCTCTTGGGGGACTTCCGCCCCCGCCGCGGGCATCCCCCGTCGTGCACTGGAACTCGCGAAGGACGGTTTCAGGAATCACCGGATTCTCCCGGAAATTATTAGAGATTAGTTTCGACCTGCACTCAATACCCATATTTTATAAGGAAACAAAAAAACGAACAGAATGAGAAGGCAGGCGCATCTTGTGATCGGGGCAATTGTGTTTCTTGCCTATACCTATCCGCTGTATCTTCTCCTGAGATTCCCGACGAATACGATGCTCATTGGGTTCTTCGCCGTCCTCTTCGGGTCGGTAATGCCCGACGTGCTGGAGCCCGCGAGGACCTGGACCCACAGGGGGCTGGGGCACAGCAGGAGAGCACTGAAAATCTCTGCGGAGATATTCGGCATCTCGGCCCTACTTGGGTTATTCTCGTTTTTCAACCCCGAGCTCTCGCTCTCTTACGTGGTTTCGGGCTTCTTCCTCGGGTACGCGGTGCATCTCCTCGCTGATTCGACGACACGAGCGGGGCTGCCGAGGTAGGAAACGCCATTACCACGTCGGATTATTAAGGGATAAAATATGGGTATATTATGGGAAATATTTTATAATAGAGGATAAGTAATAAACCAATCCAAACGAGAATGAGAATTATTGTCGCAATACCAACCTGTTCATTACTCCAATTACTTCGCCTAACCTCTCTATCTAGCTCGTTGAAAATCCCAAGAATTATTCCTGTTATTATTAAGAACCAAGAAAACATTAATAAATATTTATTCTGTTGAGGAACGAAAAAAACACCCAACCATCCCATAAAAAAGAGAAACATATCCCAGCTTCTCGGCAAATTCGTGATGGATACGCTCATAATATTACCTCTCTCTTGACTCTCTTTTTTCAATTGGTTTAATATGATTCTCACTCTGTTCAATTGTATATTTATTTTTAATTCGATATTGCCACACAGCTGGAGTATATCCTATTAAATCCGCCTTTATTAGCGGTCGCTAGGAAATATGTTGGGCATCATGTCGGAATGCTCTTAAGGGCTCCGCTCCCGCCGCTCGGCATCCACAGAATTGCGATAGAGTCCTTGCATAATGTAAGCTGGATGGGCGGAGCTGGAGACGAACAGAACAATTGATATAAAAAATGGGTTTTATTCTTTCCCGAAGAACTGGCGCATCATCGGGTACATCTCCATGAGCTGCCCGCTCGCGATCTCTTCATAGAGCCGGTAGGTGATGGAGACCGTGAGGAGAAGGCCGGTCCCGCTCTCACGGCCGATGACCCCGAAGAGGTTCGCGACAACCGAGATCACCCCGATGAAGACCCCGCCGATGATGGTAATCCTGGGGATGTACCGGTCAAGGTAGCGCTCGAGGACCTGCGGGTTCTTCCGATAGCCGGGGATGTGCATCCCCGAGAGCTGGATCTGCTTCGCGACGTCCTTGGAGTCGAGGCCGGATGTCTTGATCCAGAAGAGGGCGAAGATTGCACCTCCGACCACCATCACAACAGTGTCAATGGAGAGCCGGAGGAGGACCTGCCAGATGGGGTGCCCGAGGTCGGTCGTCCACCACATCCAGTCCGTCGGGCCAGAGATGGGTGCGAGGAAGTACATGAGCCCGCTCTGGGCGGTCTGACCCGAGAAGGTCCCGAGGATGGTGATCCCCACGTTCGAGAGGAAGAGCCCTATCATCTGGATGTTCGCCTGGAGCACCCGGACGAGGATCATCGGGAGCACGCTTGCATAGATGAGCTTCACCGGAAACCGGGCCCGGATCCCCCGCACGTTCGTGTGGGCGAGGGGGATCTCGACACGGGTGGACTCCACGTACACGATGATCAGGAAGATGGCAACGGTGGTGATGAACGCGATGACGTTGGGCGTGAAGTACTGGAGGTAGCTCCCCCCCGAGAGCCCGATGGCAAAGAGCCTGGGGAAGAACCCGACGGGATACGGGTCCTGGACAGCCTGCCAGGCGAGGAACCCGTTCACGATGGACTGGGAGATCCCTGCGACGATGAAGAGCCCCACGCCCGAGCCGATCCCGTACTTGGTGACCACCTCGTCGAGGAGGAAGATGAGGACCCCGCCGATGCAGAGCTGGAGGAAGATGAAGAACGCGAGGAGGCCGGTGTTCCCGCCGAGGAGGTTCGCCGCGATGGTGGCATCCGGCCGCATGAACCCCCCGATCAGGTTCGGGATGGCCTCGACCACGATCATGACGAAGATGAGGAGCTTCTGGAGCCCCATGTAGATGACCTGTCCCCGGGCCTCGCTCGTGTCAATATCGAGGAGGTCGGCACCCTTCAGGAGCTGGAGGACGATGGAGGCCGTGACGATGGGCCCGATACCGAGGTGAATGATGGTCCCGCTCTGCCCCGCGAGGAGCGCCCGCCAGTAGAGGAAGATGTCCTGGGACGACCGGTCGAGACCGAAGATCAGGATGTTCGAGAGGATGAAGTAGAGGATGAGGACCCCGACGGTCCAGAAGAGCTTCGTCTTGAAGTGGACGTGCCCTTCAGGGCTCTTCACCGAGGGCATGGCCGCAAGAAGCGGTTCCATGCGGTCCAGGATGGCTCCCATGCACTCTCCGAAGTGATCAGACGACGAGCGCCTGACCGCCCAAAGCCTCGAGCTTCTTCTTTGCCGCTTCCGAGAAGGCCTCTGCAGATACCTTCATCCTGCGGGTCACCCTGCCGCTCCCGAGGATCTTTCCGATCCCGATGGCGGCTGCGTCGACCGTGAGGGTATCTCCCTCGACCTTGGCAAGCCCGCGTGCGAGGAGGCTCTCGGCCAGTATCTCGAGGGTCCCGACATCGATGGTTTCGGGGTCTACCTTCTGGTCATGCGAGAACCCGTCCTTCCCGAAGGTTCTTCCCATCAGGTAGTAGCGGACGAAGTGGTGCTTGCACCCGCCCGCGAAGCCCCGCCCGCCGCGGGAGCCGCCGCCCCGGCGGTTCTTGTGGGTGCCGCCACCGCAGGTGCGGGACCCGCGATACTTGGATCGTTTGTTCACCGGCATCGTGGTCACCTCATCTTGTACAGGAGAGTATTGATCTCCCTGCCATAATACCCGAGCGCTCCGCCCTGCTGGTAGGTCCGCTTGAGGGTGCGGTGCCCCTTCCGGGGCGGGTGGAGCCGCATCACGGGCTTCAGCCCGGGGAGGTCCCTGAGGGCCGCCTTTCCGCCCGCCACCGCATTCGCGAACTCGGTGATGGTTGCAAACGGTGAGTTGGCCTTCACGTATTCATCGGTGAGCGGCCGGTTCCCGACGAGCCGGCCCCGTGTGGAGAGGACCGTCGAGAGGATCTCCGCGTCCACCTCTCCGTAGGCGACAAAGTCCTTCACCTTCCGGATCATGCCGAGGTACTCCGGCGTGTCCGGGACCACGACGCAGTGATTGATGTGGTGAAGCCGGAGCATGGAGAGGGTGTCCTTGATCTCCCGGCGGGTCTTCACAACGCCCCTGACTTGGACGATCGCGTACATCTAGCGCACCCCCGGGGCCCGGCGAACCATGTTCGTCTGGATGAGGGCGTTGAACGTGGCCTTCGCGAAGTTGATGGTGGTCCGGGTCTCCCCCGAGGAGAAGGCCCAGATATCCCGGATCCCGGCAAGGGCGAGGACCTTCTTCGCGATGTCGCCGGTGACAAGGCCAATCCCCTGGGGGGCCGGTTTCAGCGTCACCCGGACGGACCCTGCCTTTCCCGTCACCTGTACGGGTATGGAGTGGTCGAGGTTGCACCCGCACTCCCAGGACCCGCAACCCCGGTTCACCTTGATGATGTTCAGCTTCGCGTCCTTGATGGCCTTCGTGATGGCATTCCCCACCTGGGAGTCTTTCCCCTGGCCAAAGCCGATGTAGCCGTTCCTGTTCCCGACCACAACGACCGTGCGGAACTTCACCCGCCGGCCCGAGTCCGTCATCCGCTGGACCATGGTGATGTCCAGCACCTCGTCCGCGAGATCCGGGAGGAAGGCCTCCACGATCTGGATCTCCTTGATGGGTTTCCCGCTCTCGAGGACCTGGTCGATGGAGGTGATCTTGCCGCTCGCGACCATCTTCCCCAGGCCGGTGAGGGGGATCCACCCCTCGATCTCTGCCATGTTACCTCACCTCCTTCATGATGGCCTCTGCCACCTGATCCACGTTCTTTGCCAGGTCTCCGACCCGTTGGGGGGCAAATGCCGCGATATGCTCGCCCCTGACCCTGCCGTCATCCGGGAGCACCTCGGTCCCGTGCGGGACATCGAGGCCTCCCTTCACCGCGCCCTTGAGGGCGGCAAAGACCCGGGCCCCCGGGGAGGCACGGGCGAGGCCGATGTCGAGGATTGCGCTCGAGTAGCCTGCCTTCCTGCACCGTGCAGCAAAGAGGATGCCTGTCAGGTAGGCCGCGGGCGTGTTCGATCTCGAGCCCGTGTAGCCATAGCCCGCAAGGTCCCGCGAGTATGCCGCGACGAGTGTCCTGTCCCCCTCAGGTTCGGGCACCGAGAGCTGAATGATGATCTCCCGGTTTGTCTTTCGTACAACCATCCTCGGGTTCTGCGAGAGGAGGAGTTTTCCCCGTGCATAATAGTCGGTCCGCCCCTCCCGGCGCCGCCGGAAGGGGATGAAGTAGCGTGGTCCTGTGCTCATGTCACTTCCCCTTCCCCTGGAGGATCTCGACCTGCGACTTCATGTGGGCCACGCTCCGGAACTGACCGCCGGCAGCCTTCCGGTAGAGGATCCGGTAGAGGTGCGGGTCGATCTTTCCCTCCTCCCGGAGGGCACGCATCGTCTTCCTGATGGCACGGATCCGCTGGATCCACTGGGTCTTGCTGGGCCTCCGGGCGCCTGCCGCCCCCCTTCTCTTCCCCGGGCCCCTGCGGTGGCCATAGGAACGCTTTGCATCCCGCTCCCGTGCCCTGCCCCGGGATACCCCGGTCTTCGGCCTGGCGCGGATCACCCCCTCCTTGATGAGGGTACGGAGGTCATCCCGGGAGATGGCACCCTCGACGTCCGTTGCCCGCTCGGGATCGAACCAGACCCGGTTCACCCCGCACGAGAGCACGCTCGCCGCGAGCCTCTTCTGGTTGGAGAGGTTACTCATCGCCGCCCACCTCCTCGGTCTCTTCGGCAGGTTCCTCCTCGATCTCGGGGGCCTGCCGCGGGTTCAGGACCCTCAGGCCGGCCTCCATGGCCTTCTTCTGGATCGCGAGCTTCTTCTTCATCCCGACGCCCGCCGCTATCCGGACCGCGTGCAATGCTGGATCGAGGGGTGCAAGCATCCTCTCGTTGTGCACGAGGATGTCCGAGAGGCCGCACGGGTGGAGACCCCTGACCGCCGCCGGGCTCCCGTAGCCCGGCCGGGGGAGGGGGCCCTTGGCCTTGATCTGCCTCCGGAGTTTGTTGTGCCGGCCCTTCGGCTTGCGCCACACGTCGGCGAGGCGCTTCTTCTCATGGATGCCCCGCCTCTGGAACCTTGCCCGGTTTTCGGCACGCATCCGGATGAGCCTCATCTTCTCGTCTGCCATACGCCTCACACCCTCTCGACGGTATAGACCCCGTCCTGGAAGACGCGGGGATCGCGCTCCCGGATCCGGGTCGCATGCTCGATGTTCGCTGCGGTCTTCCCGACGGATTCCTTGTCGATACCGGTGATCGTGACCTCGTCCGCCCCGAGGGCAACCTTCACGTCCTTCTCGATCCGGGCGAACCGGGACCGCTTCTCACCGAGGAAGTTGCCGACCTCGATCCGGTCTCCGGCGATCTTCAGCTGGATCGGGAAGTGGCTGTACACCACCTTCATCCGGTACTGGTAGCCCTTCGTGACCCCTGTGCACATATTCTGCAGGTGAGCCGCGAAGGTCCCGCAGACCGCGAGGATCTTCTTTCTTCGGGACTCTGTGGTGATGGTCATCTCCTTGTCGGCGATGGCGAGGGAGACGTTCGGGTAGTACATATCCCGCATGAGCATCCCCTTCGGGCCCTGGACCTTGACGAGGTTCCCCTCTATCCGCACGGTCACGCCCTCGGGGATCTTCACCTTTCGTGTTGCTGCCATTGCCATCTCCTCTAGAACACGTACCCCAGGAGTTCCCCGCCGATCCTGAGCTTCCGGGCGTTCTCGTGGGCCATCACGCCCTTGGGGGTGGAGATGATGAGCATCCCGAAGTTCTTCCCGGGGAGGAACTGGCTCTCCCAGCGCTCCATCTCATCGACCTTGATGTTGAACCTCGGGTTGATGGCGCCGCAGCGGTTGATCCTCCCGTTGAGCTGGACCCTGAACTGGCCGCCCCGGTTGTCGTCGATGAACTCGAACCCGGCGATGTAGCCGGTCTCCTGCATGATGCGGAGCATCGAACCGAGCAGCTTCCCGGCAGGCTCGACGATACAGTCGGCTTTGCCGGTATCGGAGGCGTTCTTGATCGCGGTCATTGCATCTGAGATGGGATTCGATCGGACCATAGTCTCTTCACCCCTAGTTCAACTTCTTGAAACCCATCTTCTGGGCCCATTCCCGGAAGCACTGCCGGCAGAACATGATATGGTACCTGCGCACCAGTCCCTGCTGCCGCCCGCAGAGGAGGCACTGGTATGCCCCCCTCCCGAACTTCTTCATCGGTTTCTGTTGTTTCTGTTCACCGGCCATATCAGCGCACCTCCACCTTGTAGCGTTCCTGGAGGAACCTGATGGCCTCCTCGCGCTTCACCCGCTGCTTCTGCGGGAGCTTCCGCATGTCGACCTTTCTCCGCGCGATCCGGGCGCCCCTCTTCTCGAGGACCACGTTCACGTCCATCCCGAAGATCCCGATGGCGGGATCGTAGCTCATCCCCGGGAAGTCGGTGTGCTCCTCGATCCCGAAGGAGAAGTTGCCCTGGTTATCGAACTGGGATGCATCGAGCTGCCGCTCGATGATGTTGATCGAGGTCTCGAAGAAGGCCTCCGCGGCAGTGCTCCTGAGCGTCACCTTGCAGCCGATGGGGGAGCCCTTCCGGGTCCCGAAGGCCGGCTGGGTCTTCTTCGCGATCGCCTTCACCGTCTTCTGGTCGGTGATCTTCGTGAGCACCTCCTCGGCCTTGGAGAGCTTCTCCCCGCTCTCCCCGACCCCCATGTGGACCACGATCTTCTGGATCCGGAGGTCCTGCATCGGGTTCATTCCTCAATCCCCCATGACTTCACCGCGGACTCGGCCTTCCCAACCATGAAGACATAGTCCTCGATGGTGGTGAATTTCCCCTTCGTGGCCGGGTCCTCGAGGATGACCCTGTTCGGGACGGCGCCGACCTCTTTTTTGATCTCGACAATCCGGCCGACGCTCCCCGAGTGCCTCCCGCCGATGACCATCGCCATGTTCCCGACAGCAAATGGGAAGTGATCCAGGATCGCAAAGCGCTTCTTCCCTTCCGCCTCGGTAAGGGTGAGAACCACGGAGTCCTTGGGCCTGTAGCTGTTGTCGGCGATGATGTTCGCGCCGAAGAGGAGGTTGAGCTGGACCCTGCCGCCTGAGATCACGGTCTTGTCCCGGATCTTGGCGAGCCGGGTCTTTGCATCCTCGGGGGAGATCTCGATGGACCGGAACCTGCCCCGCTTGTCCATGAGGATGCGGTAGTGCTTCCCGATGGTAGGAACACTGATGATGTCAAAGACCCCGATGCCCCGCTTCGGGTCCTTGCAGGCCTTGCCGTTGATGATGACCGATCCGGAGTTCAGGATCTGCCGGGCCTCCCGCATGGTCATGGCAAGGGACATGTGGTCCCTGAGCCAGACGGCGACCGGCATCGCGGAGTCGTTGTGCGGCCCGGGTGCCGTCTTCACCACGTAGGTGGTCGTCTTCTTGCTGACATGCCAGGAGTCCGGGGCCGCGTAGCGCTTCAGGTGTGCCATCACTCCACCTCCCCGATCTTCTCTGCCCTGAGCTTATCCTTCAGGTTGAGCTTCGTGATCTGGACATTGGAGGGATGCACGGGCCTCGGGACCTCGGTGTTGTCCGCCTTGGTGCTCGAGACGCCGTGGACGAGGAGGCGAGAGCGCTTCACATCGACCTCGTCCACCACGCCCTCCTCACCCCGGTGATCGCCCCTGAGGACCTTCACCGTGTCGCCCTTCACGACCCGTATGTGCCTTCGCTTGTACTGCTCCCTGAGCGCGGGTGCGAGGGGTGCCCCGAGGGTCCGTCCCCGTTCGTGCAGGGGCGCGTTTGCCTGGGCCTTCCTCTGCTTCCTCGGTTGAGAACTTGTCGTTGCCATTTCCCGCCTCACACGATGATGGTGGCCATGGACCCGATCTTCGGGAACCGCTCCGCGACCTCGCGGGCGACCGGGCCCTTGATCTCGGTCCCCTTCGGCTCGTTGTTCTCGTTCACGATGACCATCGCGTTGTCCTCGAAGGAGACCCTGAGGCCGTCCGGCCGCCGGAACTCCTTCTTCTGCCGGATCACGACGGCCTTCTCCATCTTCTTCCTCATGTCCGGCGTCCCCTTCTTCACCGAGATGGTCGCGATGTCCCCGAGGCCGAGCTTCGGCTGCCTCCTCCGCACGCCGTGATAGCCGTCGACCGAGATGACCTGGACCATCCGGGCACCGGTGTTGTCGGCGCAGACGAGCCTCGTCCCCGTGTTCAACGCACGCGGGATATAGGATTGCTTCGCCTTCATGCCTTCTCTACCTCCACGACCACGAAGGACTTGGTCTTCGAGAGGGGCCTGCACTCGGCGATCGTCACGAGATCCCCCGCCTTTGCCTGGAGGCAGGGCGGGTTATGGGCATGGATCCTCGAGCTGCGCTTCTCGTATCGGTTGTATTTCCGGATGTAGTGGAGGTACTCCTTCTCCACCACCACCGTTCCCTTCATCCGGTCGCTCACGACCTTGCCGGTGATCACCTGGCCGCGCACCGGCAAGCTGCCGTGAAACGGGCAGTTGACATCCTCGCACTCCGTTTTCGGGGCCGGGACATCCAGTCCTACACTCTTTGCCATGGTATTCCTCTAGAACCTCTTCTTCGTCTGCGACGCTGTCTTTGACACTGTCTTCGACACTTTCGAAAGTCTCTTCTCGGGCTGCGAAACAAGGGCTGATCCGGAGACATCCACCACCGTCCCGTCGGGGACCGTGAGCCGGAAGGTCGCGTGGGCCTTCTCTATCTTCTTTGTCCCCCGGGAGGTCTCGATGACGACCATGTTCCTGGTCTCGTCGATGAGGCGGCCTGCGATCCCCTGCTGTGCGGGGTTGCTCGCCTGTACCACCTCCACGGGGAGGCCGATCAGCTCGTGGCGGAGGATGTTTCCAGCCGTGATCATGCCCTCTTCCTCATCCCCTGCTCGGTGAGTATCCGCGCGATGGTCCGCCGGACCTCCCGGATGCGCCCGGGATTCTCGGATGCGCCGCCGGCGCTCACCTTGCCGTACTTCTGGAGAAGCTCCATCCTGAGCTTCTCCATGTTCTCCTGGAGCTCAACATCGGAGAGCTGGTGGACCTCCCGGGCCCGGAAGATCGCCATCAGGACTCCTCCCCGGGAATGTCGGGAATCTCAGGGGCCTCGGACATTTCGGGCTCCATCTCCTCGCCGACCTCGGTGACCACGACCTTCGGGGGGGCGGGCTCCACCTTCCTCTTTATGACGAGGAAGGTGTCGGGGAGCTTCGCATCGGGGGGCACGATCTTCACCTGCACCCCAATGACCCCGAGCTTCTTCACCGCGATGGCGTAGCCCCGCTCGACCACGGTCTTGCTCGGTTCCCCGGCGTGCTTGATGTACCCTTCCATGAACTTCTGGACCCTGGCCCTCGGCCCGGTCAGCTTCCCGGCGATGATGACCTCGCAGCCCAGGGCGCCGGCATCCATCACCCTCCGGAGGATGCTCGATCCCGCCTTCCTGAAGTACCAGCCGCGCTCGATGGCGCTCGCCAGTCGCTCGGCCATGATCTGGGCGTTGAAGTTGGGGTTCGGGACCTGCTGGACATCCACCTGAGGAGTATCGACCCCGTAGTTGGTGGCAAGGTCCTGGGTGAGCTGCCGGATCACCTTGCCGCCCTTTCCGATGACGATCCCCGGCTTCTCGGCAAAGACCGTCACCTGGGTCCCGAGCGGGGTCCGCGCGATATCCATACCCCCGAAGCCGGCCCTCTTCAGTTCCTTGGTCAGGTACTTCTCGACCCGGACCCTGCGGACGCCCTCGGAGATGAACTTCCTCTCCACTGCCATGTTCAAGCGACCTCCTTCACGATGACCTCGATGTTCACGGTCTCCCTGTTCTTGGGTGTCGCCCTCCCCATGGCCCTCGGGAAGAATGCCTCATGGCACCTCCCCCGGTTGGCCATCACGTGGACGATCTTCAGGTTCGCCGCATCCAGCCCGATGTACTCCGCGTTCTTCTGCGCCGCATTGAGGAGCCGGATGTAGACCTTCGCGGCCTTCTGGGGGTACCTCCCTGAATGCCACCCGGCGAGGCCGTGGCGGTGGGCGACCTTCTTGTGGTAGGTTCGCATGGGGATGGCCTTCTCGAGCGCCACGACCCTGTTGAGGTACTCGATCGCATCGTCCGTGCGCATCCTCTTGATGAACCGGGCGATCTCGATGGCATGCTTCGGGGAGATATCCACCTCGTTCGCCTTCGCCCGGGCGATATCCTCACCCTCGATCTGCATACAATAACCTGTCCTTGCCATAGCCATCACTTCAGGGGAACGTACTTGCTCGATCTCGTGGCACCGATACCCGCGGCGCCGTGGGCGACCTTGTGTCTCGTCAGGGCGAACTCACCGAGGTAGTGGTAAACCGCCTCCGGCTGGATATCCACCCTCTGGAACTCCCTCCCGTTGTGGATCTCGATCGCCTTCCCCACCATCTCGGGCGTCACGATCATGGACCTGAGATGGGTGCGGATCTTCGGGTCGCCGGACCGGACCCGGGAGAGGAGATCCTCCTCGTCCCGGGTGAGGCCCCGCAGGAACTTCCTCCGGACCCGTGCGGGCATGATCTTGACCTGGTCCGTGGGCGCCATCTGGACGAGCTCGCCAATGGTGAACCCACGGTACGTGAACTCCTCCCGCCTCCGGGGCAATCGTCTCTGTGTCTTCTTCACCATCCGATCTCACCTCACTTCTTCTTGATCCCGGTCCGCCTCGCGGCTACGGAGCCGACCGTCCTTCCGGGCGATGTTCCCCTCGCGATCGTCTTCGGGCGTCCTGCGTGCTGGTGCGAGCCACCGCCGAAGGGGTGATCGATGACATTCATCGCGACCCCCCGGACGATGGGCCACTTGGTGGCCCCCGTCTGCATCTTGTGGTACTTCTTCCCGGCCTTCACGAAGGGCTTCTCGCCCCTTCCGCCGCCGGAGACGATCCCGACCGTGGCCATGCATCCGGGGTTGAACCACTTGAGTTTCCCGGAGGGCATCCGCACGCCGACCTTGTCGTCGTCGGACCGGCCCATCACGAGGGCCTGGGTGCCGCCCGAGCGGACGAACTTCCCGCCGTCGTTGGGCTTTGCCTCGATGTTGCTGATCATCGCCCCGACGGGGATATCCGAGAGGGGGAGGGTATTCCCGCTCTTCACCTCGGCGCCCTTGCCCCAGGCGATGCTGTCCCCCACGCCCGTTCCCTCGGTGGCAAGGACGTAGGTCTTCCGCCCGTCCTCGAGGGAGATGAGGGCGACGGGGCCGTGCCTCGCCGGGTCATGCTCGATATCGACGACCTTCCCCCGGGTGATGCTGTCGTTCCTCCCCGCATGATGCACCTCGGCGCGGTAGAGGTGGGAGGGGGCGCGATAGGTCGGCCCGCCCCGGCCCCGGTTCTGTGTCTGGATTCTGTGTCCCATCGTTCCCACCTACATAATGCCGAGCCGGGAGAGTATCTCCTCGGCTGCTTTCTCGTCGACGAAGGTGATGATGGCCTTCTTCTCCCCTTTCGGGTTCATCAGGGTGCGGACCGAGGCGACCTCCTTCTCGAAGGTCTTCTCAATCTCGCGCTTGATCTGGGGTTTCGTCGCCTCGTTCACCACGAGGAACTGGAGCTTGTTGTCCCGCTCCAGGGTCATCATCGCCTTCTCTGTCACAAAGGGGTACTTCAGGATCATGAGAGATCCCCCAGCTTCTTCACCGCTCCCGCGGTCCAGACGGTGAGCCTCCCCGCGTGGGTCCCGGGAGCCAGGTGCTCTGCGTTCAGCTCGTTCACGCTCACGGCGTCGACGCCGGCAAGGTTCCTCGCCGCCCGGAGGGGCTCGCCCTTCGTGACGATGAGGAGGCTCTTCCTCTGCTTGTAGTGGCGTCCCCGTATCTTTCCCCGGCCGGGCCGGACCTTCCGGCTCGCCCGTGAACGCTCCACGTCAGGGTAGACCCCGGCTGCCTGGAGTGCGGCGATGACATCGCTCGTCCGCTCGAGCTTCTCGAAGGCCTCCTCGATGACGATCGGGAGCTTTGCCTCGAACCTGTGCCCCCTCGCCCTCACGAGCTCCTCGTTCGTGGTCGCCGCGATCGCCGAGAGGAGTGCCTTCCTCTTCTCCTTCTTGTTCACCTTCTCGATGAGGACCTTCTCGACCTTCGGGGGGTGGGCCTCGCGCCCTCCCCGCGCCTGGGGGACCCGTGCCGCCCGGGATCCGTTCTTGATCCTCGGGACATGGGAGACCCCGCGGCCGCTCCCCCACGAGTGGGCGGAGGTTCGGATGCCTGCATAGGGGTAGGCCCCGTGGGGCTGGTACCGGGTGCTCTGGATGGCGAGGACCGCCTTCTTGATGAGATCGGGCCGGAAATCCTCGTCAAAAGCCGCCGGAAGCCGGACCTTCTTCTTCACCTCACCCTTGAGATCCTTGAGTTCAGCTAACACCGTTCCTCACCCCTGCTTGCTCTGGGTGCTTACGTGCGAGATCTCGGGCACCCTGAACTTGTGCTCACCCTGGCGAACCGCCGGCCGGATACGGATAAGCCGTTTCGCCGGCCCGGGGATGGAACCCTTCACCAGGATATACGGGTTCCTGACCTCGCCGTAGTGGAGGAAGCCGCCCTTCGGGGTGACCTCCCCGCCGTCCTCTCCGATCCTGAGCACGCGCTTGTTCGGCTCCGTCCTCTGCTGGTAGCCCATCTGACCGAGGGCGGGGACCTGCCACCGGATGTGGTGGGGGTGCCATGGGCCGAGGGTCCCGACGTGCCGGGCCCTGCCGACGCGGTGCTTCCGCTTCCGGAGCTTCACGCCCCAGCGCTTCACCGGCCCCTGGGTCCCCTTCCCCTTGGTGACGGCCGTCACGTCCACGTACTGGCCGACCTTCACCACATCGATCGCCCTCACCTCTTTCCCAAGGACCGACTTCGCGAACTCGAACCTTTTCGCGAGGTTGTCCCCGCCGATCCTGATCTCCAGGAGCTCAGGGGTCTTCTTGGGGATCCCCGTGACCATGCCCGGCTGGGTCTGCATCACGGCCCGGAGGTCGATGACATCCCCGGATGCGATCCCCTTCTCGATCTCCGCGAGGATGGCGGTCCGGTCATGCTCCTTGGGCACGGTGATCCGGCGCGAGAGCGAGGGGTCCAGGGTCTCTGACCATACCTCGGTCAGGGGCCTCGGCCCAAAGGTATCTCCGGTATACGCGCGGATCGCCGTTACCCGGAGCGCCGGGACCTCCACGACGGTCACCGGGATCACGATATCCTTCCCCTCGGTGGGGCTGCTCTTGTGGTCATCGACCATGACCACGTGGGTCATGCCCACCTTGTAGCCCGCGAATGCCTGGAGGAAGGGCGCCCCCTCGAAGTCCTGCCATGACTTGTAGCGCGGAACCTGGCTCTTGGCACGTTTCCTGGGGCTGTAGGCCAGGGAGCCTTTCCTCGGGTTTTTTGTCTTCGCCATATCTAAGATCCATCCTTGTCCGAACGCAACACGTGCGCGAACGCCACTCTTCTCTCTCTCACTTCCATCGCTGAGGAACCCCGTCACCGTCCGTGAGGGGATGGTGCCGGCCGTCAGAGGGTCCGGCACGAGAAGCGGCTCTGGTATGGGGCGGTTCGCACGGGCGGATGCCCGGTCTCGCGAAGACTTTCGCGGGGTTGTCGCGAAGTTTCGCGAAGATATTCGCGAAGAGCGCCTGATCGTTCACCGCGTTCCCGTTTGGCCTGAAAAGGCCGGGTACCGGGCGCGTTCACAGGACGTTGGCCCATGCGGTGACATCAGATCCAACTTCTGTCAGCCCGTTGTGCTCTCCTTGCACAACTCTGTTCCCTGTCCCTGATAAGGGACGCATGATTCTCGAACCGCCCGCGCGGGCAGGGTATCCTGCACCAACAGGCGGAGATAGCATTCCGGATGGGTGGATGGTGAGATCATCCATTTTCCGATGCCGGGTGCACCTTCCGTCTGTCAGGCGGCTTCCTATAAAATTGACTGGATGTGGATATAAACCTTATTGACGAATGGTCCCCGGCAAAAAAGAGAGCCGGGTCCTCTCTTCCTTGTTCTCAGCCGAAGTAGAGGTCCCCGTCATCGTTGATATAGACCTCGACATCCTCCCGGATATACCGGGCCTTGAAGCGTTCCGGGTTGGAGTCCCTCATCTGGTTGATAAGGGAGATGGTATCGAACTTTACCTTGATCCCGAGATTCTCGGCCTCGGTATAGATGGCCTTCGCGGCGTCCAGGACGTCGGTCCCGGATTTTACCGTCGTCAGGTGGGTGGCATCCAGAGTGTAGAGGAACTCCAGGGTCTCCTTGGACCGCCGGATGTTCTCGAGGGCGGCCTTCTCGATAGTGCAGACGTTCGCCTTCGATGTCCCGATGATATCTGCTATCTGCTGCTGGGTCAGCCCCTTCTTCCGGTACCGGAGGACTTCTTTCTGCCGCTCGGTGAGGAGACTGTCTTTCATTATTAAATAATTCTATCTTCTTAATTTAACACTTTTGCTTAACATGCCCCCGGACCTGATCCAAACACCTCCCCCGGAGCCCGATCTGGACCCCCCCTAGGCCCCAAATCTGCAGAGGTTTCACAATCTTTATATTGAATTTGACCGATACTACGATGTTATTCAACGTCAGAGGTGGAAAAAATGGTTGTAAAAGTCGGAGTTGCCAAACTGGGCAACATTGCAAGCGGTGTGATGGCAGAGCTGCTCCTTGATGAGCGAGCCGACCGCGAGGACATGCAGACCTTCATGGCCACGAGCGGGACGAAGCTCCAGCCCGAGGATATCGAACGCGTCGTCTCCAACATGAAGGCCTGGAAGCCGGACTTCGCCATCGTGGTATCCCCGAACGGGGTCCTCCCCGGCCCGACGGGTGCCCGCGAGTCCCTCCTTGCAGCAGGGATCCCCTGCATCATCATCACGGATGACATCACGACGAAGAAGGAGGAGTTCGAGAAGATCAAGGCCTCCAAGTTCGGCTACATCATCGTGAAGGCCGACGCCATGATCGGGGCCCGCCGAGAGTTCCTCGACCCCATCGAGATGGCCGATTACAACGGGAACCTCATCAAGGTCCTCGCAGGCACCGGCGCCTTCCGGAAGCTCCAGGTGGAGCTCGACAAGGTCATCGACCAGGTGAAGGCCGGGAAGAAGGGCGACGCACTCGTCCTCCCCAAGGTCGCCATCTCCTCGGACTCCGCCGTGAAGGGCGAGTTCACGAACCCCTATGCCCTCGCGAAGGCCCGTGCGGCCTACGAGATCGCCCAGGCGGTCGCCGGCGTGAACGTCAAGGGCTGCTTCATGACGAAGGAGTACGTGGACTATGTCCCCATCGTCACCTCGGCCCACGAGATGATGCGCATGGCGGCGAACCTCTGCGACCAGGCCCGGGAGCTCGAGAAGGGAATGGACGCGGTCATCCGGAAGCCCCACAAGAAAGACGGCATGATCGTCTCCAAGACGAAGCTCATCAGCAAGCCTGAGTAAAATCATATTTTCCTATTTTTTTATTCTGTCACGAAGAATTTCCAAAGGGGATACTCTGTACTTCTGAAGAGAATTGTTTCACCCGTGACGCTCCTGGGGGCTGCGCCTTTCGGCTTGCCCCCGCCGCTGTGGCGTCCCCCAGTCAGGATAGGCCTTTCCGGGATGCACCTGTTCCTCCTCCGGAAAACCGTCCTTTACGAGCTCCCGTACACGACGGGGGATGCCCGCGGCGGGGGCGGAAGTCCCCCAAGAGCCCGACAGAAAGATGAATTCTCCTACGGCCTCCCCTCGTCTGATGCAATCTGGTATAATCTCATGTGGACATTCCACGCGAAGGGCTCGCCTTCGACCTGCCACTGTAAGGTCAATGAAAAGGCCGTGAACTTCAGGTCGATTCTGTTCCTTTCCACTGCCGGTACATCCTCGCCAGATCCTCGGGCATTGTCAGAATGACGGGTTCGAGGTGGAGCCGTTCCATGAAGGCTGAATCAGAGAGAGAGAGCTGGTTGGGGTTGATCCTCGCGATGATGGAGCAGAACGCCGAGAAACCGTGGTCGCACCCCTCCTTGTCGAAGAAGAGCGAGAGGTTGAAGGCATGGGTGCCAAGCTCCTTATAAAAGGAAATGATCTGGAGGAGATCGCGGACCAGGTCTTTTATCAGAGGGCTGAACTGGGAGAGACGGGAGATGGGGAGGATGCCCCGGATCTCCTTCTCTCCCAGGGGTACCGGATTGGCGAGCCAGAGGATCCCGCCATCCATGAGGACCCGGCCGGCCCTGCGCTCGGTCTTCCTGAGGTCATCCCAGTAATTTCGGCCATGCTCCTTCCTGTACTCCTCGCTCCCCGCGAGATATCGGGCTGCAAGGGGTGACGGGATGGAATCCACCAGCCCCTGGAGATGGGGATGGGCGAGGCTTGCCCCGGCCGACGGGAGGAAGTTCCAGTTGATGGAGGGATAGCCGTCATGGCCTTCGAGGGACTCCAGCTGGCCTGTGAAGGCGTCGGCGACCTGTTCCATGCTGAATGTGGAGACCGTGTGTTCGCGGGAGATCACCGTCACCGTGTGCCATTCGGCGAAGGGGTAGAGGTTCGGGAACGTAACGCTCTCCCCGACAAGGATCCTCCGGCCGTCAGCAAAGACCGGGGTGTCCGAGGTGAGGTTCCCGCCGCAGAACGGGCATCCCTCCGGGGAATACTCGATCGAGCAGGCCTGGTCGATGCCCCTCTTGATCCGCTCAGAGCTGATCCTGCAGCTGAGGCCGGTGAGCGTCTCACGACGGAAGTGGAGCCTGCCCTTTCCTGTCTCCACTATCCGCTCGGTGAACATAGCTCAATGAACGGTGGTCGGGGGCATATAAGAAACCAGCTGAACAGCGGAGGAAAAAAGGGGGTGATGCTCTTCCGGCTCAGACGATGTACTTGCCGAGGAGCCGGATGGAGTTCGTCATGTCGGGTCCGAGTGGGGAGCCGAAGATGATCTGGGTGACGCCGGCCTTTTTGAGGTCCTCGCACTTCGCCTTGACCATCTCGGGGGTACCGGCGATGGTGAAGGCATCGATCTCCTTGTCGCTGACAAGCTCGCCGACGGTCTTGAAGTCGAACTTGCCGAGGGCTTCCTTGATCTTGGCGACCTTGGCTAAGTCGAGACCATGGCGGGTGAGGAGCTCGGGCGGTGAACCGGCTGCGATGAATGCCGCGACGATCTTCGCCGCATTGCGGGCCTTCTTCACATCCCCATCGATGGACATGGCGGTGTAGGCACCGACGTCAAAGCCCTTCTTGCCTACCGCATCGGAGGCCTTCTTGATGATCGGGATGGCGATCTGGAAGTCCTTCGGGTTGGACGCGTTGATGAGTGCCCCGTCGCCGACCCTGCCGGCGAGCTCGAGGACCTTCGGGCCCTGGGCACCGATGTAGATCTTGACTCCCTTCTTCTTGTCCGGGAGGTTGACACCGGTGAGCTTGGCACCCGCGTACTTGAAGAACTGCATCTCGGGGCTCTTGACCTCCTCGCCTGCGCAGAGCTTCCGGATGATCTTGACCGCTTCCTCGAGGCGGGCGACTGGCTTCTCGCCCTGGATACCGATCTTCGGAAGGGTCGAGAGGTCACCGGGGCCGATGCCGAGGACGGCACGCCCGTCGGACATCTCCTCGAGGGTGCAGATGAAGGACGCGATGGCCGCCGGGGTGTCGGTGAAGGAGTTCATAATGCCTGGCCCCATTTGCAGGGTCGTGGTCTCCTTCGCGATTGCTGCGAGCGTGGGATAGCAGTGGCGGTTGTTGTAGTGGTTGGTGATCCATGCATAGTCAATGTCCTTGTTCTCAGCAAGTTTGCAGAACTTGACAACATTCTTGACATTGACGTTACCGGGGACGAATTCTATTCCGTAAGACAAGGTTTACACCTCAGCACATTATACCGCCAGCAGAGGAGATATATATTATCATTTTAAGTTGTGTCCGGAAACGACCGCCGGTGGGATACTGGATGGGGGGCGATTCCCGGTGCAACCATTCCTTTCGGATGACTGCTCTTCCACGGGTTGCTCTCTCCATGAGGGCAGATGAGGTGCTTTCAGGAGGGGTTTTCCAGAGATGGTGAGGACCCGGCCAAGCGACTGCTCGCCGGAAGAGAGGCGCCAGCCCTCCACAAACCTAATGCCCCGGGAGGTCAGATCTATGGAAGGAGGAACTATTTAGCCCGTTATCTCCTAAATTGGAGCGTGCGGGTCGATACCTCCTGATGGTCTGAAGCATGCGGGTACTTGCCATCGGACTGGGTGGGGCAGGGGCGAGAATGGTGGATACCCTCTACGGTCAGGACATGCAGGGAAGTATCCACTGCATGTCAGCCCTTGCCGTGGATTTCGATATTGACACCCTCATGCGCCTGAAGCACCTCCCGTCGATCGGCAGGATTCACTTCCCGCCCATCGACCCCACCACCCCCTACGATGTAGAGACCACGATCGATATCGAGCAGGTGATGACCCAGGTCCAGCAGGTCGACACCATCGAGATCGATTCGATCCTTATCTTCGCAGGCCTGGGGGGGAGCATGGTGGATGCGGCCCCCCTCATCATCCCGGAACTCCGCAAATCGTTCATCGAACCCATCTTTGCCGTGGTCACCCTCCCGTGCGGCGGCGAGGGGAAGAAGCGCTCGGCAAAAGCCGCGGATGACATCGAGAAGCTCAAACCCCTCGTCGATGCCGTGATCCTCTTTGACAACGATACCTGGTACAGGAGGATCAAGGACGAACTCGCGATCACCGACGAGAAAGTTGCCAAGCGGGAGATCCCGAAGAGGCTTGCAAAGAAGATCCTCCACCAGCCCCTGAACAGGCGGGAGTACATCCACACCCTCCTCAATACCCGCATCGCCCGCCAGATGGGGCTCATCCTCCATGCCGGCGAGTTCAGCGAGGCCGGGGTCGAGGTCGGGGAGGTCGTCCTCGACGCGGGGGAGGTACTCAACACCCTGGTCGGGATGGGCTTCGTGGCCATCGGGTATGCCGCCGAGAGCCTCCCCAGCGGCTATCTGAAGGTCCTCGATCGCTGGCGGCCGGCGAGCTACTTCATCCAGAACTCGCAGAACAAGGCCTCCAGGATCGTTTCTCTCGCAAAAAAGGCGATTTATGAAGAGGTTTCCATCCCCTGCGACCTCACGAGCGCAGATAAGGCCCTCGTTCTCATCGCGGGACCCTCCCAGGAGCTCTCGATGCGGGGGTTCCAGACCGTGAGGAAATGGATCGACCGCTCCATCGCCGGCCTCGAGATGCGTTCCGGCGATTACCCGATCCAGAACACCGGGCATGTCGGCATCATCATCATGCTCTCGGGGATGCATAATATCCCGCGCCTCGACGAACTCGCCCAGCTCCGCGAGGAGTACAGGGTCGAACTGGAGCAGGAGGGGCAGCGGTCCGAGGAGGAGCTCCCCGGTTCCCCCTCCAGACCTGAGACTCCCCCCGTAGAGGAGATCGGATCGGGAGGGGTCCCTTCCCCGGCCGTCGCGGCGAGGGAGATAAAAGACCGGATGATCACCGTCCCGGGCGCAAGGAAGACCCCGAAGGCCGGGAGATCGGCACCCCTCTTCGAGGGCCTCAACATGTCTACAGGGAAGGTCCGGGGGGGTGGGGAGACCCAGGGACGGGAGGGTGGGGTGCCCACCGAGATCACGAGGAAGACCATCGTAAGGGGAGCCCAGGCCCCGAAGGACACCGTCTTTGGCCTCAAGGATATCCGGATGGATCGGGGTCCCGGAAAGGTTTCTGAAGCTGGCTCCGGGGTCGGGGTACCCCGTGCAACCCGGCCGAAGGAGGATGCTCTTGGTGCCGGCGATATCCGGTTCAGTAAGGTGGATAGGGCGAAGGATGCCCTCTTCACCTCCAGGGATCTCCAGGTGAAGAACAAGGGGGTCCGGCCAACGGATACCTCCCTTCTCTCACCCGGGAAGGGGAAAGTCCCGGCAGCGGGGCAACCCAAGGAGCTCGACCCGGGTCGGAGGAGGATCGAGATGATCGATCCTTCCGCGGCCGATAAACAGGCGGGGAAGCCCGAGAGGAGACCGAGGGGCCGGGAAAAGAAAGACGACGAAGAAATCGGCTGGATCCGGTAGGTATCCTCCTCCACCTCCGCAGGATTCACTCTGTTTCCCTTCGATTCTGAAATGCCGGCCCGGATCGTCTGACGTGCCCTTTATTCTCCCCATTCCCGTGATATCCGCGGTTCGGGTCCCTGAACAGGTACCTGAAGAATGGAAGAAGGATTTACCGGATCAGAATCACCGGATTCTTCTCGGTCCCCGTGAGGGTCATCAGGTTCTGGGCTGACGAGCTGCCGGCGTCATCGACGTAACCGGTCACCCTCACCTTGTAGACACCTGGCATGAGGGAGCTCGTACTCATGACGTACGTATCGAATGTATCGGTCGCTACCGCTGTTGTACTCCCTGCATAGGAGTAGGCTTCCGAGTTCAGGGGTGCCACATCGATCTGCTCCCGGATTTCCGTGTCCTTCCCATTCTCATAATCAATGTGCCATACCAGGCTGGCGCTGTTCATGTCGGTTTTCGAGGTCGTTACTCCCAGATCCGAGATGGTGAGCTCCGGGGTTGAGAGGCCCTTATCCGACCCCTCCGGGATGGCGGTGATATAGGTGTCCGGCAGGGAGGCTTGGCCTATGTTGCCATTGACGTCCTGGAAATAGACATTGGAGTTGGAGCCAAGAAGCTTGAGGTTCCCAGCCATGGTCACATTCAGGGTAAAGTTCACCACCCACTGCTGGTTCACCTTGATGGTCCCCATGGTGACATTGATCTTGCCCTTGTTCCAGTCCGCCGTGGAGTCTACCGTCTCCGAGGATCCGTCCGGATGCGTGACCTTGGTGGATTTGCCATTGATGTACATGTACTGGAGGGCACTGGACCCGGGTTTTGAAACTCCGTTCACATCCACGCCCGTGAAGTCCAGGGCTAGGGTGGTATTTACCCCTGCCGTGTCCTTGAGGGCGCCTGCGATCTGTCCGTAGAAGTTGACCAGATCGGCGTTCGTCAGGGCGTAGTAGTACTTCCCGTTGGTGGTGTTCGCGAGGGCCCTGAGGGTTGCCTGCCCGTCGCTTGTTATGACGTTCGAATACCCGATGGCGTAGATCCTGATGTTGTTCGCCCTTGCGTACTCGGACATGTTCTGGTCCTGGCTGGAAAGGTCCGAGAAGGAGTAATACGATTGTGTCCCGGTGTCATATGAATCTGGCGAGCATGGCACCGTGTGACCCGGGGAACAGGTCCCATCTTTCTTATACTTATCGCACGACCAGCAAGCGCCACCCCGGGCAAGAGGGTCGCCGTACCAGTTGTAGTCCCCGTCAGAGAGGACGACGAGAGCCTTCACTGAACCGGAGTTCCCGTTGTTTTTCAGATCGGTGATGGCCTTGTAGAAGGCATAGCGGAGGGGGGTGCCGCCCGACGCGGTGAGAGCTTTAATCGCGCCATTGATCTGGTCCGGTTTGGTGGTCAGCGCCTGATCGAGGGTTACATAATCGCTGTAGTATGTAGTATCCCCGAACGAGAACTGCCCGAGGCGATCCACCGAGTAGTCGAAGAGGTCCTTGAAACCACTTGATGCGTTCTTCACCAGGTCCATGCGGGAAAAGGTGCTGCTGGAATCTATGGTCGACATCGATCCTGATCGGTCGGTGACCAGGTAGGCGTCAACAGGCTTCGGCTTCAGGGCATAGCCGTCACCCTTCACGACGATGGAGACCTCAACGGTGCTGTTCGTCACCACGGTCATGGGGTTCACGGAGGTGTACACGCTCAGGTAAGGGTAGTTCTTGTAGCTGAGAATCAGATCCTTGCTGACGCTCGTCCACCGTACCCGTACATCGGCAACCCCCATGGCCATGAGGCTGAAAAGGGGATTCTGGGTATCGGTGATGAAGGCGCCGGGAGTGAAGGTCGCCGTGGCATACCCATTGTTATCGCTGACCGCGCTTACCTCCACCCCCATGTCAGCCGTTTTCTTGCTATCCCCCCTGATGGATGGCCCCTGGGTCTGGACATAGGTCCCTGTGTTCACCGACTGGATGCTGAAGTAAACGGTCTCTCCCGGGACCGGGTTTCCCATGCTGTCAATGACCTTTGCCATGACCGTCGCGGTCGCGGCACTATTCACGTCCAGGCTCGCCATGCTCTGCGGGTTTGCCATGGCGACAATACCGGTGGGGTTTCCGCTCACGAACTGGAGGATCTGGGTCGCGGTAACCGCCGGGTTGTTCAGGGCCGTTGCGGTGAGGGTGTACCTCCCTGCATCTTTCTTGGGGCCGTAGGTGATGGTCACGTTCCCGTCAGAGTTCGACGCGATCACCATCTTCTCTCCGGTATTTACGGAAATGGAGAGGTTCTGGTTGGCTGATGGGTTCCCCCACTGGTCGTAGAGCACATAATTAATGGTGAACTTCGACGTCCCGTCTGTGGTGAGGGTGGGGGGATCGCCTCCCGGCGTGACGCTCATCCTGATGGAGGCGGGTTTCAGATTGGCAATACCCGCTATGCTGATGAGGGTCGCCGAGAGGGGGGCGGGGGGGGTGATGATCACGAAGTTGTCACCGGGGTGGGTACTCAGGACGAAATTCGCGTCTGCGTAGCCACTGTCGTTGAGGGCGACCGAGAGGCCCTTCACCTTGTTCTTCGCGATCCCGGCCAGGGTGGTACTCGCAACCGGGGACGGGGTCTGGACGAGGAAGCCATTGTCCCCGGTCGAGGTCGTGGCGAAGGACACCAGGTTCTTCTTCTTCTTGCTGCTGACCGGGTTCCCATTCTTGTCCGTGACACGGATCGTGATATCGGTGATGGATCCCACGGATGCACTGCTTTGATAGGAATTCGTTCCGCTCGTCGGAATATCAGCCGTTATATTCTGGGAATAGGTCTGGACCACGGGTGCAGTTGTAATTCCCGTAACGGCCGGAATGGTCACGGTAGCCGTGATGGTGGCGGTGCCCGTTGTCGCGGTAGGGAGGAAGCTGGTCACGAACTGCCCGCCGGCTGTCGTCGTGCCCGTAGTATCCTTGAGGCTCCAGGGCGAAGAGACACTCAACTGGATGTTTGCGCCCCCGATGGCTTTATTCGTACCGTCGGTCACGATGACCGTGATGATTGCAGAATCGGTATTGTCTCCGGTGACCCACAAATTGGAGCTCGTCACGGCCACGTTCACGGGGTTGAGGGCTGCGGCAGGTCCAACTAAGAGGAGAATACAGATACATAGGATGTAGAGCCGCCTCGTAATCTCTCCCCCCCATTGTTTCAACCTGATATCTGTCATTAATAATATATATAGATATCCTATATGTAATATGCACTTATTGTATTCTGATTTACATACTAATACTAATAAAACCACTAATAATGGATCCGACCTCATTTATTAATCATATTGCTAATACAAACATTTATATATCAATATCGTTCTATCCAATCTCTTTCACCATTGCATCAGGAGGCTCAATATACTGGCAGTTCTTGCTGAAATTCCCTATCCTTTCCCGGTTGGCCGAAGGATCCAAACCATGGTGAAGCCGGTTAATTTTACCGGTCGATATATAAGCATTTGCATCCCTGTTCAGAGGGAGAAGATTGATTCCCAATCTCTATCCAGTGATGAGAGATACAACCGGGGCCGATCCCATGGAATATGAAAAATAGAGCGGGTACGGATAAGAATCATCTTGCCGTTGGAAGGGGCATCCCCGTTGCGGTGGGGCGATTGCATTACGCCTTACCGGCGTAAGAAACTGCTGTGGAGATGGGTCCGCGGGAAGCGGCCCTGCCACCGACAGGGTCGATCTAGCCAGGGGGTGTTCAGGACACATTCTCCATCAGCCGGATCCGTAATCATGGAATGGTCATGGAAACAAAATAGGGGAGGGTGAGTCCTACTGGATAAGGATCTGGGGGGCCATTGATGGCTCTGGTATTGTTAGTGAGAGAGTCGCCTCGGGATCCTTATCCTCATCCCTTACGTGACCCGTGACCTTAATCGTATACGTACCCGGTTTAAGATCCCTGACCAAGAGGGAGTAAACCGGATTCTTGTCCTTGTCCATAGTGAAGGTAGTTATGGGCGAGAATGAGGTCGAATAGGGGGGGGCGAGCCAGATCGTCCAGGTTATCGGGTTATCAGACCCGTCATAGATGTGGTCCCATGTCAGCGAGGCGACCTGAGTATTGGTTCCATCGTCCGCCCTCCTGAGGTTCTCGATTTTGAATATTATGCCTTCGGGCCCTTTCTCTGTCCCGTTCGGGACAGCAGTGACGTAGGTGTCCGGGATATCGACCCCTCCTTCTGTCCCCACAAAGGTGATCTTCGAGCTCTTGGAACTGAGTACCTTGATGTTTCCCTCGGTGAGAGCCATCAGGGTGAAATTCATCATCCACACCTGGTTCACGTTGATGGTGCCAGCTGAGAAATTAAACCGCTGGCCGTTATTCCAATCAGTCGTGTTGTCGACGGTATACGGGGTGGCGGGCTGAGGTGGCACGATGTAGGTGGATCGGTCGTTGTGTTCATACTGAAATACCGTATTTCCGGGGAGGGTATACGTCTTATTGACCTCCATATTCGTGAAGTCCAGCGCCACCTGGGTGTTGATGGAGGCCGCCTCCCTGAGCTTTCCGGCGATATCGATGTATATATTCTTGAGATCCGAGCCTGAGTTCGCCACGTACGCCTTTCCCCCGGTCTCGTCAGCATACGCCTGGAGCTCGGCTGTGTTGGGCCGGTCACTGGGATCGCTTCCCACGAGGGCAACGGTGAAGATCTTGATGTTGCTGCTGTTCGCCCAGGTGATGACGCTGCCTGTCCCCATGGTCCCGAGCTCGGGATACGATTCGATAGGGAAGGGGGAGGTGACGATGCCCCTGGGATCGCCGCCGGTGTTCCATTTCCCGTCGGTGAGGAGGACGATGGCCCTCACCGACCCGGCCCGGTTGCCGTTGATGACCTCAGGGTCATTGATGATCTGCTTCACCGATTCGTAGATGGCGCGGCGCATCGGCGTGCCTCCCGCCGGAACGATGGAGTTGATGGCCTTTGTGATCTGGGTTTTATCGAACGTCAGCGGGGACTCCACATAGGCCCCCGTCATGACCCCGTTCACGCGGTAATCCTTCCCTGTGGTTCCATGCCCGGGGTACTGTGCAGTGATATAGGCGATATCGTCCGTAGAGTCCCGGTTGCTGGGATCCTGGCAGGCCTGCCCTACCTTACAGGCATAGTCCCTCCCCGCCCGGAACGCCCATGGGGAGATATACTTCTTCGTTGCCGGATTTCCGGTGTCATAGAGGATGGCGAGCCCTCCCGCTGGATCCCCGAAGGTGACAAGGCCGATCCTGTCCTGGCCGGACGTCTGGCCCACGAAGGTGTTTGAAGCATTCATGGCATCCACCATGCGATCGTTCAGGGACTCCTCAACGAGTTTGCCGGAAACGATACTCTCGTTGTTGAGCATGGTGGCAGATCGATCGGTGCAGAGAACCACATCGATGGGTTTGGGCCACAGGGCCCAGCCGTCTCCTACAAGCCGGACCGAGACATTCACGTATCCCCCTACCTGAACGGTCTTCGGACTGACTTCCGTGTACACGGAAAGGAATGGATAGTTCTTATAGCTCAGGTCTATGAAACGGACCACGGTTACGGTGCCAGTAAGGGAATCCACCCACGTTGCATTGACGGTTGTCGTACCCTCGGCTGTGGCGCTCCAGCCCGGGTTTTTCTCATCGGTGGTGAAGCCCCCTGGATAGTAATCGAGGATAGCCTGCCCGTCTTCATCGGTTATGACGGAGATGGGGTCATTAATATTCGACGTTTTTACCCCGCCGCTCCCGATCGCAGTGGCATTGGTCTGGATATAGGGGCTGCTGACATTCTTCTCGATCCTGAAGGTGACGGTCTGCCCCTTCACCGGGTTCCCCCTCGCATCGATGACCTTCGCGATGACATCGCCGACCATATTCGGGTTCACGTCAGAGCTTGCCATGGTCTGGGGGCTCGCGGTCAGGAGCATGTCCGTCGGGTCCATGCTTCCGAACTGCACGGTCTGGGAGATCTTGACAGTGCTGTTCTCGGCTGCGGTGGCGGTGATGGTATAGAATCCGGCATTGAGCTTTGGTCCGTAAAGGACGGTCACGCGCCCGTCTCCGTTCGTGATAAAGGTTTTCTGCTCGCCGGCGCTCGTCGTGATCTGGATAGCCTGGTCGATCGAGGGGTTCCCCCATTGATCAAAGAGATAATAATCGATGGTTGCCAGGGAGCTGCCGTCAGCCAGGATGAAGGGGGGATTCCCGGCGGGGTTGACGGACTGGGTGACGGAGAAGGGCTCGCTGTCCCCGATTCCCGCGATATCGATGAGCGACGCCGAGAGGGGGGCTGGCGGGGTTATATAAATGAAGTTGTCCCCCTGCAGGGTGCTCACCATGAATGTGACCTCTGCCCACCCCGTCTCATTGAGGGGAACTGAGATCGCTTTCAGCCGGTTTCCCGTCCCGTCCAGGAATGCGCCTGTCCCGCTGGAAACGGTGAAGAAACTTACATTCGTCGCTGCCCTCCTGCCTGTCACCGGATTGCCATACCGGTCCCTGATTAGGACTGAGATCTCTGACGGGGTCCCAACCGTCGCGGTACCCGGGTAGAGAGAGTTCACAGAATACGGCGTACCCGCGTCAATGTTCTGAATGCGGGTAGTCGTCACCGGTGCGGTGGTCACGCCCTGGACAGACGCACTCGCGGCGATGACTGCGGCTCCGCTCCGTATGGTGGGGAGGAAGAGGGTCTGGACCTTCCCGCTGCCATCCGTCTTCAGGACAGAATCGCGGAGTCCCCAGGGAGCACTGGCGGAAAGAACGAGATCGGCCCCCGGGATAGGGTTGTTCCCCCCATCGGTGACGGTGACGGTGAGGAGCGCGGAGTCAATACCGTCGGCACTCACCCAGTCCTTGCTGCTCGTTATGACCACTTTCTGCGGGTACAGGGGAATAGCCGGCTGGATCTGGATGGGGTAGGCTCTCAGGACCTTGCCACTGGCAACCGGATAGTAGATGCCATAATACGTGACTGATCCCACGTTAAAATCGGTGGTTTGCGGTACGGGGATTGAGGTGATCTGTGCACCATCAGGGTTATCATTGGCATACTTCCGGAGCTCCTGAACGACCCCATTCGCATAGGGTGTGAGGGGGGTCAGGTTCAGCCCCGTCTCTCCCACGAAGATGGTGTCACCGACACAGACATCCTTCACAGTCCCGGGATAGATTCCGGAGGTAGTGTTCCCCCTCGCTGCTGCAGGGTTTGCGAGCAGGAGAGCGAGGACGAAGAGAAGGGATAATTCGATGAATATGCAATCCCACCTCATTGCACGCTACACCACACAATGCTATTATGTTTGTGTATTTGTATATAAAACTATCGACATATCGCTGACATAAAATATGATTAAAAAAATAATAATGGATGATATAAGCCTCTAAATGGAAATTGATAAGCATATATGTTTAATTTAAAAAAGCATACTAATTTAAACCATATATGCATATTAAGGCCACCCCTCTCTCTTCCCGGGCGTATCATCCGGCCGCTTTTTTCGACCGGAGAACCCATCATCTCGTCGGGGAGGAGCATAAAGTGGTATGAAGAAGGTAAGAGATAATAATTTCCATTGCCTCCTGGTACATGAAAGAAGATCTGTCATGCCGGCTGCACCGGCCTCGTGCTTTTATCTCTGGATTCCGGCCCTGGAAAGGTGAGGGGGGGGCAGGTTTGATGGGCAGGAACAGGTTTTAGCCCGCTGAATTCTGCATCCTCGAGAACTGGATGTTCCCTGCGCCAATCTCGGTTCTGATATGGTATCCATCTTCAACCCCGTGGCCGACCATATTCATCCCGCTGAAGGAGATGATGGAGATGTGGTGCGGGGAATGCGGGGTGTTGAAGACCTGCGTCCCCATGCCAACCGGGGGGGTGAACCCCCACTGGCCCATCTGCGCGAGGAGCTCCCTGACGCGATCCAGCGCCGGGACGGGGACCTCGCGGACATTTGCGAGCGCAACACCGCTTCCGGATGCCACGACCTCCCGGATGGAGGTCAGGCCCGCAGAGATGAAGAGCTGGAGGGGATCGACGGTTGTCCCGCGATAGCCGATGAGGTCAAGGAAACCCTTCACCACCTTACCCTCGAAGGCAAGCCTGCCACCATAGGCCATGGTCACGGGAATCCCGGATCGCTGGAGCACGCCATCGATGGTGATGCTGCAGAGCGAGAGGATCCCAACCTGTCCTTCGGGGATCCGGGGGTCCCTGTCCAGGATCTTGTAGGATGAGAAGAAACCATACCCGGCCCTTGATACCTTCTCGAATGACCGGGCAACACCGGGAGCTTCATCCTCGGGAACAATGGAGAGGTTGTAGGCCACCTCGCCGGTTCCATTCACCGGATCGAAGGTACTCCTGAAGGCGAGCCTCTCCAGTTTTGAGATGATGAACCCGATCCGCTCCCCGACGAGGGCACTCTCGGTCTCGGTGATTCCCTCTCTGGTCAGTACGCGACCGGTGTTCCCGACCTTCCGGGTGAACCCCATCTCATCAAGATAGCGCAGGTAATACTGTACCGCCCGGTCGGTGAGGACGAAGCCCCGTTCTCCCAGGATCTCCGAGATCCTCTTCGCTCCCATGGGTTCCCGGTGCTCTTTCAGGATTCTCAGGATCTCCAGGTACTTCCGTTCAGTCGGTATGAGCCTCATCGCGCCTTCACAACCCCCTGGCTGTCCTGATACCGGCCCTCGTAGAGCTCGGTCCCGCCATGTACCTGGTGGAGGATCATCTGGACCACCCGTTCCGAAGGGGAGAGCACGATATCCCCGGCGCCCAGATTCCCGAGGCAGAGGGTGAGCTGCCCCCGGAATCCCGGGTCCACGAACCCGCCCCCGAGGATGAGACCCCTTCGTGCATATGAGGAACGGCACCTGAGGGTCGCCGCAAGGTCGGCGGGCAGTTCCACCCACTCGAGGCTGGGGACAAGGGTACACATCCCCCTTGCAAGGATCTGGTGACCGGTCACCCGGAGATCATAGGATGCCGGCTGCTGGCAGGCGTCGCTGTACGGACGTATGACTAGACCGCCTGTCTCGCCAAGTCTTCGGCGTATCTCGGTTGCTGAGAGGATCATCCTACCACGTACTTGGGGGTTGTCTCCTTTTAACGTTTGGATGATCCGTCGGCACGGGTGACAAGGATGGATCCTGGGGGAATGGTTAATACGGGTCAGAAAGAAACAAGGGAACTGGACCCATGGGGTAGAGGATATCCTCTTGGGCTTCGATTTCCGGTCCGGAAGAAGAGACCCAAGGACGCGGGTTCGATTCCCGCTGGGTCCGTCCTTTCCCCGGAATCAGTACCCCGGTCCAGCATTCCCTGACTGGAGAACGATCTCTTCCTGCCCGCCTTCAATCGAAAAAAGGATCAGGCGATCTTGATCTTCGGCGTCCCCTCTGCCTTCGCGATGACAAACTGGGTGACTCCGGCATCGTCCCCGGCGTCGTCAGCATGGGCGGTAATCCTGACATCCCAGGTGCCCGAGGGAAGGCTGGAAATGTCCAGGGTCGTCGCATCGCTCGTAGTGCTCCAATCAACCACCTTTGTGAGACGGTGGCTCCAGTCGGTCGTGCCCTCCTGCAGGAGGTCGACGTCTTCCCGGATTGAGGGCTCGAGACCCGTATAGGTAAGGTTCCAGGCAATATCTACATAGTCCGGATTTGTCCCTGTATCTGTCCTGCGCACGTCCTTGACCCATATACTGATAGCCCCATAGCCGGATCCGGAATCTGGACGCGCAGTGATGTACGTGTCCGGCAGCGGAAGCTCAGATCCATCGTTGAACTTGATGGTGGAGTTCGAGTCGAGGATCTTGATGTTCCCGTCTCTGAGGACCTTCATGGAGAAGTTGGCCTCCCAGACCCCGCCGATGAATATGGTCCCGACATCGAAGTGGAGGTTCTGGTCAGCCCAGTCTGCGCTCTGGTCATAGAACCGGTTGACGATGACCGGCATACTCAGGTTGTAGCTGAATTCGTGGGTCGAGATGAATGAGGGGGTCGGGACAGGTGGATAACAGACATATTGCAGAGCATCTATGCCGGGGATGAGTGCCCCGTTCACCTCGATGTCATGGAAGGCGAGATCCATGGTGGTACCAACCCCTGCCTGGGTGTGGAGCTCACCGGCGATAGCGGTATAAATACCATTGAGATCCAGGCCTGAGGTCGCCACATATGCCTTTCCCCCGGTCTCGTTTGCATAGGCCTGGAGCTGATCTTTATAAGGTTCAGACCCGAGGGCGATGGTGTAGATCTTGATCTTGTTGTTCTTCGCCCAGGTGATGACACTGCCGGTCCCGATACCCGGGAGTGAAACTGCACCGGACCCCCCCCGCGGGTCCCCACCCGTGTTCCAGGCACCATCGGTCAGGAGGACGATGGCCCGTACCGCGTCATCCCGCTTGTGGGCGAGGATATCCGGATCATTGATGATCTGCTTCACCGCCTCATAGAGACCATAGCGCATGGGTGTGCCCCCGTTCGGAACCATCTGGGAGATAATATTCTTCACCGTCGACTTATCGTAGGTGAGCCCCAGGTCATCCGTTGCCATCGCCGATCCGTAATATTTCCCGGAAGCCCCATGGCCCGGATAGTGTGCGTTGACATAGCTCGCATCATCCGTAGAATACTCGACACCGTTTCCATAGTGGTCGATGGAGTAGTCACGGCCGGCACGCCAGTGATACCCGTAGAGGTTGGGGCTCCCGGTATTGAAGAGGATCGCCCAGCCATTGGTCCCGCTCAGGTCTGCGAAGGAGGTCAGCCCGATCCGGTCCGAGCTGTTCATCTGGTCCACGAAGAGCTTTGCCGCATTCATTGCCATGACCATGCGGTCGTCCGGAGATTCGGAGATGATCCTGTCCGGATTATGCGACGTATCGAGCGTCTCGTTGTAGAGCATGGAGCCCGACCGGTCCGTCAGGAGCATCGCATCAATGGGTGCCTGCTGGAGGGCCCAGCCATCCCCCTTGAGCCGGATGGTGATGTTCACCGAGTCGTTCACGACGAGAGTCTTTGGATCTGCGAAAGTGTCTACAGAGAGGAACGGGTAGTTCTTGTACTGGAGGTCGATGGTGTGGGTGACAGATCTCCAGGTGGCTTCGATGAGAGCACTCCCCTGGGCGGTGTAGCTGTACTTCAGGTCATTCCGGTCTCTCGTGAATGCGCCGGGCCTGAATGTTACCTGCGCCAACCCATCAGCGTCGGTGGTTGCTGTGAGTATGGTGCGGGGAACATCTGTTACGGTGCTCTCGTTCTCGATTGAAGGGTTGCTGGTCTGGTTGTAGGCCCCGATGTTGTAGGACCAGATGGTGAACATCACCACCTCGCCGTCCACCGGGTTCCCTTTGGCATCGATGACCTTGGCAAAGAGGGTGGAGGTCATGGAGCTCTTTACGTCAAGGGAGGGCATCGTCTGAGGGCTCGCCGTGAGAAGCATGGTGGTTGGATCCGCGGCGATGAACTCCACGGTCTGGGAGACCGTGACGCTCGTGTTATCCACTGCGGTGGCTGAGAGAGTATAGAGACCGGCTGCATCCTTCTGGTAATAGAACGCGATAATCCCGTTGCTGTTCGTTGTGAGGGTGGTCTCTTCGCCGGGGATGCTCGTTGTAATATGGACGTCGCGGTTCCCTGCAGGGTTCCCGTACTGGTCAAGGAGGGTGTACACGATCCGGAACTTGCTCCCATCTGTCCTGGTATAAGGGTATGGATATCCACCGGGTGAGACCGACTGGGTGATGGCGTAAGGGGAGCCATCATTGACCCCGTTAATGGAGATCAGCCTGTGGGAGATGGGTGCGGGTGGCAGGATGTCCACGAAGTTGACACCTGCCTTGGTAACAAGAAAGGTTACACGGGCAATCCCATCGGAGTCAACGGGAACGGAGAGCATCGTCACAAAGGAACTGCCATCCCAGAAGCCGGAATCGGTGGATCCGGAGGCTGTGAACTGGACCGTCTCGGCCACATTCCGGTTGTCCACCGGGTTCCCGTACGCATCCGTCACCTTGGCCTGAATGAAGGTAGTTCCTCCTATCGATACATTGAGGTCATAGGTGGGTACTGCCGTCTGGGGAGTGCTGTGGTCAATATTTTGCGTGTAGGTCTGCTCGATGGAATAAAATATACCGGCATCAACAACCGATGCATTCACGGTGATAACTGCTGACCCGCTCCGGGTGGTGGGCTGGAGGACGGTGGTTATCCTGCCAAAACCATCTGTTACCCCATTCGTTTTCGAGAGGGTCCAGGGTGGGATCCCTGTGAAGGTTACTGTGGTGACGGGGAGAGGATTTCCGGCTACATCATAGACTGTCACCGTGATGGCTGACGTGTCCATGCCGTTCGCGACCATCCAGTCCTTGGCCGATATGGTCATGTGGTCCGGGGCTGCTGCCTGAGCATCGGCCACGGCTGAGAACGTGCATATGAGGATGATCAGGAGTGACGCGATGAATAACCTCATTTCAACCACCTCACAGATGCATAGTATTAAATGTCATGTTACTTAATTGTTTCTAATATTATAATCACATTTTAAATTGTTATTTCATTAAATTACTGGGTAAACAAATGTATTACAACATTTTTAAGCAAAAATATCACCTTTGGGGATATTATATATTTAAATATTATGAACTCTTATAAAAGGGGGACCGCCGGAGCTCATCCCCTCAATCCGGCCCGCTCTAGCCGCAATGAACGTTCGTGCCCTGCACCGGGAGCGAAAAGGGATCTTCCGCACCTCGGGCAGATCCGGAGAGGCTGGGAATTATACCCAGTGGACAGGTGAGATATGGCCGAGGAGCATCCCTTCAACGAGCACCGGCATCAGCTGCCTGCCGATCTCCACAGCCTTCTGGAGCCGCCAGCTCCGTTCTGCATAGATGGTCATGATGGGCTCCCCCTGTTTCACCTTCGTCCCCTTCTTCGCATGGATGATGATACCGGCGCCGCGGTCATGGGGCGCCCCGGCTGCCCTCGCGATGGTGATGAGTGAACGGTTGTTCAGCCCCACGACGTAACCATCGAGGGGTGCGTTCACCACGAAGTGGTGCTCCCCGGGAAGGATATCCGGGGATCGCACATCCGGTTTCCCGCCCTGGATCTCTATGATCTGGCGGAGCTTCTCGAGCGCCTTCCCGCTGGTGAGGATCCCTTCCGCCATCGCGTACCCCTGGCCGCGGGCAGCCTTCCCTGCCATCTCGAGGACTATCCCCGAGAGAGAGAGGCTCTTCTGGATGAGGGATCCCGGGGCCCGCGCCCCCTCGAGTACCGAGAGAGCCTCGTAGACCTCCAGGTTCGGGCCGATGGAATGACCGACGAGCGACTCGCCATAGGTGAGGGCGCACTCGACATGGATGTTCAGCCTCTCGCCGAGCTCCATGAACTGGCTGGCAAGCCGTCTCCCTTCCTGAACCGTGGCGACCTTGGTCCCGTTCCCCACCGGAATGTCGATGACCGCGAGGTCGGCCCCAACAGCCGACTTCTTCGCCATCACGCTTGCAAGCATCTGGCCGGTGGCATCGATCCGGAAGGGATACTCCACCATGATGAACCGGTCGTCGGCGGGGGCGATGTTTGTCGCTCCCCCCCAGACGATGCTCCCTCCCACCTTCTCGGTCATCCTCTTCACCTCGGCTGAGCTGAACTCGACAGGCGCAAGGACCTCCATGAGGTCCGCCGTCCCGCCGGCTCCCGTGATGGCACGGGAACTGGTCTTCGGGATCTTGAGGCCGCTTGCCGCGATGATCGGGACCACAAGGAGCGAGATCTTGTTCCCCGGGACCCCGCCGATGGAGTGCTTGTCGACGATGGGGTGGGTCGCAAACTGGATCCGGTCACCCGTCTCCACCATGGAACGCGTGAGGTGCTCCACCTCGTCCATGTCCAGGCCATGGATATACGAGGCGGTGACAAAGGCGGCCATCTCAACGGGCGAGAGGTTCTCGGCCACGGTATCCTTCACGATGGCGAGCATCTCCTCCTTGGAGAGGTGCTGGCCATCCATCTTCTTCTTGATGTAATCGATGGACGCAAGCCTCTCCGTCTCCCGGACCTCGGCGATCGCCCCTTCCTTGAAGCCCACCCGCCCGTTCGTCTTCTGGTACACGCCGATGCTTCCCTGCGTAAGGAAGGACGAGGTGATATTCACGATAGCGGAGACCGATTCGCTGGTCGCCTCGTTCAGGACCCTGACCCGGTCCCCTTCGAGAACGCCGATCGTCCAGGCATCGGTGATGTGGAGAAGTACCCCCTGGGCCGCTATATCCATGACCTTGACGGTGAGCTTCATCGGTGACAGATCCCTCCCTTCACGTAACCTTTGGTCCTCATCTCATAGAAACTTGGCGGCCGGTCTTCCTGTCACCACTGGCCCGGGGTTGTCATTGAGGCGGTACGCTAGAGGTTCAACGGCCGGCAAGATCCAGGGATGATCGGCGGGATGTGAATCAGGACACGGTAGGTACTGAAGAACCGTGCGTTGAGGCAGGAGATCGGATAACTGCAGAAAAAAAGGTGTAGGATTGAGTTAGCGCCTGCGCAGGACGAGCAGAGCAACCGCTCCGAGGCCAACGAGGGCAACCAGTGCGCCGAACCCGGGCTGCGGCTTGGCAGTGGTAACGGGCACGGCGGTGGTCACTTCGGTAACGACGGGGGTCTGCACTGCGGTCACGACAGGTGTTGCAGGTACGGTGGTTGCAACCGTGGTGGGCTTGCCTTCAAGGACGTTGAAGGTCGCTGTGGTGGTCTGGCTCGGCTCGACTGCCTCTGCCTTGACGAGATATTCGTCGGGCTTGTATGTGGAGGCGTCAACGTCGAACGAGAACGTGTTGTAGGTATCGCCCGCCTGTACGGTCACCGATCCCGATGAACCGCTGAACTCGCCGGTCTGGGTCTTCTCAGTCGGCTGGAAGGACGAGGATGTCACGGTCATGAGGATCGTGTCGCCCTCGGCGAGGTTCGTGGTGCCGGTGATCGTGAATGTGTCGCCAACGTACTTGTCACCGATGGTGTCGATCCGGATCCAAGGCTCCTCGATCATGAAGGAGAGCTTGGTGTAGGTATCGTCAACATTCGGTGAGTTGAGCAGATCAACGAGTGCGGTCGCGGCATCGGAGGCCTGGAGGCCGGAAATTTGAACAGTCGGTGCGCCACCAGTCCACGTGGTGGACGGGTTTCCAGATGCTGCCGCACAAGAAGTACCTGTTGCGGAAGTAGTGCCTGCAGCATCGGTACCGATAACGTCAGCCACACCGTTCATCATCGGGTGCTGGACCACGACGAAGTACTGGCCTGCATAGAGGGGCTCTGTATCGGCCCGGTCAAGCTTGTACTCGTAGGTCGCATCGGAATTGACAGACTGGGAGTTGCTGCAGCTCCGGTAGTTCTTGCCAAATATCCAGACGTAGACGTTGTTCGGCTTACCCTCTGCCGTTCCGCGGACATAGAGGATGTCACCCTTTGCAAGGGTGCCTGTGCTCGCGGCTGCGGTGACAAAGGGCTTCTTCAGGACTACAGATGCGGTCTGATAGATCTTCTCAGCTGGTTTCGACAGTCCATCCGTTGTTCCATCGGCGGGCTCGGCAACAGCATAGATGGTGTATGTGCCCGCGTCCAGGCTGAAGGCCCCGGAGGGAACAAGGCGTGAGGTGTCCCACTTATAGGACCATGTGTTGTCGGTGTTGACGTCGACCTGCTTCCAGCATTCATTCGCATTGGGTGCAGCACCAGACGCCGCCGCTCCTGCACAGTCAGTGTAGGTGGTCTGGCTCAGGTTCGAGAGAGACCTGCCATTGTCTCCAAGGTTCGGACCCTTCACGAAGAGGTACACCTTGGTGCTGTCGGTATCTGTCCCGCTCAGCTTGATGGTCTCACCGAGGTAGTAGCTGCCGGTCCCTTCGTAGGTAATGGTCACCGCACCCTTCTGGACGCTGACATCCACTGTATCGTACTTGGAGGTGTCAGACGGGTCAAGGGCCTTGAGGGTGAATTTCTTGTCGTCCGTCGCGCCCGAGGTGTTGAACAGAACGCTCCGGGTTCCATCCGCCTGGGTTGTGACGAGTGCGTAAGTACCGTTGTTGGGAGCCCTGTAACCCGTAATGGCATTAACCGAATTGCTCATGCAACCGTCAACATCGTTTGCCACGAGGTTACAGAGGTAGCCAATCCCGCTCGATCCACCCAGGAAGTCACCAAAGGTGCCGTTTGCGGTATTGTTGACTCCAGGCTGCGCGTTGACCTCCCAACCCTGGACCATGGGCATCTTCACTGTAGCGACGCTCGCCGATTTGATATACAGGAAGTAAGCCTTGTTGCTCTCCCCGGTGATGGTTACGGAGAATGCATTCCCGCGCACCACCGTTTCCTTGTTTGTCGTCAGGGTGATGGGCTTGGAGAGGACCGTGAAGGTTACCGCGTTCGAATCGGTGCCTGCCTGCTTATAGAAGTCCTGGCCGGATGAGAACTTCATGACGGCCGTATAAGTCCCAGCAGTTACACCGGTAAGATCGATGGCAGCTGCAGGACCGCCAGTGTCAGTGAAGAACGACGACCCGGAGATGTTCATCTTCCCAAGGTTGACGTTGTTGTGCCCGAAGACGGTAACCTGGCCTCCATCGGGTGTAGTGATCCGAATATCAGCCTGGCCCACATATAAGGCACCAACCTTGTAATAGGTCCCGAAGTCGGGCGCGAGGACCTTGAAGGCGATGGCGGTGGCACGGGTGATGCTCTTCCCATCGATGGAGTCGATGTGGTTCGTCAGGTAGAGCCCGAGAGAGAGGTCGGTCGCCTCGAGGGTGATGGACATACCGGCGTTCGCCTTACCGGCTCCACCAGAAGTGAACGGGTAGTATACGCCGTAGACTCCTCCGACAACGGCGGTGTCGACGTTGAAGTTATTCGGGTCGCTGACCGGGATATCCTTGATGATGGCCTTGGTGACATCATCATCAACGAACTTCCTCAGGGATGTCGGGGCTTGGACACCACCCGTACCGGAGTCTCCGTCCAGTGCGGCAACGTTCAACCCCGTCTCGTAAACAAAGACGTGATCGCCGCTCACGATATTCTTGATCGACGCACCTCTCGCAGATGCGGGGGTGCCCATCGCTACAAGAAATACCACGAGGGCGACGATAAGTAATTTCGTCGTACTCTTCATGCTTTTCCTCCTTACATACATTCACAGGCATGCTGTCAAAGCGTTTCGGCGATTGCCGAAATCGTGTTCACAATGCCAGATACTCCGATTGAACGGAATATGTGGTAGTGTTTGTAGATTGCTTAATATATCTTTTGTGGTTGGTGTTTGTGGGAAAACCAGTTATAATAACCCCGATCCCTGCATCCTGCCCGTATACGGGGGCGGATACCTGAATTCCCGTAAAAAAATGAGATACAGGCGACAGGATACCCCCCAGTGCCTGCGAACTCCGTGGGGACTGGAGATACCAGGGTGCCCCCACGCCGGATGAACCGATCATCCCGCGAGAGGGGGGCTTCCTGTTCCGGGTTCCGCCTGCACATCGCATATTCTCCAGGAGGTTCATTCTCATACTTTAATGGCTTTCCAGGTCAACACCTCAGCCATGCGAATCATCCGTGCACCGAACCTTGCAAGGGCCCACGAGCTCGCGGTGAAGGCGGTGCTCGAGAAGGGGTGGGTGCTCGAGACCGAGGACGGGGAGGGGACGGTGGAGTGCGACGAGATCGGGATCCGGGTGGACGAGCCCCTCGCCGAGCCGATGGCCTCCCCCCGCTCGCGGTTCCAGCAGCGGTTCCTCGAGAAGTATGCGCACGACCTGATCCACGGGACCCATGCGGAGTTCGAGTACGACTACCATGGGAGGCTCTTTGACTGGGGGGAGGGGCTCTCCAGCGGGGGCCGGGAGGTCCACATCGACCAGGTGGACTATATGGTGAGGAAACTTACAGCCCAGCAGGCATCCCGGAGGGCTATCGCCATCACCTGGATCCCGCCCATTGACGAGGGCCTGGATGACTGCCCCTGCCTCCAGCTCGTCCAGTGCCTGGCGAGGGGCGGGGCCCTGCAGATGAAGGTGGTCTTCAGGTCCAATGACATGCTCTCTGCGGCGGGCCCGAACATGTTCGCCCTCGTCCGTCTCCAGCGCCACATCGCAGACGCCCTCGGTCTCCCCTGCGGCCCCTATACCCACATCTCCCTGGTGCCACACATTTATTATAAGAGGGATATGAACGACCTCCAGGCCTTCTGCAGGGACGGGGCCGATATCCAGCCCGTCGATGCCGTCTGCGATGCCTGCGGCAGGTGCAGGGACAGGGGAAACCGCTGATACCCTGCCCGGCCTCGCCGGTTCCGTCACCTTAATGAATTGAGAGGATTTAAGCTGAAGGGAACAGCCCGGTAGTGTAGCGGTCAATCATGCGGGACTCTGGATCCCGCGACAGCAGTTCGAATCTGCTCCGGGCTACTTTCTTTTCTATGCGAAGAACGCGGCGATCACGCCCGCGGGGAAGATACCGTTACCGTTCACCTTCTTATCTCTTGCAGATGAAGGCGACGTGGTCGCGGTGGTAAGGAAGGAGCCACGTGGAATCAAGGATGGTGTAATAGGGCCGGATAGCATCCCTGACACCGCCTTCCACGTCCTCCGGCTTAGCCGCGGTGTCTATGGAACGCGTCTTGACAACGAGGATGAGATGCCCTCCCCGGGCGAGGAAGCTCCGGTTCCTGATCGCGATATCGGCCTGGACAGGGGAGGCAACGTCCTGAAAGATGAGGTCAACCTCTTCGACGATCGGGGCATATCCCTCCGGGTGCGCGGCATCGGCCATGATGGGAATGATATTCCTTCTCCTCCCCGCGACCTCCACGAGGTCCTGCATCGGGCGGGGCGCCATCTCAACTGCGTAGACGACCTCGACGTAGTCAGAGACATGGGAGACCGTGGTCCCGTGGGCCGCCCCGAGGTACAGGACCCGCATGGAGCCCGAGAGCTCGACCCCCTTCCCGAGATGGTAGAGAGCAGAGAGCTTGCTCCGGTAGGGATCCCAGACCCGGTGGCCCGAGATCACCCGTTCCCCGTATACCCCGGCCTCCCCCGCCGAGGTGAGGGTGTCCCCGATCCAGATCACCGTCGGCCCCCTGCTGATTCGATCATCCTGTCCGCCTCCTCGATGAAGGCCGGATCGAGAACTCCCCGATGATGGTCTATCCGTGCCGCGATCGCGAGCCTCCCCGCAAGGACCCGCGCCACCTTTCCCCGGATATCCCTCGGGGCATTGTGCACCCTCATGTGCTGATAGATGATCCCGTGTTTCGGCGGGGGAGTCCCCTGGGTGAGGTGGGAGAAGAGGGCTCCGCGTGCCCCCAGGACCTGGATCGAGGATGAAGGGAGTTGCGCGAGGCGGAAGAGGCCCCCGGCCCTGGTCATGATTCGGGCAGCGACGAGCCCGCCGACGATCCTGCTGCTGTTCGGGAGAATGATCGCGGCCCGTTCGCTGATCTCCCCCGCAAGGCGTGCCCGGGTCTCGCGGAGTTTCAGGATCCCTTCGAGGATCTCCCTCATGGACCCCTCGGAGTCCTCCTCCATCCTCGCGAGGACCTTCCGGGAGTCCCTGGGCCGGTACTTCCAGCCTTTATCCGGGTGCAGGATCCGGTACCAGTCCGCAAGCCGTTCCGCGAGCTGGTTCACAGCCTGGTCCAGTCCCTCAAGCGCCATGACCATCTGGATGAGCTCCGTATCCTTCTCCTGGAAGCTCGCCGAGATCCTGCCCCTCGCGGCATGAATGCAGATCTCCCGGAGCTTCTCGAGATACTCGGCCCTGTCATTCACCGCGCCGCATTCCCGGGCCATCCTCCAGTCAGGAGGGATGATATCTTCGGGGCTGGTGCTGATGGAGTTCAGCCGGTCCGCAAGGACATCCGGATCGCCTTCTGCCCTTGTGCAGACTCCCGCCTCCACATCCCCGAACCAGTAGGAGCGCATCATCCCGGAGATGGAGAGGAACTGTTCTTATACCTATGGCATCTGCCGCCAGGCATGAACACCACCCTAGATCGCAAGGATCCCGAGGGAGAAGCAGATGACGGGAAGCATCACCGCGCCCATCGCGAAGAGGCGGGGGACATTGACGAGCGGGGGTACGATACCCACCGCCGTTGCGAGGCAGAGGATGAGGAGCCCGAAGGGACCGGAGAAGAGGAATGTGAGGATGGTGACAAGGCCCATCACGACCATATTCAGGCTCCGTATCCCGAGTCCCTGGAAGAAACCGGCCGACCGGGAGAGCCGGATGGTAAGAAGGTATCCGGCACAACCGGCGATGCAGCCGGCAAGGAGGAGGGAGCTCATAGGGGGGAGCTCCTGGGTTGCGAGGGCGACCATAACGCCGTTCCGGGTCCGGGCGAGGGCGTACAGGGCAGCAAGGCCGACGAAAGCGTTCACGGTGTTCGCGGCACTGGCACTGAGGATATACTGGCGTGGTTCCCGGTCATACCCGCCGGCTGACGCGACCAGTGCGTTGGCAGTCGCGTTGGAGAGGCCCGGGAGCCAGCCGACGATCGACCCGGCAACCGCACCGAGAATGACCCGGGATGCGATGCCTCTTCCCGGTATTCGGATCCCCTCGAACCGCTGGGCCGGGAAGGGCGCGCTCGAGGCGAGAAGAAGGGTCGAGAAGCCGAAGAGCCCCGCGAGGAGGGGGAGGAGGACCGCGGTGCCCCCGAAGGGGTGCCACGCGAGGAAGGAGTAGCGGAACGAGAAGAGCCCGAGGAGCCCTGATACGAGAAAGACGGAGAACGCCCAGGAGGGTGCCTCGGCCGTAACGATGAGGAGCCCTGCGATGCCGGTGAGGATGATCCCCATCCCCCAGTCCAGGTAGGGCTGGAGGGGAGGGAGGAGGAGGAAGCAGAGGATGGAGAGGGGGATCCCCACGACCACGGCAAGGGCACTCCCGAGGGCGGCGATCCGCACCGCCTCCTCGCCGAGGCCCTCCAGGCAGAGGGAGTGGGCAGGGAGGACCGAGAGGGCAGTATCGGGATCGGGGATGCCCAGGTAGGTGCTCGGGATACTGTCAAGGAAGGTATGGGTGATGAGGGCCGCGAAGAGGGCCGACGCGAGCCCTTCGGGGCCGATGGAGGAGACGAGGAGCCCCTGGATGGAGAGGAGAATGGACGCCATGGTATTGGAGTGGACACCCGGGACAAGGCCACTCACGGTGCCCATGGAGAATCCTATAACACATCCGATGAGAAGCCCGGCGACCACGTACAACAGAGAGCAGGCAAAAGGTTATAAAACCCGTTGGATGGATACGGTGATATCAGGAGAGGTCGAAGGATCCACGATGCGGATCGCGGTCACGAGGATTGCGGAGAAAGGGGTGCGGGACGCCCTCACCTGCCGGCGGCACGGGCACGAGTGCTCTACCGTCTCCCCGCTCAGGATCGAGATCTACCAGGACCGCGTCCTTTCCTTCGTCGAGGCAGCGAACAGGGGGGATCTCGACTGCATCTTCTTCGCGAGTGCAGTCCCTGCAGAGGTCATGGGGCCGCTCCTCAGATCGCCGCCGCGTATCATCGCCATCGGTCCCCAGACCGCCCGTACCCTCGAGAGATCTGGGATCCGGTGCGAGATTCTCCCGTCCTTCTACTCGCGGGCCCTTGTCCCGTACCTCGGGGACTGGATCCGGGGCAGGAGGATAGGGTTACCAAGAGCCGATGTCCCGAACCCCGCGCTGCTCGCCGCAATCGAGGCGGCCGGCGGCATCCCCGTCGAGGTGCGCTGTTATGGGCTCGTCCCGACAGGCACGCCCCTCGCCACCGATGGTGCAGACGCCCTTCTCTTCACCAGCGGATCATCCTTCTCCCGGGCGGTATGGCAGCCCCGGCCCGGCCTCCTCCTCATCGCCATTGGGGAGATAACGGCTGAGGTCATGAAGGAAGGCGGGGCCACCCCCGCTGTCGTGGGGGACGGTTCCCTTGAGGGGACGCTCAAAGCTCTGAACGACTTTCTTGAGAAGAAAGGGCGTGGTCGTGTATGATGGCCGGGAATATGCCGAAATCCGGCATTGTCGTGATCGACAAGCCCCGGGGGCCCTCCAGCCACCAGGTGACGGCCTGGGCCGGGAAGATCCTCGATGTGCCTGTCGGGCACGCAGGAACCCTGGACCCGGCCGTCTCGGGCGTCCTCGTTGTGATGCTCGGGGCAGCGGTAAGGCTTGCGCCGTACCTCCAGAGGGGCGAGAAGGAATATGTCTGTCTCTGGAGGCTCCATGGTGATATCCCGGGGGCGCGGATCGGGGAAGTGGCAAAGGAGTTCGAGGGGCGTATCTACCAGCGGCCGCCGCGGAAATCCGCGGTGAAGAGAGCGCTCAGGATCCGGACCGTGAACAAGCTCGAGATCCTGGAGGTGGAGGGGAGATCGGTGCTCCTCCGGGTGGCATGCGATGCAGGGACGTATATCCGCTCCCTCTGCCACCACATGGGGCTTGCCGCGGGACCCGGGGGATCCATGCGCGAACTTCGGAGGACTAGGTCCGGATCCTTCACCGAGGCCGACGCCCATACCCTCCAGGAGCTGGAGGACGCGGTGTACGCGGCACATGAGGGGAATCCCGCCCCGCTCCAGGGGATGATCCTCCCCATGGAGAGGGGGGTCGCGGACCTGCCCCGCATCAGCATCCGCGATACCGCGGTGGATGCCCTCTGCCACGGAGCGTCCCTCGCTGGCGTCGGGGTGGTGAATGCCGAGGGTACCTTCTTAACAGGCGATCCGGTGGGAGTCTTCACGCAGAAATGCGAGCTGGTGGCCATCGCCGAAGCCCGCGTGGGCAGCGACGCCCTCCGCCCGGGGACGACCGGCCTCGTGGCCGCCCCCCGTGTGGTATTCATGGAATCGGCCACCTACCCGCGGGGATGGAAGAAAAAGAAGAAGGAATCGACGGGATGATCCGAAGGATTGGGGATATCAGGATCATAAACGCAATCTGAACGCTCCCGGGGGCTTCGCCTCCGGCTCGCCCCCGCTGCTCCGGCACCGTCCCGATTGCGATAACCCTATCAAGGACCGCAGGATCAGAAGATCCCGGAAGCGGGGGGGGCTGCCCGTGCGGCGGGGGGCGGGTGAGCCCCCCAAGAGCACCCCCTGAAAGAATAATGCAGAAGCCCATAGATGCTCCTCATTCAGTCCTGCAATTCAAGGGACGGACGCTCCCGGGGGCTTCGCACCCGCCACTTCGGCGCCCCTGAATTGCGCTAGCTCTCTGTTAAAGGCCCTTCAATCCTGTGAGGATCTTCCATCCGGAGAGGATGGTTTAAAATGATCCCCGTCCAATGCTCTCGCGCAATCTCTCATATTCATGCTGAGGTAGTCTAGCGGTAAGGCGCAAGCCTGGAGAGCTTGTGGGGCATCTCGCCCCTCGGGGGTTCAATTCCCCTCCTCAGCGCTCCCCCATTCTGTTTTTTCGAGACGTTCCCTGGCGAACTCGAAGTACTCCTCTACGATCTCGAACCCCAGGTAGTGCCTCCCCATCTCCCTTGCGGCCACGGCCACCGTTCCCGAACCGATGAAGGGATCGAGGACAATGTCGCCCGGATTCGACGAGAACCTGAGTATCTTCTTCACGAGTTCGCGGGGGAGCTTGGTGGGGGTCTTCGGCTTCCCGGTCCAGTATTCCCGGTTCACCACCCAGACGTCCTCGGGGTAGTGCTCCACCTTGTTGAAGGTATAGTTCTTCGGGTCCTTTGCGGCGAAGAGGATATGGTAATGACTTGTTACGTACCGCTTCTTCGTGAAGACCCCGAACTGGTACTTCCATATCAGGTGGTTGATAACCGAGAACCCCGTCTCGTCCAGGGCCTGGAGGACATCCCTGAGCCGGTTCCAGCCCGAGAAGACATAGAGGGACCCGGCAGGGCGCAGCACCCGGAAGGCCTGCCCCATCCATTCCGTTGTGAACGCCAGGTAGTCCTCTGGTGCGATCTCCCGGTAGCCCTGCATCACCCGGGAACCGGTGCGGTGGTAGTTGTTCCTCGTAGCCCGGAAGTCGATGGCAAAGGGGGGATCGGTAATGACGAGGTCCACCGTCCCATCAGGGAGGTCCGCCATGAGGGAGAGGGAGTCCCCCAGATAGAGCTGGTCCATCGGGAACCGGCCGGTTCCTCCACCTGGCGTGGGAGGGGGAATCTTCACTTACATCCCCCTGCGGCCTCCCTCCCCAGCCGGAAGGCACGCAGGTTTATCTCGATGGTCTTCTTCGGGACCGATCGGCGGATGGCTTCCTCGAGGGACTCCACCGCGAGCGGGATGTGCGGGGACCCCGCCCCCACCATCACCATGTTCTGGGTGAGAGGGCTCCCTGCATTGACGGCCCTTTCGTCTGCATCGAGGATGCAGGGATCGAGATCGGCGAGCTGGGCGGTGATCTTCTCCTCCGTAGGGACCTCAAGCTTCTGCATGAACACCGATGTCGGGACCTGGATAAGACGGTTCGCGACAAGTATTCCACCGGGTTTCAGGTAGTGTCGGTACCGCAGCGCCTCCAGGAGCTCGAAGGCCATGAGGATATCTGCCCCCCCGGGAGGGATGAGAGGCCCGTGGTGACCGTCGATCCGGACATGGCACTCCACCGACCCGCCGCGCTGTGCCATGCCGTGGGTCTCGGCGGCCTTGACCTCCCTTTCCTCGATGATGCACGCCTCGCCGATGACACTCGCGGCGAGGATCACCCCCTGCCCCCCTACCCCGACGATGAGGAGGTCGAAGGACCCGGTCATGGCTTCCCCTCCGGGCCGATGGCCCCCGACGGGCAGATCTGGGCGCAGACCCCGCAGCCGCTGCAGAGCTCGTTGATCGCTGCCCTGTCCTCAACCATCTCGATCGCCGGGCAGCCGAACCGGATGCAGGTCCCGCAGACGGTGCAGGCGTCACGGTCCACGGCATAGGAGCCCCGCTTCACCCCGGCCCTTCGCGCGGTGATGACGCAGGGCTGCTTCGCGATGACCACCTTCACCCCTTTCTGCGCCTTGGCCGCCTTCATCACCTCGATGGTGGAGGGCAGGTCATAGGGCGAGACCGTCTCCACGAAGGAGACGCCGCAGGCCCGGCAGATCGCCTCCAGCGAGACCGGTGCCTTCACCTCTCCTCCGGCGGTCGTGCCGGAGACCGGGTTCGGCTGGTGGCCGGTCATGGCGGTGGTGCGGTTGTCCAGGATCACGAGCGTCATCTCCGCCCCGTTGTACACGGCATTCAGGAGCCCAGGGATCCCGGAGTGGAGGAAAGTGGAGTCACCGATGGTGCAAACGACTTCCCTCGGGTCACCGGCATGAAAGATACCGCTGCCCAGCGATGGGGCTGATCCCATGCAGATGGTGGTGTCCACGACCCCGAGCTGGAGGCCGAGGGTGTAGCACCCGATATCGCTCGGGTAGACCGCGTCCCTCCAGACCTTCTTCATGGCAAAGAAGGTCGGCCGGTGCATGCACCCGGCACACATGATCGGCGGGCGCATCGGGACATTCTGGGCCGGAACCGGAGGGGCTCCGGAAGGCTTCGGGATATAGCCTTTTGCTGCGAGGATCGCAGAGACGGATGCGAGGGAGAGCTCCCCTTCAGATGGAACGGTCCCGTCAATCTTCCCGGAGACCGGTATATCTCCCGATACCTGGCGCACAAGCTCCTCGATGATCGGCTCCCCTTCCTCCACGACGAGGATCTCCCGGTGGCCGGAGACGAAACCGCGGAGCGCCTCCCAATCCACCGGGTACGCACCGATCTTCCCGAGCGAGACCCCGTCCGGCAGGAGTTCCTGCACATAGGTCGTCCCGATCCCTCCTGCGATGACGGCCCTCTCTCCTCTCCTGGTGAACCGGTTATAGCCCCGGTCGGCAAGGACCCGGGTGACCCGCGGCTGCTTCTCGTTGAGTGCCTTGTGGAGGGGGCGGGCGTGGCCGGGGATGAGGACGAACCTCTTCGGGTCCCTCGGGAACTCCCCCTTCCGGGTTTCAGTGCCGGCCTCCCCGATGGTCACGTCGCTTCGTGAATGGCAGATCCGCGTGGTGGGCCGGAAGATGACGGGGAGACCAAGCTCCTCCGAGAGAGCGAAGGCATCGATGACCATGTCGTGGGCCTCCTGGACGGTCGCCGGGTCCAGGCAGGGGAGATGGGCGAACCTGGCATAGAACCTGGTGTCCTGCTCGTTCTGGGAGCTGTGGGCGAAGGGATCGTCGGCGCACATGATGACAAACCCGCCGGTCACCCCCGTGTAGCCGCTCGTCATCAGGGGATCGGCGGCGACATTCATGCCCACATGTTTCATGGTCACGAGGGCCCGGAGGCCGCACCAGGCCGCCGCAAGGGCGTTCTCGAAGGCGACCTTCTCGTTCACGGACCACTCGACATAGAGGGGCCGCTCGTTCTGGACCCGCAGGATATCGATCACCTCCGAGGAGGGGGTGCCGGGGTAGCCGCTCACGAAATCAGCGGACGCCTCGATGGCCGCGTGGGCGATAGCCTCGTTGCCCAGGAGATATCGTTTCGTCATGAGAGAATCACCGGTCGCCTCGCCCCGCGGGAGGCTCTCTCCTTCTGATTCTTCATTCATAACCTATAAAAACCCGGGTGTTTTAGAGTATAGGGTATCATCTTCTTCCGGGCCCGTAGCATAGCCAGGTGGTGCGCCCGGCTGATAACCGGGAGGTCATGCGTTCGACTCGCATCGGGCCCATTCAATCACGCAAGAAGGGGGAGATATCCACGGAAGGAAGGGAGATCGGAGTTCTTTCGGCCGGCCTGATCATCGCCGCTGCCCTCTTCTTCGTGGATCCCTACCTTGCAGGGATAGCCATTATCCTCGTCATCAGCCTCGCCATCGTCTTCTTCATCATGGGCGAGACGCACAATCTGCCCGACCTGACCTGCGTTCTCTCCGAGGATGCAAAAGGGATCCAGCTCGTAAACCGGGGGAACGACCTGGCAGTCCGGATCCACGTCACCCTCGTCCCGCTCGACAGGGAGTTCGATCTCCCCGAGCTTCCTGTAGACGGCAGGCACACCTTCTCCCTCCCGGCCATGATCGCCGAGGCAAAGGCCCTCGTCAGCTATGAGAACCGGGACGGGCGGAAGTTTTCCCGCAGCTGCAGCCTCTCGGCAACCCGGCAGGACGAGGATCCCCTAAAGCCCCTCTTTCCCACTTTCGGCTGGAAGTGACGGCCCCGCGGTCTCCCCGCCCGCGGGTTCACCGAAGATGAAGACGATCGCCTTTCCCAGCGCCTCGACGAGATCCCTGTTCGCCTCCATGTAGTCCCTCATTGCACGGTAGAGCATGAACATGATCTCGAGGCCGTAGATATCGAGGACCTGATCGGGGGTCAGGGGGTTCAGGTACGAATCCATGAAGATCGGGTCAGAGCTGTACATGAGTTCATAGAACTTTCCGTCCTCGGAGATGATGCAGAACTGGTCGGCAACGGCCTTGTTCATGTTGTCGGGCCTGAACTTGGCGGGCTCGGTCTTCCCGAGGACGAGCATCTTCTTCTGGTAGTATTCCGCGTTGTAGGGCTCCCCCTTGCTGTCTATCTTCGCCCGGTTCACCATGTTCATGCCGACACGGGCAACGATGGGGGCGGACTTCTCGGCCATCTTCTCCAGGAGCTTCGCCTTCCCCTCCAGGATCTGCCTGGCTCTCTCCTCTTTCCCTGCCTCCAGTTCCTCGATCTGCTCGAAGATCAGGTCAAAACCCTTCTCGATCTCGTCCATGGGACTCCTCCCCGCTGCAACCGACCCGGTGGGGGTCGCTCATGTCATATATGCGGTACATTGCTTAACGGGATCGGTATGCAATCGCCCTGTTCCAGACCACCCCCTCGCCGGCATTCTGAGAGTTCATCAGGGTACTCGGCAGGAGGGAGACTTCAGGAGATCCTCGGGAATGAGCGCCATATCCGCTTCCCCCTGTTGATCCGGGGGTGGAGCATAACGCTTAACCGCCACAAGTGCCATCCTGTTAGTAATGATCAGGGTCGGCCTCTTGGGGTGCGGGAATGTCGGGCGCATCATCGCAAAGGAGCATGTCGGGGTGGAGATAACCGCCCTCCATGACAGGATCCCTGAGAGGACCGAGGAGGCCGCAAAACTCTGCGATGCAGTGGTATACAGGGACTTCTCCTCCTTTGTAAAGGCAGATATCGATATCGTGGTAGAGGCTGCCTCCGTTGCTGCAGTGAGGGACCATGCCGAGGAGATCCTCCTTTCCGGGAAGGACCTGGTCATCCTCTCGGTGGGGGCTCTCGCGGACGGGGAATTCAGGGAACGGATCACCGCTCTTGCCGGGGCGAACGGAAGGAAGATCCATATCCCCAGCGGTGCGATCATCGGCCTCGACAACCTCAAGGTCGGCCAGATCGCGCCCTTCACGAGGCTCCTCCTCCGCACCACGAAGAGCCCGGAGTCCCTGAACATCCGCGCCGGTAAGAGGATGATGATCTTCTCGGGGAAGGCAAACGACTGCATCCGCGAGTTCCCGAAGAACATCAACGTGGCGGTGGCCCTCGGGCTCGCGGCCGGGCGGGAAGCCGACGTTGAGATCTGGATCGACCCTGATGTGGACCGGAACATCCACGAGATCATCGCAGAGGGGGCCTTTGGTGAGATCTTCATCCGGGTCTCCAATGTCCCGAGCACCGACAACCCATCCACGAGCTACCTCGCCGCCCTCTCGATCCTCACGCTCCTCAAGAACCTGAACGAACCCCTCGTGGTGGGCACCTGATATGGACCGGGAGGATTCCCCCGCGCTTCCTATCGAAGAACTCCTCCGGTTCATCGAGGAGGATGCCCCGTCCGGGGATCTCACCTCCTCGGCCCTCGCCCCCCTTGGACGGTGCCGGGCGGAGATCCGGGCGAAGGAGGCCGGGGTCTTGGCGGGGATCGCGGAGGTATCTCTCCTCTTCACCCACTTCGGCATCTCCATCCAGCCGGCGCTCTCGGACGGTGATGCCTGCGCCGCAGGGTCCCTTGTCCTTGCCCTGGAAGGGGATGCCGAACGGATCCTCCTCGTGGAGCGGACCGCCCTGAACATCCTCTCGCGGATGAGCGGGATCGCGACAGGTACCCGCGCCATGGTGGAAGAGTCCTGGAGAGTGAAACCATCCCTCCGGATCGCAGCGACACGGAAAACATGTCCGGGGATGCGGGCGCTCGACAAGAAGGCCGTGGTCCTGGGTGGAGGCGAAGCGCACCGGGCAACCCTCTCGGACATGATCCTCATCAAGGACAATCACCTGAAGCTCGTCCCCCTTGGAGAGGCGGTGAAGAGGGCGAGGACAAGGGTGCCATCGGTACAGATCGAGGTCGAGGTCACGAGCGGGGAGGAGGCGGTCCTGGCTGCCGAGGCGGGTGCAGGGGTCGTGATGTTCGACAACATGGATCCCGCTTCTCTCAGGGAGGCCATCCGGAACCTCGAGGTACGGGGCCTCCGGAGACGGGTTCTCCTCGAGGCATCGGGGGGGATAGGACCGGGGAACCTGAAAGAATACGCCTCCCTTGACCTCGATCGGATCTCCGTCGGCGCCCTTACCCATTCCGTCCGGGGCCTGGACCTGAGCCTCGAGGTCGTCTCACGGATTGATTAACCCTGTGGGCCTTTCAGGGTTCTCCACCCCTGGACCGAGACATACGCAGAGAGGGCCGCGAGGAGGAGCATTCCCGGGCCGACGATCAGATCGGTGGAGGTGGCGAGCCCTGCCAGGAAACCCATGGCTACGGCGATGATACCGGCGGGACCTCCTATGGCATAGGCCTTTTTGACCGAGAGGGCCAGAAGGAGGAGGAGAAAAAGGGCGAGGGTGGTGCGGATGTATATGTCGGGAAGGGAGGCCTGAATATACTCCTCGAGAGGCGTGAAGAAGCCCCCCTGGGGATTGAATCCCGCCTGGAGAAAGAGGCCAATGAAATAACCAAGGAGGACAATGAGCTCCTCCTTCAACCGTGCAACTCCCCGTCTCATGAAAGCGTCCTTTGCCAGATCCCCTATATCCAGCTCAGAGGTTTGCTCATAAAGCCTTTCGGTCCCGGGGACTTTTGTGAATTCTCGCGGCAAGCGAGAAAACCGTAAACCATTAGAGGGATGAGACCCTACTGCGAATATCCGAGGATTAGATATGGCCGACCCCGAATCGCCCGGTGGGCAACCCGAAGCCGCAAAGCCCGAGGAGCCGAAGGAGGAGAAGCCCGATGAGATCCCCTACCTCATCGATCTTCTGATGCACCCGGAACTGAATATCCGCTGGAGGGCGGCCGAGGCCTTGGGCGAGGCACGCGATGCACGGGCGGTCGAGGCCCTCATCGCGGCCCTCAAGGACCCCTTCCAGGACGTCTCCTGGATCGCGGCTGAAGCCCTCGGAAAAATCCGCGATGCACGGGCGGTCGAGCCCCTCATCGCGGCCCTCAAGGGAGGGGAGAAGTGGCTGCGCCAGGGGGCCGCATGGGCGCTCGGGAAGATCGGTGACCCCCGTGCCATCGGGCCCCTCATCGCGGCCCTCAAGGATACGAAGGCGGATGTACGCAAGAATGCGGCATGGGCCCTCGGCCAGTTCACCGGCGACCAGGTCCTCGCCGCCCTCTCCGAAGCGGTGAAAGACCCAAATCCCGGGGTGCAGAGAGCGGCGCAGCAATCTGTCGACGCCGTGAAGAAGAAAGGCGCAGGTACGTCCTGAGGATCCCTTCCCTCCTATCGGGAATCCCTATCTTCTTATATCGAAAAAAGACGAGTAAAATAAGGACCCCCGGGTCTGGTTCTCATGCTCGCCTTCTTTACTTCAGGTCTCTTCACCTGGATCCTTCTCCCGATCCTCATCTTCATCGCCAGGATCTGCGATGTCTCCCTCGGAACCATCCGGGTCATCTTCGTCTCCCGGGGCTACCGGCACCTCGCCCCCATCCTCGGGTTCTTCGAGATCTCCATCTGGCTCTTCGCCATCGGCCAGATCATGCGGGACATCAACGACATCTCCATCTACCTCGCCTATGCAGCCGGGTTCGCCACAGGGACCTTCGTGGGGATCACCCTTGAGGAGAAGCTCTCCCTGGGCACGGTCCTCGTCCGGGTCATCACGAGGCCTGACTGCACCGGCCTTGTCGAGGCCCTGAAGGGGGCGGGGTACGGTCTCACGACCCATTCCGCCGATGGCGCCCAGGGACCGGTGACCATCGTCTTCACCGTGTTAAAGCGCCAGGATCTCCCCCATGTGGTGGGGATCATCAGGCAGTTCAACTCCCATGCCTTCTACTCGGTGGAGGATGTCCGGCATGCAAGCGAGGGGGTTTTTCCCGCCCGCGAGGGCGGGGTCCTCAGGAGCTACCTGGATCCCAGGCGGTTCTTCTCCAAGAAGAAGTGAGGCAGACGGGGGCCGGGTGGTCCGGTGGGGATCCGGGGGTAAGGTGGTCCTGAGGGGATCCGGGGGCAAGGTGGTCCTGAGGGGATCCGGGGGCAAGGTGGTCCTGAGGGGATCCGGGGGCAAGGTGGTCCTGAGGGGATCCGGGGACCGGGCTAGAGTGAGTCCACCCCTTCCCTCAGCCGGAACTTCTTCCCGCACGCCGTGCAGAAGGCGAGTTTCTTCCGGTCGAGTTCCCCCAGGGTACGGGGCGGGAACATGACGCACTCCACATCGGGGCAGTGCTCGAGGCCGAAGAGGTGGCCGATCTCATGGGCACCCTCCTTGGCGATGCGCCCGGCAAGGTCGGAGTCCTCCCGTGCCCGACCATAGTAGCCGTTGTCAAGGCGAGCGGTCGAGACGACGGCAGCGCCCACCGACTCCCGGGCGAGGCCGAAGACGAAGTCCTGCCCCCGGATGGAGAGGTCATCGGGGACGACGAGGAGGACCGGCTCTGTGGAGCCCCGCTGCCTCTTGAAGAGCTGGATGCGCGAGAGGATCTTCTGGGCATCGTACTGGTCCCGCTCCCGGTTGTAGCCCGAGAGGAGGATGCAGCTCTCCACGATCTCCAGGGGGATTCCGAGAATCGACCGTATCCTCTTCTCAACGGCCGTTTCAAGCCCCCTGGGCGCGTTCTGATCCCAAAAGATTTTGACGCGCATCAATCAATAGCTGTGGTGATGGGCCCGTATAAACGTATTGAGCGCCTCATCGGGGAGTATATCGGGAGGAACTACCGCTGCGCCGTGGAGATAGGGGTCGGTGAGAACCTGGTGGCTGCACGGATCATCAGGGATGCCGGGGTCTCCATCCGCTGCACCGATATCAGGCCCTTGCCTTCAGAACCCGGGATACCCATCGTGAAGGATGACATCTTTTCACCGACGGAGGGCCTCTACTCGGGGGCAGATCTCCTGTATGCCATCCGGCCGGGGGTCGAGATGGTGCCGCCCCTGATCGCCCTCGCAGAGAGGACGGGGGCGGATCTCCTCGTCTATCACCTGGGGAACGAGATCTATGGAACCGGTGGGGAGCTCATCGACTGCGGCGTGATCCTCCACCGGTATCATTACCGGGAGAAGCTCGGGAAATAGGATTTCCCTCTCCCTCGGGGGATTGAAATCCCCCTACGGGCCAAAAAGTAACCTTTTTTCTCCCTCGGGGTTCAGGAAATACATTTCCTTCTCCCTCGGGGATTTGATAATCCCCTCGAGGATTGAAATCCCCCTACGGGCCCCCGAAGAGGGTGGACTGACCGCCGGGCCCCTTCGCCCCGGGGCTCTTCGGCCGGGGCTTCTCCTCCCCCGCCTCCTTCTTCTCCCTCTCCACCTTCTGCTCTTCTTCCATCTTCTCCTGCCGTTCGGCCGCTTCAACGACCTCCTGGGCCCTCTCCCTGTCATGGATGAGCATGGTGAGTTCCTCCGCGTTCAGCGAGAGGTCCCTTTCGTGGGCGACGGGGTTTGCTTCGACGAGAAGGGAGAGGAGGGTGAGGTGATCCTCCCGGAGGACCTCCTGGGGGATGTGAGCTCTCTCCCCGATCTTCCGGAGGAGGGATTCCCGCACCGCCCTCTGCCGCCGGTGACCGGAGATCCTCCGCCACCGTGCAGGTGGCATGAGCCTGGCCCTGATCCCCCGGCCACCGGCTGCAAGCGACGAACCGAGGAGCATAACCGCATTCGCGTACCTCCAGAGGGAGTAATATTGCCGCCTGAGCGTGAGGCCCAGGTACTCATCGGCCCGCGAGACCCACCGGTAGGCCAGTGCCAGGGATCCGGGATCCGGAAGGTGTATGAGGTTCCCCTCGATCCACTGGAGCACGGTATCCGGGGGTTCGTCCGCGGCCTGGGCCTCGGCGAGGAGGGCAGCATCCTCCCGCCCTTTGAAGAGGGAGAGGATCAGGTCGAAGATGGAGGCCCGGTCATCCTTTGGCGACGAGACGACATCCCCCTCGGCCACACGGTCCCTCCCGCTGGACGCCCCGTGGAGCATGTTGATGGAGGCCCGGAGATCGCCCCCTCCACGTTCGGCGATACGGGCGAGGGCGGCCTCAGAGCAGGCGAGAGCCTCGTTTGCGCAGATGAACTTCAGCCTGGGGACGATGGACCTCGCCTGGATCGCCCTGAAGAGGACGGGTTCGCACTTTGCCCGGACTTCTGACGGTATGCCGTACAGGTCATTTGCGATCAGGATGATGGGCTGTAAGGAGATGCGGATCACCTCGAGGATCTCCCTCGCCCCGCCCCGGTCTGCGGTCCCGTGGAGGTTGTCCGCCTCGTCGAAGACTATGAGTTTCCTTCCTGCCCCGGAGAGGCTTTGCGTGACGCTCGCCACTCCCGCAACCCGCCCGATGGCATCCTTGGTCCGCTGGTCGCTCGCGTTCAGCTCGATGATCTCCCAGCCCATATCAGAGGCGAGGGCATGGGCGGACGAGGTCTTCCCGATCCCGGGCTTCCCGTAGAGGAGGAGGGGCTTTCTTCCCGGGCTCCATGACCGGGCCCAGTCGTACATGGCCTTTACCGCGGGCCCGTTCCCGACGAGATCGGCGAGCCTCAGGGGCCGGTACTTCTCTGCCCAGTCCATACCCCATCATCGGTCAGAAATGAAATAAATTATCTCTTATGAAGACCGAGATACCTTGACAGGAACGGGCGATGGAAGAGAAGAGCTGCTCCATAGACTCGGTGAAAAAGGCGGTGCGCGAGTACGAGGGGGTGACCCGGAAGCACGGCATCGGGGAGATGATCAAGGCCCTTCGGATCGACGCCCCCGATGTCATCGCCTCCTTCGGCGAGGATGCCGCGGTGATCCGGCACAACGACCAGGCCCTCCTCCTTGCCGCCGACGGTATCTGGAGCAAGCTCATGGAGGCGGATCCCGAATGGGCAGGGTACTGCTCGGTCCTCGTGAACATCCATGACATCGCCGCGATGGGGGGGCGGCCCATCGCCCTCGTGGATGTCCTCTCCCTCTCCGACGAGAAGATCCGGGACCATGTGACGGCCGGCATGCTCTCGGCCTGCTCGCAGTTCAATGTCCCCATCGTCGGGGGCCACCTCCACCCGGACACCCCTTACAGCGTGATCGACGTGGCCATCCTCGGGATTGCCCGCCTTGACTCGGTCATCTTCTCCCATACGGCACAGAGCGGGGACGCGGTCATCGCTGCCATCGATCTGGACGGGAGAGTCCACCCATCATGCGCCCTCAACTGGGACTCGGTGACCATGAAGACACCCACCCAGGTCCGGGCCCAGATCCAGATGCTCCAGACCCTCGGCGAGGCACACCTGGTCACCGCAGGAAAGGACATCAGCAACCCGGGGGTCATCGGGACCCTGGGAATGCTCCTCGAGATGAGCGAGAAGGGGGCTGTCATCGAGCTGGATGCCATCCCGAAGCCGGACCTGAAAGCCCATGGCATCAGCTTCGAGCAGTGGGTCAGGATGTACCCCGGCATGGGCTTTGTCCTGACCGCGAACAAGAAACACGTGGACGAGATCTGCCGGAGGTTCGCATCGGTGGGGATGGCCGCACGCCCCATCGGCCACCTGAACGGGGACCGGAACCTCTGCATCGAGTACGGAGGGGAGCAGGCCTCGGTCTTTGACCTGAAGAAGGAGAGCGTGATGGGGATCGTCACGAACCCCTGCGGGCTCGATCTATGAGGATCGGGATAGGAGCCGGCCCTGATATCCGAAAGGTCCTCTCTTCCGCGGCCGGAGCAGGATCGGGCATCCAGGTTTTCTGTTATACGAGCAGGGAGTATTCCAAGGACATCCAGGATACCTGTCTCAGGCTGAGCGACCATCCCGGGGAATCCATGATCAGGGCACTCATGGATGGCGAGATCGATGCAGCGGTGCGCGGCTCCCTCCCCACGTCCTCCACTCTCAGGGCGCTGAAGGATGCTACCGGCGTAGACCATCTGCTTCGGATCGCCATCCTCTCGACCCCGAAAGGGAAAATGTTCCTCCTGGCCCCTGTAGGGGTGGACGAGGGGTGGACGGTTGCCGAGAAGGTGGAGCTCGTGGAGAGAGGAAGGGATCTCGCAGCCCGGTTCGGTCTTCCCGGGGATGTGGCAGTCCTCTCCGGCGGGCGTCTCGGGGACGTAGGACGGCACCCCGCGGTCGACCGCACCCTCGCCGACGCCGAGCTCGTCGCCCGCCTCTCGGGCGCCACCCATCGCGAGATCCTCATCGAGGACGCCATCCGGACGGCAGGAATGATCCTCGCCCCGGACGGGATCTCAGGGAACCTCATCTTCCGCACCCTCGTCCACCTCGGGGAAGGGAGAGCCCACGGGGCCCCGGTCGTAAATATCGACAGAATCTTTGTTGATACCTCGCGCGCTTCCCCGGATTACTCAAATGCTCTTATTACCGCTTCCCGGCTCGTAAAAATGTAAGAATCCTTTAAAATGAGTTATTTTGGGAAATGCCTGAATATATCCGTTTTTCAACCAACCCGTATTTCGTCTCCGTCCGTCGATAGAGGGGATTTGGTGGCTCCTTCGAGATAAGAAATCCTGATTTTTTGAGCAAATGGAAAGAAAAGTTTAAATATTGACTGATATAGTAATTTGTGGGTGAAATTGAATGGCTGATTTACCAATTGCAGCAGTGGTTCGGATTGCCAAGAAGAACGGGGCCGAGCGGGTCGGAAGCGATGCAGCGGCAGCTCTTGTCGGCAAGGCCGAGGCCTATATCGCGAACCTGACGAAGGAGGCAAACCGCCTCGCCCAGCACGCAGGAAGGAAGACCATCAAGGAAGAGGATGTTGATCTCGCGGCAAAGTCCTGAATCAACCCTTTTTCCATCCTGAATCCCGTCTTTCCTGTCTCTTCTATCAACAGATCCTGATTTGATCCCGATCCCGATCCCGAAGGACTCCCTCTAGAACACGCCTTTTGTGCTCGGGACACCCCTCTCGCCCGGTACAACTGCCACGGCCTCGCCAAGGGCTCTCCCGAAGGCCTTGAAGACAGCCTCGCACCGGTGGTGATCGGACCTCCCTGAAAAGGTGATGTGGGCGGTGATGCCCCCGTTTGTGCAGAGGCTCGCGAAGAAGTGCTCGAAGAGATCGGTGGGGATGGTCCCGAGGACCGGCGACCCGAAGGATCCGGTGAAGACAAGGTACCCCCTCCCCCCGCAGTCGATGGAGGCCTGGGCGAGGGATTCGTCCATGGGGACGGAGGCGAAGCCGAAACGGCCGATCCCCTCCCCCCCGCCGATGGCCTTCCTGATGGCCTGCCCGAGGACAATTCCCGTATCCTCCACCAGGTGGTGGGGATCCACGTCGAGATCCCCCGATGCGCTGCACGCAAGATCGAACCTCCCGTGGCGCGCGAATGCCCCGAGCATGTGGTCGAGGAAGGGGATGCCGGTCGCAACCGATGCCTTTCCCTTTCCGTCGAGCCCGATGCTTACTATAATCTTCGTCTCAGCCGTCTTCCTCTCAACCTTCCCCTTTCTCATCGGCATACCTCCATCGCCTTCCCAAGATCGATCCTTCCATTGTACAGGGCGGATCCGAGAACCACCCCGGAAGCACCCAGGTCTCGCAGTGTTGCGATGTCCCCGAGGCTTGTAATACCCCCTGCGACAACGACCGGAAGATCGGTGGCCGCAAGAAGGTTCTTCACGGGTTCGGTCCTGATGCCCTGCTGCAGCCCCTCCACGTCCACGTTCGTGAAGAGGAGGGACCCGGCACCGAGACCCTCAAACCGCTTCGCCCAGCCAAGGTAATCGCCCCCGGGATCCCTCCACCCTTCCACCACCACCTGGCCTGCCCTCGCATCCACAGCAGCCATGACCCGGGCGGCCCCCGCTTCCTCCGAGAGAATGCTCACGGACTCCGGTTCCCGCACCGCGAGGGTCCCCAGGATCACCCGGTCCACTCCGGTCTCCAGCCAGCTCCGGGCATCCTTGACTGACCGGATACCCCCGCCGAGCTGCATGAAGATACCGGTCTCGCGGAGTATTCCTTTGATAATGCCGGCATTTGTTCCCGAGTCGCCGAAGGCCCCATCCAGGTTGATAATATGCAGGGCCTCTGCCCCGGCCTCCACCCATCTCCTGGCGCAGTCCACCGGGTCCCCGAAGACGGTGGCAGTCTCCCGCTTCCCCTGGACGAGCTGGACGCACTTACCTCCCAGGATGTCGACCGCGGGGAAGACCCTCATCGCCATGCCCTAGCGCACCATCCGATCTATGGGGACAACGAGGATGTCCCTCGCCCCCGCCTTTTTTAAGAGGGGGATGAGACGGTAGATCCGCTCCTCCTCCACGACTGCGTGGACCGCCACGAGGTCCTCGGATGATGCCACCTCCATCACCGTGGGCCCGGAGAGCCCGGGAAGCACCCTCTTCACCTCCCCGAGCGCCGGCCTCCGGACGTTCATCATCAGGTAGCACTGCCCCCGGGCGCGGACGACGCTCTCCAGGGCCACCCGGATCTCCTCCACCTTCTCCCCTTTCTCCCCGATCGATGCCTCGTTCCCGATGAGCCTCGTGGAGGTGGTGAGCACCTCGTCGAGCTCTCTCAGGTGGTGAGTCCGGAGGGTGTCCCCGGACGAGGTGAGATCGACGATGGCATCCGCGATGCCGAGGTGCGGGGTCACCTCGCAGGCACCCCCGACCTGCACGATTGAGATGGTTACGTCCCGTTCGCCGAAGAAGGCCCGGGTGAGCCTGGGGAACTCGGTGGCAATCCGGGCTCCAGCGAGATCGGCGATCTTTTTTACCTCCGACTCTTCGGGGACCGCCACCACGAGACGGGCCTTCCCGACCTGGAGGTCCAGGAGGTCGGCCACCCTCGACCCCCGTTCTTCCACCATGTCATGACCGGTGATCCCGAGATCCGCAACCCCCGTGGCCACGTACTCGGGGATGTCGGCCGGCCTCGCGTACAGGATCTCGACCTGCGGGTCCCGGGTCTGGGCGATGAGCCGCCGCTCGTTGCCCTCCGATACATGGAGCCCGCTCTTCTCGAGGATCTCCCTGACAGGCCCCGCGATCCTCCCCTTGTTCGGGACTGCCAGGCGGACGCGGTCAGAAGGTCTTGAGCTCACCGTTGATTACCTTCTCCGTGACGCAGGTGACATTCTCGAAGGAGGTGTCCAGGATGGACTCGACCTCGTACGAGATGGTCTTGAAGCTCGCCCCGGGCTTTGGGAGGATCTGTGCGCTTGCAACGAGAGGCTGGTCGATGGGGTTCCCGATCTGGGAGAGGATCCGGATGTAGATCTCCTCGATCCCCTCCACCTTCTCCACGCACTCCCGGGCGACCTGCGTGGAGAGGAGGTTGTAGATCTTCCCGATATGGTTGATGGGGTTCTTCCCGCTCGTCGCCTCCATGGACATGGGCCGGTTGGGCGTGATGAGGCCGTTGCACCGGTTCCCCCGGCCGACTGACCCGTCGTCCCCCATCTCGGCCGAGGTCCCGATAACCGTGAGAAAGACCGACCCGGTATCCGGGTTGTCGGCGGTGTTCACCTCGACCATCACCTCGCGGTTCGTATGCCGGCGGGCCACCTTCTCCAGCCCCGCCTGCATCATCTCCTTGATTTCCAGGTACTCGTGGATGCCGGAGCAGTAGCGCCCCACCATGGCGCATGCCAGGGTGATCTTGATGATCTCCCCGTCCCGGAGGGCCATGATCTTCACGTCCTGGCCGATGGCAGGGCACTTCTTCCTGAGGGGACCATCGATGTGTTCAGAGAGGGCGAGAACGATGGTCTCGGCCTCAGAGAAAGGGGCATGGCCCACGCCGAATGAGGTGTCGTTGGCCCGGGGCTTGTTGTCCTGGCAGGGCCTGAAGACATCGCGGAGGTCGGTGGATCCCACCCCGAGGCGGCAGTCGACGATGACGTCCCGGTCGAGGTCCGCGTTCGTGAGGGTGGAGCGGAGGTAATCCCGTGCCGCCTTCACGGCGACCGCATCGGTGGGTATGTGGATCCCGTTGAACTGCTTCGTGGCCCGGCCGACGAGGAGGACGTAGATGGGCTTGATGACCTTTCCCCCGCCGAAGGCGGGGATGGTCTCCCCCCCCACCACCTCGCCCTGGTCGGTGTTGTGGTGGAGAACGGCACCGCACTCCTCGATGTAGGCCCTGCTAAGGGCACGGCTCACCGATTCGGCGATCCCGTCCATGAGGCTGTCGGGGTGGCCGATCCCCTTCCGTTCCACGAGCTCGATCCGCTGCTGTTCGATGGGCGTCTGATCGAGGGCTTCCACGCGAATATTCCTGCTCATCGCTCGCCTCGCTTTCTTGTAGCGCGATAATAGGAAAGGGTCAGGTCATCATTTAACCGTTTCCAACCGGGTATCTCCGCTCGTAGGGGCGGAGCGAGATGCGGATCTGTCCCTCCCGGAAGACACGGATGGTGCCGCCGCTCTCGGAGATCGTCACCCCCACCACCGGGTGCTCGCGGGTGATGGCGGCGGTCGCCCGGTGCCTCCCCCCGAGACCTCCCGGGAGGACCACATCCCGCGCCGAGGCATCCAGGTACCGCCCCGAGGCGAGGATGAAGCCATCGGTGTTCACCACGAAGACTCCGTCGAGCTGGGCGAGCTCCTTGATGGACTCCCAGTTCTCCCGGTTCTTCACATCGCAGACCGCCTGGTGCTGCCCCTCGTAGGGGTTGAGGATGGCCTGGTGGGAGTGCCGGATGATGGTCTCCCCGTCGCCGATGATGAACGCGGTCCCGATGGCCCTCCCCTCGCGGCCCTCTACCGCGATCTGCATGGCAAGGGAGAGGACCGAGAACATCACCTCCCTGGGTACGATGTCCTCGAACTCCCGGACCCGGATGAAGTTCTTCCCCTCCTCGATGTCGTAGAGGAGGATGGCATAGGGGAAGACCCCGACGACCATCCCCTTCTCGAGCCTCCGCTCCAGGTAGAGCTGGATGGCGGTGTCGAGCATGTGCCGCTCGCTGATCTCGAGGATATCCGGCATGGTGAGGTCCTGGACGACGTCGATCTGGAGCTCCCGCACCCAGATGACCGGGATCTCGCTCTCGCAGTCGCACCGCTTCGTGTAGGAGACGATCGCCTTCGCACCGATGGCTGTCGCGATCTTCGCCGCGGCCTCCATCATGAGATCCTCGTTCGCCACTTAGAGGAACCCCCTGATGAGGTCCGGGATCTCCCCGGGGCGATCTGCAACCGTGATCCCCAACCCTTCGAGCCTCCGGATCTTGGACCGGGCATCCCCCTCCCCGCCTTCGATGATGGCTCCGGCATGGCCCATCCGCTTCTCCGGGGGTGCAGTTACTCCAGCTATGTAGGCAACGAGGGAGAGATCTGTTGAGGCAGCCCCCTCCTCCTCGAGGCTCCCCCCGACCTCCCCGATGAGGACCACGGCCTTTGTCTCCCGGTCCTCCCCGAACCGTTCAAGGACGTCGGAGAAGGTCTGCCCGATGACCGGGTCCCCACCAATCCCGACGACCGTGGACTGGCCGATGCCCGCCCTCGTGAGCTCGTGGATCACCTCGTAGGTGAGGGTCCCGCTCCGTGACACCACCCCAACGTTCCCCCGTGTAGCGAGATGGGAGGGGATGATCCCGAGCTTGCACTCGCCGGGTGAGATGAGCCCCGGGCAGTTGGGCCCGATGACGGTCGCCCCCTGGAGCCGGGCATACTCGATGGCCTTCATGGTGTCGTGGACCGGGATCTGCTCGGTGATGGCAACGATGAGCTCGAGGCCGGCATAGGCGGCCTCCATGACAGAGTCCATGGCCGCCCCGGCCGGCACGAAGACGACGCTCGCCCGGGCGTCGTGCTCCCGGAGGGCTTCCCTTATGCTGTTGTACACGGGAACCCCGTGGATCGACTGGCCGCCCTTCCCGGGCGTGACGCCGGCCACGACTCCCTTCCCGCCCACCTCCCTTGCATAGGTGTTCATGAGCGGGATGTGGAAAGCCCCCTGGTTGCCTGTCGCGCCTGCGACGAGGACACCGGTGGACCGGTCGGCGAAGATCATCGGATCGCCTCCACGGCAGCCTTTACAGCCTCGTCCATAGTCTCGAACATCGTGTAGCTCCGGCTCGCGAGGAACCTCCTCCCCTCCTCTTCGTTCGTCCCCGCGAGTCGGACCATCACCTTCTGCCGGACGTCAGCCTCCAGGATCCCCCTGGCCACCTCATCGCATCGCGTGATTCCCCCGAGGAGGTTAACCAGGATCACCTGCACCGAAGGTACGGATGCCACCAGCTTCACTGCATGTTTCACCCGTTCGCGGTCCGCTCCTCCGCCCACATCCAGGAAGTTCGCTGCCCTGCCGCCGTAGAGCGCGATCAGGTCGATGGTCGCCATAGTGAGGCCCGCACCGTTCCCGATGACCCCGATCTCCCCATCAAGGTCGACGTAGGAGAACCCGTGGGTCTCCGCCTCCTGCTCCCTCTCTGTCTGGGCACGACCCCTGCGCATCCCCTGGCGGGTGAGGGCGCTGTCGTCGACGATGATCTTTGCGTCTGCGGCAAAGATCCCCTTCTTCGTGGTGACGAGGGGGTTGATCTCGGCGAGGACAGCGTCCTTCTCCCTGAAGACGCGGTACAATTTGTTCACGACGGGTGCGAAATCCTTTACCATCCCGCCGAGGAGGTCCCGAAGGGCGAACGGCGGGATATCGGTGAGGAGGGGAGAGACCGTCATCCTCCGTACCGCTTCGGGATGCTCCCTCGCTACCGCTTCGATCTCGACCCCTCCGGACTCTGCAAAGAGGAGGAGGGGCATCCGGGAGGACCGATCGACGGCGATGGAAAGGAAGAACTCCTTCTCAATATCCAGACACTCTTCAGCGAGGATCTCCCTGACGGGCACACCCCGGATCTCCTTTGCAAAGAGGATCCCTGCCTGTTCGATGGCCCGGGCCGTTTCGGTGACAACGATCCCCCCGGCCTTGCCTCTCCCACCCACAGCCACCTGTGCCTTCAGGACGAGGTGGTCCCCGAAGGTCCCGAGATGGGGTTCAAGCTCGCCAGGGCTCCTGAACGCCACCCCCATGGGAACGGGTATCCCGTAAGCCCTGAAGATCTCCTTTGCCTCGTGCTCCGAGAGTCTCATGGTTTCTCTCCCCTCACGAGCTCCATTCCCTTCTTCAGTGCGCTCACGTATCGCCTCATCCCTTCTTCTCCCTCACGAGCTCCATGCCCCTCCTCAGCGCGCTCATGTTCAGCTTCTCGGTGCCCTTCGGGACGCTGTCGAGGACTGCCTTCTCGATGGCGTCCTCAGAGACGATGCCCGTCGCCGCGACCAGGGCCCCGAGCATGACGATGTTTGCCACGATGACCTTCCCCAGGGTGTTCCTCGCCTCCGAGGTCGCCGGGATCTCGTGGAAGGTGCACTCCGGCCGGCCCTCGACCATGTCCGGGTCGATGAGCATCACCGCTTCCTTCGGGGCCTTCGCCCCGTAGCGCTCGAACCCCTCCCGGGACATGATCACATAGGTATCAGGGACGCTCACCTCGGGGTAGAGGATGGGCTCGTCATCGATGACCACCGAGGACATGGAGGCGCCGCCCCGCGCCTCCGGCCCGTACACCTGGGTCTGCACCGCGTACTTTCCGTTGTAGAGCGCAGCAGCCCGTCCGAGGATGACGGCGGCGAGGATGATCCCCTGCCCTCCGAAGCCCGAGAACCGGATCTCGTGCCTCATGGCGGCACCCCCATGGCCGGCCGGTTCCTCCGTATAAACTCTCCCACGGTGAACATATCCTCGGGGACCGGTTTCCCTTCCTGGACGAGCCGGTTGTACTTCTGGAGGAGGATGGCATGGTCCTTCAGGTACTCGACCGTCTCCGCGACATCCCGGAGTTTGTTCCTTCTCCCGTACGCGGTGGGGCACTGGGTGAGGACCTCGATGAGAGAGAAACCTGGTGTCTCGAGGCCTGTCTGGATGGCCCGCGTCAGCTCCTTCACGTGGTAGGAGGTCCAGCGGGCGACGTGGTTCGCTCCTGCCACCACGGCGAGGGCCGAGAGGTCAAAGACGCCCTCTCCCGAGCCATAGGGCGTGGTGGTGGTGATCGCCCCCCGGGGGGTGGTAGGGGACCCCTGCCCGCCGGTCATCCCGTAGATCCAGTTGTTCATGCAGATAACGGTCATGTCCACGTTTCTCCGGCATGAGTGGATGAAGTGGTTCCCCCCGATGGCCGCGAGGTCTCCGTCGCCGGTGAAGACCACGACGTGAAGGTCAGGGCGTGCGAGCTTGATCCCCGTGGCAAAGGCAAGCGCCCTCCCGTGGGTGGTGTGGAGGGAGTCGGTCTTTATGTAGCCCGGCGCCCGCGATGAGCACCCGATCCCCGAGACAAAGACCGTCTCCTCCCATTTCCAGCCCAGGGTGTCCACGGCGTGGAGCGTGCAGTTGATGACCGTCCCGTTCCCGCACCCGACGCAGTAGATGGTCGGGAGCCGGTCGATCCGGTACCAGTCCCTGAAGCTCATCGGGAGCCCTCCAATGCCCTCACCAGTTCATCCGGTGTGTGGAGCTCCCCGCCGAGCTTGGGGATGGGGATGACCGGCACATCGGTGTGCCGCTCCATCTCCCGGGCCATCTGCCCGAGGTTCATCTCGGGGACGAGGAATGACTTCGCCTCCGGGAACTCCGAGAGGGCGAACTCGGGAAAGGGCCAGACGACGCGGAGCTGGAGGTGCCCGATCTCCTCTTTCGGCCGGTCGTGGAGCACCTGGTGCACCGTGCGGGTCGGCGCCCCGTAGGAGACAAAGACCTGCTCCGCGTCCGGGCTCGTGACCCGGTAATCCGCTATCTCCTTCCGTGCCGATTCCACCTTCCGGACGAGGCGCATCACGAGCTTCTCATGGGCCTTCGGGTTCGTGGTCGCAGGGTAGCCGCGCTCGTCGTGGGTGAGGCCGGTCACGTGGACCCCGTATCCTTCCCCAAAGACCGGGAAGCCCGGAATATCATCCCCGCCCGCTTTGAAAGGCATGGTGCCTGGATCGAGCTTCTTCCTCCCGATCACCTCCACCGAATCGGGGATGGTCAGCCTCTCCCGCATGTGGCCGATGATCTCATCGCCCATGAGGAAGGTGGGGACCCGGTAGCGCTCGGAGAGGTTGAACGCCTTCACCGTGAGCTCGAACATCTCCTGGACCGAGGCAGGGGAGAGCGCGATGATGCTGTAGTCCCCGTGGGACCCGAACCGGCACTGGAGCATGTCCCCCTGGGCCCCGAGGGTGGGCTGGCCCGTCGAGGGGCCGCCCCGCTGGATGTTCACGATGACACAGGGGGTCTCGGTCATGGCCGCGTATCCGATGTTCTCCATCATCAGGGAGAAGCCGGGCCCGCTCGTGGCCGTCATGGCGCGGGCACCCGTCCAGGAGGCACCGATCACCGCCGCGATGGAGGCGATCTCGTCCTCCATCTGGATGAAGACCCCCTTCGTCTTCGGGAGCTTCACCGCCATGTGCTCCGCAACCTCGGTTGAAGGGGTGATGGGGTAGCCTGCAAAGAACCGGCAGCCGGCTGCGAGCGCCCCTTCGGCGCAGGCGGTGTTCCCCTGCATGAACTCGAGCCGGCTCAAAACTCGATCACCACCTTCTGGGGTTCGTTCTCCTTCTCGTCATCCCACCGGATGGCCTGGTCCGGGCAGATCATCTGGCAGAGGCCGCAGACGGTCCGGCCATAGAGGCGCTGGAGCCGGCAGTTGGGGCAGCGCTCGGGCCGGTCGAGCTCGGGGATGATGATCCCCCGCTCGTTCTGGTCCTTCCCCTCCTTGAAGATCCGGTAAGGGCAGACGAGCATGCAGAGGTTGCACCCCTTGCACCGGTCGCTGTCGATGACGAGCTTCATGGTATGGTTCCTAGAGAGTATGGAACCGTGCCTGACATTGTGCTTTCGCTTCCTCCCGGACCCTGCCAAAGAGGTCGTTCCCGTAGGCGTCGATCCCCACCACGAGAGGCAGGTGATCGACATCGATCACCCAGACCGCCTCGGCCATGCCGAGTTCGGGGAAGTGGACTCCCTTGAGACACATTCGCGAAGCGGCAAGGGCTGCGCACCCGCCCGTGAAGGCAAGGTACACCGCCTTTCCCTGGAGGAGATTGACGACTCCTCCCCCCATGCCTCCTTTCCCGATGATCCCCCTGACACCTGCATCGATCAGGAACTTGGTCAGGGAATCCATCCTCGCCGAGGTCGTGGGACCGGCGGCAATGATCCTTTCCCCGGCGACTACGGGCCCGCAATGGTAGACAACGGCACCCCGGGGATCGAAGGGGATGCCCTCCTCCTGCATCCGCAGGTGGGCCTCGTCCCTCGCCGTGTACACGATCCCCGACAGGGTGATCCTGTCACCGGCCCGGAGGGAGAGGATCTCATCGCCCAGGGGGGTGGTGAGATCGATCACTTCCTTACCTCCACGACCCTCGTTGCCCGTCGGCAGGCCCAGCACTGGACGTTCACCGCAACGGGGAGGGATGCGGTATGGCAGGCGCCTTTCTTCACCTTCACGGCAAGGGCCGTTATGTCCCCGCCGAGCCCCATGGGCCCTATGCCGAGGGCGTTCACCGCGTCGCAGAGCTCCTGTTCGAAGGGGTCCATGGTATCGATGGGGAGGAGGAGGGCCTCTTTGGAGAGAGCCGCAACTCCGTCAAAGGTGGAACCTATTCCCACCCCGAGGATCACGGGCGGGCAGGGCTTTCCTCCCGCAAGGGCAACCGTCTCGACGACGAACTGCTTCACCTCACTCGTCCGCGTGGGGAGGAGCATCCCGATCCGAGAGACATTCTCGGAACCGGCCCCCTTGGGAAGGACCGTGACGGTGAGCCTCTCTCCGGGCCTGACACGGATAGCCGGGATCCCCGGGCCCGTGTTGTCACCGGTATTCTTTCGGGTGCAGGGGTCCACGGTATTCGGGCGCAGGGGTATCTTCTCTGTTGCGATCCGTACCCCGCGGGCGAGCGCCTCTTCGAGAGCCCGGGTATAGGGAACATTGGGGGGCAGGGTGAGGTAGACGACCGGGATGCCGGTATCCTGGCAGATCAGGGATCTGCCCTTCCTTGCGAGCTCGATGTTCGCGAGGATGTTCTCAAACTCCCCGCGGGCTACCGGGTTCCTCTCACGCCCGTATGCCGACCGTATCGCCCGTTCAATGTCATCGGGGAGCCGGACCTCGGCCTCGGCGAGAGCATCAGCCGTAGCATCCGCGACAGCCGTGAGGAGGGCCGGGTCATCGGGATGATGCATTATAGAGAAATGGAGAACTGTGGCGATATAAATGTGGATGAATGTATTCCAGTACCAGATGAAAAAAAGATGATGATGGGGGTTGGAGAAGTCAGGTCTTCGATTTTTCAGGGTGCTTCTCGTGGCGCTTCTCGCCAGGCTTCTCGCCGCCCTTCTCGGCTCCCTTTTCAGGTGCCTTCTCGGCATGCTTCTCGCCGGGCTTCCCTGCTCCCTTCTCGGCATGCTTCTCGCCCGGTTTCTCGGCTCCCTTCTCCCCGGCCGCTTCAGGGGCCTCCTCGGCAGCCGCCGCGGGGGCGACCGGCGGGGCGACGACCTTCTCCTCGGCGATCTTCACATGGGTCGCCCGGATGCCCGAGACCTTGTGCTCGGTAATCTCGATCCGTGAGGGACTGGGGAGCTTGTGACTGCCGTGGCGCAGGGCGTCCTTCACCTTCTCCATGTTCTGGGTCAGGGTGTAGACCGAGAGGATCTTCTGGCCCGGGTAGACCCGTGCCGCGGAGCCCACGGCCTTCCCGAAGGAGAGGCGCATGCCCTCGGAGACACGGTCTGCGCCGGCGCCCGTCGCCTGCTTGTTCTCCCGGAGGATGTGGTGGGGGTAGACCCGGATCTTCAGCCTGAAGTTCGCCCGGCCCAGCTCCTGGAGCCGGCGGTTGATGACGATGCGGGCCGCCTCGAGGGCCGTATGCCGGATCTGGCACCCCTCCAGGACGATGAGGGAGAGTTCCAGGGGGAACTCCTCGGTGAGGTTTCCCATGTCGAACTGGACCAGCTTGGACCCGGGTACGCCACCCATGTATTCACGCCGCGTGTATGCCATCTTGGCGAGGTTCCTGTACATCCTTCCCGGTTTCCTGACCATTGGAGAACACCCTCACGGGACTTCGTGCTCACGAAACTTCGTCCTTACGAACCTTCGTGCTTTATAAAAAGGAGGTCTGGTTTCATAAACCTTGCTAATCCGAGGATCCACCGGAGATCAGATCGAGGACATGGCGCCGGATCTCGACGAAGTCCGCGCAGGTCCGGTCCCTCGGGTGCGGACATTTCTGCACGGGGACGATCTCGCGGATCCTCCCGGGCCTCTCGGTGAGGACCACGATCCGGTCGGCGAGGAAGACCGCCTCGTCGACACTGTGGGTGACGAAGAGGATGGTCTTCCGGGTCTTTCTCCAGATCTCCTGGAGCTCCGTCTGCATCAGGTTCCTCGTCTGGGCGTCGAGGGCCCCGAAGGGCTCGTCCATGAGGAGGGCCGCGGGCTCGGTCGCGAGCGCCCGGGCGACCGCAACCCGCTGCCGCATCCCGCCCGAGAGCTCGTACGGGAGGTTCCTCTCGAATGAGGCGAGGCCGACCAGGTCCAGGTACTTCCTTGCAACGGCAAACCGTTCCTCCCGGTCCCTCCCCTGCACCTCCAGCCCGAAGGAGACGTTATCGAGGACCGTCCGCCACGGGAAGAGGGAGTACTCCTGGAAGATCATGGCGATCCGACGCGAAGGGCCTGAGAGGGCCTCGCCGTCCACCTGGATCGATCCCGTGGTGGGGGTGTCGAGGCCGGCGATGATCCGGAGGAGGGTCGTCTTCCCGCACCCCGACGGCCCGAGGATGCAGAGGAACTCCTCGTCATCGACTGTCAGGTTGATCCCATCGAGAGCCGGGACCTGCTCGCCGGTCCCGGTGACAAAGACCTTGGAGAGGTCGCGGATAGCGAGCTTCACCGCTCGAGCCCCCTCCAGCAGAACCAGCGATCCTCGACCGAGCGGAAGAGGAGGTCAAAGGCGATCCCGATGATCCCGATGGTGATCATCCCGGCGATGATGTAGTGCATCTGCCCGAAGTTGTATGCATAGAGGGTCAGGTAGCCGAGGCCAGAGGTGGTCCCGGGGAGCCACTCTGCAGCGATGACGCACATCCAGGCGATCCCGAACCCGACCCGGAGGCCGGTCCAGATGGTGGGAGCCGCCCCGGGCAGGACCACCTTTGCAAGGACCTGCCGCTCGGATGCCCCGAGGGTCTGGGCCACCTCGACCCAGGTCTTCTTGATCGCCCTCACGCCGTCGATGGTATTGAGGAGGATGGGGAAGAAGGCGCCAAGGAAAATAATGAAGATCATGGAGTTGATTCCCACCGAGAACCAGGCGATGGCGAGGGGGCCCCACGCGAGGGGAGGGATCGGCCGGAGGAGCTGGATGGTGGTGTCCGCGAGGGCGTCAAGGCGCCGGGACCACCCCATCCCGACCCCGAGGGGTATCGCGATGGCAAGGGCCACCAGGAAACCGGCCCCCACCCTCTCGAGGGATACCATGGCATTGTGCAGCAGGCTCCCGGTCCCCAGGATATCGATCGTGGGGGAGAGGAGCACCGGGAGCACGGTCTCCAGCCTCGGGAGGATGAACTGGTTGTTGATGAACCGCGCCGCGATCTCCCAGACAATAAGGATGAGGATGGGGAGGAGGATGCCGAGAGGTCTTCTCATGCCCTCTAAGCCTGTACCTCCTTCACGGATAAACCGCTCTCCTCAAGGGCGTACCGGAGCATGACGTCCTGGATGGACCCCTTGCCGGGCGCCGCCATCACGATGGGCTTTCCTGCGGCCGACCGCTCCTTCGCCCACTGGACGAAGGAGTCCCAGTCCGTTGCAGGTGAGGATGTGACAACGACAACCCCCGAGCCCTCGTTGTTCAGGGCCATGAGGATCTTGAGCGGGGTTCCCTGGTCAATGGCCGAGATGGCGGGTGGATTCCCGACGTAGGCCATCTGGATGGTCTTCGTTGCCGCGAGCTGCATCAGCTGGGGCCCGGCATCGGCCGGGATGAGCTTCAGGGTGGCCACCTTCTGGCCTTTCACCAGGAGGTCCACGAGATCCGGCCTCGTGGCCGTCGGGTCCTCCGGCTTCAGCGCGATCCCATAGGTATCGTTGAAGTACTGCCATTTCTTCACCGCCACGAAGAGAGATGCGTGGTGGTCAGAGAGGAGATACCCGACCCCGACGGGGTTTGCCTCAGCGGGGGGGACGGCAATGCTCGACGCGTTGATCATGGCCATGGCACGGTCGTACGGGCCGGTGTCGAAGAGGAGGGCCTTCGTCTGGTCATCGGTGGTGTTCTTCAGGGTCCCGGTGATGGTGCCCAGCTCGCGGAGGGCATACACGAACTCCAGCTGGCCGCCCATCCATTGCTCGGAGGGCTCGTTCACGAACTTGACCGTGGGAAATGACCGTTCCAGGATCTCAACCGAGGATACCGTGATATTCCCGTAGGTGAAGTTCCCCTTCCCGGCGAGCCATTCTGCGGTGATATCCGCCGCCTCCGACTGGTGGTCGTTGATATACCGGGTGGCGAGGATGGTCGCCGCCCCCATGGCGTCCACGAAGGCCGGGTTGCTGTTCATAAAGTCGGTGCGGCTCGTGAGCACGCAGCACGGGTGGTTCTTCCACCGGTCATCGGGCGGGAGGTTGCCCGAGTACGTGATGACCCTCCCGATGCCGGCCACCGGTGCCACCTCCACGAAGGGCTGCCACGCGATGTACCCGTCGATCTGCTTCGTCGCAAGGAGGGTGGGCATGGGGCCGGTACCCTTGGTGTAGAGGATCCCTACGTCGCCGGTTGCCTGCTGTGTGGTGGTGCATCCGGCGGCGATGAGGAGGACCGCCAGGCACCCGAGGAGGAGAAGTCGCATCCCTTTCATACAAGGTAATTAAACCCGGTAAGCTCATAAAATGTTCCATTTTATCTCAAAAACGTCTACAATAAGATATTATTATGATTATGTTGATACAGAACGCATCCTTTTTCTTCTTTTATGTCCAGTTTATACAAATGGACATCCCCGTGTCCAGTTTGTAGAAATGGACATCCCCATGTCCAGTTCGATAGAAATGGACATCTTTATGTCCAGTCTGAGTCAGGAGAAGCATTCCTGTTGGACAAGAAGGTTTTTCGTCCGGGAGAAGTATCCTTTCTGTGTCAGTTCCATGGTCCGCCTTGACCCCATCGACCGCCTCCTCCGGGCATCCATGCTCTCGGACGAGGACTTCGTGGCAACGCTGAACGGGATCCTGAAGACCGACATGAGGATGACCGTCCGCGAGCTCTCGGAGCGGAGCGGGATCGCCGCCTCCTCCCTGTACAAGATCCTCCACGGGGAGCGGTCCCCCAACCTCTCCACCCTCCGCGCCATCGTGGGCGCCCTGCGGCTTGTCTCGAACCCGGGGGGGGAAGAGGAGTTCATCGGGGTTATCGCGGCACGCCAGACGCTGGACGGGATCGAGGAGCGGGTGGCCGAGGTGGACGGGAAGAGGGTCAGGGTGCGGGAGTACGCGGTCCATACCATCGAGGACGCAATCGTTGCCGCGGTCAGGGCGGAGCGGGAGGGCGCCCGGGGCATCGTCTGCGCCCCCATCGTCTCCTCGACCATCGAGGAGCTCGTCTCGATCCCCGTGGCGACCATCGTCCCGCGGGAGAGCGTCCAGCAGGCCATCGAGCTCGCGGCCCGGAAGGCATGGCATTAAGGGGCGCGTGCCGGAACATGTAGGTGAGAGGATGCACGAGGACCAGATACGGAGGGGGCGGCTCGGGGGGGAGAGGGGATGCGATGTCTCCCGCTTCCTCTCCTCCATGGAGGCCGACCGGAAGATCGCCGAGGCAGACATACAGGTGGACATGGCCCACCTCCTCATGCTCCGGCGCCAGGATCTCATCGGGGAGGAGCATGCCCGGGCCATCATGGGAGTCCTCATCGGGTTCTCAGAGAAGGGCCTTCCTGAGGATGTCTTCGACGACCGTTTTGAGGATATCCATGCAGGGATAGAGGCGTACCTGATCGATCATCTCGGGGAGGAGACGGGAGGGAGGATCCACACAGGCCGTTCCCGGAACGATGAGGTGGCGGCCTGCATCCGGATCCGTGCCCGGGGGGAGGTCCTCCGTCTCCTGGAGGCCACAAACCGGATCCGCGAGGTGCTCATCACCCTCGCAGCGGAGCACACGGGAACCGTGATGCCCGGGTTCACCCACCTCCAGCATGCCCAGCCCACCACCCTGGCCCACCACCTCCTTGCCTACGAGGGGGCATTCTCGAGGGACTTCGGCCGGCTCCACTCGGCCTTCGCGAGGGTGAACGAATCCCCCCTCGGCGCCGCTGCGTTCGCCTCCACCGGCTTCCCCATCGATCGCGAATATACGGCAGAGATCCTCGGTTTCGACGGCCTCGTGGAGAACTCCATGGACGCGGTCTCGGCAAGGGACTTTCTCCTGGAGATCCTCTCGGCCTGCGCCATCCTCTCCGCCACGGCAAGCCGCCTCTCGGCCGACCTGATCCTCTGGTCGAGCCCCATGGCGGGCTTCGTCACCCTCGACGATGCTTACTGCTCGTCCTCCTCCATCATGCCCCAGAAGAAGAACCCCGATACCCTGGAGATCCTCCGTGCAAAGTCGGGAACGGTGCTTGGATCCCTTACCGCGGCCCTCGCCATCGTGAGGGGCCTCCCCATGAGCTACAACCGCGACCTCCAGGAGGTCACCCCCCACCTCTGGCAGGGGATCTCTGCTGTCCAGGAAGGGATCCCCCTCCTCGCCGAGGCCCTCGCGACCGCGTCCTTCCACCCTGACCGGATGGAGAAGGAAGCAGGAAGGGGGTTCTCCACCGCAACGGAGCTCGCCGACCGGCTCGTCCGGGACCTCGGGATCCCCTTCCGCACCGCCCATACCATCGTCGGGAAAGGGGTGCGGGCGGGGAGCCTTGACACGAAGACCCTGGAGAAGGCGGCAAAGGAGGCGTTCGGTATCTCCCTCAAGGGACTGGGCCTGACCCGGCAGATGGTGGAGGAGGCCCTTGACGTCCGTTCTATGGTCAGTGCCCGGAAAGTGAATGGGGGACCGGCGCCAGCGGCCGTGAAAAAGGCACTCAAAGAGCGGAAGGAGCAGCTCCGGAAAGATGTGGCGGCAACCACCTCCCTCGACAGGAAGGTCAGGGACGCACGGGAGCGCCTCCTCTCCGAGGCACGGGGGCTTCTTGCGTGACCGAGTACCGAAGTGGCGACCTGGTCCGGTGCACCGGCGGAGGCCGGGAGTACGCTGCTACCTACATCACCGAGCGCGACGGGAAAGCGGTGGTGAAGCTCGACAGCGGCTACAACATCGGTGTCCCCTTTGAGACCCTCTCATGGGAAGGAAGGCCGGAGATCGAACCCCCTGGCCTCGCACGCCCTTTCCAGCGGGAGGATCTCCCGGAGCTTGCCATCATCTCCACGGGAGGCACCATCGCAAGCCGGGTGGACTACCGTACAGGTGCGGTGACAAGCCAGTTCTCGGCCGAGGATATCCTCCGCGCAATCCCTGACCTTGCATCCATCGGGCGGTTCCGGACAGAGCAGATCTCCTCCATCCTCTCTGAGAACATGACCCGGCGAATCTGGCAGGACCTTGCCCGGGCGATCTTCCATGACCTGAAATCGGGTGTCGCAGGGGTGATCGTCACCCACGGGACCGACACCATGGCCTACAGCGCGGCCGCCATCTCCTTCATGGTGGAGACACCTGTGCCGGTCATCTTCGTCGGCTCACAGAGATCGGCAGATCGCCCGAGCAGCGACAATGCGATGAACGCCCTCTGCGCGGCCTCTGCAGCCGTCTCCCCCCTCGGGGAGGTGGCGGTGGTGATGCACGCGACCACGAGCGACGACCGCTGCGCCATCCACCGGGGGACACGGGTCCGGAAGATGCACACCTCCCGGAGGGACGCCTTCCAATCCATGGGTATGCCTCCAATCGGCCGTGTCGATTACCCGGATCTCTCTGTCACCCTCTCAGGCGAGGCAGTCGCCCGTGGCGAACGGGAGCCCGTCCTCCGGGAGAAGATGGAGGAGCGGTGCGGCCTTGTCTCCTTCCACCCGGGGATGGATCCCTTAGTGCTCGAGGCCTACCGCGGCTACCGCGGCCTGGTCCTCGCCGGCACCGGCCTCGGCCATGTCTCCACCCCCTGGGTGAAGGGCCTTGCAGAACTTGCCCGTGACGGGGTGAGCGTGGTCATGACATCCCAGTGCCTCCATGGGAGGGTCTGCGACCGGGTCTATGACACGGGCCGCGATCTCCTGGCGGCCGGTGTGATGGAGGGGGAGGACATGCTCCCCGAAGTGGCACTCGTGAAACTCATGTGGGTCCTTGGGCAGGCAGACGACGATCGCGAGGTGCGGGCCCTCATGGGAGAGAACCTGCGGGGCGAGACCAGGGGGCGGTCGACCCATGGACTCTGAAGCCCCCCCGCTCATGGCCGGCCTCGAGATCCACCAGCAGCTCGATACCTGCGAGAAGCTCTTCTGCCACTGCCCCACCCGGCTCAGAGAAGTAAAGGAGCGGAACGGAGAGTTTACCCGCTTCCTCAGGGCTACCGAGAGCGAGATGGGCGAGATCGACCGTGCGGCCCTTGAGGAGATGCGGACCATCCGCCGTTTCACCTACTACACCTACGATACCACATGCCTTGTGGAGGACGATGAGGAACCTCCCGCCCCCCTGAACCAGGAAGCGGTCGCCATCTGCCTCACCATCGCGAGGTGCTTCGGCATGCACCCCGTTGAACAGGTCCATACAATGCGAAAGATCGTCATCGACGGCTCCAACACCTGCGGGTTCCAGCGCACCGCCCTCGTCGCGATGGGCGGTTCTCTTCCCGGCGGGGCCCGGATCGAGACCATCTGCCTCGAGGAGGATGCAGCGCAGCGGGTGACCGACCAGGTCTTCTCTCTCGACAGGCTCGGCATCCCCCTCGTAGAGATCACTACGGGGCCCGATCTCCGAACCCCGGAGGAGGTCCAGGAGGTAGCCGAGTATATCGGCATGGTGCTCCGTTCAACGGGGAAGGTGAAGCGGGGCAAGGGGACCATCAGGCAGGATATCAACATCTCCATCCCCGGAGGAGCCCGGGTCGAGATCAAGGGGGTGCAGGAGCTCGAACTCATCGCCGAAGTTGTCCGGCGTGAGATGGAGCGGCAGGAGAACCTCATCGCCATCCGGGACGAGCTGAAAGGCCGCGGGGCCTGCGTGGATGAGGACCAGATCGATGTCACCTCCATCTTCAAAGGGACAAAGTCCTCTATCCTGGAGAAGGCAAAGATGGTCCTCGCTGTCCGCCTGAAAGGCTTCTCCGGCTTTGTGGGTAAGGAGATCCAGCCCGGGAGAAGGCTCGGGAGCGAGCTCGCGGATTATGCGAAGCGGTGCGGGGTGGGAGGGATCTTTCACACCGATGAGCTCCCGGCCTACGGAATAGCCGCAGAAGAGGTTCAGTCCGTGCGGGAAAAGGCCATGGCCGGCGATGACGATGCCGTGGTCCTCGTGGCCGGGAGCGCGGAGAAGGCGAGGTGCGCAGCCAAACAGGTGATCCGCCGGGCAGGGATGGCACTTGCAGGAGTACCCGAAGAGACAAGAAGGATGCTCGAGGATGGTTCCACGGCATACATGAGGCCTCTCCCGGGAGCAGCCCGGATGTATCCGGAGACCGATATCTTCCCCGTCAGCGTGGAGAAGGCCTTCTGGGAGGGCATCCCGGTCCCGGAACTCCTAATCGGGAAGGCGAAGCGCTTCGAGCAGGAGTTCGGCCTGGACCCTCCCGCAGCATACCAGGCAGCGACATCCGAGAACCTCCCCGCTTTCGAGGAGGCCATCCGCGAGGGGGTGAAGCCAACTCTCGCTTTCCGGGTGATCATCACCGCCCCCGTGGAACTTGCCCGGAAGGGGGTAGATGTCGGGAAGGTCAGCCAGGCCGACTACCTTGCTATTCTTTCGGCGATCGAGCGCGGCCGGGTTGCAAAGGAGGCCGTACCGGATCTCATCACCGCCATTGCCGGTGGGACGCCCCCGGATCAGGCGGTCGCATCCCTCGTCACCCCTGTCTCCAATGACGAGCTCACCCGCATCATCAGGAAGATCATCGGCGAGCGGAAGGAGTTCGTCGCCCAGAAAGGGATGGGGGCCCTCGGTCCCCTCATGGGCCTCGTGATGCAGGAGGTGCGGGGGAAGGTGGACGGGAAGCTCGTGAGCGAGGCCCTCCGGCGGGAACTGGAGCGGTCCGCCTAGGGAATATCTTTATCAGTCTCATCGTTCACATTAAAAGGGAGCCTTATCCATGGGAAAGACAGGCAGCGTCAACTGGATGCAGGTGAAGGGGGTGAAGGGGCAGATCCGGCTCGTCCCCCAGAAGGACGCCGAGGTCAAGAAGCCCGGCCCCAACCAGCGGTTCAAGCCGAATGCGGGGACCCGGTTCTCCAAGTCCCCTGAGGAAGAGGCCCGGAGCCGGCAAGGGACCCGCCGGGGAGGCCGGGGACGGGGCGGAAGGGAGAAGGATCCGAGGCTCCGCAGGCGGATCCGGCGCTCCAAGTCCTCGATCATGGGTGCCAAGGCCAAGGCCAAGAAATAATCCTTTGCATCAGGACCAGCCCCTTTTTTATAGAGCGGATTCCCTGAGTGATACGTATGGACGATAAGACGGCGGTGAAGGAGTACCAGTTCGGTGAACGGGCCAAATCGGAGCTGATCCTCGTCTCCCAGCTCCTGATGGTCCTCGCCGAGCTGAAGGAGAAGGAGCTCGCCGGGGGGAAGCGGATCCTCCTCGCCTTCATGGAGGGGATCCGTATGGAGCTGGAGTTCGCCCACCATGGCACCGGGTCCGGGGAGTTCCGGAAGGCCATCAACCACCTGAACGAGGCCATCAGCCTCGTGGAGAGCGACCAGCCCGGCCCCGCCACCCTCAGGGTCGCCGATGCCATCTCCGACGCGACCACCGCGGCCCAGCAGGCCTGGCAGGTACTCTCCGCCCATGGACTCCTCTAGGTTCCTCGGCTTTCTCTCGTCGAGGGCCTCGGTTCGGGACTTCACCCCCACTCCCCTTGAGGAGCCGGAGATCGACGGCATCCTCGAGTCTGCCCGGACCGCGCCGTCTGCAGGGAATCGCGAGGCATGGGACGTCGTGGTGGTAACCGACTGGGAGATCCGGGAGGCCCTCGCAGAGGCAGCCCTCTCCCAGCCCCACGTAAAAGAGGCCCCCTGCATCCTCGTCGTCTGCGCAAACTACATCCGGTCGATGTCGCGCTACGGCGAGCGTGGCATCCTCTATGCGATCCAGGACGCAACGATCGCCTGCACCTTCATGATGCTCGCCGCCCATGCTGCAGGACTAAAGAGCTGCTGGACGGGGGCATTCAACGAGGAAGAGGTGAAGGAGATCCTGGACCTCCCCGGCCATCTCCGCCCCGTTGTCATGCTTGCCGTGGGGAGGGGGAAGATCCCTGCAGAGCGGACAGGGCGGATGGACCTCTCTGAGCATGTCCACCGGGACAGCTGGTGACAGGAGAAGGGAGAATGCCGGACTACGTCGTGACCCTGGAATCGGCATGGATCGTGAAGGACGCGAAGTCCCTTGACGATGCGCTGGGGATCGCGATAGCCGAGGCGGGGAAGCGCCTCAACCCCACGGCGAAGTTCGTCGAGATCGAGGCGGGCATCCTCCCTTGCCCCTTCTGCAGGAAGGACCTCTCGTCCACCCTCGTCGTCGCGGGTACCGCCCTCGTGGGCCTCCTCCTCCAGATGAAGGTCTTCCGGGCCGAGTCCGAGGAGCATGCTGCGCGGATCGCGAAGTCGGTCATCGGGAAGGCCTTGAGGGACATCCCCCTCTCGGTCCTGGAGGTGAAGCAGCTGTGATCCACGTCGTCGGCCATACGGCCATCGATCATATCCTCCGGGTCCCGCATTTCCCTGATCGGAACGGCTCCACCTTTGTGAGCAGCCACCAGGTCTTCTTCGGCGGAGGGGCTGCGAACACCGCCGCAGGGATCGCCCGGCTGGGCGTGCCTGTGACCCTCGTGTCCGCCGTTGGCGGCGAGTTCGCGGGCAGTGACTACGAACGGTGGCTGAAGGGATTGGGCGTTGCGACCCGGTTCTTTGTGGTGCCGGAGAAGCGGACCCCCACCGCCTTTGTCTTCACCGATGATCCCGGGGACCAGATCACCTACTTTGAATGGGGCGCCTCCGAGACCTTTGCGTCGAGGGAGGCCCCCGCCCTCGACTTCGTCCACCTGGCAACCGCCGATCCCGACTTCAACGTCAGGGTGGCCGAGAAGGGCAGGCTGGCCTCCTTCGACCCGGGGCAGGATATCATCTGGTACACGGCAGACCAGCTCAGGCGCATCCTCGCCCGGATCCGGATACTCTTTGCGAACCGGCACGAGATGGAACACCTGTCACGGATCCTGGACCAGACAAAGGAGGCGATCATCGGACAGGTCCCCGTCGTGGTGGTGACCATGGACACTGAAGGCAGCGTGCTTCACGTGGAGGGGAGGGAGCACCGGATCCCGATCGTCCCCGTGGAAGCGGTGGACCCAACGGGGGCAGGGGACGCGTACCGGGCCGGGTTCCTCGCGGCGTACCATCGGGGCCACTCACCCCTCACCGCCTGCAGGGTGGGGGCCACCACAGCCTCATTTGCCGTCGAGAAGGCCGGCTGCCAGACAAACCTGCCCGACTGGAACGGGATGGTGGCACGCTACTGGACCCACTTCGGCGATCTCCCGCAGCCACGGGGGAGACAGGAATGAATCCGCTTCCCTCCCCACCGGTCAGGTCATCCCGCGATCCTGTGACAGGGGTGACCCATGGCCCCTAGCCCGGATGCCCGGATGGAGCACCTCACCAGGTTTCTCTTCACGGCACCCCCGTGGTACGTCTCGGGAGGGCTCGTCGTGCTTGCAGGGGTCGCCATGGACCTTGTCCGGGAGAGGGTGCCTGGCCCCTTCTCCGTCGGGATCCTGGCCTTCACCGTCCCCGCGATCCTCGCCCTCCTCTTCACGAAACCCCTCGTCAGCCTCGCCGGCTCCTTCACCACCTGGAACCGCTCCGCCTCCCTCGCCCTCGCCTCCCTCGTCTTTTCTGTCTGCACTACTCTTCCGGGCATCCTCCTCCCCATCCCGAACCTCTTCGCCTTCCTCTTTGCCTTCTCCCTGGGGCTCGTCTTCGGGGTCCGCATCCTCGTCCTCGTCGCCACGGCCGATTTCCGCCCTGCTAGGATGCTCCCCGCGGCGCTCTCCCAGAGCATCTGGGGAATGATCGCCGGATGGTTCCTCCTCCCCGGCCCGTTCCTTGCCGCTGCCCTGGTGGCCCATATCGCGGTCGGTGCAGCTGCCGTCCTCCTGATCTACCTCATCGAGCGCCCTCTCTACCGGAGCTTCCGGATCCATCTCTTCCAGTTCCTGAATACCTTCCTCGCCCACCTCACCGATGGCTCCCGGGGCATGGAGGGGTTCTTCTCGGCCATGGGTGAAGGGATCTCCCTCCCCGAGGTATCCTTCCTCTTCAGGAGGGCAGGGAAGAAGGATATCCTCCTCACGATCCCGAATGTCCATCCCGGCCCTATGGGGGACATCGGGGGCGGGAGGCTCCCCCATATCCTCCATGCCTCCCTGGGAGGGGAGGTCCTGACAGCGCACGGGTGTTCGACCCATGACTACAACCTCACGAGGGAGGAGGAGGTCGGGAAGATCGTGACGGCGGTCCGGGAATCCCTCGGCCACCTCACCCTCGCCCCCGCGGCGAGCCGTTCCGTCAGGATCCGGGAAGGGAGCGTGGATCTCCTCTGCCAGCGGTTCTCGGACTCCCTCCTCCTCGTCGGGACACGGGCACCGGAGAGGACCGAGGATCTCGATCCAGCCATCGGGTGGATCCTCATGGCCGAGGGGCACCGCCTCTACGGGCACGTGGCACTCGTGGACGCCCACAACAGCATGACCGAGGTGAGCGGTGCGACCTACCTCGGGAGCCCTGTCGCCACCGAGTATCTCACCGGGGGGATCCGGGCCATGGAAGCAGCGGCTGAACTGGAACGGTACCCGTTCCGGGCCGGGGTCGCCCACCTCTCCCTTCCCTTTACCCGGGAGCAGGGCCTCGGCGACCTGGGGGTCCAGGCCCTTGTCATCGAGACCGGGGGGCAGAAGACGGCCTATGTCCTCCTGGATGGGAACAACATCGTGAAGGGCGGCCGGGAGGTGCTCCTCAGCGGGATCCGGGACCTCGTGGACGAATCCGAGGTCATGACCACCGACACCCACCTGGTGAATACGATCACCGGAAAGAATCCCATCGGCCTGAAAATCCCGTCCGAGGAGATAGCACCGTACATCCGGCAGGCCGTAGAGGTTGCCATCGCAGACCTTGCTCCGGCCGAAGCGGGGGCAACGACAGGGTGGTGCAGGGACGTCCAGATCTTTGGACCCCAGCGGATCTCGCAGATCTCGTCCATCACCACCACCACGGTCACCTTCATCGGCCCCCTTGGGGTCTCGCTTCTCCTCAGCGCCTACCTCCTCACCCTCGTCACGTTCATGGCGCTCGCGTAGGGGCCGCTTCCCGATCCGGCTCCAGCCGGGAAGCCCGCCCGGAGGCCGGCGTTCATAGCAGCAAGGAAGCGGCGGGCGGGATGGGAAGGGCCCGGTTCTAAGGGGGCGGGGCCCGGTTTTAAGGGGGAGGGTCCGGTTCTCAGGGGGCCGGGCGAACCCTTTTTCGGGTGGAGAGACAAACTCTCCCGTGCGAGGGTAACCAAGCCAGGCCAACGGTGATGGACTTAAGATCCATTCTCGCAGGAGTTCGTGGGTTCGAATCCCCCCCCTCGCATGACCCCTTTGGGTTATAGATATCTTACGAGGTGCAACCTTTTTGAGGGGATGGCATGCCGGGTCAGCAGCGCATCCCGCCATCCGGTGGAGGGGGACAAGGCTTCTTATGGGACGATAGGCCCTCAAGGGGCCTTTGAGCTGAAACGAGACCGGGCCAAGTTCAGGAATTGGCCGAACCCCTGGAGAATGAGATTGAGATCCAGCGATGAAGCATGCAGGTGATGAGGAGCCGGATGTCCTTCTTCGGAGGTTTCCAGATCATTAAGTTTATATTCATGAAATGAGACGGAGAAAGCATGGCATCGATTGTTCAGGTCTCACTCCTCTTCGTGATCGCGTTGGTCATCTCGGCCTTGATCATTTACCTGATTACCAGAATGTTTGGCGAAAAGGAAGGCATATTAACCGCACTTCTCGCTGCCCTCATCGGCACCGTGATCTACAGTGTAGCCTATTATCTGCTGGGCTCGGGGTTGGTGGCTGCAATCATCGGGGGAATCGCTTGGCTCCTCGCCCTGCAGTACCTGTACAAGATTGGCTGGCTCAAATCCCTGGTCATCGCGGTGGTCGTGTGGATAGTTGCAATCATTGTCGGAATATTCCTGCCCACTCTTGCCGGTCCGCTGTAGAGGGATGAGGGGCGAATCCGGCGAGGATACCACTCAATGTCCTCTTGAAAAGGGACCGGATTCGTCCTATCTCCCTCCCTTTTCATAATTTACGTATCGGGAACTCCTGATATCTTTCCCCACATACCCGTGAACCCAGTTTACGCCGGTCCAGTGCCGACCCCGCAGGCAGGCCAGGGATCAGTTGGAGGTGCCCCTGTCTTCCACCCTCACCCGACCCACTCAAAATCGATGAACGCCTTGTACGGGTCTGTCCTCAGCAGCCGGACCCGGACCTCCTGGCCGACATAGAGGCCGTCTTCCCCGCGGACGACCTTGCCCTCCGCGGGCGGCGTGAGCAGGCGGACATAGGTCCCGTGCTCCGTTGCGCCGGTCACGATGGCATCGAAGGATTCCCCGATATTGTCCATGAGGAGCACGGCAGCCCCGGCCTTGCGCATGAAGCGCTCGACCTTGTTGGCCTCGTGCTCCCGTTCGGTGAGCCAGGAGGAGAGTTCAGCCAGTTCGTCTGATGTGTAGGGGCTCGGCTCCCCGTTGAGCACCGATTTCAGGAGCCGCTGGATGATGAGGTCGACGTAGCGCCGGTTCGGGGCGGTGGAATGGGTGTAATGGGTGACGGCGAGGCCGAAGTGGCCGTAGGGCGCCTGCCCGGGCTCGAGGGTCAGGTACTCCCCCCGGCCCAGGAGTTTCACGATGGTCAGGGAGAGGTCCGGGAAGCGCTCGGGATCGGCCTTCTTCCGCCGGATGAGGAACTCCGAGAGGGCCTTTGCGTCCGGCTCGGAGGGCAGGGTCTCGTGGTACATCGCTGCGGTCTCCACGATCCCGTCCCAGTGCTTCGGTACGCGGACCACCCGCTGGACCATGGGAATACCGGCCTTCTCCAGCCGGGCGACCATGGTCCCGTTCGCCGCGATCATGAAGTCCTCGATCAGGTGCCCGGCCGGGTTCTTCTTCGGGGCGACCAGCCGGCAGATCCGGCCCTCCTCGACGACCACCCTGGGTTCCAGGGTGTCCAGTTCAAGCGCCCCCTGCTCCATGCGGTACCTCTTCAGGCGCAGAGATGCCTCGAGCTGCAGGCTGAGCTGGGCCTCCAGGCCCGCGACGTCACTGACGATCTGGGGGACAGGCGTGGCTCCCTCGAACCAGTCCCCGATCTCCTCGTATACGAGTTTCGCCTTGTTGTTCACGAGGGCACGGTACACATCGCCCGGGCGGAAATCACCATCGGGGAGAATGGCGTACTCAATGATGACCGCCATCCGGTCCTCTCCGGGAAGGAGGGAGGTGATTCCCTTGGAGAGCCTGTCCGGGAAGAGGGGGAATGTCACTATGCCCGTGTAGACCGAGGTCCCGTTGTGGGCTGCATGCCGGTCTGTCGGCGATTGTCGCTTCACATAGAGGTCGACGTCCGCGATGGCGACCCTGACATGGATCTCTCCGTTCTCTCGGCGCTCGCAGTATTCCAGCTGGTCGAGATCCAGCGAGTCCTCGTTGTCTATGGACGACCACAGGAGGCTGCGCAGGTCGCGGATCTCCCCCTGGACATTCGGAAACTTCATACCGGAGAGGGCCCTGACTTCGCTCTCCACGAGTTTGGGGAACCCGGGTTCGAAGCCATACTTCTCCATGGCATGCCAAGCAATGGCCGAGAGATCGATGCCTGCGCTGTTCCTCATGGCCCTTCTGGTGATATTCCTTTCAGGAATTACCATGCCGTTGCATATATCACTTCAGGTTCCTCTCCCCTGGCCCCTTCCCGCCCGGGAAATCCATGTATCCCTGCCTGCTTCGGGGCCTTCCTGCACATCGACGCCTTTTTCATGCATCCTGTCGATGATCCGGGATAATCATGGACGAGACCGAAAACCGTGCCTTCAGGATCGAGTTCGGCAAGAGCCGGATCGAGTCCCTCACCGACGGGATATTTGCCTTTGGCATGACCCTCCTCGTGCTGGGGGTCGGGTACCCCATCTCGGTCCAGACCTTCTCGAGCACGCCCCTTGTTCAGATCCTCCGTTCCTCTTTCCCCGACTTCATCCTGTACATGGTCTCCTTCCTCATCCTTGCCGCCTTCTGGGTGAGCCACCATGTCCAGTTCCACTACATCAGGTTCATCGACCGGACCTTCCTCTGGCTGAACATCCTTGCCCTCATGTTCGTCGCCTTCGTCCCCTTCACGTCCTCCCTCGCAGGGTTCTTCTACACCTCCCGGCTCGCGGCCGCTGTCTTCGAGGTGCACCTCCTCATCATCGGGCTCATGTTCCACCTCCAGTGGCGCTATGCAAGCCATGGCCGTCGCCTCGTTGACCCTGGCCTCGATGACGCCTCCGTGAGAAGGGTTTGGGGTGCAAGCCTCGTGATACCCATATTCTCCGTGGCAGGGATCCTCCTCACGCTCCTCGGGATCCACGAGAGCCTCTTCATCTACTTCCTTGTCCCCGTCGTTCTCTGGATACGGATCCACAGGTGATGCAGGGAACGTGGAATTCCTTCAGAAGCGGAGACGGGGTGTGGAACGCCCGTCGATGCCTGCAGAGGGGGTTGAGCCCCCCTCCCCGCCTGGAACGAGTCTTGCCCGCATTTGGGCAGCTTCAAGAATATGCAACGGGAACAATTGAAGAGGCAGATGGAGAGCAAGCAGAAAGTGGTCATGGCCGTGCTCATGCTCGGCACCCTCATGGGCTCCCTTGACTCGACCATCGTCATCCTCGCCTTCCCGACCATCGCAGACACCCTCCACTCCGACCTCATCACGACGCTCTGGGTCATCCTGATCTACCTCCTCGTCGTCGCGGTGACCACCACCCAGCTCGGGAGGATCGGAGACATCTACGGGAGGAGCCGGATGTTCAACACCGGCTTCGGCGTCTTCACCCTGGGATCCCTCTTCTGCGGCCTCTCGCCCTCCATCTGGTGGCTCATCGCGTCCCGGGCCGTCCAAGCCCTCGGCGGGTCTCTCATGCAGGCCAACAGCGGCGCCATCGTTGCCGATACCTTTCCTCCCAACCAGAGGGGGGCCGCCTTCGGGTACATCTCCCTCGGCTGGACGAGCGGGGCGATGCTCGGGATCGTCCTCGGCGGCATCATCACGACCTTCGTCGGCTGGGAGTACATCTTCTTCATCAACCTCCCCATCGGGATCGTGGCCACGGTGCTCGGGCTCCGGTACGTGAGGGACGAGGCCCGGGTCCGGGAGGATCTGGACATCCCTGGCATGATACTCCTCTGTGCAGCCCTCTCCCTCCTCTCCTTTGGCGCGATCGACTTCGCAGCACGGGACCTGGCTCTCTCCAACATCGGCTCGCTCCTCGCAGGGGTCGTCGCCCTTGTCCTCTTCTTTGCCTACGAGCTGAGGATATCCCGGCCCATCATGGACTTCTCGGCGCTGGAGAGCAGGATCCTCCGGTACTCCATCCTGGCCACGTTCTTCCTCTCCCTCGGGTACCTGGCCGTGGTCTTCCTGATCACGATGTACCTCCAGGGCGTCCGCGCACTTTCACCCCTCTATGCTGCCCTCCTCCTCATCCCGGGCTACGTCGCCGGGTCGTTCCTCTCCCCCGTGATGGGCAGGCTCTCTGACCGCTACGGCGCCCGATATATAGCAACCGCCGGAGCAGGGGCGATCATCCTCGCAACCCTGCTCTACCTGAGCCTGAGGATCGATACACCTCTTGAGTTCGTGCTCGTGGCCTCGGGTGTCTCGGGGATCGGGACCTCGATGTTCTTCCCTGCGAACAACAGCGCCGTCATGGCCCATGCCCCTCACGGGACCTACGGGGGTATCTCCGGCCTCCTCCGTACCATGCAGAACATCGGCATCCTGGGCAGCTTTGTCATCACCATCACGGTCGCTGCGGCATCGATACCCCGGGAGGTCGCTTTCGAGGTCTTCATCGGGACCACCAACCTCGTGGGGGGCGTCTCCCAGGCATTCGTCCAGGGGATCGATGCGGCCCTCTGGATATCACTCGTCTTCATCGCCATCGCAGGTGTTCTCTCCTGGCTCCGCGGGGAGGAGACCCGCGGTGCGAGCCCGCTGATCACGGGGAGATGAACAGAACTCAGAATACCAGAGTTGCGAGAGCTCCCAGCCAGCAGATGAATAGGATAACCGGGGCTCCGAGAATATAGTATACCGACGGGACAGCTCCCATCACCTTCATGATGAGGGGGGCCTTCCCCCTCTCCCCTGCTGTCTCAAGAACCTGGAACCTGGCGTCCTCCGGGTAACGGGCAGCAATCTCCCGGATCTTCAGCCGCCATCCTTCCTGAAAGAGAACAGTCCTGCCGAGGGAGAAGGCCCAGACAAGCGAGAAGGCGGCCCCCGCAAGGCAGAGCGGCCAGTTCTTCGGGACCAGGCCGCCGGCAAAACTCACCGTCGCGATGAACAGGGCGTTCGTGGCCAGGAGGACAAGGAGCTTGGCGGTCTTGATGGGGTTCTCCCTGGCCCAGAGATCGACGAGGAGCCGGTACGAGACATGGTCCTGTTCCACCCTATCGGCATCCGATCCCATGATGATGAGTCTCTGGACCCTCCCTGGATATATCCTGTTCCCTGAAAGTCGAGACGGTGTGGTTCAGACGGTGCTTAACCTCGCGGTTGAAGAAGTCAGCTGGGAAAAGGCCTCAATCCTTCAGGAGGAAGTAGTCAGCCAGGATGGCGACGATGATGATGACAGCCGCGTAACCGATGATCCCCGGTGACAAGCCTTCGGGGCCCGGCGTCGCCGGAGGCGTACGGGGGAGGGAAGGGGTCTGGACCGGAGGGCTCGGCGTGGCCGGGATGGTTGTACGCGGGACCGTCGCGGTGACGGGTGGCGGTGTTGGCGGCTCAGGCCCCTGGGTGATCTGAGGGGTGGTCGCGGGTATCGTGGTGCGATTACCCACCCGGACCACCTGGCTGGCCTCCAGGGTGCCGTTCACGAGAACCTTCAGAGTCATGTTCCCTCCGTCAGCCCCGTAGATGAAGGGGGTTGAGACCGAATCATCAGTTCCCACCTTCCTCCCCTGCTGGATGAGGGTGATCGTAACAGGGGCACTGGCATTATGAACCTCATACAGGACGAGGTAATCGTAATACACTCCTGTGAGGATGTCCATGGGGAGCGATACGGTAATATTCCCCGTGCCGGGTTTCGGGGGGACACCATTTATCATACTCCCGGCCCGGACGATGAGCGTAATTCGGTTCACATTCTCCCCGGCCACCGTGATATTGCCCTTCTGGAGGCTGAAATCATACCTCCAATTGGTGACGTTGAACCAGGAGGTGGAAGAGGCTGCAGGGAACGTGGAGACTAAGGTCGTATTGAGGGCATAACCGTCTGTGACATTGGAGAGGGTGATGGAGATCTGGCTTCCATCCATGATGGTATCGGGCTGGATCTGGACCCCGATGCCAAGGACTGCGGAGAAGATGAGGGGGAGGACAAGCAGGAGAGCAAGAGGCCGTCTATCAGGGGATCTGGCTATTCCTCTCATGAGAAACGGTTTTCTTTTTTACCCGTGAGGGGATGAACTTAACGATTGACGTTCCAGGACGTATTCCTGGGCAACTATTATGGAACACAAATCCAAAAGAGGTGAGAGGGAAGGCATGAAACGGTTCCGGTTGGTCTCTCTCCTCCTCGTTCTCGTGATCCTCGCCTCCACGCCGGCAGCCGCCCTCCATGCACGGTACCTGGATATCGTCGTTGACAGGGGAGGGGATGCCACGGTCACCTTCGAGTACACCCTCTCCTTTATCGAGCAGGCCCTCGCCTTCTTCGGGGCCGTGAACCCCGATCGGGACCTCGAACGCATCTTTGCCGCAGCTACGGGCGGCGGGAGGGTCGAGACCCTCATGGCGAGCGATCAGGCCACGACCTTCGCCGTGAAGGGTTTTGCCGTCGTCACGCTTGATTCCCGGGGCATCACCTATGACACATACCCCCTCAACCTGAGCTGGGGCCAGGCCGGCTATGAATCCTCGATCCTGGCGCCCCTCCTCTCGCCGGATTTCTCCCCTGACGTGACTGTTATCAGGTTCCCGGATGCCTATTCGGTCACTTTTCATGACCTGCTCCTGATACCCAACGTCACCCACTCATTCTGACATGGGTCTCCTTCCGAGAAGGGCATGGCCATTGAGGAATCCGCTCCGTGCAGATCGCTTCCTGCGGGATGGGGTTCCGGGGAGTGTAAAGGCCAATGGCCCCGGGATCTGATCAGCAAGGTCAGGATGCTCAACGCTTGAAGGCGTCGCGTACGAGCCCGCCGATCTTCCCCTGGATCCCGGGAAGGGTCCGGACATCCCTGACGTTGTCCATCCCGTCAAGGAGGACCTCGCCGGTGTACCGGATGCCCAGGTTCCTCATGAAGGAGATGACGACCCCCTTCACGCAGGTGAAGTTGGCGGTGCCCTTCCTCCCTGCGACCGAGAGGAGGAGCCCCTTCTTCTCCCCTCCGCCAGTGAACAGGTTCTTCTCGGCATGGTATGCCTGGCAGCGGTCGATGAAGATCTTGAGACCTCCCGGAACCGTATTCGTATAGACAGGGGTACAGATGACAAGGAGAGAAGCGGACCGGAGGGCCCTGATGAGATCAGTCATATCGTCATCAAAGGTGCAGGTGCCGGTGTTGTAACACTGGTAGCAGCCGATGCAGGGATGGATGGAGAGGTCATCGAGGTACACCACCCGGGCCTTCTTCCTGATATTGGCCGCCTCATCTGCAGCCCAGCCCGCGAAGATGCCGCAGTTCCCATCGGCCCGTGGGCTCCCCTGGATGATGAGGGCTTCCACGTCTCCAACGGGAGATACCCCTTCACGAGGCATCTCGACGGAGGCGAGGAACCCACCAGGATCCTTCATGAGGGCCCTCTCCCATTCCGCGGCTTTTCCCCGGATTACCTTCTCTGCATTCAGGGGGACGGTGGGAGAGTACTCGTAGGAGTTGGTCCGGAAGAGGGCAAGGGTGATGCCTCCGGAGTCCAGGCGGAGGGTGTAGCGGATCATGCCGGGATAGAGCCGGGAGAGGTCCTCCTCCCCTATGGAGAGGTGGTAGATCTTCCCTCCTGCTGCTTTGATCTCCTTCGACAGGAGGGGGTTTCCCTTCCCTTCCATGAAAGGTTATTTTCACCTCCCCCTCCCAATAACCCTACCCATCCCGCTGGGAACGCCGCCACGGCGGTGTCCGCAGTTCTCTTTCAGGGGGATCCGACTTTGGGAACCGTGAGGTGTCCGTGATTTTCTCGGGTTCGCCTCCTGTCGGTTCCGGATCTTCCCCCTGCCGGATGACAATATGCCCTTCGGCCCCCCGATCCGAACCCATTAAGAACTCCAAGGGAGGTCTCTCTTCTATGATATCGCTGATCCCCCACCCCATCGATACCATGGATTCCCTTCCCTGCCGGGGTGACGCTTATCCCCCTTGACAGCACGCTCCGGCCGATCGCCCTCATCTATACCCTTGCTCTGGTGGGGATCCTCGCCTTTCTCTGGTACAGGGGGAGGATCACCCGGACCCTCGCCGCCGCCGTCCTCGTCGCCTCGGCCGTGTTCGGCTTCCTCTTTGCCTCGGTAGCCCCCTGGCAGTTCCAGCTCCTTCTTATCGGGGACGTGAAGGATCTCGGGGGCCCCCTTATCTTTGGAGTCCTTATCCTCGGTGTGCTCCTCATCCTCACCCTCGTTCTCGGGAGGCTCTTCTGCAGCTCCCTCTGCCCCCTCGGGGCGCTCCAGGAGCTCGCCTACCTCGCGCCCGTCCCCAAGGTGAAGCCCCGGGTGAAGGCGATCCTGTATACCCTGAGGTTCATCGCCCTTGCCATCATCGTGGTCGCGGCTCTCTTTCTCTCGGTGAGCACCCTTGCCTACCTGGGAGTGGCAGACCTCTTCTTCCTCTCCTTTTCGATGGGCTCTCTCGTCATGCTGACCCTCCTTGTCATATCCCTCTTCTTCTACCGGCCATTCTGCCGCGTCCTCTGCCCCTTCGGGGCGCTCCTTGCCCTGGCAGGGGCGGGATCCTTCTTCAAACTCCGCCGGAACCCTTCCTGCATCGAGTGCGGGAAGTGCGAGTTCACCTGCCCCGTGGATGAGGCAAAGCGGGAGGACCTGAAGGGGGAATGCTACCTCTGCGGCAGGTGCACCGAGGTCTGCCCGGTGAAGGGGGCCATCACGTACCGGAGAGGGTGACCGGGGATGTGCATCCTTAACGGGAAAAAGGAAGCAGAAAGTGCGGCCGTCCGGGTCAGAATGACTTTGAACCGGGAGAACAACAGAGTCGGGAGGTGCTTTCGATGAGTGGTGAGAAGAAGGAGCATTCGGGGCGCGAGGAGCTCTTGGGAAAGGTATTCAGCCTGAAAGACCTCGTGGCCTACCAGGACGGGACCGTGGCGAGCCGGATGATCGTCTTCAGGGATGCAGGGAACATCACCCTCTTCTCCTTCGACGAGGGCGAGGGGCTCTCGGAGCACACCGCCCCCTTCGACGCGGTCGTCACCATTCTGGACGGGGAGTGCGAGGTCTGGGTGGCGGGGGAGACCCACAGGCTGAAGGAGGGGGAGACCATCATCTTCCCTGCCAACAAGCCCCATGCCCTCTCGGCCGTCACGAGGTTCAAGATGATGCTCACCATGATCCGGGAGTGCAAGGAGCATGGCGGATAAGGAGGGTACCTACTGCACCATCTGTGGCGGCATGGTCCCCGATGCGGTGAAGATCAGGAGGATATCGGTAGACGGGAAGGAGGTGGGAATCGACCGGCTCGAGGAGATCCTCGACGGGGTCATACTCCTGGGACTACCTGAAGAGGCCCGGGTGAAGGTTGAGCTCCTTTCACGGGTACGCGCTTATAACTACGTCTCCTCGGCCAAAGAGGAAGCCTGCGGGGAAGCGCTCCTCGGGGAGTACCGAACCAGGCTGAAGATGAGGGGGTGATGGGAATGCCCGAGACATTCCGGCTCATCGACAGGTGCCCGGGATCGGCGAGTATCCGGACCCCCACCCTCCAGATGAAGAAGTGCCCGAGGTGCGGCGAGGAGATCGAGATCTTCTCAAACGAGGTCTCGGCCGCCTGCGGGAGATGCGGCCTCATCATCTACAACGACCAGGCCTCCTGCATCAGGTGGTGCCGCTACGCCGAGGAGTGCGTGGGCCCGGAGATTGTGAGGAAGTTCCGGGAAGCAGAAAAGAAGGAAGGAGACGAGATCAGCGAGAGGAGATCCTGACCCCGCCACTCTTTGTTCCCGCCCGATGAGTTATATATTCCTCTCCCAAGATGGCCTTCAAACCCCATCCAGGCTGATGCCCGGCTGAGGAAAGGCCCTTACCGGATCTATATGAAGAGGTGCGTCCCACCTCATGCTGAACTATGGACCTCTTCCCGAACGTCGCGAAGTTCCTTGTGGGCGGGTGTGTCATTGTCGGGGTCACGTACCTCGCCCGCTCCGTGGACCCGAAGTATGGGGGGATCCTCGCCGCAGCCCCTGTCATGACCACCCTCGCCTTCATCTTCACCCGGGCCGAGACATCCCCGGCGACAACTCAGGCCCTCGTTCTCTCCTCCCTGTACTTTGCCATCCCCTCTCTCATCTTCCTCCTCGCCCTCTTCCTGCTCCTGGACCGGTTCCCGTTTCTCCCCAGCCTGGGCGGTGCATACGCCATCTGGATCGGGTGCGTCCTCGCCCTCAACCGGATCCTGTACCCTGCCTGAATGATTGCCGGGCAGGGAAGGAGACTTCGAAAATTTTCGTAATTTATAGAAGATTTATGTAAAACCGGGCCTTATATGAGATATTCAAAAAAGGAGATCCGATCATGTCCATGAGAACATTCCCCGCATCCATCCTCGCTGCCGCGTGCATCGCGGCTGTCTTGCTGGCGGGCTGTACGGGACCCGGGACCCAACCACCCCTACCCACTCCTGCGCCTACACCTTCGCCGGCACAGGCGCCGGTACCTGCCGAGTATCATTCCTTTGACCAGACGAATAACGGGGAGACCTACAACGTCTCCCCTGACGCCGAGCTCCAGCTCCGGCTCCCGGAGAACCCGACGACCGGATTCACCTGGAATCTCTCGGTCACACCAGGCATCTCTATCCTGAACGATACCTACATCCCTGACGACACATCGGGGAAGCTGGTAGGGGCTGGCGGGACCCATGTCTGGAACCTGAAAGCGATCGGGCCGGGTGACCAGGGTATCTCAGGCGTCTACCGTCGGCCGTGGGAACCAGCAACCGCAACTGCGACCAGGTTCAGCCTCTCCCTTATCGTCGGGGAGAGCTCATGCGTCGCGAATGTCTGCACGCTCCCGGCCGTACCATCCACTGTGCCGGCGCGGTTCCATGTGTATACAGAAGCAGACAATGGGAAGACCGTGCAGGAGCCCGTCGGTGAGACCTTCAGTGTCCGGCTCCAGGAGAACCCGACGACAGGGTATTCATGGAACCTGAGTGTCCCGAATGGGCTCAGGATCTCCAGGGACGAGTACATTCCCTCGTCAACCGGCGGGCAGATGGTTGGAACAGGCGGTATCCGCTCCTTCACCCTTGTCACGTTGACCCCGGGCATCCAGACGCTCATAGCTGAATACCGGCGGCCCTGGGTCGCATCAGGCACGGTCACATACCAGAACCTCGAGGGCGGGTTCTACGGGATCATCGGGGATGACGGGAAGAAGTACGAGCCCCTGAACCTGGATGCGAAATACCAGAAGGACGGGCTCCGTGTCGCCTTCGATGCGACCGTCGTCAGGGACGCCGTCAGCACCAGGATGTGGGGAACCCCCGTGAACCTGGCGCAGGTCGAGGTGATCCCGGAATTCACGCTGACCGTGATGGTGGAGTGAAGGGAGAGAAAACCCCTATCTATTTTAAAAATCCTTACCGGAGATTCTTCATCTCATCTCAATCTGCCCCCTTCCTTTTCCATTCCCCAACTCAAAGGCAGCCACACTACAGCAGGCCTGATGGGTCAATGGCCGGGGAACCCTCTCCAGAAAGATTAATGGGACGATGGTGCAATCATGCCACCATGACGGGAAAACCGTTGGTTCCTGCGATTTTTCTTCTTCTCGTATTTTATACAGTCCTCGCAGCCTGCACGGTCGGACCCGGGGGGGTGCAACCGGCACCCACGCCGGCTCCAGGGCCGGTAATTCCGGCCGGGACGACTGCTGCGCCGTCAGGGTACGGGGCAGTGACATCGCCTCCTGGAGGACTGGATCTCACCAACCAGAACTCGCCCCTCGCCGCCACCTTCACCGGGTCTTCCTCGGGAACGCCCCTGAAGACACCGGGGCCGAGGATCGGGCTGAAACTCGTGGCAGGCGGGCTCAGCTCACCGATGATGCTGACCGGTGCCCCGGATACCAGCGGCCGCCTCTTTATCGTGGACCAGGTCGGGGTGGTCAGGATCGTCACGCGTGACGGGAACCTCCTCGCGAAGCCTTTCCTGGATATCCGGGACAGGATGGTCGCACTCGTGCCTGCGTACGATGAACGCGGCCTGATCAGTATTGCATTCCACCCGAACTTCGAGAAGAACGGGCGCTTCTTTGTCTTTTACAGCGCTCCGCTCAGGTCCAGTGGTCCGGCGGGCTGGAGCTGCACCAACCGGCTCTCCGAGTTCCGGGTTTCTGCGGCGGATCCCGATGTTGCCGACCCGGCGAGCGAACGGATCCTCCTCGAGGTCGACAAGCCCTCCCAGAATCACAATGGGGGGCAGATCCGGTTTGGCCCCGATGGCTACCTCTATATCCCGCTGGGCGACGGAGGGGGGGCTGATGATACCGGCCTCGGGCACACGCCGGGGACAGGGAATGCCCAGGATCTGACCACGATCCTGGGAAAAGTATTGAGGATCGACGTGGACTCCAGGAGCCCCGGGAAGGAGTACGGAATACCCCCGGACAATCCCTTTCTGAATGACAAAGGCATCCCCGCGGAGATCTATGCAATCGGGTTCAGGAACCCCGCCTATGCTTCCTTCGATTTCTCCGAGAGCCACCGGTATATCGTCGCATCCGCAGGGCAGCGCCTCTTCGAGTCGATCTTCATCGTGCTTCCGGGCGGCAACTACGGGTGGAACATCCGGGAGGGGACGCACTGCTTTGATCCGGCCCACGACGCCGGGCCGAAACCGGGTCCCTGCCCCATCACGGGATCGCGGGGTGAACCGATGATCGGCCCCATCTTCGAGGGAGGGCATGATCTCGGGAATACCATCGTCGGCGGGCACATCTACCGGGGAAAGGACAATCCCGGTCTCATCGGGAAGTATATCTTTGGATACTGGAGCGACAGCTTCTCCGCAGGAAACGGGTCCCTCCTGCTCGCCACCCCGCCAGAGGGATGGGACATCGGCAGGTACCCGGACTCGGTCTCCACGCTCACCCCCTACGACAACAGGATGTGGACCGCATCCGAATTCACCATCGCCAATACGCAAAACGGCAGGATCGATGCCTTTGTCCGGGGGTTCGGTGAGGATAACCAGCACGAGATCTACGTCATGATCAACGAGAAGGGAGGACCCGATCCCAGCTCCACAACCGGACAGGTTCTGAAGATGGTTCCGGTATCGACACTCCCCATGGGGAGAGTGGGCTTTTAAAGAGACCGTGAGGAATGCCACCTATACTTACATTCTTTCCAGCATTCTGCCAGAGGATTGGGGGCTTAAAAATTGAGATGAAGAGATATGTTTATCGTGACCGATTGTGATTCTGTCCTTATGCCCAGAATGCCCCGTTATCTGGTGATACCACTCCTTATAGCACTTTGTACAATCTTCGCAGGCTGCACATATCCCCCCACTCAGACCGCGGCCCCAGGCCCTTCGCCAGCATCGGGAGCAAAGCCGG
>Ga0187866_1000121_pt1 | contig 101963 bp, 98 predicted proteins | sample June2016WEW_11_1_3_FD_133013 | JGI IMG/M metagenome (GOLD analysis project Ga0187866, IMG submission 133013) | Peatland microbial communities from SPRUCE experiment site at the Marcell Experimental Forest, Minnesota, USA - June2016WEW_11_150 | ecosystem: Environmental > Terrestrial > Soil >... | reverse complement strand
CACGTGCGCATAGTGCCGCTTGTCCGTCTCATACTCCACATGCGCTATGTTGATCGTGATCCCCCGCTCTTTCTCCTCCGGCGCATTGTCGATCGACTCAAACGGCCGATACTGCCCGTGCCCATCCATCTGCGCTACCTTCGTGATCGCCGCCGTCAACGTCGTCTTCCCATGATCGATGTGCCCCATCGTCCCAACATTCACGTGCGGCTTCGTCCGTCGATACTTCTCCTTGGCCATGCCCGATCTCTCCTGGAGTGTGGTGCGCGGCAGCGTCGCGCGTTCTAGGCCTTCAACACGGCCTGGGCGACCTCCTCGGTCACCGCCTGGTAGTGATGGAATTCCATCGTGAAAACACCCCGGCCCTGTGTGGCCGAACGCAACTGCGTGGCATACCCGAACATCTCGGCCAGAGGGACCATGGCATGCACGGCCTGAACACCCCCCGGCCGCGGCTCGATCCCTTCAATGCTGGCCCGGCGGGAGGAAAGGTTGCCGACGATATCTCCCAGGAATTCCTCCGGGGCCACGACTTCGACCTTCATCATCGGCTCCAGCAAGATCGGCGCGCCCCGCTGGAACCCCTCCTTGAAAGCCATCGAGCCGGCCATCTTGAAGGCCATCTCGCTCGAGTCGACCTCATGCCAGGACCCATCGACCAGGGAAATGCTCACGTCCACGACAGGATACCCCGCCAACACCCCCGCCTCGGCCGCCTCGCGCACTCCCTTTTCGACGGCGGGAATGAATTCGCGCGGGATCGCGCCGCCCACGATCTTGTTCTCGAAGACCACTCCCGAGCCCGGCTCGCCCGGAGCCAGGTCCAGGACCACGTGGCCATACTGTCCGTGGCCTCCGGTCTGTTTCACGTAGCGCATCTCCACATCCGCAGCGGGGCGGGTGATCGACTCGCGATAGGCGACCCGCGGCCGGCCCACATTCGCCTGGACGTTGAACTCGCGGCGCATGCGATCAACCAGCACGTCCAAGTGCAGTTCGCCCATGCCGGAGATGATGGTTTGACCCGTGGCCTCGTCGGAACGGACCACAAAGGTCGGGTCCTCTTCGGCCAGCTTGTGCATGGCTTGGGAAAGCCGGGCCTCGTCGGCCGTGCTCTTGGGCTCAATCGCCACGGAGATCACAGGCTCGGGGAAGGTGATGCTTTCCAACAGAATCGGGTCGGAGGGAGAACACAGGGTCTCTCCGGTGGAAGTGTCCTTCATGCCCAGAACCGCCGCAATATCTCCCGCCGCCACCTCGGTCATTTCCTCGCGTCGGTCGGCATACATCCGGATCAGCCGCCCGATCCTCTCGCGCTTGTCCTTGGTCGAATTGACCACGGTCTGTCCCTGAATCATCTTGCCCGAGTAAACCCGCACGTACTGCAGCCGACCCACATAGGGATCGGTCACGATCTTGAAGACCAATGCGGCCAGCGGAGCCGCCTCATCGGCCGGCCGTGTCAGCTCGACCCCGCTCGTCGGATGCGTCCCCTTCACCGGGGGAATATCCAGGGGGGAGGGCAGGAATTCCAGCACCGCATCCAGCAGGGGCTGCACCCCCTTGTTGCGGAGAGAGGAGCCACACAACACCGGGGTCGCCTTGTTGGCGATGACCGCCCGCCGCAGTGCACTCTTCAGTTCCTCCGTCGCGATTTCCTGACCCTCCAGGTACTTGAGAGTCAGCACCTCGTCGGTCTCGGCGATCTGCTCGACCATGCGCGCCCGACGTTCGGCCGCCTCCGCCTTCAGGTCCGGCGAGATCTCCTCCCGGACGGGAGCGGCACCCAGCTCATCCGACCAGAAGATGGTCTCATTGGCGACCAAGTCCACCACGCCCCGGAAGCCGCTCTCATGCCCAATCGGCATTTGAATGGGGATCACGTTGGCCCCCAAGCGCTCGCGGATGCTCTCGCAACTGCGCTCGAAGGAGGCGCCGGTGCGATCCATTTTGTTAATGAAGCAGATGCGCGGGACCCCATATCGATCCGCCTGGCGCCACACGGTTTCGCTTTGCGGCTCAACCCCCTGGACCGCATCAAAAACCACTACCCCTCCGTCCAGCACGCGCAAGGATCGCTGCACCTCGGCGGTGAAGTCGATGTGCCCAGGGGTATCGATCAGATTGATAAAGAAGCCCTTCCACTCCGCACTCACGGCCGCCGCAACAATCGTGATGCCCCGCTCTCGCTCCTGGGCCATCCAATCCGTTACGGTTGTGCCTTCGTCGACGGAGCCGAGGCGATGGGTCCGGCCGGTGTAGAAGAGCACCCGCTCGGTGGTCGTGGTCTTCCCGGCGTCAATATGAGCGATGATACCGATGTTGCGGTACTTTTCCAGAGCGATCGGGCGTGACATCTGCTGCTCTTCCTGTGTGGTCCTTCAGCGCGTTCCGTCGGCTGAACCGAACTCCTGGCCCCAAAGGACCTCGCCCGTCCCGCCGGATATCCCGCTTGGCGGGTCGCTCTACCAGCGATAATGCGCAAACGCGCGGTTGGCCTCCGCCATCTTGTGCACTTCTTCGCGGCGCTTGACCGCCGCACCACTGTTGGTCGCCGCGTCCAGGAGTTCCCCGGCGAGTCTCTCGATCATCGATTTCCCAGGGCGCGCCTTGGCCGCCACGATGATCCAGCGCATGGCCAGGGAGTTGCGGCGATCAGACTCGACCTCGACCGGGACCTGATAGGTGGCGCCGCCCACCCGGCGCGGCTTGACCTCCACGGTCGGCCCCACGTTGCGGATCGCGTCCTGAAAGACCCCTACCGGTTCCCGCTTGCTGCGCTCTTGGATAAGATCAAAGGCGCCGTAGACGACATGCGCCGCCACGCTCTTCTTGCCTCGGCGCATGACGAGATGGATCAGACTCTGGACATCCGTGTTCTTGTAGCGGATGTCAGGAGGAGTTGCCCGCTTGACCGCTCGTTCCCTGCGCGACATCGTGCTCTCTGTCCTTTCCGAACTTGCCCGCGTCCCCTAGTACGGACTAGGGGCCGGTTCCCTTGGGGCGCTTGTTCCCGTACTTGGATCGCCCTTGGCGTCGAGCCTCCACACCCGTCGTGTCCAGGGTGCCGCGCACAATGTGATAGCGCACTCCGGGCAGGTCCTTGACCCGCCCGCCGCGCACCAGCACCACCGAGTGCTCCTGCAGCGAGTGCCCCTCGCCCGGGATGTAGGCCGTCACCTCAATGCCGTTGGTCAAGCGCACCCGCGCAATCTTGCGCAGCGCGGAGTTCGGCTTCTTGGGGGTCATGGTGCGCACCACCGTGCAGACCCCGCGCTTCTGAGGGGCGCCCCGGGGCTGGCGAATCCGCCGCTGGTGGCGCGAGTTGAAGGTGTAGAGAAGCGCCGGGGCCTTGCTCTTGGCCTTCTTGTTACGCCGCCCCCGGCGAACCAACTGGTTGATCGTGGGCAACTCGAACCTCCGTTTCTGTTCCTTCCACCGAGCAGGCGCCCTCCCCAGGAGGTCCCTGCCCAGCCCTGACAGTAGAGGAGGCCATCGGAATTGCGCGATGGCCTCGCCCCACGCAACATCGGGTATTCATTTGGGGTGGCCGCGCTATCCCTCCGGCGGCACCCTCGGGTCTCATGGACAACGGGCGCTGATTTTACCACGCCTTCGCAATCAGCGTCAAGCGGCGCAGGCGGTTCGCGCGAGAATCACTGGTCGTCGAGCGCCAGGAGACCAAAGCCGATCCTGGGCGGCCGGGCCCGCTCCTCGTCCTTGCCGAAATGCATGATCTCGCCATTGTCCCCGTAGGCCTCCACAGCCAGCCCAAGACTCTGCAGCTCTTTGACCAGCACCCGGAAGGAGGCCGGGATTCCCGGTTCCTCGATCTTCTCGCCTTTGACAATCGCCTCGTAGGCCTTGACCCGACCCTGAACGTCGTCGGACTTGACCGTGAGCATCTCTTGTAAGGTGTAGGCCGCGCCGTACGCCTCCAGAGCCCAAACCTCCATTTCCCCGAAGCGTTGGCCACCGAACTGCGCCTTGCCCCCCAGCGGCTGCTGCGTGACGAGCGAGTAGGGGCCGGTGGAGCGGGCGTGGATCTTATCCTCGACCAGATGATGGAGTTTGAGCATGTACATCACACCCACGGTAACCGGCTGGTCCAAGGGCTCTCCCGACTTCCCGTCACGCACGATCTGTTTGCCCAGGATCGGGGACGGAATCCCGGTTTGCAACGAGACTTCATCGGCCTTCTGCCGCAACTGATCCAGGTCCTTCGTCTCCACGGCCTGGCCGTGATCCTGGAGCCATAATGTCAGCGCGGTGCGAATGGCCAGGCGGTCGGGCTCCTCCTGGGCACTGCGCGGCAGGTCGGTCCCCTCAAAGACGAGCAGGCTGGCCGGTTCGTAATGCTGGTCACGAAGCCATTGCTCCAGGGCCGACCGGCGGGCATAGTTTGGGTCGGTGGAAAGCAAGTCGAGCGAATAGCCCCGGCTCCCCAGCCAGTCCTGGAGGTATAGCCGCCGGATCTCGTCATCATCCTCCAGAGTTTCCGTGTCGACTCCCTGCTTGCCGATCCACTCCCAAGCGCGCCGACCAGCATCCTCCCAGGAGCGATCGATCATCCAGGCGCGGGCCAGTTCCGCCTCGATCTCCGCCTCGTCCGCGCCGTCGAACACAGGGGAGAGAGCGCGGAATCCCAGGCGTTGCATGGCCCACCCAAGATGAGTTTCTAGAATCTGACCGATGTTCATGCGGCCCGGCACCCCCAGCGGATTCAAGATGATGTCCACCGGGGTCCCGTCGTCCAGGAAGGGCATGTCTTCGACCGGAACCACCTTGGAGACCACCCCCTTGTTACCATGGCGGCCCGCCATCTTGTCTCCTTCGGTGATCTTCCGCCGCTGCGCTACCGAGACCCGAACCATCTTCTCCACGCCGGCGGGCAGGTCATGATGTTCATCGCGCGTAAAGACTTTGACGTCCACCACCTTACCCCGCTCCCCGTGGGGCAATCTCAACGAAGTGTCCTTGACGTCGCGGGACTTTTCGCCAAAGATGGCTCGCAGCAGCTTCTCCTCGGGCGAGAGTTCCTTTTCGCCTTTCGGGGTGATCTTCCCCACCAGGATGTCGTTGGGACCGACCTCCGCCCCGACCCGCACGATGCCATGTTCGTCAAGATCCTTGAGCGCCTCCTCGCCCACATTGGGGATGTCGTAGGTGATTTCCTCGGGCCCCAGTTTGGTGTCCCGCGATTCCACCTCGTGCTTCTCAATGTGGACCGAGGTGAACTTGTCCTCTTGAACGAGGCGTTCGGAAATCAGCACCGCGTCCTCGTAGTTGCCGCCCTCCCAGGAAAGGAAGGCGACGACCACATTCTGACCCAAAGCTAGCTCGCCCAGTTCGGTCGAGGAGGAATCCGCGAGTACGTCCCCGGGTTTCAGCCTTTGGCCCTTCACAACGGCCGGCCGCTGATCGATGCAAGTGCTCTGGTTGGAGCGCTGGTACTTGCGCAGGTGCACCGTCTTCTTCTTGTTGCCGCTCTGCAGGGTGACCTGGTCACTCGTGACCGAAATGACCTGGCCCTCGGTGTCCGAGAGAATGACCTGGCCGGAATCCAATGCGGCCTGGGGCTCCAGTCCGGTGGCCACCAGCGGCACTTCCGGCCGGATGAGCGGGACCGCTTGAGCCTGCATGTTGGAGCCCATCAGGGCTCGGTTGGCGTCGTCGTGCTCCAGGAAGGGAATCAGGCCGGCGCTGATGCCGACAATCTGCCGCGGGGCTACATCCATGTAGTCGATCTGCTCAGGTGAGGCCAGCAGGAAGCGCGAATGAAAGCGGCAGGAAGCCCGTTGGCGGATGAACTCGTTGTGTTCATTCAGCGGGGCATTGGCCTGAGCGATCAGGTACTTGTCTTCCGTGTCGGCGGTTAGATAGAGGACTTCGTCGGAAACGAAGGGCACCACCGGGATCTCGCGCCCCAGCCCGGCCAGCCTCTTGGCCAGGTCCGGGGTGATTCCCTCCCCGGCGCGGCCGATCACTTTGTCGCCCGGTCCATCCAGGACGTCCTCCCGCAGGTGCCTTCCCAACAGGCGTGCATCCGCGGACGGATAGGAACGGTAGACCTTGCGGTAGGGGGTCTCGATGAAACCGAACGGGTTCACCTTCGCATACGAGGCCAGGCGACCGATCAAGCCAATGTTCGGCCCCTCGGGGGTTTCAATCGGGCAGATGCGACCGTAGTGAGAGTGGTGCACATCGCGAACGTCGAATCCGGCTCGCTCCCGTCGCAACCCGCCCGGCCCCAGGGCGGAAAGGGTGCGCTTGTGCCTCAACTCCGCCAGAGGGTTGGTCTGGTCCATGAACTGCGAGAGCTGGCTCGACCCGAAGAATTCCCGCACGGCGGCCACGATCGGCCGAATGTTGATCAGGTTCATCGGCGAGAGCGATTCCTGATCGCGGATCGACATGCGCTCGCGCACCACACGTTCGGTCCGGCGCAGGCCAATGCGCATCTTGTTTTGAATGAGCTCCCCCACCGTCTTCACCCGGCGGTTGCCCAAGTGATCGATATCGTCGGGCTGCTCCAGGCCGTTGTTGATGAGGATCAGGCGCTCGATCAGCTTGATAATGTCCCAGGCCGTGATCGTGCGATGCGCCAGCGGGACTCGGGCATGCAGGTCGAGCTTCTGATTGAGCTTGTAGCGTCCGACCCGCTCCAGATCGTATCGTCTTTGGTCAAAGAGCTGCTCCTGCAAATACTGGCGCGCATTGTCCAGCGTGGAGGGATCGCCGGGACGCATGCGTTTGTAGAACTCGATCAAAGCCTCCTGTCCGATCGAGCGGTTGTCGTGATGCTCGTACTCCGGTTCCTGCCGCAATGTGTTGACGATGTACAGCCGGTCCGGATTGGAGTCCGATTCCTGGAAAAGGGCAGTGATCTCCGCGTCGCTTCCCCCGTGCAGAGGCGATTCCGGAAGACCATCGGGGACCGTCGCGAGCGCCCGCAGAAGCATAGTGACGGGCACCGTCCGCTTGCGGTTGAAGCGCAGGGTCAGGTAATCGCTCTTGCGGGTCTCGAACTCCATCCAGGCCCCGCGATCCGGGATCAACTTGGCAGACGCCAGGCGGCGGCCCGTCGCGCGGTCTTCCTGCGCCTCAAAGTACACCCCGGGAGACCGGATCAGCTGCGAGACCACAACACGTTCGCTGCCGTTGATGATGAAGGTGCCCTTCTCTGTCATCAAAGGCATGTCGCCGATGAAGATATCCTGTTTGATCGGTTCGGGAACTTCGGAGCCCATGAGCAGGACCGAGACATACAGCGGCGCGGCAAAGGTGATGTCGCGCTCCAGGCACTCTTCGATGCTGTACTTGGGATCCTCAAACCAGTACTTCAGACCCCACTCTTTGGCCTCCGGGCTGTTGCCGGGGAAGTAAAGCCGCATGCCCTTGTTGAAGGATTCGATCGGGGAGATTTCATCAAAGAGCTCGGCCAGGCCTTCCGCCTTGAACCAAGCAAACGAGTCGAGCTGCACCTCAATCAGCGTGGGAAGAGGGTAAACATCGGGGATACGAGCGTAGGACTTCCGCTCCCATGGGGACATACCACTCTCCTGAGGCCAACCACGTGCAACAAGCCGCTTCTCTCCTCCCCGCCAGAAGGGAGGCGCAGGCGGCAAACAAGCAGTCGATCGATGTTTGGGCGAAAGGTTATTATAGGCCCCTGCACCGACGGAGTCAAGGGGAAATTCGGGGGAAATTCGGGCACCCCCTGGAGCGGAAGCCGATCCGCAGACCCAGTTTCCCTTCTGAAGGGCAAGGCCCAGGGTGCCGCCCACCGGGAGACGGGAGGGGACACAAAGCTGGGTCACCGTCTAAACAAGGAACGCGCGGTGACCCAGGATCAGCCCACCCCGCTGTGCCGTGTGCAGCCAGGTTTTGAACCTGCATTCGCAGGTGGGAGCCTGTCCTCGGGTTCAGCCTTGGCTACCGCCTATCGCTTCCCCCTAGCGAACGAGGCACCCTTGTCTTGAGTGTTGGCTCAAAACGTTAATGCCGCATCACGCACACAGCAGGGTCTGAGGTCCTTATACCACGGTTGGCCAGCCCCTGCAAATCAGGAGGGTGCCACCAGGCGGATGTGCAATTCCTCCAGTTGCTGCGGTTCCGCCGCCGAAGGCGCCCCGGCCATCACATCCATCGCCTGCTGGTTCTTCGGGAAGGCAATCACCTCGCGGATGTTGGGCTCGCCGGCCAGGATCATCACCAGGCGGTCAATCCCTGGGGCGATCCCGCCGTGCGGTGGCGTCCCGTATTCAAACGCCTCGAGCATGTGCCCAAAGCGCTCCTGAGCAATCTGCGGATCCAGCCCAATCAGCCGGAAGACTTTCTCCTGCAAGGGGCGGTCGTGGATGCGGATGGAACCTCCTCCCACCTCGTAATTGTTGAGCACCAGATCATACTGCTGGCCCCGTGCCCTGCCGGGATCGCTGTCCAGCAAAGGCAGGTCCTCCGGCTTGGGCGAAGTGAACAGATGATGGCTCGGGTCCCAGCGTTTCTGCTCGCCGTTCCATACTACGAAGGGGAAATCTACGACCCAGCAGAAGGCCAGAACATTGGGATCGCACAGCCTCAGCCGCTCCCCCAGCATCACCCGCAATCGCCCGAGCGATTCGCAGACGACGCCGGGAGCATCCGCCACAAAGAGAAGCAGATCTCCGGGCTGACCCTCCAGGCGCTCGATCAGGGCCTGCTGTTTCTGCGGAGCAAGGTACTTTGCAAAGGAGGAACGGACCTCGCCGGGGGAGGCCAGGGCCAGGTAGGCCAGACCCTTGGCTCCAAAAGGACGCACGAACTCGGTGAGTTCGTCGATTTGCGCGCGACTGTATTCGCCCAAGCCGCGCACGTTGATGCCGCGCACATGGCCACCGGCCGCGACGGCCTCTTCAAACACCTTGAACCCGCAATCCCGCCCCAGATCCGTCACCTCTTTGAGTTCCATCCCAAAGCGCAGATCGGGGTTGTCCTTGCCGAAGCGAGCCATGGCTTCAACGTAGGTCAGACGAGGCCAGGGGCTGGCCAGAAGGCGCTTCTGCGGAACCAGCTCCGCCACCAGGCGAGTGAAGAGGTCCTCGGTCAAGCGCATCACGTCCTCTCGCTCCACGAAGGACATCTCCAGGTCCAGCTGGGTAAACTCCGGTTGGCGGTCGCCGCGTTGATCCTCATCGCGGAAGCAACGGGCGATTTGAAAGTATTTCTCGATCCCAGCCACCATCAGCAGTTGCTTGAGCTGCTGCGGGCTCTGCGGAAGCGCATAGAACTCCCCAGGGTGAACGCGCGAGGGGACCAGGTAGTCTCGAGCTCCCTCCGGGGTAGTCTTGAAAAGAATTGGGGTCTCCACTTCCAAGAATCCCCGCGCGTCGAGGTAATCCCGGATGAACTTGATCACGCGGTGACGCAGGAGCAGATTCTGGACCATGTGCTCACGCCGAAGATCCAGGTAGCGGTACTTGAGCCGGACGTTCTCCTCCACCGGGCTCTCCTCGCTCAGGACGAAGGGAGGGGTTCGAGCCGGATTGAGGATCGTGACCTCCTGCAACTCGACCTCGATTTCGCCGGTCGCCAGGTTGGGATTTTCCATGCCCGGCGGGCGGGCGCGCACCACCCCGCGGGCCTGAAGTACGAATTCGTTGCGGACATCCATGGCGGCCTGGTGAGCCCGCGGCGAAACGTCCGGATGGGCCGTGACCTGGACGATTCCCCAACGATCCCGCAGGTCAATGAAGATCACCCCTCCGTGATCTCGCCGGCGATGAACCCAGCCGGCCAGCGTGACCTCCTGGCCGACATGTTGGCCGCGCAGCTCTCCACAGGTGTGGGACTTCAGCATGTGTCCTCCCAGGCTGTGACCTCAGGCAAACCGGGATGCCCAGCCGCCAGCCTGCCCCCCGGGCGAACCCGGCTCGCGCCCGTGGGTCCCCCTCGCGCCGCAGATCGCCAGCAGGCTCGTAGGATCAAGGGTCCCGGAAAGATCTCTCCAGTTCAATCTCGTCCCGCACAGCAATCCCGCCCGCTCCGAGGAGCGGGATTTGCGGTTTCTTCTGGCGAGCTCGGATGACCCCACCAGGGCTCAGCCTCCGCAGAACAAACCCTCTTTTCTGGTAGAACCTCAACGCAGAAAGATTGTCATTCGTGGTGGTCACCCGCAGGCAGTCGCAATTCGATGCCTGGGCTCGTTGGACGACCGCGGCCAGCAAGGCCGTCCCAACCCCCCCGTTGGGTTGCAGGCTATCCAGGGAGAGGATCTCGCAAACCGAGCCATAAACTCGATAGGTGACTAGGCCCGCCTGCACTCCCTCGCGCCAGGCGATAAGCGCATTCATCTCCCGCACTGAGAAGACCTCGTCGTGGACTACCATCTCCAGGCCCCCCCAGCGCTCCCGCCAAAGGTTCTCGGCCCATAGCCGGTCCCTCTCGTCTGGGGCCCGCACTTCCAGCCCGGGCCCGAGGTCTTCTGGCGGCCTGGCTGCGCTCACGTGAGCCTGATCCTTGGCGAAGGGCATCGATTCAGGGCGACCGGCGGAGAACGAGCACGGGAACTTCCAGGGCCTCCACCACGACGGAAGCGCCCTTCCCGCATCGCGGCCAGCAGGCCAGAGTGCGGCGTCCGTTGGCGGCCTGTGCGCGAGATTATAACAAACCAGCCCGGATCAGCAGGCTCGGCGGTCCCCTCGCGCGCCGGCCCCCGCCGTTGGCTGGCGCGGTCCGCAGGGCGATCCCCTGGCTTCAACCGCCGAAAAGCGAGAAGGCCGGACGCACAATACGGAGCCAATCGGCGAGCAAACCGAAAGCGCTCGTAGCTGGGCCCGGCTCATGCTCCGTAACCGTTAGACCTGTCAAGGTGTCCGTGCGCAGGTGCAACGAGGAGGAGGTGCCGGCAACCCATGCCAGGGGATCCGAGAGGGGAACCCGCTCGGGATGAACGGAGGCTTGGATGCCCCGCGGGCCAAGCTCGGCTGAACACACCAGCTTGTAGGGCAGGCCCTCGGAGCGCGCTCGGCGCACCTCCTCCCCCGACAGGCCACGGATCCCCTGACGCTCCACCTGTGAAGGAAGCAGATCTTGCCCCATGAGGACCGTCGCCAAAGCCGAGACCTTGAAGGCCGCATCCCATCCGTCAATGTCTGCCGCAGGATCTGCCTCGGCGATTCCCCGGTCCTGGGCCTCGCGAACCGCCTGCTCCAAGGATTTCCCGCGCTCCATCTCGGTCAGGATGAAATTGGTGGTCGAATTCAGGATCCCACGGAACCCCAGCAACTGAGTCGCCGGCAGGGTCTCACGGAAAAGCGAAAACACCGGGGCTCCGTCCAGAACGGTGGATTCAAAGAGAAAGCGCCGTCCGTTGCGGCGGGCGAGCTCAGTCAGTTTCCTGAAGCCAAAGACGACCGCCCCCTTGTTGGCCGTGACCGCATCCAGCTGCAATTGAAGAGCGGCTTCGATATGGGAAATCGCGGGCTCCCCTGCATCTGGACTAAGGGGGGTCATTTCGAAGACCACCTGCGCCCGGCTCTCCAGGAGGGCCTCCCCGAAGGGCTTGCCCGAGGCCATCTTTCCCAAGCCTTCCAGGGATGCACCGGCCTTGGAGAGATGGAGGGCCTGGGGCAAGGGAATCCCGGAGGGGTCTATCGTGCTTCCATGTTTGCCCGTAAAGATCGCCGTAACGCTCCACTCCACGCCGTACCTGGAGCGCAGCTCGTCTTGCTTGGCCAGCAGGAGTCTGGCCAGAGCCCGGCCGACGTTTCCAAACCCGACGAGCGCCAGATTCGAAGTCGCCACGGTGGGCCTCCGCATCCGTCCTTTGGCCAGCGGTTTTCTTGTTGTTCGCCGACCGATCGAGAGGTACACTCAGGTATCTGGGCCTTCTCCCAGATGCCGAGATGACATCCTTGCCTGAAGAGATCGAGCGGGTCGCAGTGGTCTACGGGCTGATGGAGGGCGAAATCTGCCGCTCTCTTCTGGAAGCTCACGGCATCCCGGTGATGCTCAGCAGCGAGGCGGCTGGAAGCGCATACCGGGTGAACCTCGGCATGCTCGGGCGAGTTGAGGTGTTCGTCCCCGCCTCGCGCGGCGAGGAGGCCAAGAGGATCCTGGCCGAGGGGTTTCGCTCTCCTGGATCGTCCTCGTCTGCGCCCGAAAACGAAGAACCTCCGCCTCGGGGTGATCCCTGAGCGCCTAGGGGAACTGGACAGACAGCCACTCGAGAGGATTAACCTGCACCCCGTTCACCCACACCTCCCAATGCAGGTGCGGGCCCGTGACCCGGCCGGTAGCCCCAACCTTTCCGATCACCTGCCCTGCCTGGACCAGGTCCCCTACCTTCACGTCAAACTCCGATTGGTGACAGTACCGCGTGTACACCCCCCAGCCGTGATCGATGAGCGTTGCATTGCCACAGATCTCAAGCGGCCCAGTAAAAACCACCTTGCCTGGAGCGGCGGCGTGAATTGGCGTTCCCACTTGTCCGGCAAAGTCAACCCCTGAGTGGACGCCGGCAGAGGCTCCATTGTAGACGCGGCGGGCACCAAAGGGGGAGGTGATCCCCGAACTGAGCGGGCGCTGAAAAAGCCCGTTCCAGTCGCGTTGCGCTGTGAAGGGTGCCACCACCTGAGCCATTTCCTGGGCCTCTTGTGAGTTGACCGAGGGATCCAACAGTTCGGGGTTCACGCTCAGCGTCTCGGTCACGAAATTGCCGGCGACCAGGAGGACATCCTGCGCAAATCCGGCCAGCGGCTTTTCCTGTGCGGAGACTCCGAGCTCAAAGGGGAAGGTCCCCGGACCTGCCACAGCGGAGATCCCCTGCAGCGCAATCCATTGCCCCGGGAGCTGGATGAAATGGAGGGCAGAAGGTCCGAGCGACCCCTCCAGTGTGGCCCCTCCAGTGAGTTGGACATAGACCTCCTCCGTCGATCCCTGAACCAACGGCAGATCACGGAGGTGGACGTCCTCGATCGGCCAAGGCCAGCTCCGCAGAGGCTGGTTTCCCCCCAGGGCCACCAATTGCTCGCCCGAGAACTGGAGAGCGGGAGAGAGGAGCCCATTGCTGATCATCAGCGACCAGGGAGAGACGCCCTGGCTGGCCGCGGCGGCCAGCAGGGGGACGCCCTGGTCCAACTGGAGGGTCCAACCGTCGATCGTCGGGAGAGCCTGGGGTTGGTTTCCGGCGGAGGACTGGGGAAGTGTGATCACCAGGGCTTCCCCCGCGTAGATTCGATCGGGGTTGGCCACATGGTTGAGCGAAAGCAGGGCCTCTCGAGGCACCTGGTAGCGCCTCGAGAGAATGTCGATGTTCTCTCCTAACTCAACCGTTGCCGTACCGAGCAGTCCCGTGACCCCTTCCAAGCCCGGGATCACCAATCGCTGCCCGGGCTGGATCACCGTATTGACTGTGAGGTCATTCGCCGCCAGAAGGTCGTTGAGACTCACGCCGAAAGTCCGGGCGATCAGGCTCAAGCTGTCACCGGGCTGGACAACATACACCGGCCCCTGCGATTGCGCAGAGGCCGGTTGTGGCCAAAGTAGGGTGACCAGGAGCAGAAGGCTAACCCATCCCAGCGATCGCATCGAGCTCCAGACGCTCTCCCTCGTTGGCTCTGGGCAACACTTCTTGCTCCAGTTCCAGCACATACTGCGCGGCTCGAAGAGGAGCATAAAAGGGTCTCCAGGGCCTGGCGACCTTTCGGCTCACCACCGTGCCCTGGTGGTCAAGCCAGAAGACAGCGATCGGGAAGAACACAAAGAGCATGTGGATTGTCGCGTCCCAGCGAGTCTCGCCAGCCAGTATTAGCAGCGCCCCTTCCCCCGGCTTCAGCCTGGGCCGGAACATTAATCCCAGGAGACGCGAAGCGAAGGTGCGGCAGAGACGGACCCTTGAGCCGAGGACCTGGCCGTCGGGCCGGACTCGCACCTGACACCACCCCGTGAGGCCGCGAGAGAATTCGGGTTCGCCGCCAGCCATGCGCACCTAGGAGGATTCCGCGGGCCGGGGCAGCCGGCGGGCCTTCAGGACCCGCTCGACGCTGCCCAGCAACTCCTTGGGGGTAAAGGGCTTGGTCAGGTAGTCGTCCACGTGGGCGATCTGCAGACCGAGAACGCGGTCGACCTCCTGAGCTCGAGCCGTGACCACGATCACGGGCACTTCCGCCAGCGCCGGGTCCTCGCGCAAGCGATGATAGACTTCCCATCCATCCATGTCCGGCATCATCAGGTCGAGGAGAATGAGATCAGGTTTTTGCGCCTGAACCAGGGTCAGACCCTCCTGGCCCCCGGCCGCCCCCACGATCTGAAAGCCCTGAGCGGCGAGGATCAGGCGGATCAGATCGACAATCTCGCTGTCGTCTTCGATGCAGACAATGCGTGAGGCAGGCATTCTGATCCTGAGGTCGAATCGCAGCGCGTCGACCCGTTCCGGTGTGACGCGAGTGTACCACCAGGCCCGCCAATTGAAAACTCACGACGCGCCTCAGACACCGTGCCTGTAAGTATCCATCACGCTCAGCCCTCCCTTGGCCAAGAAGACGGTACGCTCACAGATGCTGGTCACCCGATCCGCCATGCGTTCGAGGTTGGAGGCGACCGCCAATCGGTAGGTGGCCCCCCATCGATCTTTTGCGGTTCCGCCGTCCTGACGGCCCGGAGATCACGGCAGACCTGCTTGCACAGCCCATCCACCTCGTCGTCCTCCAGGGGCAGTGGCTCGGCCGCATGAGCCTCCCCGGCCACTAGGGCAATGAGCGCGGTGCAGCATGTCCGCCGCCTTCTGCGCCACGCGCGGAACGTCGGCAAGCGATTTGACCAACAACTGATCCTCGAGGCGCAAGGTAATCTCGGCAGTTCCCTTGGCGCAGTTTCTGCTGCGCTCCTGCTGCGTGATGATCTCCAGTATGGCGGCGGGGGCCGGCGAGTCCTGGGCCACCGGCTGGTACCTCGCAATCACGGAAGGACGGGCAATCTCGATCGCAATGCGCCTAGCATTGAGGGCGCGATCGCCCACGATCACCCCTCGCGAAGGCTCCGGATCCCTGCGCTTCAACGGCTCCAGCGCGGACAAAGTGACCTGCTCCACCATGCTTCCCAGAAGCAGCACCTCGTTCTGGAGGTCCTTGATCTCCCGTTCAAGCCTCTCCCTTGGAATCCCTCAACTCCTCCGGTTTGGAGCACCCGGCTAATCTGTCCCTCGCGACCCCCTGGGGAGCCGTCGGACCCAATCCGAATCGGCGGGTGATGTAGGCATCGATCCGTTTGTCGTTCGGCCGAGTAAACGTCTGCGCCGCGAAACCCACCTTGATCAACTCCCTGTGCGTTCGGGGCGCATCATCATCACCGTCAGGTCCGAGACTCGGCCCACCTGCTGCCTGGTGTGGGTGCCCGCGCCGATCTTGAACTGGCTGGTGACCTGCCTCCTGACCCCCCCGATCCGCAGGCGCACAATTGGATCCGAGGCGGAGCCGGGCTTGTCCATCAGGATCACCTGCGGGTCAACTGCAATGGCCCGGGCAATACGGATACGCTGCGGGTGCCTACTGGACAGGGCCAGAGCGGAGTGCCCGAATTTGTCCTTGACCTCTTCCCAGGGGGCGGCCGAACGGAGGCTCCTCTAGACTACCTCCTTGAGCTGCGTCTCACACCTCGCCTCGAGTCTGGGGCCGTGAGTCACATTGTCAAACATTGGCCTAGGGAGTGGATTCGCGCGCCCAAACACCATCCCGTTTCTTCGACGGATTTCGACCACATCGACCCCGGGGGGCCAGGATGAGTTCCCCATCGAGCCTCACCCGGCCCTCGGTCCGGGCCTTTGGCACCAGATCGCTCATGCGGTTGAGAGTGCCAACAGCGTCGACTTGGCGAATCTCGCGGAGCCGATGATGGCCGTGATCCAGTGCTCCGGGGTTTTGATAGCGATATCCCCCACGCCCTGGAACACATTCAGCCCCTTAGCTGCCATCTTAGTGTCTCCATGGCCAGGGGGTTTCCCTTGGTGACCAAGGACCAAACCGTGCGTCGGTCAACGCTTGGGTGAACATCAAGATCGGAACATTGGACTGCTTGCGGAGTATGCGGCACACTTCAAAGCCATCGACCCGCGGAAGCATCCGACCCAGGACGATCCGGCCGGGCATCACGCGCCGGGGCGAACCGGTGGCGGGGGGGCCGTCTTCCTCCGCCTGCACGGTGAACCTCTCTCGATTCAGGTTGTAGGCCAGTGCCTCGCGCAGCCCTGATTCGTCCTCACCCACCAGAATCTTCTCACCCATCAAATTCCTGCAGCCGGCCCGCGGAGAGCCCCCCCTTCCAGGCGACCACGAGGGGGACAAGGAAGGAGAGCAGCGCCCCGAGGGAAATTGATGGATCCCATCCCCCTGGTGATCATGGCACAGGTGGAGGCGGTCCTGCTATACTACCGATCGCCGTGCGATCACCATCAGGAATTCCGAAATACCAATTCCGGGCCCGGTGCTGGATAGTGGGTGTTGTGTTTTTCCTGACAGGCTGCAGCCCAGCAGGCGCACCGACTGCCCTGAGCACGCCCACCCCCGCGCCGACCCCGACTAGCTCTCCCGCCTTGCAGAGTCTGCAAGGGACGCTTCAGCCTCCGTCCGTCCTGCGCCTGTGGCTCCCTGCCTCCATGCGTCCGGACGCCTCGACCCCTGGCGGAAGCCTCTTGGCTGCCCGGATCGCTGACTTCGAGGCCGCCCATCCGGGGCTGCGGGTCGACGCGCGCGTCAAGGCCGAGAGCGGTCCAGGAGGGCTGAGGGAAATGCTGGGCCTTGCAGCTCTGGCGGCACCCGGCTCTCTGCCGGATGCTGTCGCCCTCGACCAATCGGACCTGCGGGCGGCGTCGCTCAAACAGTTGCTCATCCCGCTGGATGGATCACAGCTCGCGGTTCCTGTCCAACCCACCTGGGCACCCTTCGCCAGGTCGCTCTCGATGATTGACGGTACTTTCTACGGCTTGCCCTTCGCAGGGGATTGCTGGATTCTGGTCCAGACCCAGCCAACGATCACCTCCCCTCCTCTATGGACCGATTTGCTCCGATGGCATCGAAACTTCTACGCCCCCCTGGCCGACCCCAAAGCCATCTTCCTCTTCTCCGAGTACTTGGGAGCTGGAGGCAGACTGCCCGCAGGGCTGAGGGAGGTCTCTCTGGACTCACCCGCGCTGGCCTCCAGCCTCGGGTGGCTGCTCGGCCTGAGCCAAGCCGGGGTTCTTTCCAGCGAGAGCTTGCAGATCGCATCTTCCCGTCAGGCGCTCGATGTGCTCGAGACGGGCGGTCAAGGTGCGATCGCCACCTTCGCGGATTATGCGGCGGCGTCTCGCGCCCGAAGCGGCCTTTCGGCCAGCTTGCCCCCGGTGCCTGAAGGCCAACCGCTCACGCTCGTGACGGGTTGGTCCTGGGCCATTTCCACCTCCGATCCCCAACGCCAGCAGCTCGCCACGGGCCTCGTCGACTGGTTGAGCGATCCGAAATTCCTCGGCGCCTGGACGCGCGCCCAGGGGCTGTTGCCAGCCCGTGTGGACGCACTTTCCTCTTGGCCCCCCGACGCTCAGACCCAGCTGGCACGGGCCTGCCTGAGCGCGGGCGTTCTGTATCCCTCCGACGAGATCCTTACCACGCTTGCCCCGGTGCTCAGCCAAGCCGCTCGGTCTGTCCTGACGCGCGGACAGGACCCCAGCCAGGCCGCGGCGGCTGCGATCAACTCGCTGCGACCATGAAACCCGCCCCGGCCCGCTGGGCCCACTGCCGGGAGTCCCTGCAGCAGCTGCTGGCCGCCTCGATCGCTCTGGCGGATCCCGCTGCGCTGGTCTCCGCCCATCTCACGCTGACAGACGACGTCTTGCGGGTAAATGGCCGGCCTTTCTCTCTGCCGCCGGACGCGAGAGTCCTCATTTTCTCTCTGGGGAAGGCCGCACCTGCCATGGCGCGGGCCGCCTCGCAGGCCCTGGGTCCGCGAGTGTCCCAGGGCCTATTGGTTGGGCCGCAAGTCCCGCCTGCTCCGCCAGCTCAATTTGAGGCAATTCAGGGCGGGCATCCCTTGCCGGACGGGGGAAGCCTGAGGGCAGGGACGGCGGCCGAGAAGTTGGTCAGCGGACTGGGTTCCAAGGACATTCTTCTAGCGCTCGTCTCGGGAGGCGGCTCCGCTTGCATTGAAATCCCCGCCCCGGGAATCGACCTGCTGACCCTTCGCGAGATCAACCAAAGGCTAATCCTGGGGGGTGCCGACATCGAAGAAATCAATACGATCCGCTCCGCTCTTTCACGCCTGAAGCGAGGGGGACTGGCTCGCACCGCCCTCCCAGCGCAGACCATCGGTCTCGTCCTTTCCGATGTGGTTGGAGACCGACTCGAGTTGGTCGCCTCGGGCCCCACCGTCGAGGCCGCCCTGCTCTCCAGCGAAGTGCACCAGATCGCCGGGCGGTATCAGATTCAGAGGTTGCTCCCTGCCTCTGTGTTCGAGACTCTCGAGGCGGCCTCTGCTCTTCCAGCCATGAAACCGGAACCCTACAACGTCATGATCGGCTCCAATGCGTGGCTGGCGGAATCCCTGGCCCGGACCGCGACAGGCATGGGGTTCGAGGCGCGCGTCGTTGCAACCGATATCACCGGTGACGCGCGTGTGGCAGGCCAGCGCATTGCCTCGACCCTGCGTGGGATGCGTTCGAACACACTGCAGAATCCGCGGGCCTTGATTCTTGGTGGAGAGACAACCGTGCAGGTTCACGGGTCTGGCCAGGGCGGCCGGAATCAGGAATTGGCGCTTTCGGCCGCAATTACGCTCGAGGGCGTTGAGAGAGCGGCCCTGATGGCATTCGGCACAGACGGAGTCGACGGCAACAGTGACGCAGCCGGGGCGGTAGTTCTGGGGGACACCTGCTGGCGCGCGAGCCGGCTTGGGCTGTCGCCTGCGGATGCTCTCGGTCAGAACGATGCGCACGGGTTCTTTCACCGTCTGGGCGATTGCCTGCACACCGGACCGACGGGGACAAACCTGAACGACCTGATCATTGCTCTCCTCTATCCCTGAGGAGCGTGGGCTCTCCAAGGTATAATCCGACGCTCGGTCCCCGCGCTGGTCTGCGCAGAGGAGGGGGCACGGTCGAAGGCTCCCGGTTCAGGTCACCCGGCGGGGCGCACGAGCCAGAGGCGGACCATGATTCATTTCGGCACGGATGGTTGGCGCGCTGTCATCTCGGACACGTTCACATTTCACAACCTGCGACTGGTTTCCCAGGCGATTGCGGATGCGGTCAGTTCCCCCGATTGGCACACCTTTCAGGAAAGGGTGCCTGCTCCGGACCCCCGCTGCATGGTGGTCGGGTTCGACACCCGCTTCCTCTCTGACCGATACGCGGTCGAAGTGGCGCGGGTCCTGGCCGCCAACGGGTTCACGGCCTACCTCGCTCACGCCGACGCCCCGACCCCGGCGATTTCCTTTGCGGTGCAGGAGCGCGGGGCAATCGCGGGGGTGATGATCACCGCTTCGCACAACGCCCCACGCTACAACGGCGTCAAGCTCAAAGCCGCCTACGCCGGCTCGGCCTTACCCGAGCAATGCCGGCGGGTCGAGATCTATCTGAGCGACAACGAGTCTCGAGCCCGGGGTCCCAACCTTATGGAGTACGACCTAGCCATTGCTCAGAATCTGATCCGCCGCTTTAACCCCACCCTGGCCTATCACGAGCACTTGCGTAAGCTGATCAACCTGGATCTCATTGCCAGCCGTCCTCCGCGAGTTGTAGTGGACTCGATGTACGGCTCGGGCCGCGGCCAGATCAAGGGCCTGCTGCAGGGCACGGGCTGCGAGGTGTTCGAAATCCGCGGGGAAATGAACCCCGGGTTCGGAGGCGTTCATCCCGAACCGATCGCCCGTTACCTGGGCCCCTTGGCAGGTGCGATCGCCGCGGGCAACGGACAGCTGGGCGTGGCCACCGACGGCGATGCCGACCGCACTGGCGCCATGGACGGACGGGGCCAGTTTGTCGATCCGCACAAGATCATGGCCCTGGCTTTGCGTTACTTCGTTGAGAAACGCGGCTGGACCGGCCAAGTGATTAAGACCGTCTCGACGACCCTGATGATTGATCGCCTATGCCGGAAATACGGGCTGGAATTGCACGAGACCCCGGTCGGCTTCAACCACATCGCCGACTATATGCTGCGGGGGGATGTCTTGATTGGCGGGGAAGAGTCCGGAGGCATCAGCTTCCGCGGACACATTCCCGAGGGTGACGGGGTTCTCATGGGTCTCTTGCTGATCGAAATGGTGGCCGCCTACGGCGTGCCGCTTGAGGATCTCGTGCAAGACCTTCTGACCACTGCCGGGCCGGCCCGCTACGAGCGGCGAGATCTGCGCCTGTCCCACCCCGTGCCTAAGAGCGCTCTGGCCAAGCAGCTCTCTGAGAACCCGCCGCAAGAGCTGGGGGGGGTCAAGGTCGCCCAAATCAGCCTGCTCGACGGTGTCAAGTACCTGCTGGAGGACGACTCCTGGCTGCTCATCCGACCCTCAGGCACGGAGCCACTCCTGAGGGTCTACGCAGAGGCGGCTGACGATAAGCATCTTTCGGCCCTGGTCCGTTTTGGTGAGACCATCGCCCAGGAAGCCCTCTGACCTCGCCGGGAACGCCCGCGCACTTCATGGAGGCCGATGTGGATTTCTTTGAGCTCGCACGAGACCGCCGCTCGATCCGAGCCTTTCGAGAGACTCCGATCGAGCCCGAGCAACTGGAGAGAGTCCTCGAGGCCGCAAATCGGGCCCCCTCTGCCGGCAACCTGCAGGCCTACCAGATCTATTTAGCCAATAGCGATTCGACTCGCGCCCAGCTCGCGCAGGCGGCCGGGGCCCAGGACTTTCTCAGGCAAGCTCCCGTAGTCCTGGTTTTCTGCGCCGACCCAAAGCTCTCGACCCCGCGGTATGGCAAGCGCGGAGCAGAGCTCTATTGCGTGCAGGACGCGACCATCGCGTGCACTTTTGCGATGCTGGCTGCAACCGCGCTGGGCCTAGGCACCGTCTGGGTCGGGGCCTTTGATGCCGAGTCCGTGCGCGTCGCGATCAAAGCGCCCGAAGGCATCGTGCCTGTGGCCATCCTCCCCATCGGCCATGCTGGAGAGACTCCTCGTCCAACCCGGAGAAGATCCTCCCGCGATCTGGTGCACGAAACCCGGTGAGGGTCCCCCGGGGGCTAGGGGATGACGCCCCCGTTTCCGGAAGGCGCCGGGGAGACGGCTCCTGTGGTGACAAAACAGGCAAAGGTGGCCCGCGAGATCTCCGCGATGATGGCCATGGCCGTCTGGTAATCCACCCACTGGACATGGTTGGATAGGACCACAATCACATACCTGGCGTCTTGCCACTCCACCAGACCCGTGTCTGCGACCACCCCGAGTCCCGCTTCGAAGGTGGTCCCGCTCTTGTGAGCAAGCAGGTCTTCCGGCCCCTGGGGCAGGCCGGCCCCGATGCGGGTTCCCTTGCTGGGAGTCAGGGTTCGCATTAATCCGAGAAGGTAGTCGGTTCCCTCGGGGGAGAGAAGTTCCCCGTTTGCCAGGCGCTCCAGGATGAGCCCGAGATCTCTCGCGCTGGAGCGCCGCGGAACCACAGTGGTCTGACCCGCACCCCAGGATTGCACCTCATGGTTCAAGTCGATTTTGGCCTGCTGCGTAAGGAATTCAGTCAAACTTGCGGTCGCATCCTCTTCAGACACCACGATCATGGCGCGCAGAAGTTGTTCGAAGGATCGCTCGTGAGGGACCGGACCGCTGGTCCATTTGACTTCCGGGTGAGCCTCCTTCCACTGGAGGAAGGCAATCGCGATGGCGACCTTGATAGTCGAGGCCGGATGCAGGGGTCGGTCGGCGTTGATGCTCACCGTCGTTCCGCCGGGTAGATCGTGGAGGTACACCCCCCATTCTCCGGAAGGCGCGCTCGAGACCAGGGCCTGCACGGTGGCCTCCAACCCGGCCGGCCCTCCACAGGCAGGTCGGCCCGGCGGAGGGGAGGGCGTTTGGAGCACCTCCATGGCCGTTGTGCGAGTCGGAACGCTGGAAGGGATCGTGGCAGGTGACCCCTCCGCCAAAGCCGGCGTCAGGGAGGAAGGTGAAGGCCTGGAAAGCGCCCCTGCGGAGAGGGTGGTCGAGCCCTTTGCCTCAACTGGACTCAGGCAGCCCGTCATCAGGAAAGCGACGATCACGACCCTGGACGAGATCTTCACGGAGAACCTTGGTCAGCCTGACCCATCCAGAGCGAGGCAGGCACGTGGCACCCCACGGACCTTGAACCCCCGGAGGTTTCTCTAGTCGAGATCTCCGCGCCAAGGGGTTCAGGCCCTCTCGGTCTGGTGATGGGCATGCGCCCCAACATCATCTGCCCCACATGCCGAGCCGCCCTCGCGAATCCCTTCCGAACGAATTACCCACCTGCTGGAGGGTCCCTTGCGGGGGCGGCTTGGCAACCGAGAGGGACCAGCCGCTGTCGCCAGGAGATGGGGCCCTCCTGCGAGGTCCAGCCAGCCAGAGCCTTGAAAGGTTCGGGGCGCGCCCGGCTCAGGAGAGATAAATGCGGTTCGGGTCCAGCTCCTCTCGGAGGATGAGAAGCTCTTCGTCCCTGATATGGTCGGTGGTGCGAAGGCGCGAGGAGACTTTGAGCGGCCAGCCCGTGTTCGCAGCCGCCTGCTCCGCAGTGCAACCAGGATGAACTGCCGTGAGGATGAGCTCCCCGCTTTCGTCCGGCTCCATCACTCCGAGATCGGTTACGACGGCCATGGGGCCTCCACCCCGAATCCCCGTTGACTCCCTCTCCTGGCGACCCCCCAGGAAGCCAGCAGAGGTGATGAAATCCACTTTGGGTGGGAAACGGCGCTTCTCGTGGGGGGTGATGAAGTAGCAACGGTCGGCCCAGGCGGCGATCTCCGCAGCCCCCCCCGAGCCGGGCAGGCGGACCTTGGGGTGCTGGTAGTCGCCGATCACGGTGGCGTTTACATTGCCGAAGCGGTCGATCTGGGCGCCGCCCATGAAGCCCACGTTGACCAAGCCCCTCTGCAGATAGAGGGCGAAGAAATCGTAAAAGCTGCAGATCGAAGTCGCGCCGCTGACGAGCGTAGGGTCGCCGATTGAGAGGGGCAGACGGGCAGGCTGGGCCCCGATCACTCCGGCCTCATAGATCATGACCAGGTTCGGAGCCTGCGTTCGGCGCGCGAGGTTGCAGGCCAGGTTGGGCAATCCCACGCCGACCACGACAACGTCCCCATCCCGCAGGAGGCGAGCAGCATTCACAGTCATCAGTTCGGACGGCGTGTAAGCGCCCATCCCGTTTCCTTCGCCGGGCCGACTGCCTCAGGGGGAGAGAAGCGCGGCAATGGGTGCCGGAGCCACTACGCTCCGTTCATCCCTCCCCGCAACTCGCGCCCGCTCCAGCTCCCTTGCCCAAGGGAACAGGCAGGTGGGATAGGCGCAGGTCACGTAGCGGGAAAGTGCTGCCACGATGGCGATCCCCACCGCCGCGACCGTCACGCCGAGCGCCCCGCCAAACAGGAGCGCAGCCGTTGAAGAGCCCAAGGCAGTTTCCGCCAGGTAAAAAGCCCCCCGGCCGAGAAGAATTGAGTGAACAATCGTTACAAACGATGCCACCCCTACGACGGTGCCCGCCCCGATCTCGCTCACCGCGACCAGCCGCAGGCTGCTCTCGACAATGTAGGTCGCACGTCGCAACGCTCGGCCGAGATCCAGCTCCTCGATGATCACCGCGGGCAGGACCAGAAAGGTGGCGGTCGTCCATACCGCGTCCAGCACGCCAGCCAAGATGCCCCCCACGACTCCCCCTCGCCGATTCCTCCCCGGCAGTATGGATTCCAAGAGACGAACCAGGGTGGGAGGCCAAGGCCAAGCTGACGGGATGCCAGGAGGAGCGGCCCACGGCCTGCCAAGCCCGATCCGTGCGCCCCTCGCCCTCGGCCACGAGCCCGTCCACCAGGTGGACTGTCGTGCCGGCCAAGAGATAGATAGCAGTGTGCTCCGAGAGCATCAGCCCCAGGCCCAGCAGGACGATCATGACCCAACCGGCGTCTGCGCCTCCCACCGAGAGCGCGGCCAGGACCATGACTCCGGCCCCCCAGAGCCAGAGGATGAATCCGGCCAGGGTTGCGATGAAGGAAGGTCGAAGCAGATCCGGATCGCGAGTGGCCGTATCCGCGGCCTGGCGCAGAAACCCACATGCTCTCTGGAGTGACTGCAACATTCTGCGCTCTCTTCCGGTTAGCGGTCAGACTATACCAGACGGCCGCGCGCACAGCAACGTCCTCTCCGGCCAACGCCTCACTCTGCCCACCGCGAGTGGGCCAGGATTTCCTCAAGCCGACGGTTGACCTGCGGTCCGGCTACCTCTATGATCTTCCGGGAGGGAAGGGTGGGATGAAGACAAGGGCGCTTTCGCCTGTCGAAACCCACGAGGCCGAGCTGGTCTTCGCGGTAGGACTCGACTTGACCAAGGTCCGCGTCTTGGAAAGCGCGTCTTGGCCTATCCTGATTGCGCGCGTTGCCGCCGGACTCAAACACCGGCCTCCTCCCCCGGCGAATGCTGTTACCCTGGGGACCGCGATCTATTTCTCCCGGACCCTCTCGATTACACCGGAGGACTTGGTGTCGGGGGAGTCAAGCGACATGGCCTGGCTCGTGCATGAGCTCGTCCACGTCTGGCAATACCGGCGTATGAGCTGGGGCTATCTCTCTCGGGCCCTGGAAGCCTTTCTCCGGCTTGGCCCTCTCGCCTACGACTACGGAGGCGCAGCCGGCTTGATCACAGCCGATCGCCAAGGAAAACGCCTCTTGGATTTCAACCCGGAGCAACAAGCCGACATCGCTCGCGACTACTACCTGCGGCTCAAGGCCAACGCTGAGGTGGGACCCTGGGAGCGCTTCGTTGCCGAACTGCGTTCAGAATAGACGTTGGCAGGGCCGATTCTGCCCCCCTTCAGCTCTCTGAGGTCTCACCAAACGGAATCGACGGTCTCCCTTCAGGCTCCCAAGACCCGGGCCGATCAAATGAGCGCCGCGAGGCCCGGGAGGGCAGGTTCAGGAGTTTTGGCCCGGGAAGGAGGCAAAGTAGGCCTTCATCGGCTCGAAGTAGTTGTCGATCCAACCCTGCCGGTAGTCCTGGCCCTGACCCTCGGGCAAATCCTTGTGTTTCAGGGTTAAGCGGCTTTTCGCCCCGGCGGGTTCCAAGAGAATCTCGAGCTTGGAGTCCGCACTGCCCGCGGGGAAATCCGCGGTCCGCCAAGCCTGGACAATTCTGCGGGGGGGCTCCAGCTCCAGAGTCTCTCCGCTAATGTACTTGTCCCAGGTGGTGAACTTCCCGTGCACTCGCGGATCGATCTTCGCCTTGCCGCCCGTGAAAGCGGAGTGCTCGGCGCTGTCTAGCCACGCCTGGTAGAGACGGGCGGGAGTGCACGGGATGATATCCGAGAGTTCAATCGATTCCATCGGCACCTCCATCACCTGACTTGAATGCCCGGGCCGAGGGCTGGGGCGCGAGAGCGATGAAGAAGTTCAGCCCCCCGGAGGCCAGCCCCAGTTGATGCCCCCCAACACCTATTCTGGCGGAGGGCCTTGGCATCTGGCCAGTTGATGTCAAGGCAACTCTTGGCTATCAGGTCCTTTTCCCCAATCCCGTAGGTCATCCCGAGCAGGAATGCGGTCCGCCAGCCCTTGCCCCACCGCAAGGCAAGTTTGCGAATGAGGATCGCGCCCCCCCGCAGAGAAGGGACATCAGGGTCAGGCCGGAGACCGAGAAGAATTCAGCTAGTGGAGACGATCCGGAAAGGAGCCTCCCGATCGCGGCGAGAAAAAAAGAGGATCAGAGCCGGAGGAATTCTCAAGCGGCGCTGCATCCCCTCACCCCTCTCCTATCTCCAAGGGGAGTGCCTCGACCCCGGGCTGCACCTGCTCGGGCGGGCCCGCTCTCTTGCCTTGGCGGGCGAATCCTTGGCTCCCGAAACCCGAAGCCCGCCTTGGGGGCAGCCGCTCCCGACCCACGACCCCCGAGACCCTTCCGGGCGAGATCTAGAATTCTCCGTAGTTGACGGGTTGACTCCAACGAGGCTTCATCGCCAGACGCGCCCGAACTTCCTCGCCCAGTTTCTGCCAATACTCATCCCGGTCCTTGACCCCGAATACCCACTCCTCCAACCACGCCCGGGTCGACTGGCGGTCGGAGGAAATCTTGTCCCACCGCAAGTAGAACTCATTGTCGCGGTCGTAGTATCCCTGAGTGTAGGAGGGATGAGCGCAGTGAGGCACATGGCAGACCGCGGTGACAACAAAGGAGGGAATCAGAGTGCGGTTGGGGTCGGAGCGGATCACCTGTTCGTCCACGATCTCCTCCGCAGTGACGATCACTCGCGCCGCGGCGAAGGCGGCCTCCTTTTGCTCACCCAGGATCCCCCAAATCTGGACGTTGCCGTTCGCATCCGCCCGCTGAGCATGCACGATCGCCACATCCGGATGAAGGGCAGGAACGGTGTTGAGCTCCCGGCCCGAGTAGGGATCCACAACCTTGCGGTACTGGGGGTTGACCCGCGCCAGATCCTCCGTCCCGATGGGCATCATCGGCAGGAAAGGCAGACCACTGGCCGCCGCCGCCAAGCGCGCGATCATCGCGAAGTGGGAGTACTCTTCGAACTCGATTTCGCCCGCCTCGATCGCCGCGCGCACGATTCGCAGGGAACCCACACCGGGGTTCCCCATGTAGGAGAAGATCACCTTCTTCGCACAGCCGGCGGCCACGAGCTGGTCATAGATCAGATCCGGGGTGGCGCGGGCCAAGGTGAGATTCTTGCGTCCCTGACGAATGATCTCGTGGGCCACCGCGAAGGGGATGAGGTGGGTAAAACCGGCCGCATAAACCAGATCGCCGTCGTGGACGAGGCGATCGACCGCCTGGGAGAGAGGAAGAAGTTTGCTCATCCGGCCACTCGGAAAAATTGGGTCGCGGGCGCAACCCGACTCTGGGCTGGCCTAACCCTTCTGCTGCGGGTCGTCCTTTCCCCGTCGGAATCGGGCCCGAACCGAATGCGCCAGGCTGGGTGGCTTGGACGAGCCCGCTTCTCGGCGTCCTGCCCAAGACAACCGGATTCCGATCCAGACCAGGATGAGTGCGCTCAGGGCACCCAGGATCCAGGTCTGGTCTATGCTCCAGGGCCGACGCTGCAGCGCCTGCCAGATCGGGAGGCCAAACAAGACGAGGGCGGCCACACCGATCAGGCTGAGGAAACAGCCCAGCCGCTCCTTGACGTTCATCTCCAGAGGACCGGGGGGCTTCCGCGCCAGGCCATGCGTGCACTCTACCGGCTGATCAGGGTTTGAATCTGCTCGTGCATGTACAGTGGGAGGTAGTAAAGGCCGCCGGCGTTCTTGCCGCTTGAGCCGGATCCCTTCCACCCGCCAAAGGGCTGGAACCCCGGCCAAGCCCCCGTGGTTGCCCCTTGCGGTCGGTTAGCGTAGGCCACGCCGGCTTCGATCTGGTCAAAGAACCAACTGGCTTCCTGTCGGTTGCCGTAGAAACCCGCCGTCAAACCGTAGTTGACGTCATTGGCGAGCCTCATGGCCTCTTCCAGGGTGTCCACCGCGTGGATGGTGGTGATGGGCAGAAACATCTCCTCCTTCCAAAGACGGTGGGTGACCGGCAGGTGGTCAACCAGGGTTGGGGCGACGAAATACCCTTTGGCTAGTTCCCCCTGGTTCAGCACCTTCCCGCCCGTCAGGAACCTCGCGGAACTCGAAATCTCCTCCGAGTAGTTGCGGAAGCTCTCGTAGGCATTGCGATTGATGAGTGGGCCCATGTAGACCTCGCGTCGCGTCGGGTCCCCCACACTAATCTTCTGGGTCAAGTCGACGAGGCGATTGACCAGCTCCTCCTTGACCGGTCTCTCGACAAAGACCCGAGAGCAGGCAGAGCACTTTTGCCCTTGCAGACCGAAAGCCGAGCGCATGATCCCCACTGCAGCCTCTTCCAAGTTGGCATGGCGGGTCACAACTGCGGGGTTCTTCCCGCCCATCTCGAGGATCACTGGGCGAGGGTACCGGCCTTTGGTAAAGGTTTGATAGATGCGCATCCCGACATCATAGGACCCGGTGAAGGTGATCCCGTCGACTCCAGCATTGCTGATCAACTCCTCGCCGACCGAGCCTCCCGGACCGGTCACATAATTGAAGACCCCCTCGGGGATGCCCGCCTCGCGGAAGCACTCGGCCAGCAGGCGACCCGTCCAAGGGGTGTCCGAGGAGGGCTTGAACACCACACAGTTCCCCGTGACCACTGCCGCCCCCGAGGGTCCACCCGACAAGGCGGCCGGGAAGTTGAACGGGCTGATGACGACCCACACCCCGTAGGGGCGCAGCACGGATACGTTGTGTGCCTTGAATCCAGGCAGAGGGTCCCGGCCCATTTCGCGGATGTATCCTCCGTTGGCCTCCATCTGATCGCAGGCGTAGTGGAGCAGGTCGGCCATCTCCTGCACGTCCCCCAGGGCTTCCATCCGGTTCTTCCCCACCTCGAGGGAAACCACCGCGCTGATCTCATACACCCGCTTCTCGATGTTTGCCGCCACCCGGCCGACCAACCGGACGCGGTCCTTCCAAGGCATGCCGCTCCAGCGGTGGAAGGCACTCCGCGCGGCCGCCAAGGCCTCGTGAACGTCCCGGATCGTCCCCTTCTGGAAGGTGCCCAGCAACCAGTCTGTGTTGATGGGGGAACGGTCCTCGAGTTTCTCCGGGCTGAAGCGATCCACGCCGTTGATGATCATCCCGTGATCGCGCCCGAACTGCGCCCTCACCTTGGCGAGCTCTGCCTCGAAATCCAGGTGAAGCTTTTCCGGTGGGTTGAACATGGTGGCGTAGGTCAGCTTGAAAGGCGCTGGGGCTTTGCTCCTGATCGCCTTGCGGCGAACTGTCTTGCGCGCAACCCGGGTTGTCTTGACCGCTCTGCGAGGTGCCATGGGGGTCATCTCCTCTGAGGGGTATTGCTCCCAGCTTGGGCGAAAGCATCCTGGGCTGGTCCGCATCCACGCCGAGGCCCGAAAGAATCGGGCGAAGGCCTCCTGGCTGGACCGCTTGGGGAAGTATAACGCCCGCTCAACCCAGCGTCAAAAGCCTGATGTATACTCAATTCCAACGTGGCCCGACCACTGGGCGGCCAATTTTCTTGAGAGCCAATCGAGGAGTTGCGCTCCGCCTAGTGCAACGGTTCACAAGGCGCACTTCTCGGTCCAGCAGGGCGGCAGTTTCGCAATGGGCGCACAAGACCCCACTGGCACTCGTACTTGGCCCCGGAATGGCGGAGCTCACTTCATCGGCCTCGATCTGACGGCCGGGCACCGACTGGTCGACTTGGCCGTATTGGATGCGCACTTGCAGATCGTGCGACTGGAAAGCCTCTCGCTGGAAGGGGCCTTGCAGGTCCTCTTGACTGCGAACCCGAGCGTCGCCGCAATTGATGCCCCTCAGCAGACCAGCGCGGGCCTGCTCTCCAATCCCCAGATTCGTGAACAGTATGGGCTCAAGGCCTCTGGCCAGACTTGGCAACGCTATAGGGTCTCAGAGTTTGAGTTGCGGCGCCGGGGCCTGAATCTGTACGTCACCCCTCAGGTGGAGGGCGCCGCACCTGAGTGGATGAGGGTGGGCTTCCGCGTCTACCGCAGGCTTCGCTCGGAGGGCTACGCGGTCGGCCAGGACGGGGCGGGCGGCCCGCGCTGGTGTCTTGAGGTTCACCCGCACGCCTGCTTTGCCGCCCTGCTCGGGAAGATCCCCTTCGCCAAGGGGACTCTCGAGGGGCGACTCCAGAGGCAGATCCTGCTCTTCCGGGAGGGGGTCCGGGTCCAGGACCCGATGGTGGCCATGGAAGAGCTGACCGCGCATCACCTCCTCCGAGGCGACCTGAGTCTCGAAGGGCTGTGCTCGCACGACGCACTGGATGCCCTGGTGGCCGCCTACACGGCCTACCTGGCTTCTCAGCTCCCAGACCGCGTGACCTGGATGGGTCACCCGGCCGATGGATTCATCTGCCTCCCCGCCAATCCAGTGGCCGAAGGGTACGGGCGCTGATCCTGGCGGCCCGGGGACAGAGCCTGAGCCGACAGGCCATCCCTTCCGATCGGGTATACTGCGTGGAGATTCTCCCAAGGAGCGCCGCGAGCGATGAGATTTGCGATTGTTGGAGCCGGAGCGGGCGGCTTGGTGGCCGCCTATGACCTGGCCCGGGCCGGACACAGCGTTTCGATCTTCGAGGCCGAAGCCGAGGTGGGCGGATTGGCCGGCGGCTTTCGCGTGCCCGGCTGGGAGTGGAGCCTGGAGCGCTTCTATCACCACTGGTTCGCCTCCGACCGTGCCATCCTCCGCTTCATTCGGGAGCTGGGATGGCAAGAAGACTTGATCTTTCGCCGGCCGGTCACCGCGGTCTACTACCAGGGGAAGTTCTATCCCATGGATAGCATCCCGGCCTGGCTGACCTTCCCCGGTCTCTCCCTGCCCAACCGCATCCGCAACCTGGCGGTGGGCGGATTCCTGAGGCTCAGCCCGTTCTGGAGGCCGCTGGAGGCCTTCAGCGCGGAGAGCTGGATGTGCAAGTACTTCGGCGATGAGGTTTTCGAATCGCTCTGGAAACCTCTTTTCGTTGGGAAGTTTGGAGAGGAGGCTTACCACGAGGTCAACATGGCCTGGTTCTGGGCCCGGCTTCACAGCCGAACTCCGCGGCTGGGGACCTTCCGTGGCGGATTCCAGGAATTCCTCGACCGGCTGGCCAGAGAGGTGAAGACTCTGGGCGCGACTCTCTACCTGCGTACGCCCGTCGCTCACATCACGGCCGAGCTCAACGGCGAGGTTTCGCTCAGGCTACCCGACCGGACCGAGCACTATGATGCCTGCCTGGTCACCAGCTCGCCGACTCTGCTCACCAGAATTGCCACCGGGCTCTCCCCCGACTACCTGGCCAAGCTTCTTCCCCTGCGGAGCCTGGGCGCAGTAGTCTTAATTCTGGCTTTGCGTCACCAGCTCGCCGAGAGCGGAATCTACTGGCATAGCCTGGTGAAGGGGGAAGGCTTCCCCTTCCTGGCCCTGGTCGAACATACCAACTACCTCCCCAAGGAATATTTCGGCGGGAACCACATCCTCTACTGCGGCGATTATCTCGCGCCGGATCACGAGTACTTCCAACTCAGTCACGATCAGCTCCTGGAGCGGTTCCTTCCTGCGCTGCTTCGATTCAACCCCAACTTCCGTCCCGACTGGGTGACGGGATCCTGGCTCTTCCGCACTCCCTATGCGCAGCCGATCCCGGTCGCCAACCACTCCGAGAATCTGCCCGGCATCCGCACCCCCATGCGCGGCCTCTACTTCGCGAGCATGAGTCAGGTCTACCCCTGGGATCGAGGCACTAACTATGCCGTGGACATGGGAAGGAAAGCAGCCCGCATGATGGTGCAGGATATGCGGCGCGTCTGAGGTCGGCGCCTCGACTGGGGAACCCGGGCCTCTTTTCGGAAGGGAGTGCCCTGGGTCGGAATGCCTCCCGAAGCGGAATGCGGCCATTCTATTCTGAAGAGCAGGCCAACGGCCGTCCGGTTGTCCGTGGGTTGTGATGGCTGTATGATTGGGTTGCGGGCCCCTTCACAGCAGTTCGAGGACCAGAAGAGCACACGACCCTCCTCGAGGCTGAGTTCAGGACAGTGGGCAGGAGATGCGACATGATGGGACAGACGCCCCCGCAACGCCCATACCGGGCTGAGGAGAAAGAGGAAGAGAAGCGTGAGGAGAAGCAGGAGGAGAAACGGCCCGAGGAGAGGCGCTGGGAGGAGAAATACCGGCGGGACCCGCTGAGCAGCATCATCTGGCCTGCGATTTTCATCTGGGCGGGTCTGGCTCTGCTGGCGGGAAACATGGGACTCTTGCCTCCCAACCTGCTGATCCCAGGCTGGGGATTGGCATTCACAGGGGCCGGCGCGATTCTCTTGCTCGAGGTTCTCATTCGCCTGGCGATACCCACGTATCGGCGTCCGGTGGTGGGAACCACGATCCTCGGCGTCATTTTTCTGGGCATTGGGCTGCAGGGGGTCGTGCGCTGGGAACTGCTCTGGCCGCTGGCCCTGATCCTGATCGGGTTGGCCATTCTTCTGCGCAATGCCGGGCGCGGCCAATAGGCCCTGCCCGTCTTCACAGCTGATTGAGGCCGAGGCGGCTGAATTCCCCCCAGTAATAGGAAAGTGGCGTCCACCAGCGGTCCCTTCCAATACAGCGGAAGTACGGCGGGGGGAAGGCCAAAATCAAGTCCCCGATCTTGTAGCGCAACAGCACGGGGGTTGAGACCACGAGGCTTCCGAGCTCGCCCGGGAGCATTTCGTGCAGCATCTTGATCCCCGTCCTGGTCAGCACCTCGAGCAGGAACAGGTCATAGTTGGGAACCCACGCCCGGCGCTCGTCCATTTGCTGTCCGAACATCCCCTCGGTGGCCCCGTAGATCTCGCGGATGCGGGCCCGTCCATACAAGGCCCTCAACGCAGGCTGGTAATGCGTGTTGATGCCGGGGACGCTGCCCAGCGTCAGGACCTGGATCTTCCACACCTGCTTCGGATAAACGCGGTGCGAGCGCCATAGGTAGCGGGCAAAACGCACGGCCGTGGGCGCCACGCCGCCCACCAGGCTGACGTTGGCCTGCCGACATTTCTGGTAGGCGAGGTCAAACCTCCCCTCCCAGTCCCGCACCGTCTTGCCTCCACCCAGTGCGTCAATCTCGTCCTGGGCTGGCAGGGAGCGCACCGGAGTGAGCGCGGAGACATGTTTGGTGTAGATCCCCGAACTGTAGCCGTATTCGACCTCTCGCTCGCCCACTCGGATCTTCCCTACTACGGAGGGAAAGTTCAAATTGAGGTTTACCCCCTCAAAGACGTCGAAGCGCCCAGTGGAGACCGCGTAGTTCATCACTGCCCTTCCGGCGCTCACCCGACTCCGCAAGTCAGTTGGCGTCATCGGGATGAATCTCGACTCTCCCCGGGTCGTTCCGCGAGTGATGGCCCAGCCGACGGGCGGCTCGTTGAGCAGCAAATCCGTCTCCCCAGCCATGACGCGCTGGAGCAGGGGCCGGTAATCGTCGTAGGTCATTACCGGGAAGGAGCGGCGGAACGATTCAACCGACTCGACCCGCTCAATCCCGTGTTCACGGCCGTACCTTGTGTCCCGGTGAATCTGCAAGAGGCTCTCCAGGACCGTCGTCTGTGCCTTGCACGGGTCGCGGAGCGAATGGAGCCACGGCTCAAGCATTCCCTCGACCAGCGCCCTGGGGTCCCCTGACGACATCCTTTCCCTCCCTCGTCAAGCTCCACACCGGCCAGTGATTCAAGCAACCCCGCCCACGGCATGCTTCCGATCCGGCCGCCGCAGACCGATCAGACTTCAGGAACTGCGTGTCAGGCGGTGTGCCTCGCGGACCAAGCGGGAAGACAGTAGCGCCGGACGGAGATCGTTCGCGTCGAGCTGGGCAGCGAGGTTCCCCAGGAGAAGTTCGGCCTGCCCCGCGCTTTCCGCGGCCTCAGCCAGCCGGTCTGCTTTCTCCGCGACTCTGGCCGCTTCGACCAGAGACCGGGCGCGGTCGAAGGGCCGGCCCGTTTCCCCCCAAATCCTGCTGGCCTCGCCCAGCTTCTCCAGGGCTCCGAACCAATTCCCTTCCTCCTCCAGAAGGATAGCTTGCGCCTCGGCCAGAGCCGCTTTCGTTTCCGGGTTGTGATACTGCCGATCTCCGCGCTCGATCTGAGCCAGGAATTCAGGGACGAGGTGGCTGTACTCAGACCCGCCCGCGTGCCCCGCCCAATAGCACCCGCTCAGGGAGGACATCACGGTATCCGCCTCCACATAGGGGCTGCGGCTGATGCGATCCAACATGAGCCGGGCCAGCTCGGCGGCCCTCTCGTTCCGGCCCAGCTCTCCAAAGGCACGCAGCAGTTCGCCCAGAAAGGGTATCGTTGTCTGGATCTCGTCCGACTCCAGGGCGATCTTCATGTCAGGTTCCAGGCAGGTCAAGGTTTCCGCAGACCTGCCCAGGTCGTTGTCGATGTGTCCAAACAGGGTGTGGGCCCAGAGGTCGCTCATGACCCGGGCGGGGTGCGAGCTGGAGATCTTAGCCCGCCGTGCCAAAGCGGAAGTCCAACGCCCGAGCATCCAGTCGAGGTTCACCAAAACGACGAGGCCGCTACGGACGTCTCGGATAAAGAAGTGGATGTCCGCATAGGCCACCATCTCCTCGATCACTTTCTCCGCCTCAGCATAGTGACCGAACGCGGCCAATCCTTCTCCCAGATTCAGACCCGCCCGGCAAATGTCATGGGGCAGGTTTGCCTCGGTCGCCAGCCGCAGGCTCTCGCGGAGCATCGGGAGCCCACGTTCGAATTGGCCCTTCAGCCCGTAGGCCGAGCCCACGTTGTTCAGGGCATGGACGACGACGTCTTGGGCTCCCAGTTGCCGACCTAGGGCTAGCGCCCTCTCGCCCCAATTGATGGCCTCATCGTACTGGGAGGCCAGCATATGCATTTGCGAGATCGAGCTGATGGCCCGCGCCAGCTCCACCGACTCGGGCTCAGCCTCCAGAATACCCAGTGCCTGCTGATAGTGTTCGAGCGCGGCCCCGCGGTTTCCCATCTCCCAGTAGAGACGTCCGATCATGCGCTCCGCGTCCCCGACCTTCACTCGGTCCCCCAGAGCTTGGAACAGATCTCGGGCCTGGTCCAGAACTTCGCGGGTCTTCTGCGGACTACCCGTCAGCCACAGGCAAGTGCCCAGTTTCTGGAGCAGCGCCGCCCGGCCGGCCCGGTCCGCCTCCGGCCAGCCCTCCAGGGCCGCCTGGTAGTTCCGCGCCGCATCCCTCATGGCCGGCACGCGGGCCGCCCGGTCTCCTGCCTGCACGTAGTAGCCGCGCGCCTGAACCTCGTCTCCCGCCTGAGCGTATTGATACGCCAGCGATTCCAGGTTGTCCGGCTGCAACTGCTGCAGGGCCTCCCCCGTCTTGCGATGCAAGCGCTGCCGCCTCAGACCGCTGACGCTCTCACGCAATGTCGCCGGGATCAGGGCATGCGCGAAAGCAAAGCCCATGCGGTCCGTGCCCGGCTGCTGGCCGGCCTGGCCCGGCATCAACTCCTCAATCAGCTGCGCGCGCTCGGCCGATTCCAGCCAGCTCAGCAACTCCTCCTCCCCCCAATGCCCCGACGAGCGCAAGACCTCGAAGTCAAAGGTCCTCCCCTGAACCGCCGCCATCAGCAACACGTTCTGGGCCCCATCGGGCAGTCGTGCGATGCGGGCCTGGATCGCTTGCTTCACGCTTTGGGGTATATGCAGATCCTCCAGACTCCCCGCACTGTGCCAGTGATCTTGCTCGTACACCAAGTCCCCGTCCTCTACCAGCGCCTTGCACACTTCCTCCACGAAGAACGGGTTCCCCTCGGTCTCGCGATAGACCCCCTCAACCAGAGTCTCCGCAATCTGCCCCTCAAACATGCTCTCCAGCATTTCGCGCGTTTGCTCCTGAGTTAGGCGACCTAGCTTCAGCCGAGTTGCCAGACGCTCGCGGTTCATGTCCAGGATCACGGAGTGCAGTGGACCGATCTCCTCCATCTCTACATCTCGGTAGGTGAGAACCAGGAGAAGCCGCAACCTGCCCGCCTGGCGCGCCAAGTGACGAAGCAGATACAGCGTCGCCGCATCCGCCCAATGAATGTCATCCACGAAGAACATGACGGGAACCCTCCCGCTCAAGGCTCCCAAGAGCGAACTGAGACTCTCATGAAGCCGGTCCTCTTCCCCCTGGGGATCCAGGGGCGGGTTGAAGGGGGCCTGTTGGATTTGAGAGACAAGCTCGGGCGCCAGGGAGATCAAGCCGGCCAAGGCGTACTCGGGCAGCCCCAGGGTGGCAAGATCCTCCCGTAGCCCGCGGATCGCTCGCACCACGGGGGCGTACGGAGCCCCCCCCTCCGGGTAGCAGGACGTGGAGAGTACTTTCCCACCTCCAACCTGCGCTTCGGCTGCGAGCTCGCGGACCAGGCGCGTCTTTCCCACCCCCGGCTCGCCGGTCACCAGGAGCGTCTGGCCCTGCCCGGCCATGGCCCGATGCCACAGCGACCTAGCCTGTGCCCGCTCCTGCTTCCGCCCCACCAATCGCCCGCGAGTGATTCGTTCCAGCAGGGACAAATTGGAGAGCGGAGCCGGAGCTGGCTGGGCGACACCCGCCTGCCCCTCCGCCAGAACCTGGTCGATTTGAAGGCCCACCTCCTCCGCCGTGGCTGGCCGGTCGTCCGGGCTCTTGCTCAGGAGCCGCACAATCAGGGTGTCTAAGGCAGGAAGCAGGTTCGGCACTCGCGTCCGCGGCGGGACGACCGGCGCGTAGAGATGCTGCGATACGACGGCCAGAGGATCCTCGCCCCGGAAGGGCAGCTGGCCGGTGGTCTGCTCGTACAGAATCACCCCCAGCGCGTAAAGGTCGGCTCGCCCGTCCACGGCTTGGCCCGTGGCTTGCTCAGGTGCCAGGTAGTACACCGTTCCCACCAACTCTCCGGCCACGCTTAGCCGGGAGGCTATGGAGCGCGCCAGTCCAAAGTCGACGAGTTTGACGCTCCCCTCACCTGTAATCAAGATGTTTTCCGGCTTCAGGTCCCGGTGCACGATGCCATGCCGATGGGCGTGCCCCAAAGCCAGGCACACCTGCTGAGCGATGGACAGTATTGTGGCCAAGTCCCTGGGCGCCAGCTCATGAAGCGATTGCCCGATGACCAGCTCCATCACGATATACCCCCGGCCGTCGGCCTCGCCCGCGTCGTATACGGCCGCGATGTTCGGATGGTTCAGGCGGGCTGAAGCGCGCGCCTCCGCGAGGAGCCGCGCCCGACCCTCGCTGCTCAACCCCGCCTCGCTGAGCACCTTCACGGCAACCGAACGTTCCAGGACCGTGTCAAAGGCCGCCCATACCTCCCCGATGCCCCCCCGGCCGAGCTCTCGGTCCAACCGATAACGCCCGCTCAGGATTTCGTCCATCACGGAAAAAGGATCCTCCCGTTCACCTTGAGTCAACCAGCGATTTGCCCCCCCGAAACCCGCACGATCAAAGGCGACGCACGACCGTGACCGTGATGTCGTCGGAGGGCTGAGCCGCGCCGATGAATTCCTTCAACTCCCGCTCGAGCGCAGCCACCAGATCTCCCGCCGATTCGTGGCGGTGGGCCAAAGCCAGCCTCTGCAGGCGGTCCAGGCCGAACTCCTCCAGCTTTCCATCTGTGGCCTCCGTCACGCCATCCGTGTACAGGAGGATGAAGTCGCCCGCCCCCATCGAAAACTGAGCCTGTCCAAATGCCTGCTGAGGTTCGATCCCCAGTGGGATCCCGGTTCGATCGAGATGGGACAGGCGATCCGCCTGAGCCTGGTAGAGCAAGGGGGGGTTGTGACCCGCATTGACATACTGCACGGAGCCCCCTTCCAGGTCGAGTTGCAGGTAGCACAAGGTGACGAACATTCCTCCCGAGGAATCAGCGCACAGCAGGCGGTTCACTATCTGGAACGACGACGAGGGAGAACCCGGGCCAATCACCGTCGAGCGGATCAGGCTGCGAGCATTGGCCATGAACAGGGCAGCCGGCATGCCCTTGTCGGTCACATCGGCGATGATCACACCCAGCCTTCCGTCCGACACGGAAAGAAAGTCGTAGAAGTCGCCGCTGACCTCCCGAGCCGGCTGCCAAAGCGCGGCAAACTCCCAGCCCGGCAGGCTGGGGATCACTCGGGGGATCAGGCTGGCTTGAACCTCACGAGCTAACTGTAACTCGCGTTCCAGGCGGCCTTTCTCAACTGCGATTTGATAAAGGCGGGCATTCTCAATAGAGATGGCCGCGCTGGTTGCGATCCCGGTCAGCAGCTCCAAGTCCGCCGGGGAAAAGACGCCCGCCTGGAGACGGTTGTCCACGTAGATGACGCCGATCGGGACTCCTCTCACCTGGAGCGGGACGCAGAGAATCGCATGCAGCCCCAGCAGCTGGACACTGTTGCGGCTGGCCAGCCACTCATCCGTCTGGGCATCACTGGCCAGCGTGGGCTTGCCCTCGCGATCCACGCGCTCGACCAGACCTTGCGAAACCTGAAACTCAGGCGCTTCGATCGTCCGCTGGTCAAGTCCTCGAGCCACGCGGAAGCGAAGGACATTGCGCACGTCCCGCAACATGAGAAAGCCGCGCTCGGCATGGGTAGCAGCGACGACCTCGTCCATGACCCGATTGAGGACCTCATCCAGGTCGAGGCTCGAGCTGAAAGCCTGCGATATGCGATAAAGCGTCGCCAGTCGATCCGGCGTGTCGTCCTTCACGGTAACCTCGTCCCTTGAGGATAGCGGCCGCCATGCCCGGGCCCAATTGGGCCCGGCGCAAGACCTGCAGGTGGGGGATCTTTTTGGAATTGTACGCCCGGTGCGCCGCCCGTCGGTCCGTCGGTCCAGACCCGGCGGGAGGGGTGACTTTCCCATCCCGTCGCTATGTAGCGCGCCTGCGGCGGCTCTTAGGGATGGGAACCGATGCGCAATTGCCCTCCTGCGACCGATGGGTCAAATCAATCCGTCGCCCGGAGCCGGGGAAACACCACGACGAGGAGGAAGGCGGAAGCGAAGGCCAGAGCCGACCCGAACCAGAAAGGTGCCGGAGCGCCGAACCCGTGCCAGGTCCCCACCCCCTGCCAGAGCAGACCCGCGATCACCGAGGCAGGCAAAGCCATGACCCCGACGGCGGCATTGAAGACCCCGTAGGCCGCCCCGCGCACCTGTGGCCGAACCAGACCGGGCACAAGCGCCCGCGAAGTTCCGTCAAACAATCCATAGTAAAGGCCGTATGTCCCCATCAGCGCCCACACCTGCCACCCCTGCCGGCACAGCGCGAAGCCGAGGTAGACCAGCCCGTACACCAACCATCCGGCCAGGATAAGGCGCCCAGGCCCAATCCGGTCGGCCAGCGCGCCGGAAGGTGTCGACGCGGCCGCATACACGAGGTTCAATGTCACCAGGGCGAGTAGGATCTGCAGGACGGTCAGCCCCAGCTGCTGGGCCCGCAGAATGATAAACGCATCGGAGGAATTGCCCAGGGTAAAGAGCGCAACGAAAACGAGAAAACCAATGAAACGCGGGCTGAAGCGGAATGATTGCGACCGCGCCGACCGTTTCGGGGCCTCAGGAGGGGACCCCAGTTGCCCCGATTCGCCCGATTCGATCCGAGGCGGCTCGCGCGCAATCAGAACGAAGCTCAGCACCCCGAGGAACGCCGGCAGGATGCTGAGGACCACAACCCACTGGAAGGTGGCCCGCGAGAGGACATGAGCGGAGGGTCCCTCGAGGTAGACGGCCGCTGCGGCGATGAGCACGCCCAGCATTGCGCCCGCCGTGTCAGCGGCGCGGCTAACTCCAAAAGCAAGCCCTCTCCGGTCCGTGCGAACGCTGTCCGCCACGAGTGCATCCCGGGGTGCGGTTCGCACCCCTTTTCCGAGCCGATCTGCGAAGCGCAAGACCAGCACGAGAGGCCAAGTGTCGGCAAAGAAAAACAGCGGCTTGGCGATGGCGGAGAGGGTGTAGCCGATCGCCGTCAATCCTTTGCGCCGCGCCAGTCGATCGGATATCCAGCCCGACAGGATTCGGCTCAGGCTGGCCGTGGTGTCAGCCACCCCATCAATCAACCCGATGACAACTGTGCTCGCACCCAGCACATTGGCGAGGAAGAGGGTGAGGAGATTGAGGATCATCTCCGAGGAGATGTCGGTGAAGAAACTGGTGAGGCTCACGGCCCAGATGTTCCGCGGAAGCCATGGAGTCCGCGATGGGGGGGAGGGACTGACGGCCTGATTCTCTGCCATGGTCATCGCCACCCTGGACCGCCCGGCTTCTGGACCGCCAAGGCTTCGGGCCGGCCGGTCTCATCTCGGGCCGTGCGCTGAACTCCGCGAAGGAGAGGACTAGAGGAAGGCCAAGCGCCCGGCCGCACGACGCTGGCCCTCGCCCCGCTGACTAGAGGTCCGGCGGCAGGGCTGGGGCTTACCCAGTCGGCGTGGCGAGTGCGGGACTGGTCGGTACGCGGTCCATCCAGCGGTCAAAGGTGACGACCAATCCCGGCTTGGACTGCCGCTGGGTCAACCACGTTTGCATTGCCTGTTGAACCAGCTGTTGATACTGCGTATCGCTCACGGCTTGCACTTGGCGAGAGACCACATTGATCAACTCCCACCCCGAACTGGTCTGGACCGGCTGACTGATGGATCCCGGCTTCATAGAGTAGGCGACCCCGGCCAGGGCTGGATCCAGAAGAGCGTGCGGGTTCCAGCCCAGGTCCCCGGCACTGTCTTTGGTTGAGGTGTCAAGGGAGTATTGGGAGGCCAGCTTGTCCCAGGCCTCGCCGTTGACCAGCCTGACCCGCAGGGCCGCAGCACTTGCTTCGTCCTGCAGGACAATGTGGCGAACATGGACTTGGTCCTGGACCTTGGCAATACCTGTGGTGGCCACGTCCTGGACCTTCTGGTGAAACAGGTCCGAGCCAATCACATAACGGAAGTCCGCCTCGGACATGCCCGTGGAGCCCTTCAAGGTCGCCAAGTACGATTGCAGGTCCTGCTGGTAGGCCTGCGCGGTGTACGGGGTGGGGGTTGGCACGGGCACAGTCGCAGTCGGCGTGGGCGCCGGGGTGAGCTCGGCAGTGGGTGAGGCTGCCGGGGTGGGAGAGGCAGTCGGCGTTGAGGTGGCGGGTTCCGGAGTTAAGGTGGACCCGCTCGGGGTCGGCGTGCCGTTCGGATAGTAGCCAAACAGCGTCTGGATCCGCTCATTGATCTCGGCTTCGCTCACCGCGATCCCACGTCGCGCCGCCTCCTGGCGGATGATACGATCCTGGACGAGCGAATTCAGGACGGTCTGGCCCAGCGTCTGGGAGTCGGAAAGCTCCGAGGAGATGAGTTGCATTTGCTGCGCGAACACATTCTGCTGCGACCCGCCGCTCAGGTACGAAGCAAACGAGGCAAGCTGCTGGTACTGCTGGATCAGCTGGTATCGCTGGTAGCGAACCGCCATCTCGAAATCCCGAGAGGTGATGGCCTGACCTCCGACGGTGGCCACGGGCTCGCGCTCCTGGATGACGTATTGATTGAGTAAGCCCAGCCCGATGATGGCCACAACGAGCAGCAGCACCAAGCCGGCGGCCAAGGTCACCCAGCGGCGCTGAATATCGTCACGGCGAAGATGGGCCCGCTGCTTGCGAGTGAGGGTGCGCTCTGTCCGCGGACGGTTCTCTGGCATGGACGCCTCCCGGAAGCCGTGCCGGGCCCCTGGTTACCCCCTGCCCGGGCTCCGGCCTGCGTTCAATCCTCTACGAAGGGAAGGAGCGCAAGGTGGCGAGCTCGCTTGATGGCCACCGCCAGCAATCGCTGGTGACGAGCACACACGCCGGTTTGTCGCCGGGGCCGGATCTTGCCCCGTTCCATGACGAAGCGGCGCAAGAGATCAGACTGCTTATAGTCCACGTCTTTTACCTGATCGATGCAGAACTGGCAAACGCGCGGCCGGCGCAAGTACGAGCCGCGAGGACCGCCCTCGACCCAAGCGGAACCCTCACCACCGCGTGAACCTTCTTGGGACTCCTCCACGATATCCTCCCCTCTGGGCTGCCCATCGCTCGGTGGACCCGCTGTGGGCGGGTTGCCGGGCCGACTCAGCCAGAGACTTAGGTCCGATCAAAAGGGGAACCCTTCTTCGGCCGCCGGACCTGCCGGAGCTTGCGCCACGGGCTCGCGCCGTTCCCCCAACATGATCATTTCACCTGCGACGATCTCCAGCGCGGCATGCTTCTTTCCCCCACTGTCCTCCCAGCGCCGCGTTTGCAGCCGCCCTTCTACGTAGACCTGCTGACCCTTGCTCAAATACTGCTTGCAGATCTCGGCCAAGCTGCCCCAGGCGATCACCGTGAACCACTCGGTGTCCTCGCGCCGCTCGCCATCGCTTCCCACCCAGGTGCGACCGGTGGCCACGCTAAAGGATGTCACGGGCTTCCCGGAAGGGGTATAGCGCATCTCCGGATCGCGTCCGACGTGGCCAATCACCATGACTTTGTTCAGGCTGCGAGACATGCTGAGCCTCCCTGTCGAGGAAGCACACCCATGGCTGCCCGTTCCACCTTCAGCCCGGAGGGTCAAGCCTCCTGACGCACAATCAGGAAGCGCAAGACCTGCTCGGTCAGTCGCAGGTTGTGCTCCAATTCGGACGTCGCCGCGGGCGGCATCTCCGCATTGAGGAACACGTAGAGGCCCTCGCGTTGCTTCATGATCGGGTATGCCAGCTGACGCTTGCCCCACAGGTCGGTCTTGGTCAGCGAGCCGCCGGCCTGGGTGATCCAGCCCTTGATCTTTTCAAGGAATTCGTTCAGGGCTTCCTCGTTGACCTCGGTCCGAATCACGAGGCCCAGCTCATAGTTGCGCATGGGGAATCCTCCTTCCCTCGGAATTGCCCCCCTTGGCCGAACCGGGACGGGTCGGGTGAGGAGCGGAAACACAGGACAGGCTCCTGTGGCAACGTGGGGATTGTATCACGAGGCGGGCGAATGGCCTGGCTCAAAGCGGCTTGACCTGGTAGAGCTCCCCATCCAAGAAGCCGCGTTCCGCGTAGTAACCACGGGTCCCAATGGCTGAGATCACCGCCAAGCGGGCATAGCCCCTCCGGCGGGCAATGGCCTCGGCGTGGGAAAGCAATTCGCTCCCGAGCCCAACGTGCTGCGCGGTGCCGGGTGGACCCAGATCCCCAATCCCCAGACTCTGCCCATAGATGTGGATCTCACGGATCAACGCCGCCTCCCGCAAGTCGGGCCAGCCCAGGTCTGCCCCCGGCGATTGGGGGAGCGAAAGACGCACATAGCCCGCCAGCCGATCCTCCGAGGTGACGAAGGAAAGAAAGCGCTCCTCGGCTCTGCCCGCGCGGTAGACTAGTTCCTCCAGGCGAAGATCCTCGCGCCGGACCGGCTGGGCACCGATTTCCCGGCAGCGAATGCACTGGCAGCGCAGACCGCGCGAGGCGAGCACGCGCTGCACCTCCTCCCGAAGATTGGATCGTCGATTCCCCGCCACCACGTGGTGGGCGGGGAAATCGCGTACCAGTCGATTCACCCGGCAGTAGCGCGGGATGGTGGGCTTGATACTAACCAGAAGTTCGACCAGCTCCGCGTACGTGTAGGGACGATACTCACCGCGTTCCCAGTGGGCGAACAAGTCGCTGTTCTGCAGCAAGGAGGTCGGATAGATCTTGAGTTCATCGGGACGCAAGTCTGGGTCCTCCCAGAGGGCCGCGAAATCTGCCCGGTCGCCGGGCCCATCGGCCCCGAGCAGATTGGGCATCCAATGCGCGTGGATCTTGAAGCCGGCCGCCCGCAGAAGGCCGAAAGCGCGCCGGGTATCCGCCAGGGTGTGACCGCGCCGGTTGATCTCGAGGATGCGATCCTGGGTGCTTTGGACCCCGACCTGAACCTTGGTGACCCCGATCGAGCGCAACCAGCGCAGTTCGCTGGGCGTGATCCGGTCCGGGCGGGTCTCGACCACCAGACCCACATTGCGCCGAGCGGCACGGGCGTTCCGGCTTTGGGCCTCCTCGAGAGAAGAGGAAACACTCCCATTCAGGGCATCCAGACACCGCCGCACGAACCACGCTTGGTAGTCCCGGCGATAGGCGCTCCAGGTGCCGCCCAGAATCAAGAGTTCGACCTTGCCGGTGGGATGCCCCACCGACTCTAGGCTTTCCAGCCGGGCCGCCGTCTGCTCGTACGGGTCAAAGTGATGCTGCTCCGCGCGCATGGCGCCTGGCTCATCATGCAGGTAGCTCTTGGGCATGCGCACGTCGGTGGGGCAGAAGAGGCACTTTCCGGGGCAGGGGTAGGGCTTGGTTAAGACGGTGAGGGTCGCCACCCCCGAAAGGGTACGCACCGGCTTCATGCGCAGCGCCTGGAGAATCCGCGTGTCCTCCGGCATCTCTCCCCGCTCCACCATCTGGCGATAGACGTGAAGGAGGAAGTCCTTAGTGAGGTAGCCGTGGGGCCCAGGATGACGATGCAAGGCCGGCCGCAGGGCCAGGCCGCCATACATTTCCGCCAGGAGGGCCTGCGCCGCCGCGCGGCGCTCGGCGTCGCTGTAGTCGCGCAGCGCGCGCCATTCGCTCAGGCGCTCCTCAAGCGAAGAGTCGTAGGTATAATCCGAAGCTGTGGATTCACGCATCGCTAGGCGTCTCGTCGACCTTAATCAGGAATTCTACCAAAGCTTCGCTTCTTCTTTCGCGCAGACCCGCCGATCCGTGAGGCCCGGCGTGGCTCGCCTGGTTGCCCGCATCCCGCTGGAGGCGCGCATCCTGGACCTGGGTTGCGGCTCTGCACCTGTGCTCGCGCTCCTGGCGGCCCAGGGGCATCAGGGTTCCTACCTTGGCCTGGATCTGAGCCAGCCGCTGCTCGACCTGGCCGCGCGGGACCTCCCCGCGCCAGCTCCATTTCCAGTCCAGTTCACGCGGGCCAATCTCTTCGAGCCGGGCTGGGTTGAGGGGCTGGCCGCTGGCTACGATCGCATTGTTTCCTTCGCTTTTCTCCACCACATCCCCTCTCACCTGGCTCGCCTTGGCTTTCTGCGTCAGGTGCACGAATTGTTGAATCCCGCAGGAAGGTTCCTCTTCTCCACCTGGCACTTCACGCGCAGCCCCAGACTCCGGGCCCGCATCCTCCCCTGGGCCATCGCCAACCTATCCGAGCAGGAGCTCGAACCCGGAGACTACCTGCTCGACTGGAGACACGGCGGAACGGGAGTTCGATACGTCCACGTTATCGACCAAGCCGAAAGAACCCGTTTGGCCCATGAGTCTGGCTTCGAAGAATGTGAGACCTTCGAATCGGACGGGGAGGAGGGCAATCTGGCAGATTATTCGGTCTGGTCCCCCCGAGGGCCCGGATAGGGACAGGTCAGGCGCCTCGCGAATACGAGCTCAGGTCACACAAGATGCCAGACGCAGAAATGACTCCCCCGGGCCCTGCCAGAAGCGCCGGCGATGGCTCCCCCGGGATGGTTGCGGTTTGGGAGGGTCAGGAAGGCGGGACGGCCTGAGGGGACAAGGGTCCGGAGGCCTTGGAAATGATGCTGAGTCCCTCGACCATCTGCCGGTTGAAGAGGAGCACAGGTGCACGGCTCACCAGTTGGGGAAAGAACACCGGGATGAGCGTGGCGTTGTAGAGGGGAACGAAATGGCGGGAGCCCTGGAACATGAATTCGGCGAAGCTGAATTTCCCTGGCGCCTCCATCACCCCAAACATCTCGAACCCCTCCATGCTGGCCCAGACCTTGTATGAAACCATCCGCCCGAAGCCTCCCCGGGTGATCGAGGGGGGGCCCAAGTCGGTGCGTTGCTCGAGAAGCACCGCGACCAGTTTGTGCTTGACGGCTTCCCATGCGTCGAAGCGAGCGACAGTCTCCCCCGGACGGTGCAGGCGGGAGAGCCAGGCCTCCAGGATCTCGATGGAGGAGCCGGAGGACTCGTTAATGGCTCCGATCAAGCCCGCGGAGGTCACGGCGATTTTTCCCTTGACGTGGTAGTGAGGGGTGATCAACTCAACCGGAACATGACCCAGAATCGGCTTGCCTTCCATCGTCACCTCACGCCGCCCGGAACGCTACATACAGAGAACCGCTGTCCATGTCCGTCTCGGTCCAGATTTGCCCGCCCGCCCCTCGGACCTGCCGCGCCGCGGCGCCCAGGGGTGAAATCGTGTGGCGATGCTGTGTGTCCACGTTGAGCTCGGCCAGCTCGCTGGTACTCAGCCGCGGTCCGGAATCGACCACGGATAACGCTACCCATTCTCCCGGCGGCAAGCCCCCCGCCTCATCGAGGGTAAAGGGGCCAGCCGCTTCCCCGCTACGCAGGTGAAAAAGGGCGATCGAGACCGGATCGCGCCGGCTGCGCGCAATCGCCCATCCAAGCAGAGTCTGGAGTCCCGCCTGGGCAACCTGAGGATTCCCAACCACCGAGGGGTAGTCGCCCGCCAGCTGGGCCTGCACGTGGATCTTTTTGAGTTCTGCCACCTGCTCCGTGGCGCGCAGGGCAGACTGCAGGACCGAGTTAAGCGAGAACTCCTCTCCGGCTCGGGCTAGCGCAGGTGGCGAAGGCACTGCGGGAATCAGCTTGAGGATGGGTTGAACGACCGACCGTAGCCGAAGCAGGCTCTCGCGATAAGGCGAATTGGGCGCCAGCTTGAGCAGGGCATCAGTCTCGGTTGCCAGTTGGCCGAGGCGCGTTGAAACTCTGGGCCGACCACCTCCCCCACCACGGCAGAGGGGCGTTCCCGCAGCTGAGCCGGCTGAGCGGGCCGAGCCGGGGGAAGGATGTGCTGGAGCGCCTGCCCCATGTAGAAAGCCAGCCCGCGCAACAGGATCAGATGATGCTCTCCAAACCCCTGGGCGGCACTGCGGTTATAGATCCCGATGACACCCACCACCCGGGCTTCAGATATGATCGGCACGTTGATCAGGCTTTGGACCATGTAGGCGGTCTTGACCTTAAATCGGCCTTCACTCGCAGAAGGCTGACGCACGACGGGTTGCCCACTGCGGAGCACATGGGTGAGAAAGCTGTCGGAGACTGCCACCCTCTGCAACACGACTCGATCCTCCGGAGCCTCGCGGCTCGCCCGCAGAAAGAGCTCTCCGGAACCGGGCTCCACCAAGTACATACTGGTATCTTCGGCTTTGGCCAGGTACGCCGCGGCCTCGACGGCCTGGCGCAGGAAGGTGTCCAGATCTCGGCTTTGGGCCAAGACTCGGCCCGCCTCGAGGAGCACGCGATACTCCTCGTTTTGGCGGCGCAGGAGCTCGACGCTGGACTGCAGTTTGGGCAGGGCCTGGCGTGCGCTTTGCGTGACAAGCGCTTCGCGCTGTACCGCCAGGATGGATTCGATAAGGGCCTCAGGGCGATAGGGCTTGATCAGGAAATCGCGGACGCCCAACCGGAAGAGGTCGCGGGCCGCTTCGGGCGACAGGCGGGCGGCCAGCACGATCGCGGGAGCCGTGTCGCCGCGCTCGCGGCGGGACTTCAACCCGGCCAGCGAAAGCCCTTGCATTTGCGTGATGTCGACGACGATCACGTCCGCGGCCGGGGAATCAGGCCGGGCGGCCTCGGAAATCAATCCCTGGGGCACAAGAACCTCGCGCATCAGCCACTCGCCGGACTCACCCGAATCTGCGATGACCAGCACGCGAGGTCGCGATTGCAGTTGGCCAGTCTTAGGTTTCCAAACCAGGCTCATCGGCGCGGCCTTTGCCATCCTGTGGGCCAGAGGCAGTTTGCCGAATCGCGGGACGCCACAGCCCCTTATTCTATTGTACACTTGCCAGAGTCGATGCGCTACCTGCGGATGTTATAATCGCCGTTGCCTAAGCCGGGCGACCCGGCTCCCGCCTCTGGGACAAGAAGGGCGGGCAGGATCGAGCGGGTGTTGGCCCGGCGGGAGGGATGGATGTACGACCGGGAGACGCTTGAACTGCTCCGACAGGCACTGCAGAGGTGGGAAGAGACGACCCTCCAGCAGACCCTCAGCCGATCCCCCGAGCGACGGCCCGACTTCCTCACGACCTCATCCGACCCAATCCATCGGCTGTACACCCCGCTGGACGTTCCGAATTCGGATTACCTCCGGGATCTTGGCCTGCCCGGCGAGTACCCGTACACGCGCGGAATCCAACCCACTCTCCATCGCGGAAGGCTGTGGACCATGCGCATGTTTGCCGGATTCGGCACGGCGGAGGAGACCAATGCCCGTTTCCGGTACTTGCTGGAGGAGGGGGAGACCGGTCTTTCCATCGCTTTCGACCTTCCCACCCTGATGGGCTACGACACGGATGATCCCGAGGCTTTGGGTGAGTTCGGTGTGTGTGGGGTGGCCATCTCCTCACTGAAGGACATGGAGATCCTGCTGCGAGACATTCCTCTTGACCGAGTTTCTACGAGCATGACCATCAACTCGCCAGCGGCGGTCATTTGGGCGATGTATCTGGCGGCGGCCGAGAAGCAGGGAATCGCTGCCCAGCGGCTACGCGGCACGATCCAAAACGACATCCTCAAGGAGTATATTGCCCAGAAGGAGTACATCTTTCCTCCCGAGCCCTCTCTGCGGCTCGTGGTCGATACCATGGAGTTCGGCTCCCAGCATGTTCCTCAATGGAACACGATCTCGATCTCGGGTTACCACATTCGCGAGGCGGGTTCGACCGCCGTCCAGGAGCTGGCCTTTACCCTGGCCGATGGGATGGAATATGTTCGCTGGGGCATACAGCGGGGATGCCGGTCGACCAGTTTGCCCCTCGGCTCTCCTTTTTCTTCAACGCCCACAATGACTTTTTCGAGGAGATCGCCAAGTACCGCGCGGCGCGGCGCCTATGGGCACGAGAGATGCGTGAGACCTTCCAGGCCAAGGACCCGCACTCGTGGCTCCTGCGATTCCACACCCAGACCGCCGGCTGCAGCTTGACCGCGCAACAGCCCGAGATCAATGTGGTGCGGGTGGCGATTCAAGCCCTCTCCGCGGTGCTCGGCGGGACGCAAAGCCTGCACACCAACTCGATGGACGAGGCCCTGGCCCTCCCCTCCCAAAAGGCTGTGACCACCGCGCTGCGGACCCAGCAGATCCTCGCCCACGAGTCGGGAGTGGCCAACACCATCGACCCGCTGGGGGGATCCTACTTTGTTGAAGCCCTGACGGACCGGATGGAATCTCAGGCGCGCGACTACTTTCGGCGCATCGATGAACTGGGCGGGGTCCTGCCGGCCATCCAAAAGGGGTTCTTCCAGAGAGAGATAGCGGACGCCGCCTATCGCTACCAACACGAGATTGACGAGAAGCAGCGAGTCATCGTGGGGGTCAACGCATTTGAGGACGAAGCTCCTATCTCGATCCCGCTGCTGGAAATGGATCCGGAAGGTCTCGGCCGGCAGATCGCTCGCCTGAAGCAGGTGCGCCGGGATCGGGATTCTGGGCGGGTGGGCCAGGCCCTCGATCGCCTGCGCATCGCCGCGCAGGGAACCGAGAACCTGATGCCGCACCTGCTGGAGGCCGTCCGAAGCTACGCGACCCTGGGAGAAATTGTTGCCCTCCTGAAAGGGGTCCTCGGAACGTACCCGGAGCCAAACTGGATCTGAGCTGGGGAGTGCTCCAGGTCCAGGCGCGGGCGAAGGGCCGGACCGAGCGGAGTCAAAGTGCTGGCGCATCTTAGCGAAGATCTTGAGAAGCGCTTCTTGCTTTCGCTCGCCCTCACCACCCTGATCCTGATCGCCGAGGTGATCGGGGGAGTGTGGTCGCGCAGCCTGGCGCTTCTCTCCGACTCGGCGCATGTCTTCATGGATCTTTTCGCAATCGGCCTGAGCTTTCTCGCCCTGCGCTTATCCGCCCTGCCGCCTGACGATCGTCACACGTATGGCTATCACCGCCTGGAGGTCTTGGCCGCGCTCGGAAACGGTTTGAGCCTCCTGGCGCTGTCGGCGGGGATCTTCTACGAAGCCTATCAGCGCTGGCGATCGCCAGCGCAGGTGAGAAGCCTGGGGATGCTGTTGGTGGCGGCCGTGGGGCTGGCTCTCAACCTGGTCGTCGCCCAGCTGCTGGGCAGGCACAGGCATCGTGCCGGAGTTGGGCCCCATGCTCGAGAGGACTTGAACGTCCGCAGCGCCTTCCTGCACGTCCTGGGAGACATCCTGGCCTCGTTGGGCGTCATTGCGGCCGGGCTAGTTATCCTCCTGACGGGCTGGGAGACGGCCGACCCGCTGGCCGGCGCCTTGATCGGTGGGATCATCCTCATCAGCTCGGGACGTGTGCTCCGCAGCTCCTTGCATATACTGATCGAGGGAGTTCCCGAGGGACTCTCGTTGCAACGGGTTGCCGAAACCATGTCGGCGGTGCCGGGGATCTGCGGGGTTCACGACCTGCACGTTTGGAGCCTGTGTTCAGGTCATGTGGCGCTGAGTGCCCATGTGGTGCCAGAGGCCGAGGATCCTGATCGGGATGATGTTCTCCGGGAGATGATGCAGCGACGGCTGATGGAGGAGTTCGGCATCGCCCACACCACCTTGCAACTGGAGCACGACGATTGCGGCCAGGGCCAGATGAGCTTTTCTTCCACGGCGGCCCCTACCTCTCCCCGCCGCCTTCGAAGCAACGCCTGAGGCATGAGCCTCGCGAGCATCGGAAATGTGTGGGCGCTTCTCCCTCGCGGCTGACCTCGAGCGCATTGAGCATGCCTTGCAAGTGCGCCATCTGGGTTTGAGCCTGTCCCCTCGATTTAACATCGCGCCCACGCAGAAGGTGGCGGCCCTGACCAGTCTGGACCCCCCGCGCTTGGAAATGCTGCGCTGGGGGCTCGTTTCCTCTTGGGCTCGCGATCCGGGGCTGGGCGTCCGGCTGATCAACGCCCGCGCGGAAACGGTGAGCAGCAAACCCGCCTTTCGCTCGGCTCTGGCCAAGCGGCGCTGCCTGATCCTTGCGGACGGTTTCTACGAGTGGGAACAGGTCGGCACCAAGGGCCGCCCCGGGCGAAAGCCCTACCACATTCGGCTTGTCTCTGGGGATCCCTTCGCCTTTGCCGGCCTGTGGGAATCGTGGCAGGACCCACAGGGGGAGGAACTGCGTAGTTGCACGATCCTGACTTGTCCGGCCAACGAGTTGATCGGGCGGTTCCACCAACGCATGCCGGTGATCCTGGATCCCGAGAGCGCCCGGAGCTGGATGGATCCTGATCGAACCCCGGAGGATCTGGTCCGGCTGCTTGTGCCCTTCGCTTCCGAAGCCATGACCGCCAACGCAGTCCGACCCATTGTGAACAATCCTCGAAACGACCTCCCCGCCTGCCTCGATCCGATCGAGTAGTCCCGGAGCCACGATGACTGAAGAACAGCCCTCCAGGCCCGGCATCTGCTCCGGGTCCACTCTTTCGCCTCCCACGGCGGGTCAGCTGATCGGGATGACATTCCGAGGACAGGGATCGGGAGGAGTCTTGCTGAATCGCGGAGCCTCGGCATCTCCACGAGGAGGGTAGGCTCGTCCCCCCGGTCTAAGGAAGGCCAGTGGCCAGGCCGCCGGTGGCCGAGGACGCGCCGTTGGCGCGGATCAAACCCCACCCCCATTATTGCAATTCCCCAGGCCCCTCAAAGGCCAGCTTCCAGCGGAGGTGATCGCCGCACTCGGACCACCGAGGGGCTCCGGCCCCTCGATCTGGCCGGCCGAGGCGGGGGTGACTCGAGGGCCAGGATTGGTGGGGCCAAAAGCTTTCTGCCCCCGGCTCCGGCCTGGCCCCAGGTCCGGAGCCGACGCTCCCCGCCCGGCGGCAATATTGCGCCCCTACCTTTGCCCCAGCCGCCGCTCTCCCCAGCGTGCCAAGAGCCACAGCCCAATCGCACAGAGGGCGGACCCGATCGCCAGGATCAGAAAGCAATCCTGCCAGAACTGGACGGGAAATAAACGAATCAGGGAGTCCGATAAGGAAAAGAGCCAGCTGTTGCCCTGGAAGAACACGTGGTGAAAGTCCACGAAGAACTGATCCCAGGCCAACGTGACCAGCGAAAGAACTCCCGCCAAGAGGACAACCGTCAGGACGGCCCCCGATTGCACCGAGCGCGCCATCTTGACCGCGCCCTTGCGCCACAGGTAGAGAATGCTCGCCAGCGCAACGATGATGGACCCCACCCAGACGATCAGGGCCCCGTGGACAACCCCCTTCACGTCGTACATGTGGCGCAACTCCCGGTCGTTGTACAGAGGCGAGCCGTCCTGCAGATTCTGGTTGGCCAGGAAGTCAATCCCCTGGCCGTTGAGGAGATACTGGCGCGAGATGTCTGCCCAGTGCAGCCTTTCCTCTACCGTGAAACCGTAGGGGTCCGGGGGAAAGCTGGCCCGGCGATACTCCCAGTTAATAAAAGCGGGGGTCAAGAGGAGGCGAACCCAGGTCAGAACCAGGATCAATGGAATGGATACGAGAATCAATGCGCGAAAGACCACAATCACTCTCATTTCGACCTCTCCCAGGATGGGACCTCTCTTCGTCGGCTCCCGCGCCGACCCCTGTGGGTCACTGGGGGGCAAGCTGCTGCAGCCCGCCGGTGAGCACGAAATGGATCACCATGGCGTTCGTCAGCTGCTCCACCGGCGCCCAGTCATCGGTGAACACCGGCCCAGGTTGAGGAGCGGGTTGCAAGTTGACAACGGTGCGGTCGAGAACATCCAGAAGGAACCGCCCGCCCTCGGACCTTGGATTTGTGGAGGAGAACGAGTCGCGATTCGCCACAAGGTCCTCCACCCGAGTTGGCTGGCGAGTCGCGTACAGGATGCTGTTGAGGCTGTAGGGCACATCGACCACATACTCGCTCGGGAAAACGGTGCGCACGGTAGAGGCCATTCCCTCCAAGAGCCGGCGGTCGTCGGGCAGACGCGCGATATTCATCACCAGCACGCCGTTGGGGTCCAGATGCTGGCGCACGATTTCAAAGAATTGCTGGGTGGTCAGCTGCCAGGGGATGTACGGCGGGCGGTAGGCGTCCACGACGATCACGGAGTAGGTCCTGCGGCTGTGCTCCAGCCCCCACCGTCCATCCTGGGCAATGGGGTTCAGATTCGGCTCGTTCATGTTGAAATATCGACGCCCGACCTGAAGGATGGCGGGGTCGATCTCGAAACCATCGATGGGGATCGGCCCGAAGGCGGCCGTGAACTGGCGTGCAGACGTGCCGGCCGCCAGGCCGACAATCGCCACCGAGTCGACCATGGCTGGGGAATAGGGAGGCGGGTCGAAGAAAGGGGCGGAGACGAAATAGTCCCAGGTTCCAAACGTAGCCAGTTGGCCCGGATCATAGACCGAGTGCACCCCTTGGCCCTCGTTGAGCAGCAAGTAGCGCGTGTTCCCACGTTGGATCACCTGGATGTAGTTGTAGGCCGATTCCTCCTCAAGGATCTGGCCTTGCGAGTTCTTGATCGCGCCTCGTACGCCGAACACGCCGAGCAGGATGAGCAGGAGGGGCATCCAGGCGTGGCGCAGGGCCGCTCCGCGATTGCTGCGCCACATTCCGATCAGGCCGACCGCCATCAGCAACGCGGAAAACAGGAGGAAGGTCCGGGCCGTACCAATCGTCGGGATCAGCCAGAGCACGGGAACAAATGTGCCAAAGATCGACCCCAGGGTGGAGATCGCATACAGCTTGCCGGAAACGTCGCCGGCTGTCTTGATCTCGCGCATGGCGAGGCGAATGGCGAAGGGCGAGACACATCCCAACAGGGTCACTGGGACGGAAAAGAGAATCAGCACGGCCGCGAAGGAGCCGAGAGCCACGGCCGCCTCGACGTTCTCCACCGCGTTGGCGGCGGCCTGCAACACCGGCCGGCTGATCACCGGAACCGTCCCAGCGGCCAGCGCGGCCCAGGCGAGGATGCGGTAGAAGACCAAAGGGTCCGGCGAGCGGTCGGCCCAGCGCCCCCCTATGAAATAGCCGGCAGTCAGATACACGAGGATCAGGCCAATGATGTTGGCCCAAACCAGATTGCTCGTCCCAAAAACGTTGCCGAGTAGCCGGGAGGCAGAAAGCTCAACGGCGAGAGTGGTCATTCCTGCAGTAAAGACGGAGAGCACCAGGTAGCGGGAAAGTCGCATTCGCGTGGGAGGCAGAGGCGCACCAAGTTGACTGCGAAGGCCTGTGAGAGTTTTCCAATCGCCAGCGCCCGCCGATTATACGCCTGATGCAGGCGCCGCTGATATAATCGCGGCTCCGCCCCGACCCAGCAAGTGAACCTCCAGATGCCCGCCGACTCGACGCTGCGACGAAACCGTACGGCCTTCTTCCTTGACTACGTATTCTTCGGGGTCGGCTTGGCCTTTGCGGGTACCAGCACCACCTTGCCGGCTTTCGTGGCCAAGCTTACCGGCGACCCCGTTCTGATTGGCATGGTGGGAGCCCTCTGGAACGGGGGTTGGCTTCTCCCCCAGATCCTGGCCGCACACTACCTATCCGGCGTGAAGCACAAGATGCGTGTGGCCCGCTGGGGCTCCTGGGCGGGCCGACCGGTGTTCCTCCTGCTGGCCGGATTCCTGGTCCTGACCCATGCGCACCAGGCAGGTCTCACCCTCGGCCTATTATTCCTCTCCATCCTGATCTTCGCTGTCACGGATGCGATCGTGACCGTGGCCTGGTTTGATGTGCTGGCCAAAGCCATCCCGGCTCCATCCCGGGGCCGGCTGATGGGCTGGGGACAGGTGGGCTCGGGAGTTCTTTCCATCGGAGCAGGGTTAGCGGTCGGCTTTCTGCTTGGGCCGGGGGGGCCCTCTTTCCCGGACAACTATGCCGTGGTCTTTCTTCTGGCCACGATCTCCTTCTTGCTCTCCCTGGGAACCTACTACTTCATCCACGAGCCGATCGAAGCTGTGACCGAGGAACGCGCCGCCCTCGCGGAGTACCTGCCCAAGATCGCTCGCTTCTTGGAGAGGGACCGGCCCTTCCTTCAGGTGAACCTGGCACGCCTTCTCATCGGCGTTTCGGCGATGTCCACCCCCTTTTATGTCGTTTACGCGACGCAACGCAGAGGCCTTCCCGACGCGGCCATTGGCGCTTTCGCGACCGCCGCCACAGTCGGTGGGGCCGTGGCGGGCCTGGCCCTTGGCCCTGTGGCTGACCGTTTCGGGTCGCACCGAGTTGTCCAGGTGATGGCCGGCCTCCAGGTGCTCGTTCCGCTCTTGGCCATTGGCACTGCCCTGATCCCGTTATCTGAGCTCTTCCTGCTGGTCCTCTTCACCCTGGTGTTCCTTCTGCAGGGAATCGCGGATGGCTCGCTGATGCTGGGGATTGCGAACTTCGTTCTGGAGATCGCACCCGCCAGCCAGCGATCGGCCTACATTGGGTTGGCCAATACCCTGGCGGGAGTACTCATTTTTTATCCGCTGGCCGGAGGTTGGATAGCGGCCCACTCGGGTTACCCAACTGTCTTCGCGATTTCCGCGGGTTCGATCGCACTGGGAGGTCTGGTCGCCTCGAGACTGCCCAATCCACGAAGAGCGCGGTTCGAGTTACCGATGCGACCCCCTGAAGTGTGAAACTCTTCTGGGCTGGGGGACCCCAAACCAGGGGGGCAATACCCGGGTGAAGGCTTGGCTCCTTACTTGCCGCCTCGCCACCGCACGCGAGACTTGAGATCCCGATCGGCGCCTTCCCTTTTCCCCTGTCGCCCGTTCAAGGCCGAGAATCGCGCGAAACCAATCCCGGCTCGCCAGCGGCCCTCCCCGAGCAACGCAGAACCGATCGGCTCAGGAAGGCCTCGGCCGGATCCAACCCTGCCTGCCCCGCCCCTACGGCGGGGCGGCGAGCCCTCCGAGCTGGCGAAGGCTCTCCGTCCGTCGGTTGACCAAGGATGGAGAGGGTTCCTGCCGGTCGGGCCCAGAAAAGGCACGAAGCGCGATCTGCTATCGGCAACCTAGCTGGGGGGAGGCCTGGGAACCGGCCTCAGATCGGTGCGGCTGTCATGCCGGGGAGAATGGAATCTTGCAGGGTCCCCGGCGGCGCTCCCTTCTTATAATAAGGAATGGCAGGGGAAGGACTTCGACAGTCTGGCAGAAAGCGGCCCAAATGCCGCTTGTCTTGGCGAGGGCTCGGAACCGCGATAGCCCCTGGATCAGCCGTTTGATCTGGAAACGCCTCCCTTGGTGCGACTGGGTCCCCATCTAGCCGGTCGTGTCGGGGGTTGGGTGACGGGCAGGGCGATTCGGGGGGAACCCGCCGACGCGACTCCCTGCAGAGGAGACTTAGGATTGGATCCACGTTGGCGCATGCAAGACACCCCGCCCGTTCGACGGAGGACGAAGTGATCCCATGCTCCTCGCCCGGGCGATCACCATGACCCTCCTCGTCGACCGTTTTGGCCGCCGGGTGGACTACCTGCGGATTTCAGTGACGGACCGTTGCAATCTACGCTGCATCTATTGCGTGCCGCCCGAGAAGGTGGTCTGGAGGCATCGCGACGAGATTCTCAGCTTCGAGGAGATCGCCAGCGTGGTCCAGGCCGCGGCGCAACTGGGAGTCCGCCGAATCCGGCTGACGGGAGGAGAACCCCTGCTACGCCGCGACCTTCCGGAGCTGGTCCGTGAGATTGCCACCATTCCAGGGATTGAAGAAGTCTCCCTGACAACGAACGCGTCACTGCTCAAGCACCTGGCGGAGCCGCTTGCCCGGTCCGGACTCAGCCGCGTGAACATCAGCCTGGACACACTCCGACCCGACCGCTACGCCCGCCTGACGCGCGGAGGGGCTATCGAGTCCGTCTGGCGGGGCATCGCGGCTGCGGAGCGCGCCGCGCTCCTCCCGATCAAGCTGAACGTTGTCGCGGTGAAGGGGCTCAATGATGATGAACTGTTAGATTTGGCGAGGCTCAGTCTGGAGCGACCGTGGCACGTCCGCTTTATCGAGCTGATGCCCGTTGGAGACCTGGGCGGATGGGATCCGGGCCTCCCAGAGCGGGGGCAGGGGTACCTCCCGGTCGAAGCCATGCTTGAAAGGCTCAGCGACCTGCGGCTGGAACCGACGAACGAGAAAAGCGGCCGGGGACCTGCCCGTGTCTACCATGTCGCAGGCGCCCTGGGGACGATCGGGTTCATTTCACCGATCAGCGAAAACTTCTGCTCGGCCTGCAATCGCCTTCGCCTTACCTGTGATGGGCGCCTGCGCCCTTGCCTGCTCGCAGAACGGGAGGTGGACGTGCGAGAGCCGATTCGTCGAGGCGAGTCCCTTGGACCCTATCTTCAGCTCGCCGCGAACCTCAAACCCCGGGTCCATGACTTGGCCGCCGGACGTCAACCCGGATCCCGTTGGATGTCCCAGATCGGGGGATAATCCAGGTGGCCGGGCGATAGGAACCGCGCCACCCGGCCCATTCGATCGGCCCACCCGCCACGCGTGCCTGAGATCCTCCTTCCCAGCGGCGAAAGCATCCATTACCTCGACGTCAACCCGTCGGCCGGGGAAGTGGTGCTTCTGCTCCACGGGCTCGGAGCGACCGGCGAGTCTTGGTTGCTACAGATTCCCGCCCTCATCCAGGCCGGTTATCGGGCTGTCGCGCCGGACGCACCTGGCTTTGGGGGATCCACTCGCCCGATGGCGAAGACGACTATCGCTCAGATGGCGTCGCCCATGGCCTCGCTCCTGCGCTCGCTCGGGATCGGTGCCGCCGACGTGGTCGGCCTTTCAATGGGTGGGACCCTGGCTCTCCAGCTGGCACTGGACCACCCCGAGCGGGTGAAACACTTGGTCCTGGTGAGCACTTTTGCCCACCTGCGAATGGGGAATCCGGTCCTGCTCCCCTATTACGCGGTCCGGATTCTTCTCGTTCTGCTCTTCGGCCCGCGCGCTCAAGCTTCGGGCGTTGCTCGCCGAGTGTTCCCCAACGACGACCAGGAACGTATGCGCCAAGCTTTGATCGAGCAAGTCGCGATGGCCGACGTGCGGTCCTACCGCGGGGCGATGCGAGCGCTGGCCGCCTTTGACGTGCGCGGGCGGCTGGGCGAAATCCGCAACCCAACCCTCGTGGTGAGCGGAGATCGCGATTCGACTGTTGCACCTGCGGCCCAGCGCGAAGTGCAGCTCGGGATTCGAGGGGCTCAACAGCTGATCGTCCGCGGTGGCGGCCACGCCGTGAATGTGGACCATGCCGAGGAGTTCAATCGAATCTTGCTGAAGTTTCTAGGATCCTGAATGGGGCTGGAGATCGGAGGTCAAGTCGTGGTCCTGACCGATTGGCCCCGATCCACAGGGAAGACCTAGTCCCGGGCGAAGAGAGAAAGGAAGATCTCTGAGATCCAGACGACGGAGAGCAGGCTGCCCCGGAGGGGCTTCAATTGGAGGCTGCTGGGAGTCCTGGCCGCCATGGTGGTTGTGGGGTATGTAGCCATCATCCCCTACTCGCTGACCCTTCAATCGCAGGCGCTGAAGGCCACTCGCCTTCCCCTGCCCCTCTGGATTCTCATCCCGATCCAGGTCCTGGAGGGCGGGGCCCTGTACCCGCTTCTGGCTGGGGTGGGACTCTTCCTGGCCGGGAGAACAGGGTTGGGAGCCCCCCTCCTGGACGGACGGCTTCGGGCCAAGAGCGTCGAGAAAGAAGCCCGGCGGATTCTCCTTCCCTCGATTGTCGTGGGCGTGCTCGGCAGCCTGCTGCTCCTGGTCATCGAGATTACCATTTTCTCGCCTCTGCTCGGCGCGGACCTCAAGCGCCTTGCCATTCCCTCGCCCGCCAATCTGACCCCTCCCGCCTGGCAGGGCCTCCTGGCCGCCTTCTACGGAGGTTTTGACGAGGAGATCCTGCTGAGGCTGTTCGCACTCTCCCTCCTCGCTTGGCTCGGGGCCCGAGTGGGTGGAAAACCCTCGGGCAGGCCCCAGGCCTCTGTGCTCTGGATGGCGAATATCCTAGCGGCGGTTCTTTTCGGCCTGGGGCATCTTCCCGCGACGGCCGCGGCCGGCTTGCCGATCTACGCTTTGGTCGTCACCCGCGCGGTTGTGCTCAACGGGCTCCTGGGCGTTGGACTCGGATGGCTCTACTTCACTTACGAGGCTGGAAAGCGCGATGCTGGCCCACTTCTCAGCCGACCTCATTCTCCATGTGGTCGCCCCATTTCTCTCCATCCTCTGACCCATGGCAGGAGCCGGGACCGCTTGGGACGCGCGCGACTCATGGCAAGGTGGACCGAAAAGTTTCCGCAAGGGGGAGTTTCCGCCGAGGGTGATCCGAATCCCGGTCCGGCCCCCTCCGAACCTCGGTTTGTGTTGGGCGAGGGTTCCGCCGAGGACATGGGAAATGCGGCTGATCATCCGCGCCCTTGGGTCCGTTCGACCCTCAGCGAGGACCAAGTCTTGGGCGCGCGGTTCGAACGGGATGCGATGGCTGTTCCTGCCTCATGACCGGACTTCGTGATATTGCCCCCTTCCTGAGGAAAGCCGCTGACTGGGCGCGAGACCGTCCCGACGTGGCCGCTGTGGCTCTGGTCGGATCCTACGCACGAGGGACCGTCCGCCCGGACTCCGACATTGATTTGCTACCGCTGGTCGGATCCCCCCAGTCATATGCCGGGGATACGAGCTGGGTGAAGGCCTTTGGGCAGCCGACGCGCGTGGAACTGGAGCCGTGGGGGAAAGTCATTTCAATTCGGGCATGGTATGACGACGGGCGGGAAGTCGAATATGCGCTGGCGCCTCCAGATTGGGGATCCGATCCGGGCGACGAGGGAGATGCGCGCGTGATCAGGGGCGGCTTTCGCATTCTTTTTGACTGCCAGGAGAGACTGGGCAGTCGCATCGCAGGATTCCGCGAGAGAAGATCCTGATCGTGCCTCTCGGGCCTCTGGGCCCTGACAGCGCCCGTTTGAGGACTGGAAATCCCTTTCGGTCCTCCTTTCGTCCGCATTCAGACCGCACGGCCCCTGCGGTCCACCTGCGCCTTTGTCCTTTCGCTTTCCACGCCAGGGTCCAGGCCAAAGCTCCCCGCGGATCGACCCGGGACCGAGTCGGCTTCCGAGCTGGGCCCCTCTTCCGAAATCCTGTGCATCAAAGAGAGGGCGGATATAGAATTGGTGTCGCTTGGACCGGTGCGGCCCAGGCCGGTCGCAGAAGATCCGGGCGCGGCCCGGGCGGCGGCAACCGGAGGGGGGATTCGCCCGGCGGTGTGATACACTTCTCTCTTGCGCACGAACTGGGCCCCTCACCGCTCTGCTTACTCGGATTGGAGACAAAATGGAAACGAAGCTCTACGTCGGCAATCTTTCGTATTCCACCTCGGAGGACGACCTGCGTGGGCTGTTTGCCCAAGCCGGCTCGGTCAAGTCGGTGACCTTGATCACCGACCGAGACACAGGGCGGTCCAAGGGATTCGCCTTTGTCGAGATGGAGACCCAGGCTGAAGCGCAAAAGGCGATTGGCCTGTTCAATGGCTCTCAATTGCACGACCGTCCCTTGACCGTGAACCTGGCGCGCCCACGCGAGGAACGGGGACGAGGAGGGGATGACCGGCGGCGCACCGGTTCCTCGCACCGAGGTGGCAACCGCCGTTCGTGGTAGGCGCAGGAAGCCGACGCAATCGGACGGTTCCGCTCGGTCATTGAGCCTCCGGCCTGGGTGGACAGAGTTGCCTATCCCCCCGGACGTCCTCAGGAAACGCAAAACGATTCGAGTCGGGCCCCTGGCCGGGTTGCTGCGCGGTTTCGTGACCGCGCACATATTCTCCAAACCACTGAGATCAAGCCTGCTCCCCAGAGGAAGGGCTTTCTTGTCAGGCCGCGGTTGTCCAGCGCAACCTCCGGCCCGGCAATCATTGCAGCCACCGGCTCGGTATTGGTGGGAATCCTCATCGGGAAAGGTCAAATGCGGAATCGACCGCCAGCCACTGTGCCTGCGGCCGGCTCTCCCGTCCGAGCGAACCGTGTCGCCTTGGAGGGGTTGAGGCCCATGGCACGGAGGGTCCTCTCGGGAGCTCGCCGCCCCAAAGAGTTGCCCGGTCAACCGTTCCGTTGCATCCGTATCGCGACCCGCCCCGCAACAACCCGCAGCAGCCGCTGGGAGATCAACAACATCTGCCCCGCAGAGCCTCGCCGGCATTCATCGGCTGTTTGCTGGGAACCATAAGTCCCGGACCCGCTGGCTCGGGCCATCCTCGTCCATGCAGTCGGCGACTCTCTTCCTCCCCATGCTCAGCGATGGGAAGCCGGCGCGATGGGCGACCTTCTTCCCTACGCCGAGCGTTCTGCGAACACCCTGACCCTTCATTTCCCTACGCGCCGCGGGTGGCTTTGATCTAGAATCCCTCTGGACGCCGACTTGGGTTTCGGTCGGAAAAGCCGTGCGGCGGCTCTGGACTTGTCTCCGGCAGGAAGCGCCTCCCTTGGAGAAGCAGGCTTGTCCCTGCGCGGCAGAGGCCGACACTCTTTGGCACATCGGTAGGGAGGCTTTGAATGGATCGCACTTCTCTGGGGATCCTGGCGACCACGTTTGTGGCCTGGGGCATCGGCAGCTTTGTGGAAAAGCTGGCCGCAGACCGACTGGGAGTGCAGAGCGTATTCTGGCACGCGCTGGCCTATGCACCGGCGGTTATCATCTACAGCTTGGTCGTATTCAAGTTCGGGAACTTGATGCGCTCGACCGCCTCAGGCGCCAGCTTGGCACTCCTGGGAGGGGCCCTGAGCTCCTTTGGGATAGTCGGGACTTACCTTCTTCTGACCCGAACCGAGGCCTCCCGAACCATTCCCTTGACCGCCCTCTACCCGGCCCTCACTTCTGTGTTGGCCATCCTCTTTCTTCATGAAAGCAGGGATCCCGGGAAGCTCCTTGGAATTGCCTTGTCCCTCGTGTCGATCTACCTGCTTACACGCTGATCCGCTCGCAACACAGATCCCTGCGAAAGTGAGAGCAATGGCCTCCGAAGGGAGGCCGATCGAGCTTCGGCCTAGTTTCCATTGGCGTACAGAGAGCAACGGTCAACTCGCATCCCGCACTCGGGGCGGCCATTTTTCTCCTGGGCCGCGCCCCATGCCGGAGAATCGCTCCGGCGAGCCCCCGAACCCGGGCATTCCCGTGACCGTTGGAACCCATGCTCGACCGAGTCGAGGGCAAGACGCGCCAAGGCCCAGCACCTTGGGAGGCTCGTGCCGCCGCCATCCTTCCTGGAGGAGGATTCGAAGCCGGAAGCAACCACCGGGACGCAGGGATCTCAAGCCGAACAGCCTCGACTCATGGGTGACCCTCGGGGGGCCTGGATCTCTGGTCCGGGCAACATGCCTTGTGCTGGGCGGCCTGTTCCACTCCATCGGTGGTCCGGGCCTTTGGTGGGGATAGAGGTCGCCCGGGGCCATGTTCGATGGCTCCAGCGAATTCGGAGTCCAGTTGCCGCTGATCATCGCCGGGCCGTGTCCGGACCGTACGCCTTCACTACCCAGCCCATGCACTTGGCCGTTATGGCGGTCATCCAGACCAAGCTCATGCGGCGCACCCTGCGAGAAGACGAAGCTTTGCGGCGCATATTAGGTGAGTCCCCGGGAGAGCTACGCCGAAGAAGTCCCGGCCTGGTCCCTGGGCTGCCTCCCGGCCAAGGATTGCGGACCCCGGAGTCAGTGGTCAAGTAATGCTCGCAAGGGGCGGCGCGTCCCAGGGTCCTGGGTCTTTGCCAGCCCGGGGATGGGGAGCCGGATGGAATACCCCCCAGGCAGATCGCCCTGGATCAATCTCCCCCGGGTCGTCCCTGGCCGAAAAGGCCCTGGTGTACACTGGGCCTGGCCGATGAACTCGCTGGAACCCGGTCTGCGGCAGATCAACCCGCTCGCGGCCTCCCCCCTGGATGGAGATCGCGAATTCCCAAGGCGAAGGATGGATGGCTATGGTAGATTTCTCGACGGGGTTTGGAAGGCATGCCAGCGCCAGGTTGCGTCGGGAGCAGATTATCTGGCTGACGACGGTTGACCGCCGCCGCTGCCCCCAGCCCAGGCCGGTATGGTTTCAATGGAATGGCTCGACGATCCTGATCTTCAGCCAGCGGCAAGGGGCCAAGGTCGGCCACATCCGCCGGAATCCTTCGGTCGCCCTCAACCTGAACTCCGATCCGCTGGGCGACGAGGTAACCGTTATCCTCGGCCAAGCCCGGGTACTCAAGAGATGGCCTGCCAGGACGCGGGTCGCTGAGTATTTCAAGAAGTACCGCAGAGGATTGCGGAACCTCGGGATGACCCCCGAATCCTTCCGGAAAGACTACGGCGTTCCGATCGAGATCCGGCCGGCCGTCCTGCGCGGCTTCTAGCCCGATCGAGTCGGAACATCGTCATCCTGGGCCGGCCAGAGCGCCGCAGGCGGGCCCGGGACCCCTGAATGATTCAGATCGCCAGGCCCAAGGCGATCCAAGTGCAGAGGGCCGGCTCGTGGACCCCATGGATCCAGATCGAGGTTGGGTCAATGAGCAATCCGGGATGGGTGACCAACGCCATCGTAATTGCTGGAACGGCCTATCTCACCTTTGCCATGGCGCTGGCAGGTTGGTTTGGCAGCCTGCGCAAGGGAGAAGCCGTCAAGCTGGTTCCTGGGGAGGGCAGGCTTTCCAAAAGTCTCTGGCTGAACCTGGCTCTCGTAGGGGTATGCCTAGCCTTCTGTGCAGGCGCAATCTGCCTCCTGTGGATCCCCATTGCGATTCATTCTTCAGACCGGACGAGTCGGGTCTTCGTGACCACGGGCCTGGTCCTGTTCGTGGGGGGTGCCCTGCTTGTGCTCTGGGCCCGGCGAGTTCTGGGCCGGATGTGGGGGATCAGCACCAGCCGGGAAGTGAAGCTGCTTCCGGATCACCGGCTCATCATGACCGGCCCCTATTCGGTCGTTCGCCATCCGATGTACCTGGGCTGGTGGATCGCTGCGCTTGGACTTCTTCTCATATACCGAACCTGGATTCTGGCGGCTCTCCTGATTCTGTCGATCCTCGTGTTTGCTCGCAGGGCACGCCTGGAGGAAAAGACTCTGGCCGCTCGTTTCGGAGAAGAGTGGCGGTCCTATGTGGCCCGCACAAGATCCCTCCTGCCTCTCGTCTTCTAGGGAAACTCTCGGGTCCCACATGAGGCGCGCCATTTGGACAGGAGGGTCAGGTTGGGGCGCCTTCTCGACATCCGGCCTGTGATCGCAATCTGACTCTGGGTCCCGGATTCCCCTCCGACCCAGGCCAACCGCACCTGACCTGCCAGCCGGGGGTTCCTCCCCTGAGCCACGTGGAATTTAGGCCTCAGACCCGGCAGGATGAGTCTGTGAGTGGCCCAGGCAGTCGACGGGTTCCGAGGAGAAACCGCAGTGTTCACCGCATCCGATCACTGGGCCCGGGCGTATCCCGGCGCGGCGATCGGGGTCCTCGCGATGCGAGGGGTTGCGAACCCCGAACGCCATGCAGAGCTTGAACTCCGGAAGAGGGAGCTGGAAGACTTCCTTCGATCGTGGTATGCCTCCTGGGAGCGCGAGTCCCTCAAGACCCTCCCCAGGATGCAACCCTACGTCGCCTACTACAGGCGGTTCCAGAAGACATATCAGGTTCAGTTGCAGCTCGAATCGATCGTGTTCAAGGGCAAACCCCTGCCTCGAGTCGCGGCCTTGGTCGAGGCCATGTTTATGGCCGAGCTGAAGAACCTGCTTCTCACGGCCGGCCATGACTTGGATCGGGTGGAGGGAAAGACCGAAGTCGAAGTCGCCACGGGCCGGGAGTCCTATGTCACCCTGGAGGGCGAGAAGCGGATCTTGAAGCCGGGGGACATGTTCATCCACGATGAGGAAGGCGTCCTCTCCAGCATCCTGTACGGCCCGGATCGGCGCACGCGCCTGAATCCCGGAACGACGCGGGTCCTGTTCACCACGTATGCTCCTGCGGGGGTCGAGATTGGGAATCTGCGCCGCCATCTGGATGACTTGCAGGAGAATGTGAGGGTTCTAGCGCCTCAATCCGAGGTCGAATTGATCGAGACTTGCGTTGCGGCCTAGGGCCGAAGAAGGCCGTTCGGGGGCAGAGGCGCCCCCCCAATGCGGCGCCTGCGCCCCCAAGACCGCCGTCTCCTGGCTCCCCAAGGAGTGGGACCCGACCGCCTCTGCAGGTAATCAGGCTGTCTGCCAGCCTCGAGTCAGGCCTATTTCGGGGACTACGCTGGACGCCCTCCGATTCCCGAGAGCAGAAAGTCAGGAAACGGAAAAGCGGAGGCCTGCGCCCGCTTGCGGCGTTGCTTTCAGGTTCCAAAGCGACGAGGTCTTGATCGGTGCGACCCGGGTGATCATGGACAAGGGATCAACAGCTGGCATGAGGGACTAGGGGAATGCCCCGCGAACGACGTGGACACAGCAACATTCTGATCCTGGGTTTGACCCTCGTGGCGGTTGCCTATGCCTGGCTGCTCTACTTCCTGCAGAGCCTGACGGGCAACCCGCGCCTCGACGGTCTGCTCGGAGTCGTGCTCGGCCTGTATCTCTGCTCTCACCCGGCTAGCAACTTCCTCGACCTGATTCTATTCGCCCGGCAATCCGCGCCCCACTTCTCCTCCAGATCGTCTTTGCTGGTCTGGCTTGCGTTGAACCTCATCCTCCTGGCGGCAGGCTGGATGGACATCTTCCTGGGTGCTACGCAGCTCGCCACTCGTGTCAGCTAGGATTGAAATAGTCCTTGAGGTCCGCCGGATCGCGCTTTCCGTGAGACTGCCCTGGGTCTTGGGGTTGACTGTCGCGGAGGAGATGGGAAGGATCCGGGACTATGGCCGCCTGCCATTGGCCGCAGCCGGCCCAGGGAGGAGAGGACCGGGGAGGGCAGAAGAGAAAAGGGAAGGAAGGAGAGGCTTGGCCCAGCCGGCCCGTCAGTCAACGCCGGCGTTTGCCATGGCTGGCAGAAATACCTGGAAAGTGGTTCCCTGGCCTTCCACGCTGCTGACTTCAATGGACCCCTCATAGGCCTGGACAATGGATTGGACAATGGCCAATCCCAGCCCGGCACCCGAGCTCTTGGATTCCGTTTCGTCATACGACCGCGCGCGGGCCTTGTCGACGCGATAGAAGCGATCGAAGAGATGCGGAATGTGCTCCTGAGGGATTCCCGGCCCGTTGTCTGAGACCTTCACCCACCCGAAGGCACGGCTCTCGCGTTGGACCTTGCCCGTCTCCACTTCGACCCGGGCTTGATCGCCGCGCCTATACTTGATCGCATTCTCCACGAGATTCGTCAGCATCTGGGAAAGGTATCCGCTGTCGCCCTGAACTTGCGCCTCCCCGAGGTTGCCAGCCACCAGGGTCACCCCATTCTCCCTGGCCAAGGCGGTCAGCCGGTCGGTCACATCGGCCGCCAGCTCTGCCAGGTCGAGCTCCTCGTTGCGCAGGACGGGTTGTGGGGAGTCCATTCGCGCCAGGGTAAGCAGTTGACTCACCAAGTGGGTCATCCCCTCGTTCTCTCCTTGGATGACCTTCAACGATTTCTGTAGGTCGCCCGCGGAGCGCGGCCGGTCCAGCGCCCGGTTGCATTCGAGCTCGATGATCGAGAGCGGGGTCCTTAATTCATGGCTTGCATCCGCGGCGAACTGTCGCTGTCGCTCGAAGGCGGACTGAAGTCGATCCAACATGTGATCAAAGGTGTCAGAGAGTTCCCCCAGTTCATCGTCGCGTCCCAGTCGCAATCGGCGGCCGAGATCGCTCTCTCCGATCTCCTGCGCAGTTCGAGTGACCTGCTCAACAGGGCGCATGGCCCGATCTGCAAGCCAGAATCCTCCCCCAAAGGCCACCACCAGAATCCCGACGAAAATAAGACTCAGAACGAGCGCGAAACGCCCGAGCTGCCCGGAGGGGTCGACCGGGCTCCCTAAGATCAAGACCCCTGTCCACTGGCCCTCGATGGCGAGAGGGGCCACCACAAACAGGTACGCATGACCCGGGCCAGCCGTCTTCCCGGTTCCGTTCGAGAGAGTGTAGGGAATCGGGGAGGCGGACTCGGAAGAGATCTCCCAGTCCTGCAGCACTTGGTTGAGATCGGCGACCTGATAGGTTCCAATTCTCTGCAAGAGATCCCCATTCGGCCCCACCAGGGCAAAGACGTCCTGATTGCCCAATAGGGGCAAGGCGCTGTCCGGGGGACCAAAGGATCCGGGCACTCCCAATCCCTGCTCGATGGTGCGGCGCAAGAGGTCATGATAGTAGGCCTGCAGCTGGGTCGACATGGTCATGAGGCGGTTCTCGGTCTCGGAACGCTGGACCTCGACCTGGCGGAAGTAGATGAACAGGCTGAATCCGGCCAGGATCACGCCCAGGACGGCCACGAACCAGAGCGTCAACCGAAAACGAAAACTCCGCACGAATTTCCACAGGCCTGCGCTGGAGGCGCCGCGAAGGGGATTCAAGTCGTCCGTCATCCTCGCACCCTCCCGTCCGGCTCGTTGATGCGGTAGCCGGCTCCTCGCACCGTCGTGAGGAGCTTCAGCGGGAAGGGGTCGTCGATCTTGCGGCGCAGGCGGCGAATATAGACATCAATTACATTGCTGGTGGGGACGAAATCGTAATTCCAAAGGTGGGCTTCAATCATCTCGCGGGTCACCAGCCGATTGGGATTCCGCATCAAGTACTCCAGCATTGCATATTCCCGGGTCGTCAACTCAACCCGCACCCCGCCTCGCTCGATCAGATGCGTCGCAGGGTCGAGGCTCAGGTCACCGATCTCCAGGCGACTGGTTTTCTCCACCTGATTGCGGCGCAGGAGAGCGCGAAGGCGGGCCCGCAACTCCTTCATGGAGAAGGGCTTGACGAGGTAGTCATCCGCCCCACTGTCCAGTCCTTGCACCCGATCCTCCACCGCATCTCGAGCGGTCAGCATGAGGACAAGTGCGCGCACCCCTTGACGGCGCAGCTCGCGGCATACCTCGAACCCATCCTTCTTGGGCAGCATTACGTCCAGAATGATCAGGTCATAGGAGGTCGACAGGGCGTAGTTCTCCCCCTCTTCCCCATCATAGGTGGAGTCGACCGCGTAGCCGTCTTCTTCCAGGCTTGAGCGGAGAGAATGATGGAGGCGGTGGTTGTCCTCAACCAGAAGGATGCGCATCGGGCTGCTCCTGGGTCAATTAATAGACGATTTAGATTAAGGGAAAATGACAAGACAGAATGGGCCAAGCCACCGAGCTGGCAGTCATCCTATCGTCATCTTGGTACCTTATATTCAACGAAGGCTTTTCGGAGATCTTGGAGAAGGATTATGGCACTAAACATCGGAACGAACCGCACCAAGAAGCAGTTCCCCGCCCTTGCGGCCGCCCTGGTCATATCCTTGGCCCTCGGGCTGGTCATGGTTGCCCTGGGGGTCAACGCCCTGGCCAACTCAAACTCCGTGGCGCTACAGTCTGCATCGGCCTCCAATTCAGGCGGGAGTGGGGACCAGGCAACGATCCAACAGATGCAGAATGAGATCTCGCAGTACCAAGCCCGCGAGCAACAGTATCAGGGTGAGATCACTCAGGCGGCAACCCAACTGAACCAGGCCAAGGCCCGAATCCAGCAGTACCAGAGCTTAATTAACGCCCTGCAGGACGCTGGGGTTATCCAGATCACGCAGGATGGCAGGGTTTTCATCTCGGGCGGGCTGGGCGGTAACTTGAGCGCGGGCTCCGGGGGCTAGGCCGTGGCCGGGTTTTCAGGTTTTTCGGGAGATGGTTCATGTTCAGACTAACCAAGGTATTCTTGCGCGTTTGGATCACGGCCACCTCATTGGCCACCTTCGGGCTCGGATGGGCGGCTCTGGCGCACTCCCCCAAGCCCGCCCCACTGTTTAGCTCACAACCCGCCGCGGCGTCCTGGACGGCTTCTCCACTTCCACCGATCCCCTCCTTGGCGCAGTTGCAGACCGGCGGTCCTTCGATCTCTTCCGGCATCACCGGGAGCCTTTCCATGGCCCCCTCGGCCAACTTCAGTCCGCCTCCCATTCGCACCCGGGGCTCATGATGGAGTACGACGAGTTCTTAGCCATGAACACAACGGTACAGGTCGCGGCGGAGGGATCTGCCGAGCGCCTGAGGCCAGGATTTGAGATTGTTCGCAGGTACGTGGCCGAAGCGGAGCGAAGATTCTCGCGCTTCATCGAAGAGAGCGAGCTTAGCCAGCTCAACCATGCCGCGGGTCATTGGTTCAAGGCCTCTCCGGAATTGCTTGGCCTCGTCCAGGAGTCTCTGGCTTGGCACGACCGCACCTCCGGGCTTTTTGATCCCTCCCTGCTGGAGGCCCTCCGGCAGGTCGGCTACGACCGCAGCATGGCGGAACTGAGGGAAAGACCCGCACCGACGCCCGTCCCGGCCATGGAATGGATGCGCCCTCGCCTCGCCGACACCCTCGTTGACCTGGAGCGGCAGCAGATCCTCCTGCCCGAGGGGGTTCAATTGGACTTGGGGGGGATCGCCAAGGGCTGGGTTGCCGCACGGGCGACGGAAATGTTGGGCCACTTCACGGATAGTTGCGTTGTGAGCTCGGGGGGGGACATGGTTCTCAAGGGCCTGCCCGAGGGCCAGCCATCATGGCAGGTGTCCCTGGAGGATCCGCGCGACGCAAGTCGTGTGCTAGCCGTCCTGGAGGTGAGGCCGGGATCGCTGGCCACCTCCTCGGTGACCAAGCGCCGCTGGGCGCAGGGCGACCTGCCTCGCCACCACATCCTCGACCCGCGCAGCGGCCTTCCAGCGGAATCAGAATGGCTGAGCGTCACCGTCTGGACGGAAACCGCAACCGGGGCCGAGGCTTTCGCCAAGGCGCTATTGATCGCCGACCCCGATGAGGCCGCCAGCCTGTCGAGCCGCGTTGAGGGATTGCGCTTCATTGCGGTCCGCGCGGACGGCAGCTTGTGGGGGCTACCCCTCAGCCGGGAGATGTTGCATGTCCCAGCCTGAAAGCACGAGGAATCAGCTGTCCCGAGAGCAGGTCGCCCTTCCCGTCGGCCGGATCGCTGTGGGCCTGATCGGGATCGTCGCCGCCGCCTCCGCATTGGCCCTGGCTCTCCCGGGAAATGCGGCGCTGCGCGGCCTGATCAATTGGGCGTTTGCGCTCGACTCGGTTCAAGCCATGTGGTATCTTACCCGGGCGGCCGGGATCATGGCCTATCTGCTCCTTTGGCTCTCGACGGCTTGGGGATTGACGGTCGCCAGCAAGATCCTGGACCGCCTCCTGCAGCGCACCTTCTCCTTCGAATTCCATCAATTCATCTCCCTGTTTGCCCTGGGGTTCATCGCTCTGCATGTTTCCGTGCTGCTGGCAGACCGCTATCTCCCCTTTACCTTGGCTCAGGTCCTGGTGCCATTCGTTGCCCCCTACCGCCCGATCTGGGTGGGAATGGGGGTGATCTCTCTCTACCTGATCGTCCTGGTCACAGTCACGTTCTACCTGCGAGGCAGGATCGGGATGCGCGCCTTTCGAGCCATCCACCTCGCAAGCCTTGTCGCCTATTTGGGTGCGACGGCCCACGCGGTTTTCGCGGGCACCGACTCCTCTCTCCTGGTCGCCTCGCGATGTACGGCGGGACGTTTCTGTCGGTGGTCTTCCTGACCAGCTACTGGCTCATCAACCGACGGCTTGAACAGGAACAAAACGCTGTCCGCAAGAAAGTGATCGTGCCCTATTCTCAGGCCGACCGAGATCGGCTGGCCGGATACAGCCGCAGGAGGAATCCCCGCCTCCGTTGAGCCCCTGCTCGAACCTCCCCATGGTCCCGAAGGCATGGGCTTCGGAGTTCCCTCTGCCAGGAGCCCACCCTGATGGGTTGAGCCCCAGAATAGCCAGCGGACCACCCGAACCCAAATCCCTGACCGGACCGTGCGAATGTCTCTCCGGCGCTTACCGCCTCAGCCCGCGAGGTCTCCTACCAACCCTTCGATCACCCCCAGGGCGCTCGATCCTTCGGATGGTCACCAGCCCGCGCCCCACTCCCAGGCGCCGATCGCCCGCTGTCCGATCCCGGCCGGACGGCATCCGCTCCAACTGCACCTAGGTCTAGAATGGGAACAGGCGGGGGGGCATCTCTGCCTCCGTGCCGGGACCGGCTCGAGTTCCTGCCCCCCGAATCGTGAGGCTGGCGCGTCGCAACCCGGCGAAAGGGATCCGCAGCCAAGCCCGCAAGGGCCTTGGTCATCGCCGTTCCCTGCTGTGCTCCGCGCCTCAAGGACATCGAAGGAGGTCGCTCATGGCCTCCCTACGTGCCGCCCTCGGGCAAATTGCTGGGGCCCGCCGTCCATTCGTCATTCTCAATCTGGTCTACTTCGGGATTGTTTTTTCCGCCATGGCCGACTGCCTTTCGACCGGACCGTGCATGATTCTTTGGGAAAGGCGGTTCTGGCCGGGCTCGCCTCTGGGCCTCTGGCCGGAGTCCTGGGGGCCTACAATGGGGGCCATTTCCTTTCCGCGTTCTTACTTACCTTCCTGGGCAATCTCTTTGTGGGCAGCTTCGCCGCGATCACCCTGCCCTCTCTTCTCCTCCCCTTCAGCGGCTTGGTTGTGGGCGCCTTCCGGGCGCTGCTATGGGGCGTGGCTTTCTCCCCTCCCCTTTCGGATTTGACCGCGCCGCGCGTCCTGGCGGGTCTCCTGGTTCTCGGCGTGCTCCTTCTCGAGGGCGAGGCCTACGTCCTGGCGATGTTGGCCGCCTATCTTCAAGGAAGAGCGCTGCTCGCTCCGCGCTTCGTCGGGACCATTTCTCATTGGGAGGGATATCGGCGCGGGATTGGCATTGCGCTGCAAATCTACGCGTTGGTCATCTTGATGCTGATCGCAGCCGCCCTGTACGAGTCCCTGGTGGGGATCCTGTTGCTACCTCGAATTGTCTGAGCGGAACCCGCCTCCGGAGCGGCCCGTCGGGCGAGTGGGCATTTCGCCCCGGCGAAGAAACTCGCGATCCAGGGCCGCGGGGCTCTGCCCTTCGGGAAATCCCGGAATCCTTTTGACCCGTGGCGGCCACCCTGGAGCCTCCGTGCCTCTTGCTTCAGGCCAAGAGGAGGCATCGTCGTTGTTCTCGACCGGGCGGCCCAAGCGCCAGTCTTGCGCCGTGCTCCTGAATGAGGGCGAGGCACCCAATCCAGGAAAACCGGCCCGCGAGGCTTCCCATTTCGATCTAGAATAGAATCGAGGACGAAAACGGGCCTGGGCGCCCAAGCTCGCTTCAAGGAAGGGATATGCCACTGATCCGAGACGCGCACGAGGGAGATCTCCCAGCGATCGTCGCGATCTACAACGATTCCATTCCGGGACGCCGGGCGACCGCTGACACCGAGCCGGTCAGTGTCGACTCGAGGCGGGACTGGTTTGCACAACACTCACCCCAGCACTACCCTCTCTGGGTTTGCGAAAGCGGGATCGAAATCGCCGGCTGGCTGAGTATGTCCCCGTTTCGTGGCCGACCCGCCTACGCTCCGACGGCCGAAATCAGCCTGTATGTGGCCTCGGATCATCGCCGCCGGGGGATAGGGCAGGCCTTGCTCGCGAAGGCCGTGGACCAAGCCCCTGCGCTTGGCCTGGAGACTCTGCTGGCCCTCGTTTTCGCCCACAATGCGCCAAGCCTTTCGCTCTTCCGTAAATTCCGATTCCAGCAGTGGGGCTACCTGCCCAAGATTGCCAAACTCGATGAGGTCGAGCGGGACCTGGTCATCTTGGGCCGGGGGCAATCCTAGTCTTGCAACGGGGGACACCGCCGGCCGCTTGCCTCCCCGACCGATTTGGGCAAAGGCCAAGCGCCCGCCGCAGCGCCTGCCGGGTTGGCGGGAAACAGGCAAACCGACAGAGTTGCGCACGCTGAGGGGCTGCACCGCACTTTCTCGGGTCACCCGCTGACCAAGGCACAAGTCTTCCGCCGGGAGCCTGTCAGCAGGTTTCAGGCGGAGGACAGGTTTCGGGGCTTTGCGGGCAGGGCTACAATCGGGCGGCGGGTTAGAGTCTGCGAGAGTTCTCGTCCGTCGACCAGGGGGGCGGTGGGTCTGTGGCAGCCCCCGCAGGCTTTCCCCCCTGCCCTAGGTTCATGGCCGTCTGGTTCCCCGCTGTGGGCAGGCCGTGCGATTTCCAGGTACGACCCGTCCGCGCTTCCTTCGGGCCCCCTCGACCTGGAAGGGCAGATCTCTTGGGCCGCACCGGTCTCTCGTGATCACGCGCTGCGCAGCTCTCACGAGGTCTCCTCATGTCCGCAAAATCCATGTCTTCTCAGAGGCTCCTCTTGACCATCCGGGCCGATGTCGGCCGGACCCCTGATGTGGCCGAGGTCGCCCTGTTTCTTTACGACTTCGTGTCCCTGTACGAGATTATCCGGCTCGGCATGGATCCAGAGTACAAGTCGTACCGCTTTTCTCGCTTCTGCCTCTATCGCAAAGGACGCCCGCTCGTTCCCGCCGACCGCATGCTGGTCCGCACCATTCGCCTGCATTCCCCGCTGGAAGTGATCGCGACCATCGCGGCGGCCGGGGGCGCGGCCGCCGCGACTGCCACGGCCATCTGGTCTGTTCTCCAAGTGGTCGAGAAGCTCTACAGCCTGCGCTTGAATCGCCAAAAGCTGGAACTCGAAATCAGGAAGTTGAGGCGCGAGGCGGTCCAAACGCGGCTTCCGCTGGGTTTGCCGGAGGAGAGGCCCGACCTGGTGGCAGTCCTCAAGAAGAGGAACGCGACCGAGTACCTGGAAACGATCTCCCGCCGGCTCCACAACTCAAAAGTCCAAATCACGGATATCGAGGTGGAGATCACCGAGAGCGCAACCGCTTCGAAAAGGGGCAGCTCCTCGCGCGGCGAAGACGAGGGCTCGAGGTGAGGAAGGATCGCCTGGCAGCCCTTCGAGCACCGCCTTCGCGCTGCAGCACGGCCTCCCGGGCACACGGCCCCTGCTCGAGAAGGGAATATGCCTCGGAGGGAAAGCCCTTGGACGGCCCAGGTAGCCAAGCGAGCGCGCCGAGTTCTGCCCGGGTGCGTCCAGCGGGGGATCGGGCGAGCGCCAATGGCTCAATGGAACCTGCGGGGCGCCGAGGTCGCCCAACCCCATTCCTCTTTCGGTGGAGGAATGCTCACCTTCCTGGCAATACCCGTTCTCATATCCCAAGCGGGGGTGATGGCTCCCGGGCCCATCACCGCGCTCGCAATCGGAGGCGCGCGAGAGCCCGCACGCCCTCGCCCACCGGAGGCGTGGCGAACTCGGCCATCCAGGGAACTGGGCGTATTTCGAACGCGGGGCGGGTTGGCCGGGATGACCGGTTCCCCAAGCAATTCGCCCTCCCCATCCCTCGCGCGACCGGGCTGAGCGAATTGCTTCCGCAGACACCTTTCCTTTCTCAAGAAGGCCAAAGGGCGCCGGGGTGCCTCAAGCGCCAGCCGAGGCTGCCAGGGTTCGGCGCGACACCCTTCCCATCCCATTGGGGGCCTTTCCTGGCCTCCGCTCACGATGCCGGAGGACGATTCTCAAACTGCGATTCTTCGCTCGGCCCCCGGAATGGCCGTAGAATTGGTGGCAGGCCCCGGCTGGGTCTCGGGCAAAAGGCCTTCAGGCCAGGTCCATGTGAGAATTGGCGGCACGTCGAGCTCCAGGGGTCTTCGCGCGGCGTGCCTAGCGCGACTCTCGCGCCGTCCGCATCCCTCATCTGCTAGGAGGAATCGAAATGCTCAAAGACCTCAAGGCCTTCATTCTCCGCGGCAATGTGCTCGACCTCGCCGTGGCAGTGGTCATCGGAGCAGCATTTGGCAAGATTGTCACCTCCCTGGTCAACGACATCATCATGCCTCCGCTTGGCTTGGTCCTCGGGCGGGTGGACTTCAGCAACTTATTCCTCAGCCTATCCGGCAAGTCCTATCCGTCACTGGCCGCCGCCCAGGCCGCCGGGGCCGCCACTTTGAACTACGGGGTCTTCATTAACAATGTGGTCGACCTCCTGATCGTGGCCGCCGCGATCTTTCTCGTGGTCAAGGCAGCGCAGAGCCTGGAAAGGCGGAAGCCGAAGGAGCCCCCCGTAAGCACCACGAGGGAATGCCCCTATTGCCTTTCCACGATTCCGCAGAAGGCCACCCGTTGCGCATACTGCACGTCGCAGCTGTAGGGCTCGAGGGCCCAATGGGCTCAGGCCAATCGGGGCGGCACAACGCGGGCGGCGACCGATGGGTCGCCGCCCGCAAAGACGACTCTGCACCCGCCCGGGACGCTATCGGGCCTGTCGTCGAACCCAAAGTTCGAGGACGAGCGTGGCAACCACGAGCCCGACGGCCACGATCGCCAGCTTGAACCAGTCCGACCCCTGGACGAACTGCATCAGCTTCCACCCCGCCGCCCCATAGAGGACGTTAAGGCCGTTCCCGATCAGGAAGATGTGGCGTACTGTGCGTGCGGCAATGGTCTGGTTGCCGACCTGCCGCGGCTTGTCCCAGTCCCGGCTGGCGCCATAGGTCTTATAGGCCAGCCAGACTGCCACGAAACCCGCCAAGTTGAGTTGCAATGCGCCCGCATAGAGCGCGCGGTCCAGCATGCCCGTGAACATACTCAGGGAGGCAGCGCCCTGCTTGGCCGGGGCGCCGGCCTTCTGCCACAAGAGCTCGACCACTCGCTTGACGAAAAACGCACCAATCAGGACCGAATAGACCAAGCCCGCTCCCCAGGCGAGAATCCAACGCACATTCTCCGGTGTCATCGCATCATTCCTCCTGGAAATAGACTTTGCACGGCGGGAAGAGAGTGCACCTTCCCATGACCCCTCCCCATGATAAGAAACCCCGATCCCCCCTGGCGGGTTTCGTCCGCTTCGTCGACGCTAGACGCCGGGGGAGCTCCCCCCCAGCCATCCGGCCGCCGCGCACATCTTGGTCCTTCCGCTAGGCGATCCGGCTGCCTGCCCAGTTCGGCTCAGACAGAGTCCCGCCCGGGTTATAATCTGGCCTTCGAGAAAAGACGCCGTCCCGCTGTCTTTGGAGGGCCGAAGAAAGAGATGTCTTATCTTCCGACGCCAAAATCGCAGAAGCCCAAGCGCGAGAAGCTGCCCCCGGCACCTCGCCCACCTCGAGCGCCTCGGGTCGCCCGCCCACCGAGTGCGCTGAGCACTCGCCTGGGTATCGCCGACCCGATCCTCGTTATCCTGACGGTCGGATATCTTATCGTGCTTGCAGCCGCCGTCTTTCTTGGGTACAGCTGGACGCGGAACATGCTGGCCATACCCGTTGCCAACGCGGGGAGCGGTTTCTCCCTCACGAGTGTGGCTCAAGGAACGCCGCTGCCGCCTGGATCGACCCCCGTTCCAGTGAACTTGGCCGGTCCGACACCCAAGCCCTGGAACGGCCTGGATCGGGTGACGGTGCTTGTGATGGGGCTGGACGCACGCGTCGCCCAGCCCTCGGAGGGTCCGCCGCGCACGGACACGATGATGCTGATCAGCATGGATCCGGTCGGCATGTCGGCGGGAATCCTGTCCATCCCGCGCGACCTGTGGGTGAATATTCCCGGATTCGGCTTTGACAAGATCAACACCGCCTACTTTGACGCGGAGTCGTATCGACTCCCCGGCGGAGGGCCAGCCCTGGCCATGCAGACCGTGGAGGAGCTGCTCGGGATACCCATTGACTACTACGCCGTCATCGACTTCAACACCTTCACCTACTTCATCGACAATATCGGCGGCATTGACGTCAATGTGCCCGATCGAGAGCTCAAGATCCAAACGATCTACAACGGCGGATCCTATTCCTATCTCATCAAACAGGGGATGAACCATTTCAACGGGGCGCAGGCTCTCGCGTATGCGCGGCTCCGCGACACGCCGGGAGGGGATCTCGATCGGGCCCGAAGACAGCAGCAGGTGATCTTTGCGATCCGCGACAAGGTGCTCCAGCTGAACATGCTTCCGCACCTGGTCCTGACGGCGCCCGACTTCTACAAATCCTTCGCCCAGGGACTGAAAACCAACGTCGCTCTGGACCAGGCGATTTCTCTGGCCTGGACAGCCAAAGGCATCGCGCGCAACAACATCACGACCGGGATCATCAGCACAGATCAACTCCAGAAGCTCACCCAGATCAATGGGCTGGACGTGCTCATCCCCGACCTGGACAAGGTCAGAGCCCTGCGCGACCAGGTGTTCGTCGCGCAGGGCGAACCCGGACCGTCCCAATCCCCGGTCGACCCGACTCAGGCGGCCGCCCAGGAGGCGGCCAAGATCCAACTCCTCAACGGTTCGGGGATCTCGGGACAGGCCGCTGCGACCAAGAACTACCTGGTCAAACACGGATTCGCTGACGCCAATATCACGGTGGGGGATGCCCAGGGGTCCTACGCCGGAAGTCGGGTAACCGACCTGACCGGGATGCCCTACTCAGTGGCCTACCTGGTGAAGCTCCTGCAGGTCGATCCCAGCAACAACCTGAGCCAAATCAATCTTCAGAGCTCGACCGATGTCCAAGTGATCATCGGCGCAAACTGGAGGATTCCCCCCAGCTAGTCTGAGCTTCTCGCGGGGGATCGGGCCCATCGGCCCGGTTTCCTCCGCCGCCAGGGTTTCCATCTTCTACCTCGCCATCGAGGGCGCGGCAGGGATCGGCAGGTGGGGTCCGGGTCCGCCCCGGCTCGGCCTCAGCCCTCGATGGCAGGCAAGACCCGATAGCGGGTCCCCCCGCCCTATCACGATCCGACAAGGCCAGAGCTGGTCCGGTGACTCCACAAGTGCCGCGCGGCGCGAGCGCCAGTCAAGCGCTTCGTCGAACCCCGCCACCTCACTGGACCGGCCAGCTCTCGACCGCGCCCGGACGAACTCTGAAACCCGAGGATAGGTCCCCGGGGTGTCTCAGCTCAAGGGAGCGATAGAACTCATCGGTGCACGGGATTGGGATGCTCCAGCATTCATTCTCGGATGGTTTGTGAACAGACAGCCCGCTGTCCGCCGTCAGGGTACTGAAGGGCGGTACCCGGTCGTTGTTGGGGGGCAGCAGCAGATACTGCCGCTCAGTAATGAAAGGGTGGCTGAACGGGGACACCCACAGCGCGAGCAGCGCAGCGATCAGAACCAGCAGGGCGCGGTGCTGCTCCTGCAGGGCCATGACTGATTCGGCCACCAGGACCGCCAGCCCCACCATCAGAATCCAGAACGAGGCCTGAGCAAAGCGATAGGCCGGAGCGGTGAAAAACCAGAACATCAGCCCGGCTAGAGGCAGCAGCAGAAACAACCACAGCGTCCTCCTTTGATTCGGTCGGCCCCGAAGATCGAGGGTCGCCAGCGCAACGACCGCCAGGAGAGCCGAAATTTGCAGAGGCGTAGTGATTGAGTTGGGCAGCTTCTGCAGCCACGTCGGAATCCAGTCGCCTCCCAAGCTGATTGTGTCGGGGGAGACATCGGGGTTACGCGCGCGGGCCTGTATCCAATTCTGCTCGTGCTGCACCAAGGGAAGGGGCATCCTCCAGTCCACCGCCAAAGGACCGAAGGTGGTGGGGTAGCCCAAGTATCCGCTGAGCACGACGGTCCGGGCTTCCCAAGGAAGGAGAACGGCCGCCGCCGCGAGAAAGGGGATCGCAAGCGATCCGAACCGGAAGAGCTTGGCCTGCGGGCGGGATCGGACCCCCCAGACCACGACCGTGAGCAGAATGGCAGCGAGCCCGAGTCCAACAAAGGACTGCTTAGAGGCTATGCCCGCGGCCGCCAGAAGCGAGATCCAGAATACCCGATAGTTGGTCTCACTCTTCTCAGCCGGCTCCGAGAGAAACCGGATGACCTGGCTGCAGAGCACGACCCCCAAGGGAAACAGGCCGACATCGGGAGATAGGCTTGGAAACCTGTCATTATTCATTAGGGCGAGCGAGGGCCCAAGGAAAAGAGCCAGAAAGAGGTCGCCTGGGGATGCCTTTCCCGGCCCGGGCAGGATTCGGCGGATCCCAACCAGGCAGAGCAGGATGAGCGCCATCAAGAGCAAGCCATTGGCGAGTTGGTAGGAATTGTTGTGGAAGGGCCCAAAATCCAAGAGAGCCGCGTAGAGGAAGTAGGCGTTGTTGAACGCCAGCCGCGGTTCCAGGTTGCCCAGCCCAGGCACGATCGGGAAACTCCGCAGCCAGACCACAGTCGGGAGGTGGTAAGCCGGAGTATCACTCCCTTGAACCGGACGCATCGCCTCGGTCGAGACCAAAGCGGCGATGCCCCCGGCAGCGACCAGGAGGGGCCAGCTTCCGCCGATCCCCGCCCGTGCCAGCTCCACCACCTCCTTCCGGTAGAGCAGCCAACCTGCGATGCCCCCGGCCGTCACGATCAGGACCGCCGCTGGCCCGATGCGAAACCCCAGCTGGTACACCTGGAGAAACGCAATCTGCGCAGCCCAGCCGAGCCAGAAGGCGTACAGCAGATCCTCGGCCCGGCGCACAGGCAGGCCGAAGGTTTTCCGGCCCAGGAGGCCAACCCCCATGAAGAGCAGGATCAGCGCGACCCAGGAGGCGATAATCAGGACCATGGAACTGCCTCTCCATTCCAGAGGTTTGAATGATGGCCCCAGGTATCCCTGCCATGAATCCCCGGCTCAACGGGCCGCCCCACGGGAACCCCTGCGGTCGGCGAGTCGGCAGACAGAGGTGCCGCATCCGGCCCCATTCTTGCGGGCCTGCCTTGGTTTGAGGAGCCACCTGCAGGCGCAAACACGGGTCGTTCCAACCATTCTGGGATTGCGAATTGTACTCCAAGGAATCGACCGCGAGTCGACACGGGATCCGTGGGCCAGCCAACCGAGGCGGGTGTCGCGTCAGGCCCTTCTCATCTTTCGCGGATTGAAGGTGCAGCTCGGACAGACTCGCTCCCGCTCGCGAGACCGGTCACAATGACCTCGAGCTCCTGGTCACGCCGGCCGAGCGTGGAACCGCCGGGGGGAGGGGTTGGGGAGATCGCTGTGCCACGCGCCCTTGTAGGAAGGACCTGCAGATAATGGGCCGCGCAGGGAGTCCGTGTTGGTTCCCGGAGGGGAACCGGAGTTCCGCCAGGAAACAAAGCGCGGGGACGAACCGGGGGAAACGCTTCGCTGCAGAGATCAAGCGGGTCTTGAATTTCATCTAGCCCCCGGGGCGCAGCTTCTATCTCGGAGGGGGAGGGAGACCACGGAAAGCGCGTCTCCCCGGCTGCTCATGGGAGCCGTCTCAGAACCCTCCCTCCCGGGTCAGCCACGCACGGCCAGGCAGGTCGAGCAACTGAGCCGTCCATCTTCTCAGCGAGGTGGACACCTGCTCCGATCTGAATTACCCAACCCGTGGATGCAAGGGGGAGGAACTCAAGGCCGAGGCGATCGCGTCCAAATGAGGCTTCCCCGCGTTCCGGCCGACACATTAAGCGGCCGGCCTCCCACCCTGGACCGATTTTCCTGAACAACGTGCGGACACTCCGGCTCCGGTCGGATAGGATAGACTCGCTCCATGCCTCTCGGCCGAAGGGTTGCGTACGAGGAGTTCTCGGCCCAATCTATGGCCGACTCGTCGATCCAGTCGACCGCGACCGGCGGGGGCCCGATCCCAACCCGAAGAAATGGAGGTGCAGGAACCATGGAATCGATGTCCGCCAACTACGCGAGACCGCCGACGGACAAGGTTGAGCTCATGGCCCGGGTGGGTCGAGAATGGAAGGCATTGATGGAGGCGATCTCCGGGCTGAGCGAAAGAAAGATGACCGTGGCAGGAAAGGGCAGCTGGTCGATCAAAGACCATCTCGCTCATCTCGCCGCTTGGGAGCGTTTCTTGTGCACGCATTATCTCCGCAACCGGCCCGCCCACGAGGTCATGGGCATTGACGAGGCCGGCTTCCGCGCCTCGGATGAGAACGGTATCAATGCCATCCTCTATCAACGGAACAAGGACCGTCCTGTGGACCAAATCCTCTCAGAACTCCATGACACACACAGGCAGGTCCTGGAGGATCTGGGGAGGATGTCTTTTGAAGAGATGATGAGCCCCCGAGCCACCGATCCCCAGCGTCGGCCCTTGATAGTTTGGATCACGGGAAACACCTACGAACACTATCGTGAACATCGCGAATCAATTGAGAAGATGGCCAGTGGATAATCCCGCATGGCGGGTTCGCCGGGCCAAAACATCTCCGGATGGCTTGCTAAGAGGGTTAGGCCTCGTCGCAGGGGATCACAATCCCCCTGGCCCTTAGGCTCAGAGCCAGAGCCTTGTGGCCAGGCTTGGCTGGACGCGTCCCCGGATAAATTCTTCCGAGTTGCGGAGAGACGCACATGTTTCGAGTTGTTGTGGGTCTGTTCCTTATCGGGCATGGCCTGGCCCATGCGGGGCTTGCGGCGGCACCGATCCCCAAGGATTCAACCTCGAGGCCGAGGGCCTTTTTCGGAATGGCGTTTCGCTCCTGGTTGCTCCCCAAGCTCGGCCTTCCCCCCCTCGCAGCCCAGATCATTGGACATGGACAGGCCTCGCTGGCAGCACTCGGGGTCGTGCTGGCCGGTCTGGCGGCGGCTGGGACGGCGGGGCTGACGGGATCATTCGGACCCCTCACCCTGGCAGCCGCCTCGCTGTCCCTTGCCTTGTTCGTCCTATTCTGGCACCCCCCGATCGTCCTGGGGGCCCTCATCGACCTGGTGCTGCTCGCAACGCTACTCGGCGCGCGACGCATCCTTGGGCCGTATCTCCGACCTCAACTGGCGCCCCCCTCCGCGCTGCGCTTTGGGGTCCGGGAGCATGGCCGATCCGTCCTCGGCCGGTGGCAAAGGGCGTGGACCTGTGAATGTCCCTGGGCCTGGCCCGGGTCACAGCCGCCTCCAGCTCGTGGGTGCGGCTCCTTGGTGGGACTTGCGAACGGACGGGACGATCTGCAACGGGGAGGCAAAACCCGGGGGCTATCCTTCCCGGGCCAGCTCGGTCGGTTCGCGGCCGCCGTCCCGCCCCAGGGCTCGGAGAGGGGAGGCCTTTAATGCCCAAGGGCGACCTCCTGGCCGATGCGCCGAAGCTGGTGCTGCTCAACAAGCCCTATCGCGTCATGTGCCAGTTCACCGATTCCATGGGGAGGCTGACACTGGCCAGATTCTTCTCCCTGCCAGGGGTCTACCCGGTGGGACGCCTTGACTACGAAAGTGAAGGCCTTGTGCTCCTGACTAATTCCGGCCGGCTCCAGCATCTCATCAGCGACCCCAGGAGCATGAAACCCAAGACTTACTGGGTTCAAGTCGAGGGCCGACCTGATCCTGAGAAGCTCTCCCTTCTCCGCCGGGGGGTCCATCTGCGGATCGGCAGCGCCCGGGCCGTGGAGGCCGGGATGATCGCGGCCCCTCCGGTTTGGCCGAGGGACCCTCCGATCCGAGAGCGCCAATCCATCGCGACCTCCTGGCTCAAGATCACCCTCTTGGAGGGTCGAAAGCACGTGGTCCGGCACATGACCGCGGCCGTAGGCTGCCCCACCTTGCGCCTGATTCGATACTCCGTCGGCCCTTGGACTCTGGATGGCTTGCGGCCAGGTGAGTGGAAGGAAGTCTCCTTGCCCCGAGACTGGGAGTCGCGGCTTGACCGCCCTCCCGCTTCCCGCCCACGAGAGGCGACCTAACCCAGTCTTTCGACCAACCAGCATGCTTCGGCGGGGATCGACAACTTCGACCGGGTTCAGGACAGGCTCCCCTCTCAACCGAATTCGAGGCCGGGAGATCAGGCGCTCCGGCCCATGGGGGCCGCCAGACTCGCGCCTGGCCGGGACGGGTGACGACGGCGGACGGTGGCCGCTTTGCCCGATTCGATCGTAAGAGACAATATCCCGGACGTGGAGTCCGGCGGGCCCGTCCGGGAAGCATGGCCAGGCCTTCCTTGCCCCATTAGCTTGGCATCCCTCCCGGTCGGATGAGCCCCAGGAAACTCGATCCGCGCAGGGGCCTGGTCTCAGGCAATGCTGGACCGAGGAGAATGCCCAGGTAGAGCGGCCCGCTTCTGCGGGGCAGCCCGTGTCATCCGCGCCCGACCCGATGATTGCGGGCGGCCCCCTTACGGTGACATAATCTGCAGAGATTAGGAGGGTGGCTGCATTGCCCCCCTCCAAGCTGGGATCCGCCTATTCCTTGAGCAAGCGTTGCGGGGGCGGTCCGTTGAGTCCTCCACCACCCGGAAGGAGAGGGTCGCAATGAAGATGATTTCAATTAGCACACAGGGGATCTCCGTCGAGGTCGCCCTCGACGACTCTCCAACGGCCCAGGCCATAGGCGGGGCACTCCCCCTAGAGGGAATCGTCAATCGCTGGGGGGCCGAAATCTACTTTGAGATCCCCATCAGGATCAAGAAAGCCGAGGAGGCACGCGAGCAAGTCGAGGTCGGAGAGGTTGGATACTGGCCCCCAGGTCATGCTTTCTGCATCTTCTTCGGCAAGACGCCAGCCAGCCAGGATGAAAGGCCGAGGGCCGCCAGCCCCGTCAACGTCTTTGGAAAGGTGGTCGGGGATCCGACCGTGCTTCGCAGGGTCAAGGACGGGTCGAAGATCACAATCGAAGAAGCCCATTCCTGAGGTCCCAACCTTCGCATTGGGTTAGGTACCGGTCGTGAGGGATCGGTCCAGAGGTTAGCCGGATTGAAGCGTGGATGGCCCCGGGTGGCAAGGCGCACGGGGGGCCGAGAGAGATCGGAGGAGGGACGACCTGCCCTGCAACCAAGGGATCGGCGTCCTGCCTGGGAACGCAGCCAGAGGTTCAACCTCCCTGATGGGTTCATCCCGGGGTTCAATCCATGCCACCCGGGTCTCGGCAACTGACAATTCCGGGCGTGGCAGCGGAGTGTCCCCCATGGCCTGCCTTCTCACGCAAGGTGGAACCCGGTTCCCGGTCCTTGTGGAATGCTTGAAAGACCTGCTTGCTGCAGCTACTCCTCCGCCATATACTGGGATTCGGTTGGGTTCCTGAAGGCGCAGAACGGGCAAGACCGGGGTGAGTCCCCATGGCAGAAAAGTTGGTGAGGACCAATCGTGCGCCTGTGCTTACCCTGTGGGCCGTGGTGGTCGCAGAGCGACTTGGCTACGACCGAAAGGAAGCGCTCACCCTCGGCAAGTGCCTGGCGGGCTTGAACGCTCAGTCGAAAGGTCAGAGCCTGGGTATCTATCAACCCTCCCCGAAGAGGGGAAAGCCAAGCCGGCCCGCTGGGAAGAGAGGGAACCTCTTCTTGCCCTTCATGGGACGAGAGCTCCCCGTGGTCCGCGAGGCAGACCACATTCGCGCCACCCGCCAGGGCAAGCCGCTGGACCCGGAGAGCGTGGAGAGATACCTGCGAACCAAGTTTGGGGAGAATCTCTCCGCGGTGGAAGAGGCCATGCGCGCCCTGGCCAATGCATTCCCAGCCAATGGTCTTGCCCTGAGAGCCTTTGCACTCTATGCACAGTTTCGGCCGGAGGTACCCCGGGGCAAGGGAGGCTGGGGCGTCCTGGGTGAGCTTGACCTGGCTAGGATCCGATCCCTTGGGCCCCCTTGAGGAGAACTCGACATGACAGATGGGACGGTACACCTCGCCCTACGTCGGCCCTCGCCAGCCCGGAAGCGCGCGATCACAGAGGCCTTTCTTGATCAGGTCGGCGCGCCGCCTGCGCCCGCGGTGGAAATCCAAGCCGGGAGACACCGGGCCGAGTTCAAATTCGAAAGTGAGATCCGCTTCGGGCCTCCGTATTATCGAGCCCGGGTCGAGGGCCCCAACGGGTTGCCCGTGAGCAAGTTCCTGAAGGACCGCTTCTTCTTCCTGAGCGGCTCCCCCTACCATCCAGACATGGACTGGTTTGCCTTCGAGGAGATCGAGGAGGTCCCCGCCGGGCCGAGCATCCTCCACTTCTTCGACCTCTCCACGGGGGAACTCATCTCCTCACTTAAGGAGGGGGGCTACGGTTTCTCCGCCTGGAGGCCACGATCTCCCGAAGCGATCCTTCATCGGCTCGTGGATATCCGACGCCTTTCGTGGTATGCCTTGGACCCGAGGAGCCCAAACGCGCGCTATCTCACCACCGGGGGCTCCAACGCCTACTTAGGAAGCGATGGCACCTATCTGCTGGTGATGGACCCGCGGGCGTTCTTCGTGGCCCTGGTTGACGCCTCGTCTGGAAAGTTGCTCGATTGGAAGACAAACAAGGACTTTGCAGGTTTCACCTCGAACCCAGAGACCCTTCAGGTCGTCCGCTTCCGTGGCGAGGAGCATTGCCTGCAGGTCTTGCTCAACTGGAGAGGGACGGATCGCCGCAAGCGAACCGTGAACTGCGATGCCGTCCTTGAAATCGATGTCGAGGGACGCGCCCCCGAGTAACGACCTCTCGAGCGGAGCCGTGCCCAATCGGGCCACGAGGCGCCAGATGACCAGAAGGCAAGAAATCCTCCTTCTCCTCGCCCATTGCGATGGGAAGGAAATCGAATTCACTCGCCAGCTGTCAGAGCCAGAGCGCAGGAAGGCGGGCACCCCGCAGGCGTGGTCGGCCAAGGACCTCATCGCGCACATCTCGGCCTGGAAAGAGGACATGACAACTTCGATTGAGGCCTTCCGGGAAGGGCGCGAGAGGGAACGCAGGGCCGACATCGACATGATCAATGGCCGGATCTTCGCCGAGAATCGAGATCTGCCCTGGGAGCAGGTTCTCGACAAGCGCCAGGAGACCTCTGGGCGTCTCCAGCAGCAGGTCAGCCTGCTTGAGGAAAACAAACTGCGGGAGGAGAGACAATTTGGCTGGCCTGAGAATCGGCCGCTTTGGCGCCACATCCTCGGGAGCGGATACAGTCATCCGATCCTCCATCTAGCCCAGTTTTCGATCGGTGCGGGGCGGAGCAAGCAAGCCGTCGACTGGATGGAAGCGACCTCGGAGGAACTCGAGGGGGTGGACCCTGATCCCTCTTGGCGAGGAGTCGTTCGGTACAATCGCGCGTGCGTTTATGCCCTGGCGGGCGGGACCGAGCGCGCGCTCGAGGAATTGCGGCTCGCCTTCCGCCTCAACTCGAGCCTGATGGAATGGTCTCAGCAGGATACCGACCTGGCCCCCTTACATCACCTCACCGAATTCAAGGAATTGGTCGGCCGCTAGATCAGCTGTCTCGCCTCATGGGCCCCTTGCCAGCGTTCTAGCGACTGCTCTATCCTCCCCTTGCCAAGAAGGCCGTGCTCTGAGGGATGGTTCCGGTCCGATACTCTAGACTAATCTCATGATCCCTGGCTCGCTCGTCCGATCGCTCGGAGTTGGACCACGCCTTTAGCGTCGCCGGGTCTGCCTTGTCCGAACAAGGCAGACCGTATGGAACGATAGACGAGGAGCCCGGACCCCGACATGGTCCGGATCGCGCGTGAGAACTTTCGCAAGCAGAGATGGCTTGGGCTTGATCCGAATTGGGACCCGGCTGGTGGCGAGGGCTGGCTCGCTGAGGCCACCCGCCTGCAAGGATCAGCTCCTCTGACCTCCGGACCGAGAGATCCGCTTCTCGCACGGCGGGAGGGGGACCGGGCGGAACTGATCGCAGTTATCCTTCACTCGCCCCAGCCACCTCAGGAGAAGTCGCATGAAGACCTTCCGTAAGGAACTCCCCTTCTATATTCCCAAGAGGCAGGCCTACGTTAACATCACCTCCCAAGTAGAAGAAGCCCTGTCTGAGAGCGGTATCCAGGAGGGTCTCCTTGTTGCCAACTCGATGCATATAACCGCCTCGGTGTTCATCAATGATGACGAGCCTGGACTTCACGGCGACTTTGAGGCTTGGCTCGAGACGCTGGCTCCTTATCAGCCGACGGGCCGATACCGGCACAATGATACCGGCGAGGACAATGCTGACGCGCATCTGAAGCGCCAGGTGATGGGCCGCGAAGTGGTCATAGCCATCTCCCGCGGTCGCCTCGACTTTGGCCCCTGGGAACAGATCTTCTACGGCGAGTTTGACGGTGGCCGGCGGAAGCGGGTCCTGATCAAGATCATCGGCGAGTAGCACCGAGCAAAGCAGGATCCCTGAGGGCCGGCCAAGCAGGACAAAGGCTGCGCGGCGGGACCGGCAAGATATCCGGCCGCTTCGCGTCGGGAGACCCTCAATCTTCCAATGTCTCGCTCGGCCTCGCTGCCATCTGGAACATCGTGAGCGGATCCGGGGCTGACCTGACCAAACGGCCGATTCCCCGTCCGAGGACTTTGCCATTGGACGCAAGGAAGCTTCTGGCACGAATCCTTTCCGAGTACTCCCTTCCCATCTTGGGGGTGCATGGAGTTGCTCATTGGGCACGAGTGCTTGAGAACGGGCGAAGGCTCGCTTTGCTCAGCGGGGCGGATCCCGAGGTGATCGAACTGTTCGCTCTGCTTCATGACTCTCGGCGTCGCAATGAAGCCATCGATCCCGGGCACGGTCGGCGAGGGGCTGAGTTTGCCGACAGGCTGCGCGGATCGCTCATAGAGCTTGACGACGTGAGGTTCCAGCTTCTGACCGAAGCCTGTGCTCGGCACACGGAGGGGTTGACTGAGGCGGACGTTACCTTGCAGACGTGCTGGGACGCGGACCGCCTGGACCTCTATCGAGTTGCCATCCGACCCGTGCCCGCCCGGCTGTGCACCCCCTGGGCTCGCGACCCCGAAACCTTGGAATGGGCGACCGCAAGAAGTCTCTCGGGTAGAATCCCCTCATTGGTGGAAGAGGAATGGGGACTGAGGTTTGACCTAGATGGGCAGGATTGAGGTATGGGAAGAAAAGCCTCTGCCCGAGGCGAAAAGCGCGGGATTGGTGACCAAGCTGTGGCCGCGCGCACCGGCAAAACCTGGCGCTAGTGGTTCGCCCTCCTCGACCGAACCGGCGCCCGGAACAAAAGCCATTAACAGATCGTTGCCCCGATCGCCACGCGATACGCAGTTTCTCCATGGTGGCAACAAGTGATCACGGTCACCTATGAACAGGGACGAGGCTTGCGGCAAGGGCACGAGACTGATCACGGCTACCCGATCAGCTGGAGTCGAACCCTGGCCCTGCCCGCCTTCCGGCTCTTCGAGGCAGGGATCACGCCCAGAGCACGCCAGCTGTGGATGCCTGGCGCAAAACTGGTCCTGGGGAAGACCGTGCGACGGAAGACGATCCACGCCAAATGGATCTCCCGGGGTACGAGCGATCTCGAGGTTCGCCTCATGACCCGGTCTCGGGGCAGAGCTCAAATCACAGTCGAGCATTCAAGGCTGACCACACTTTCCAGCGCCGCCCGAATGAAAGAGTACTGGGCCGGCTCGTTGGCGTCGCTGGTGAGGGCCCTGGAGAGGGGGCTCTCTGGCCGTCCGGGGGCCCCCGGCGACTGAATGCCTGGCCGGGCGCTGAAATGGTCCAGGCCGAGGAAGAGGTTGCGAAAGGAGAGGGAGGAAAGGATGGCCCTGTGGCTGACTAGGGTGGCCATGGGAGCGGCGCTCATTCTCTTCGGAAGGCGCCTCTTTTGGCTTTTCGTCGCTGGCACGGGATTCGCGCTTGCCCTTACTCTCACGGCTCGCTCCTTTGGCGCTCTGCCTCCGGTTGAGATTGTCCTCATCGCTCTGGGCGCAGGCTTGATCGGGGCCTTGCTGGCGGTGCTGATTCAGAGGGTCGCGATCGCCGTAGCCGGATTCCTCGCCGGCGGATACGTTGTCCTTGGCCTGGTCGCGATGGCGGGGATCAGTCTGGTCCGTTACGACTGGCTCGTGTTCCTGGTCGGAGGGGTTCTCGGGGTGTTGCTGGTCCTGTCGTTGTTTGAATGGGCCCTGATCATCCTTTCCTGCCTCACCGGATCCTTCCTCATTGTGCAAACGATCGGGATCTCGTCTCTACTGGGCTACTTGCTGGTCCTGGTCGCTACTCTGGTCGGCATCTTCGTCCAAGCCGGGTCTCTCACCGAGGAGGCTCACCGGGAGAGGGATAAGGAAGGTTAAGAGGGGAGGGGCAACCATGCGCATCAGCGCCAGAAATGTGCTCAAGGGAAAGATCACCAGGATTCAGAGGGGAGCGGTGAATTCGGAGATTACCCTGGAGTTGCCGAATGGAGTGGAGATTGTTTCCATCATCACCCAGCACTCGGTGGACAATCTGGGGTTGAGAGAAGGTGCGCAGGCCTACGCGGTGATCAAAGCCTCTAGTGTCATGATCGCCGTGGACACGTAAGGGCTTGGCCGAGCAGGTCGGCATCGCCACGATTTCAAAGCGGCTCGCACGGCGGGGGGAGGATCCCACCGAGGCGGACCCGGTCGGCGCGCCCGGCACTTTCTTGCCGGCCACGCGCCGTGACCGCGGGCCAACCCTGTCTCTGGGGAGTTCGGCCAGCCACCTCCGGAACCCTGGGCTCCGCTTCCAGCGGTCAGGCCATCTAGCCGGTTGACGGCCCGAGCCCTGAGGGCGCAGCTCGACGACGAAGTCCGGGAGTGCTCAGGGGTCAGGGCGTGAGTTCTCCGCATGGAGGACGGCCGCCACCCCTGGAGCACGCAGGTCGGCCTCCTCCTCGGGCCCCTCGCCGCCGGACCGACCCGACCCAGCTGCGGTGTGCCGGACAGAACGCTTCTGCCCACAGGTCTGATGGTGCTAGGCGAAGCGCGCGGCCGGAGGCATCCCTCGGCCGCGCATCCTTCCCTTCTTGGGGACGAGCAATCGTCTCCAGCTTAAGCTCCCCGATCACTCGACCGTCACGCTCTTGGCGAGGTTACGCGGTTGATCCACATCGCAGCCCCGCAGCACGGCAATGTGGTAGGCCAGGAGCTGGAGCGGGATCACTGTCAGGACCGGACTCAGCATCCAGAAGACGGGCGGCACCCAGAGAATGTGGTCGGCCTTGGAGCGAAGCAGTTCGTCCCCGTCGGTGCCCACCGCAACCACCGTTCCGCCCCGAGCCTTCGCCTGTTCGATCTGGCTGAGCATCTTCTCGTACCAGGGATCCTTGGGCGCGAGGCCACGACAGGCATATCGCGATCCACCAGCGCGATCGGACCGTGCTTCATCTCCCCAGCGGGATAGCCTTCCGCATGGATATATGAAATCTCCTTCAGTTTGAGAGCACCCTCGTAGGCAATGGGCATGTTAATCCCACGTCCCAGGTAAAGGCAGTGCGACATGTGCCGAAGGGCCCGGGCCACTTCTTGGACCTGACTCTCCCGTTCGAGGCACTGGCTGACCAAACCGGGAAGCTTGCGCAACTCTGCCACCCGCTCGCGCCGCTCCTGGCCGGACAGGGTCCCGCGCACCTGACCCAGGAGGATTGCGAGCATATACAGATCAACCAGGGGGGCGGTGAACGCCTTGGTCGAAGCCACCCCGATCTCCGGGCCGCTTTGCATGGTCAGGGACCCATCCGCCAAACGCATGGCCTGGGAGCCCACCACGTTGACAATGCTCCATAAGGTGCATCCTTTGCGCTTGGCTTCTTCCATGGCGGCCAGGGTATCGGCCGTTTCTCCGGATTGGCTGATGGCGATCACGAGGGTGTCTGCGCCCAGCACGCGGTCCCCATAGCGAAACTCGGAGGCGATCTCGGCCTCGGCCGGAATTCGGGCCAGACGCTCCAGGAGCAGGCGTCCGACCATGCCCGCGTGATAGGCCGTGCCACAGCCAATCAGGACAACTTTGCGCAAGCGCTGCCACTTCGCTGCTTAAATGAAGATCAGGGAGGCAGATTTCGGCCTCCCCGAATTCCACTCGCCCGGCGATCGTGTCCCCAATCGACCGCACCTGTTCCTGAATCTCCTTCTGCATGAAATGCTTGTAATTACCCTTTTCCGCGGCGACCGGGTCCCAGGAGACGAGCTGAAGGGGAAGATCGACCGGATGACCCTCGAGATCCGAGACGGTGAAACCCTCGCTCGTGACCACGACCATTTGCCCCGGGTCGAGAAAACCCATCAGCCGCGTGTGCTCCAAGAGGGCCGGCATGTCGGAGGCGATGAACATCTCTCCCTCGCCTTTCCCCACGACCACCCCTCCGGCGTTCCCCACCCGGGCCGCGACAATCCTGTCAGGTTCCCGCAGGGACATCACCACGATGCCATGAGCTCCACGCAGATTGTGGATGGCCCGCCGGGTGGCCTCAGCCAGAGGATAACCGGCGTGCAGGTAACGATCGACCAGGTGGGCGATCACCTCCGTGTCGGTGTCAGACTTGAATTCCACCCCCTCTGCCTGCAATTCGTCCTTGAGCTCGAGAAAGTTCTCCACAATTCCATTGTGCACCACGACCACTTCGCCCGAGGCGCTGGTGTGCGGATGGGCATTGCGCTCGCTGGGTTCCCCGTGCGTCGCCCAGCGCGTGTGCCCGATGCCGAGATGGCCCTGGACAGGAGCCGCCTGCACTTTGCTCAGCAAGTTTGAGAGCTTACCCACCTCGCGCCGGATCTCGAGCCGGCCATTCGCGATCACCGCAATACCGGCCGAATCGTAACCACGATATTCCAGGCGTTTCAATCCCTCCAGAAGGATGGGTGCGGCTTCCTGCGGACCGATGTAGGCCACGATTCCACACATGGACGGATCCTCCCCGACCGACTTGCGGCTCGGCCGCTCTCCGGCTCCTCCGGCCAGATAGCCATCAGGCCTACGTCGCCCGGGTTCGCCGGTAGACACGGTCGATTGCTGAACGGCGGCTTGACCACTTCGACAGCCCTTGTCGGCGGGGTTGGCCTCGCCGCGTTACGCCGTCGATCAATGCGGACAGAGGTCCGCGCTTGGGGAAGGGATCGGGGGGTGGCTCACCCGGAGGGCATCCGCTGATCTCTCGATTTTCTCCCCGGCCAGATTCCGGGGATTAGCCTTGCCTTGCGGCAAGGAACCCTCATCCTCGTCAACCCGAGCAGAACCATACTCCTCGGGTCCGTGCGCTTATCCTTCCCAAGAACCTTTTTGTGGGCTCACCTCCTTCGCTGGAGGAAAACGAAGTTTCCCTCTTCCTCCCTGGCGAGAGCGCGATTATATCATCGGCCGTGCCCGTTCTCGCACGGTTGGAACCACCGGCATCTCGCTCCCCTGGCGGAATCTTGTCTCCCGCCCCTCCAGCAGAGCCAGCCAGTCGACCTGCTGGGCATAGCTTCGGCCGTAGCCCACGAGCTGGGCAATGTGGCCCACGTCATCCATGGGAACATCCTGCTTCAACCCGGGGTCCAGTTGCCGCAGGTTAGGGTTGAGACGGTAGAAAGCGGTTTCGGAAAAGTGGCGCCGGACCAGCTCGCTCTGCTGTTCGGCCGGTGAGCGCAGAAGCTCCTCCAGCACCCACTCAAGCCACGCTCCGATCCAGGTCGGCTGGGCACGATATGGGAATTGACCTGTTCCCAGTGAGATCACCGTGGTATCGGAGGGAGGGTACTGGTCGGTGTAGAGAAAAGCCTCCACGCAGGCTTGATAGACCGGATTACCGGCGACTCCCACTCCGCCGTCCACCAGAGTCCCGACCGGCTCGCAGCCCGGGGCCAGAGAGGCGGGGTCCTCTGCAATCGTCCAGGGACCAAAGTAGGTCGGCGCCGCCGCCGAGGCGGTGACGCAGTCCACAAGCTTCAGCCGGCCGGTGCGGCAGGAATTGGTGGAACGATCACGCACAAAGTACCAGGGCTTGCTATCCGAGACTCGTTTTGCGGTGATGAGCAGATCGACCGGAGATTGGTTAATGGTCCAATCCCGGGCTGGCCCCAGCTCCTGCGCCAGCAAGTCATGAAGCTTCCGGGTTGAATACATGGAGCCGGAAAAGATCCGGGACAGGACATTCCAGGGCCGCTGCGGGAAGACCTGTCTCGCCTGGCTGATGTAGAGATCAAGGATCATATCGGCCGGGATCCCAGCGGCGACGCCCGCGGCGATAATCGCCCCGGTGGAAGTTCCCGCCACGAACGAAAAAACGTCTCGGGTTCTCTTGCCCGTGACCTGCTCCAACTTGGCCAGCAGGGAGACGGGAATGATCCCGCGGATCCCACCGCCATCGATGGAAAGAACAAACCTGCGACTCATGGCGCCTCCCTTTCGCTGCGCGCCGACCTCCGACGCGTTCGGCCGAGGCGTCAGACTCCTTCGCCACCTGCAGGACGAACTCGACCCGCGCCTCCCCTAAGAATAGGCCTTCCTCCTGCTCGGGTCAAGCAAAAGAAGGAGGGGGGCGACCCTTCCTCCGGCCGTTCAATCGCAGTGAGAACGAGCGGGACGATCGCCCTAGCTCGCGCTCCTGCTGAAGCAGCGGGCCGCAAGCACCGGGGTCGGCACCGAGAGCAACCCCGGGATGGGCACGGTTCGGGTCACTAGCCTGGTGGCGTCCCTGTCGGGGACCGTAGCCGCACCGTCGAGGAGGATGCGCATCGAATCCAAGGCGTGCGTCACAGGGTTTACCCGGGGAACGGTCTGAAGCCAATTGGGGAGCAGTTGGGTCGGAAGCTGGGCTGAGTCTTGTGAACAGCAGGGGAAGGGGGAGGGATTCGAGTCGGCTATTGGATTGCGCTGCCCCAAGGGATCACGCCATGCCGGGGTCCCACGGATCTCGATCCCAAATCGAGCTCGTCCGCGAGCGCGGGGCGTACCACCGCCATGTTGTTAAGCGTCGACCAACTCAGAAGGAAGTCTGCCAGCGAGCGGCGGTAGCTTCTTCCCTCGTCGAGGATCTCGACGGAGGTCGGGTCGTACCCATAGAGCAGAACCGTGTGCTCGTAGGGCGTAACCACGCTGGTTGTGCCGTCGGAAGCGGTATATGGCTCGGGCGTCCCGCTGCGGACATGCCCGGCCACCCACAGGATCACCGGACGCCCGGCAGCGATCTCAGCGCGCAAGTCATCAAAGCGGAGCCCCACTTCCGCCTGCGCCGGAACCCCATAGTCCCGCAAGAGTGCGGCGACGGGCCCCGCGTAGACGCCATAGGCCTGAGGCGGAACTTGTCCCCACGATCCGTTCGGATCCCCTACAAAGCCCATCTGGGGATCGTCCGACCGAGGAATCCCGTAGAAGAACCCAAGTTCGTCGATGCTCTTTCCCCAAAAGGCGGCCCAGTCCACAGCCGACCGGGCTTCGCAATCAAGCCCCAGGGTTTGAGGATAGCTACTCACCCCCGAGACGTAGGCCCGCAGAGGGAGAGGCTGGGCGGCGATGGGGGTGACGGCCACAGTCGGGCTCGGCGGCCCGCCGGGCTGAGGTGTTGAGCCAGGGGGCGTTTGCACCGCGTCCAATGCGAGCCCCTGCCAGGACCCGACGGCGATCCTTGCTTGGAGCACTGGCGCCGGCCCGTAAGCCAGAATGGAATCGGACACCCGCGTCGGCGCAAAGGATCCCCTGGGAGAAACACAGGCGACCACGACGAATATCCCCCCCAGACCAAGCGTGGCCAAAATCCAGGGACGGCCGCCGCGCTCGACCCAAGCCCTCTCCTGCACCATGGAGCACAATTCTACCGCTACCCAGAGCGAGGCGAGGTGCCTCGATGTAACTTCCTCTTGGAGCCTCGACAGAGGACGGGGACCTGATTTGCCCTAACTCACGAAGCCCTAACAATCGGCGCGTGGGGCCAGGGCTGGGCGGGCGGAAGCAGGGCGACCACGAACTCTGAAAAATGCCTTTCCATATCCGCTGGGCACTTATCCCTGCGGTATACTCACCCAGGAGGCTTCGTGCGACTTAGTGAGGTCGTTTTCCTCACGACGCTTGTGCTGGCGACCGGCGCGATCAGCGCTTGTGGTTCTGCCCCAGCTTCCCTCAACCAACTGAACTACGGCCTAACACTCGTACCTACCAACATCGACCCCCAGGTCGGCGCCTCATCGGAACTCGGGATTCCTCTCCGTTCCGTCTATGACACGCTGGTCTTTCGTGACGCTCACGGCCAGTTCGTTCCCGGTCTTGCCTCACGCTGGGAAGTGTCCGCGGACGGTCTCACCTACACCTTCTTCCTGCGCCAGGATGTCCGCTTCCAGGATGGGACCCCGTTTAATGCCGAGGCCGTGCGCATCAATCTGGAGCGCGTCTTGGACCCCGCCATCCAGTCGCAGAAGGCGGCCTTCATGCTGGGACCTCTGCAATCCGTAGAGGTCATCGACCCGTATACGGTGCGCCTGCACATGAAGCAACCCTTTGCACCGCTGCTCGACTCTCTCTCCCAGGTGTACCTGGGAATGGCCTCGCCCGCAGCGCTGGCCAAATGGGGTAATGCGGACTACCAGTTCCATCAAGTCGGGACCGGGCCGTTCCGGTTCGTGGAATACTTGGCTGGGGACCACCTGACTTTGGAACGAAACCCGGACTATGCCTGGGGCCCTTCCACCTATCAGCACCGGACCGCCCAAGTCCAACAGATCGTGTTTCGCTTCTATGAAGACCCTGCCAGCCGGGTCCCAGCCCTCCTCTCGGGGGAGGCGGATGTCATGGGTGAGGTGCCCCCCCAGGATGCTGCCGCTCTTTCCAAGAAGCCAGGCTACTCGTTGCTGCCCACGTCGATTCCCGGCCAGCCTCTCCAGTTCTTCCTTAACGTGACGGCTCCGCCAACGGACGACCTGCAGGTGCGCCAAGCGCTCCTGGAGGCGACGGACCGAGGTGCGATCGCGAACTCGCTGTTTGGCGGCTCCTCTCCCCCGGCCCAAGGCCCGCTCGACCTCTCGACCTGGGGAGCCTTCCCGACCATCCCGCTGAGTCTCTATCACCCCGATGGCTCTGCACAACTCCTGGATCAGGCCGGATGGCGTCTGCCACCCGGCGGAGGGCTGCGTAATAAGAACGGCGTCCCGCTGGAATTGGAAATCGTCGCCCCCCCGTGGGGTTTCAGTCCGCAAGCCGCCGAAGCGCTCCAGGCCCAGTGGCAATCGGTCGGGATAGCGGTTCACGTGACCCAGGTTGCTTCCATTACGGAACTCAGCGCCGCGCAAGCCGGGGGGAAATACAACCTCATTGCCGACAATTTCTCGGACACCGACCCGGACATCCTGAGGTCCTTCTACAGCAGCGGGGCGCTCGACAATCTGTCCAAGGTCCAAGACGCCCAACTGGATCGCCTGTTGGAGCAGGCGGCCAGCACCCTGTCCGCCAGCGCACGTGAGGCGTTGTATGCCCAGGCTGAAAAGCGGATTGCTGACTTGGCCCTTGTGATCCCCGTCCGAGACTACGTCAACCTGAACATGACGCGCTCCCCCGTGAAGGACCTCCACTTTGACTATGCCGGCTGGTTTCCCATCCTTATTGATGTCTCCAAGTAACCTGCGACCCCCGGCCTCCGGCTCAGTCCGTGTCCAGCGTCCGGAGGCCTCCTTCTTGCCCCCCTTACGATGACGATTGCTCGTGTGCTGCGTCGCCTAGGGGGAAGTCTGGTGACGATCTGGCTCGTAACCAGCCTGGTCTTCTTTGCGCTTCGACTAAGCCACCTCGATCCGGTCGCCGCCCTCCTCTCCCAGGGGCTGGCCACCCCGGCGCAAGCCTCCGCCTTGCGGGCCTCTCTCCACCTCGATCGCCCGCTCCTGCAACAATATTCCGACTTTCTGATCGGCATCCTTCACGGTGACATGGGTCGTTCCCTTTTCAGCGGTCAACCCGTTGTGCCCATCATCCTCAGCGGCCTGCAGTTCACTGCTCCGCTTGCCGCGACGGCCTGGGTTCTCGCCATCCTTCTGGGCTTGATCCTAGGAAGCCTCGCCTCGCGAGCACGCGCCTCCGAGGTGAGCTCCCTCATGCGGCTGACTGCCCGTGTCCTCAACGCGCTCCTGGCTCTGGGGACCGCGACGCCGGTCACCTGGTCGGGGCTGCTCATTCTCTGGGCCGCGGTCCCAGTCCTGGCAAACGCGACCTCCGGCCTGGAGAGAGATGTGCTCGGCCTGATGCTGCCGGCCCTGACACTTGCCATCGCCTCGGGCAGCAGCCTGGGCCGCGTCACCCAAGCGGGACTCTTGGCCGCTCGGATTGAGCCCTTCCATCTCGCGGCTCGTGCTCGCGGCCTCCCCTCGGGCTGGAGGCTCGAGTGGCAAGCGCTGCGCACCACCCTGGCTCCTGTGATTTCACTTTCTGGAGTAGAGGCCGCCTTCTTGCTGGGGGGAACGATGGTCACCGAAACCCTCTTTTCCCGTCCGGGGCTGGGCCGCATGCTGGTGGAGGCGATCCTGCGGGGAGACTATCCGCTGGTCCAGGCCATCGTTGCGCTGGCGGCTGCCGGCTATGCCCTTTTCAACCTGCTGGCGGACTTGATCGCCGCGTGGCTGGACCCGCGCCTGCGCGAGGAGACCCAATGAGTTCAGGCAGGCAAAGATCCCTTGCAGGGGCCGAGCCGTGGACCTTCCCGGAGGCCAATCCCTTCCCCTGGCTCTCCGGGGCTTACTTGGCGCTGATCGGGGTCGGTGGAATCTTGGCCGCTCTGGTCGGAAGCCGCTTTCCGCTGGGCCCCTCCCTGGCACCACCTTCTGTCCATCACCTTCTGGGGACAGACATCCTCGGAAGGGATACCAGCATCCGAATGCTGGCGGGCGGAATTCGGACCTTGGGAATGGCGGGCGGAGCCTCCCTCATCGCTTCCGCTTTGGGCGCCGCCTGGGGAATTGCCGCTGGGCATTCCGCGGGCTGGGTCGATTGGGCCCTGGTCCATGCCAACGATGTGTTGCTCGCTGTACCCGGCCTGGTGTTGGCTGTGATTGTCATCGCCGTCCTCGGTCAGAGCGAGTGGGCCGTTATTCTGGCTGTCGGGGTCGGCGGGATTGGAAGCTACGCCAGACTCGCCAGAGCTACGGTGGCCCAAAGCCGCCAGAGGGCGTTTGTGGTGGCCGCCCGGGCCCTGGGCGCAAACGAAATCGGCTTGGTTCGCGATCATGTCGTGCCGAATAGCATGGAGGCGCTGGTCACTTATGCCGTTCTGCACTTTGGCTGGGCTCTTGTAAACTCCACCTCACTGACTTTCCTCGGCCTGGGGGGCTCCCCGTCAGTCCCGGACTGGGGGCAGATGCTCAACGAGAGCCGGCTGGTGTTCCTGCACGCTCCCTGGCTTGTGGTTGCCCCAGGGATGGCGCTTGCCCTGACGGTGCTGGCGGTCCAGCAACTGGGCGAATGGTGGTCCAGGCGCTAGCCAGGGAACCCCTTCGTGCTTCCCGCGGGGAGGTTCCCTTCGGGGTGGGCCTGCTTCAAACCCATGAGAGGCCCGAGCCTACTCATGACTGCGCCCTTGATCCTCCTCCATGGCCTGTGGAGCCACTACGGTAGAATCACAAACAATCGCTCCGGGTCTCCCCACCAGGGATAAGAAATCGATCGTCATCCGGCCCCCCTGGGCATGGATGCCGGCCCATCGCCCAAGCGGGGGGGTAGACCGACTCCGGCGGCAGCGGGCTTCTGCAGACTTCCAATCCCTTGTTGCGGTGATCGGGTCCGGATCGATCCTCTCGGGCTTACCCAACGGCGATGCCTATTCTGCTGATCGTCATTTTCGTCCTGGCCTTCCTCTTCGGGGGGCTGAACGGTTATGTGGATAGCTCGAGCATGGTCGCAACCGTCATCGCCTCGCGGGCTCTTCCCCCGCGTCTGGCGCTGGGGTTGAGCGCCCTGGCCGGGTTCCTGGGACCCTTTCTCTTCGGGACCGCCGTGGCGGCAACCATTGGAGCCAACTTGCTGGTCCACAATGCGATCACCTTCCCGGCTCTGATTTCCGGGGTGGGTGCCGCCCTCCTGTGGAATCTGCTCTCTTCGAGACTCGGGATTCCTTCCAGTTCTACGCACGCCCTCATTGGAGGACTTCTCGGGGCCGGCCTGCTCTCGGGGGGCCTGGCTGTCGTGAGAGCTCAGGGGCTGGTCCTCGCCTTGGCCGCCCTGTTTGCTTCCCCGCCCCTCGGTCTCCTTGCCGGTTACCTGGTCATGCGCGCGACGGTGAGGCTCTCCTGGGATGCCTCGCCACGGGCGAATGACCTGTTCCGCTGGGGACAGGTACTGACTGTGTTTGCTCTTGCCCTGGTCCACGGAGGCAATGACGGCCAGAAGTCGATGGGGGTGATGACTCTGGGGCTGTTGATTTCGGGTGGGATCACCAGCTTCCATGTGCCTCTGTGGGTGGTGGCCCTCAGCGCGCTAGCGATGGGGACCGGGTCATTCTTCGGGGCGTGGAGATTGATCCGCACGGTGGGAGGGGGAATCATGCGCATCCGACCGATTCATGGGTTCACCGCGCTGCTAGGCTCGGCGATCGTGGTGCTCACGGCAAGCCTGGCCGGAGGGCCTGTGAGCAGCACCCAGGTGCTCAGCACCGCCATCATGGGAGTCGGGAGTGCGGAACGCCTGGGCAAGGTCCACTGGGAGGTCGGTCGCGACATGCTCGTGTCTTGGGCCCTCACCATCCCAGCAACCGCCGCGGTCAGCGCGATCCTATCCCTCACACTGAGGCGATTTCTCTAACCTGTTTGCCCTCTTTTTTCGAACCAGCCGGTTGTCTCTCGGAGCCCGAGAGGGATCGAGCGCGGTGTTCCTCTGCCACTGGCTTGGAAACAGGTCTCCCCGAAGGTCAAGTCAACAGGGCACTTTCGCCCGTCGAGACCATGAGCCGCTCGAATCGACCGACAAGGCCGGGGACATGGTGAACTGGGCCTTCACTTCGATTCGGGGAAGAATCCTCAGGCAGCGCAGGAGCGCGGGGTCACATCCTACCCCGCTCATCGGCCAACAGCAGGCGCTCATTCTGTGCCCGCCAGGAACTTGGCCACCAGTCGGCTTGCCTCCTCAAAGGCGGGCGGCCCGGCCTGAATCCAATAGATTTCGGGGTCGTCCAGCCGGAACCAATTTGCCTGGTGGCGAATGAGGCGCCGTGTCGCCTGACGGATCAACGCGACACACTCCTCCAAGGTCAGTTCCCCGCGGAGATGCCTAACGATTTGCCCATATCCCAAAGCGGAAAACGCCGGCAGCCCGGGAGAGAAACCGCGATCCATCAGGTCGCGCACCTCCTGGACCCACCCCTGTTCAAGCATTTCATCGATCCGACGATCGGCGCGGGCGTAGAGCTCCTTGCGAGGCATCGCCAAGCCGATCTGCAGGCTCCGGAAGGGCACGGCGGCTCGCGTCCGCTGGTCGGAAAACGGCTCACCCGTTCGTAACACGACCTCCAGCGCGCGGATGAGGCGACGCACATTTCGGGGGTCAATCGATGCGGCCGCCTGGGGATCCCGGCCTGCGAGCTCCCCGTGCAAAGCCTGCCCGCCATCGCCCTGCCCCCGTCGCTCCAATTCGCGCCGGAGCCCTAGGTCCGGGGCCGCTCGCGGGATTTCCCAGCCCTCGAGGATGGCGTGCACGTACTGACCGGTCCCCCCAACAAGGATCGGCAGGTGATGGCGGGAGAGAACCTTCTCGATCTCGCGCAGCGCCTGCGCCCGATGCAATGCCAGGCTCCAGGGCCGATCGATGTCGGTCACATCTATCAGATGGTGGGGAACTCTCATCCTCTTTTCGTGCGAGGGCTTGGCGGTGCCGATATCCATGCCGCGGTAGACCAGGCGCGAATCCGCGGAGAGCACCTCCCCCAGGAAGGCCTCGCACAGCTGCACCGCCAACTCGCTCTTGCCCACGGCGGTTGGTCCGACGACGGCCACAAGGGGCGGGAGAGGAACGCCGTCCAGGCCGGTCCTACGATTCTCTCGAACCGTCATGGGGGCTGTCCCTGCTTTCCTCGTGAGCCGGCTTCCTGGGGACTCTGGCGTGCCGGAAGGTGAGCAAACATTTCCTCCGCCCCCTTTTTCCCTGTCGTCCTCCGAGCCTGCGCTCGGCCAGAAGGGTCAGCTCGATTCGCATCGCACCACTCCGTGCGGGAAGGCAAAGCCCCTGCCCTTGCTCCTCCACGCACTCTCCGCCTAAGGAGAATCATCTTCTCAGGGCGCTGGACGCATGGGTTCAACGACCTCCCGTCCCCAGGGCTCATCTAGTTTGTTCCCTTTCGATCCGGGAAGCAGGCCGGGTCAGTGCCGCAGTCGGAGTCGAGCGCGAATTCTCGGGCGGGAGGTTCCCCGCTGGCGGCGACCCGCGAGGCACAGATTCTCATAATGCTTCAGAAGATGCGACACTGTCCTATCGATGCCATAGCGGCCTGCGGTCTCGATGGCGCCTGAACGAAGGCGGACGCGCAGGTCCGGATCCCCTGCCATGCGGGTCAACATTGCGGTGAACAACGCCAGATCGTTGTCCGCCAGCAGACCGTTTCTCTCATGCTCGATCATGTCCTCGACCCCGGGCGAAGCGATGCCCACGGCGGGCAGACCAGCTGCCATGCTCTCCATAATCGTAAGCGGATGCACCTCCGAGACCGAGGCCGTGACGAAGAAGTCGGCCGCTCGAAGGTAGGAGGGCAGATCCTCGTAGCGGATCTGACCCAGGAAATGGATCCGACCCTCCAATTCGGTCTGACGGGCCTGATCCTCGAGGTTGTCGCGCTCCGGTCCTTCGCCCAGGAGGACCAAGTGAGCCCTGGGACAGGCCGCCGCTGTTCCGCGGAAGGCCCTGAGAAGGAAAGCCAAGTTTTTTTCCGGCCCTAGCCGCCCGACGTAGACTCCCAACACCTCATTCCCGCAAAGGCCCAGTCGATCCCTGAGGCGATCGGCGGTTGCTTCTCGGAAGGGCTCGAGCTCGATCCCATTGGGGATGACCTCGATCGGCGATTTGACCCCCAAATCGCGGAGTACCTTGCGCAGTCCTGTCGAGGGGGCGATCACCAGCGAGCACTCGCGACAGAAGCTAGAAAGATAGGCTTGCAGGAGGGCCGTGGTCAGGATCTCGGGAATCGCCGGCACATAGTATTGGGCATAAAGATCGTAGCGGGTATGGTTAGTGAAGACAAGCGGAATGCCCAGCGGCCCGGCATAGCGCAGGGCGAGCTGACCACTCACAAAGGGATGGTGCACGTGCAAGAGGTCCATCGAGCGTATGAGACGCCGGACTTCCGGGGTATGCCTCCATCCAAAAGAGAATCCGGTATTCGACACGGGCAAGCCCGGAGAGCGCCAGACATTGGATTCCTCGTCTTCATATCCTTCATTACCGAAGGTGAAAACGAAGACTTCGTGGCCGGCGCGCTCCAGACTGCGCTTGATCAACGAGATGTGGGTCGTCACCCCGCTCACATGCGGCTTGTAGAGATCCGCCATCATGCCAATGCGCATGCTGCCCTTCCCCCGGACGTATCGTAGGCCATCGAGACATTGTCGTCAAGGAATGAACACCCGGGGCCAGGCGAGGCCTTCCGGGCCTTCTCCCAAGGCCTGGGAAGCCCATGCCATGCTCCTTCAGACCATGGACCCCCGAGGTCTGGAGCCCTGCTCGAGACATGGATCGTGGCGACCATCAGCGGATGAGGCACTGCGCCCCGAGCGGAGACGGGAACTGGAAAAGGACCTGCGTCCCCGGCAAAGTGTGGGCTTGGGCAGGCGCCCTCCCCGGGGTGCTAACCGAACTTTCCCCATTCGGGGTCAAGAATCAAGAAAGTGCCGAGAAACCCCTATGTTTTTCGGAAAGGTCTGCACCATGGGACTTGACCTGGGCGCTTGTGATTTCCGGTGGTGGCT
>Ga0187866_1000118_pt1 | contig 104465 bp, 74 predicted proteins | sample June2016WEW_11_1_3_FD_133013 | JGI IMG/M metagenome (GOLD analysis project Ga0187866, IMG submission 133013) | Peatland microbial communities from SPRUCE experiment site at the Marcell Experimental Forest, Minnesota, USA - June2016WEW_11_150 | ecosystem: Environmental > Terrestrial > Soil >... | reverse complement strand
GGACACCTGCTAGGCCGGCAGAACGCCACAGCAGGTTAGGCTGGTTGCGGCGCCTGCGCGCCATCAGCCGAAACTCTTTTCCTGCGGGCTAGGCCGGGCGACTCGGTGTCAGGCCGCGATCGCACGGCAGAAAACTCTCTCCTGACTAAGCATGTAGTCGCGGCTGGCAGATCTGCCAAGGACGCGGGTTCAACTCCCGCCGCCTCCACCACTCTAAGCGCCTGAGAATCAGGCGCTTATGCGTTTTTATGAGTTTTCAAAGTCCGATTTCTGAAGGATTTCTGAATTTTTCTGCCTTGGTGGAGCGGCATTCCCCCGTTCTTCCGTGCCATGAGTAAGAAACTTAAGTTTTCTTTGGCCGTAAAGTGCGGCAGTGCGTCTCTCACCATCTACAGGAACAAATCGCAGCAGGGTTCCTCCGTCGACCCGAGGGGGCTGAGGTCTAACCGGTCAGTGGCTCCTTGGCCGCTCCATCAAGAACCACGCATTTTGCGGTGCCAATCGCCCCCGGACAATCCGACGCTGGTGGTAAACCGTCCTCAACCACCAGAAGAAGCCGGGCCGGCTAAGATGCTCGAAGCCACGGCAGGTTGAGCTTCCACGTCTTCGTCGCGCTGGTCGAAGCGGATGATGACCCTGCGCTCGACCGGGTCAATTTTCACAATCTGGCCGATGTCGCCGTTGAACACGTCCTTGAGGAGATTGTGCCTTACGGATTGCGATGAAACATCGCTTGTCATCACAGGAACAAGAAGTGTAAGAGAGCGAATATTTTTCTCGACATTTCCTTCGCTTTGCGATGAAATGGTGCGATCACAGGTTAGAGAACAGCAAGCGACCGTTAGGGCTTGCTGGTTTCGTGGCGGTTTTGTTCGGGAGCCATTTGGTTATGGAATTGGCAGCGGGAATTGCGGGATCGGCTTCGGGCGAGCATGTATCGACTACTCACCACCCCAGATTGCATAGCAAAATTCTGCGCTTGACCCCCCTGTCCGTTACACGCATGGGTCCTTTCTCTCGTCCAGAAACGGGGAAATCCCAAAGCAACTGGACAAGCGTTCAGGACCAAATGGGTGCGCTCCTCGGTCAGAAGCGTCTTTTAACATGAGCGCGACCAGCAATCAATTCTCCCTCACCCGCGCAGCTTCAATGGAGGCGGCGCGTCAAAGAGCAACCTCCGTCACCTATCAACTCCACCAGGTCGAAAACTATGAAAACACAAACCCTCATTCCGAGAATCACTTGCCCGAAGACGATGGCCGGGCGCTTAGGAACCGCCTGCGCCACGAAGCTGCTGCCGTTGCTCTTGCTGTTGACGCTGCCCGCCGTGGCGCAAGCTCAGTTCAGCTACACGGTCAACAACGGCGCAATCACCATCACGGGATACACCGGTCCTGGCGGTGCGGTGACCATCCCCAGCACGATCAATGGCTTGCCAGTCACCAGCATCGGGGACTGGGCGTTTTATGAAATCTCGAGCCTGAGCAGTGTCACGATCCCCGACAGCGTCACCAATGTCGGACGCTATGCGTTCGAATTATGCACCAGCCTGCCCAGCGTCACAATTCCCAATAGCGTCACCAGCATCGGGGAAAATGCGTTCTCGGGCTGCAGCAGCTTGACGAATGTCACGATCGGCAACAGCGTCAGCAGCATCGGGGTCGCTGCGTTCAATGGGTGCACCAGCCTGCCCAGCGTCACAATTCCACATAGCGTCACCAGCATCGGCCAGCATGCGTTCGGCTCATGCAGGATCCTGAGCAGCGTCACCATCCCCAGCAGTATCACCAACATCGCAGACTATACGTTCGAATACTGCTTAAGCCTGACGAACGTCACGATACCCAGCAGCGTAACACGCATCGGGGACGATGCGTTCCTGTATTGCATCAGCTTGACAAGCGTCACGATACCCAACAGTGTTACCAGCATTGGACACTTTGCGTTCGTTGGCTGCAGCAGCCTGACCAATGTCACGATACCCAGCAGCGTAACAAGCATAGGAGAGGATGGGTTCGACGCCTGCAGCAGTCTGACCTCGATCATGGTGGATGCGCTCAATTCCGTCTATAGCAGTGTGAATGGAGTGTTGTTGGACAAGAACCAAGCCACGCTCATTGCATACCCGGGGGGCAGAGTTGGAACTTACACGATCCCCAACAGCGTCACCAACATCGGGGGTTATGCGTTCTCTTTGTGTGGCAGTCTGACCAGCGTCACGATACCCAGCAGCGTTAGCAACATAGGGGACTGGGCGTTCGAATACTGCGCCAGCCTGCAGGGAGTGTATTTTGAGGGCAGCGCCCCGAGGTTTGGTCTGTCGATATTCCTTAATGACACCAACGTAACCGTCTATTATTTGCCTGGCACAAGTGGCTGGGGTCCATTCTTTGCCAACCGTCCAACCGTGCTGTGGAATCCGCAGGTCCAGCCCGCCAGCTTTGGCGTGCGGGCCAATCAATTTGGATTCAGCATCACCGGGAGCAGCAACTTGGTCATCGTGATAGAGGCCAGCACCAATCTGGCCAACCCCACCTGGTCTCCGCTGCAAACCAACACCCTCACCGGCGACTCGTCCTATTTCAGCGATGCCCAGTGGACGAATTATCCCGGTCGTTTCTACCGGCTGCGCTGGCCGTGAGGCGCGGGAGCGGCAGTTGGTTTCGAGGTCGTGTTCGCAACGCCATCCGACAGGTTAGTCTGAAAAAGCGAAGTTGAAATCCGGGAGCTGGCCCACACCGAACCGGCAGCAGCCAAGGAATGCGGAGCTCGGGTTGGAACCCGCGGCCGGCGCCCGCGTTCACTGGCAGCCAGGGACGGCTGCCGCTACGGCGGCACGGCCCGGAGGCGTCCAGTGCGTGGGGCTGCAAAAACGGAGGCTTGCGCGGATTTTGCCAGTCAACTGAAGTTCGCCTCGGCTGCGCCGCCGGGGCAGGGTGTTGCGGCGACCCATAGGCCAGCATGTGCGCTTAGTTGAAAACCAGGATCTGAATATTATGAAACAACCTCTTCGGTCCCTCGTTTTGCTCTCCTCGTTGATGTGGTGCGGCGCCACGACCGGCACGGGGCTGACATTGGTCGAGAGGAACTCCGCGCCGCTGGCCGAACGCAGGCTGCCGACGCGCACCCGCACCTCGCGGAGGGGGCCTTCGCACGGCAGCACCAGCACCTGGAAACTTTCCTTTTCATTGCGCGCGAGGGTCACTTGAACGCGATTGGTGGCCGTGGCGGAAATCGGCGCGCCGCGCGGCAGGACTTTCTCCATCGAACTGGCGAACCCGACGACGAGACTGGTGCGTGGCACAGGCCCCGATTGGACCAAGGGGCGGATCGGTTCGAAGGCAACGCGAAGGCGGGCGAGCGACTCGAGCCGCGCCAGTTCGCCCTGCAACGACGACACGGCACGGTCCGTCTCCGACGCGGTGGCCCCGGCGTGATGAGCGACCGCCTCACCCAGAGTGGCGGCGCGCGACTCGAACTCGTCAAACGCGCGCCGAATCACAATGATACACCCGCAACGTCCACTCCCGTCCCTTGTCGTGAATCACGTCGCAGTTGGAGAAGAGCACGTCGTCCACGTTCTCCCTCAGTTCGGCGCCGATGCTCAGGGCGTGGGCGACCTCGTTCCACAGCACGCAATTCCGGGCCACGATGTGGCGCACCTCCCCCTGTCCCTTGTCCGTCTTGACCACCACCAGGTCGTCCAGGGTGCGGATGAAACAGTCTTCGACCGTTACCTCCCGGCTGTTGCAGACATCGATGCCGTCCGAATTGGCGCGGTAGCCCAGCAGCTTCACGTTCCTGACCGTCACGCGTTCCGAGCGGCGAATCGGGATGGTCCATGTGCTCGAATCGCGCAAGATCACCCCTTCCAGGAGAATGTCCTTGCCCTGCACCTGCACCAAGTGCCGTGCGTGGGTCGTGCAGAGGCTCCCATCGACGATTCCGCGGCCGCGAAACCGGATGTGTTCGCCCCGGAGCACAAACGTGGGAGAGTAGGTGCGCAGGCCACTGTAGCTGCTGACCTGAAACGGCTCCTCCGGCCGGATCACGCCGCGCACGACCGCCCCTCCGGCCACATAAACCGTCTGGTTGTTGGTCACCACCAGGTGGCTGACTTCGTGGATACCAGGCCCGAAACAGACGACATCCGGGTCGGCCGGCTTGGGGACATCGGTCTCCGGCGGATTGGCGAAAAGGTGCAGCGTCCCGACCCAGTCACCGTTCACTTCCAGGGTCAGGTGGCTCGGTTCTGCCAAGCTCAAGCTCAGGCTCCTCCCCTGCACGGTCGGACTAATCTTCAGAGAGGAGGGAAGGACCTTGACGGATTGAATGGCTTTCGGGCAGGTCACCGTTACGTTGACGGGCCCTTGCATATCGAAATAGGCAAAAGAGGCCCTCTCGAAATAATCGGCCGAGTGGGCCTTGTCGTCCATGGCCTTCCAGCGGAGCGCGGGATCAGCGGGGGCGACTTTGGCCACATAAACGGGGGCTTCTTGTCCTTCGATTTTCACGGAAAATGAAAACTCGGCCTTTCTCGCTCCGTAACGCACTTTGCACGTGGCCGGCTTGCGATTGCGGACTTCCGCCGACTGGAGCGTGCCGCCTTTCCACCGGAGATCGAGTTCGCCTTGTTGAACACCAAGGACCCAGCGGAGGCGGCGCGGCACAAGCTCAAGGAGTTGCGCTCTGAGGGCACTCTGACCAACCTCCTCTTAAGCGGGGATTTTACGGCGGGTAAGGATGGCCAGCCGGAATCCTGGGGTCATTGGCAGGATGAGAAGGAGTCGCATGGTTCATTCAGCCATGATCCGGGCGTGGGCGCTGCGAAGCCGGGCTCAGCCTGCATGAGCGGTATTGAGCACGGCGGCTTCGTCCAAACCATGAAAGTGGAGCCAGGCCGGCGGTATCTTCTCTGCGCCAAAGTCCGGCAGAGCGGTTCGGGCGCAGCCTAGTTGACGGCCCGCTGGCAGACATCGGAAGGGAAATGGACAGCCGAGGACGGGGATATGCGTTTCGCTGCGCCCGTCGCCGTTGATCCCTCGTCCTGGCGCCAGGTGGTAGGCATGGCCTCGGTGCCGGAGGGCGGAGGACGACTGGTTGTGCTCGCCGGGGTCAGCGGGCAGCAGAATCGGGATAACCATGTTCCTTTTCCACTCGTTTGCCTGGGGCGATTCCATGTGGAACAAGCTGCTCCAGAAGATGGAGGTGCCGGCGACGTGGCTGATGTCGGCACGGTTCTCTTTTGATCTCACTTGCCAGCTTTCTTGCCCTTGCCCTGCTTCCCTTGCGGATTGGCGGACGGGAAGGGTTTCACCTGGGCGCGTTCGGCCCAGGCTTCCCATTTGGCGGCCAGCTCCTTCACGCGGTCGGGCTGTGTGTCAGCGAGATTATGCAACTCGGTGCGGTCGGTTTCGAGGTTGTAAAGCTCCCAGGGGCCGTCGCGGCCCAGGCGGACGATTTTCCACGGACCCACGCGAGCCGCCGCATTGCCTTCGTGCTCCCAAAAGAGAGCGTTCCGCTCGAGGGGCTGGTTGGCAAAGGCCGGGCGGAGGCTCCGGCCTTCGGGGGGCAGGATTGGTTGGCCGTTGAACTTGGAGGGATACTTGGCGCCCGCGACATCGACGCAAGTAGGCATCAGGTCGATGAGATGGCCGGGTTGGGAACGCAGTTCGCCTCGGGCACGGATGCCGGCCGGCCAGTGGACGATGAGGGGCGTGGCAATGCCGCCCTCATGGTTAAAGTGTTTGTACCGGCGCAAGGGGGTATTCTCCAGCGTGGCCCAGGATTGGCCGCAATAGACGTCGGACTTCCCGCTGCCCAAGGGGCTGCCCTCAGCGCGGCCATTCGGCCCGCTCTCGGCGTTGCCGCCGTTGTCGCTCATGAACAGGATGAGGGTGTTGTCGAGCGCACCCCGCTGCCGGAGGGCGGCCACCAGCCGTCCCACGGCGGTGTCCATGTGGGCGACACAGGCGGCATAGATCGCCATGATATGGTCGAAACGGTCCTGGTCAGCGGGCGCAAGCGAATCCCACGGTTTGACCTCCGGAGGCCGGGGTGACAGCGGCCACGATTTATCCACGATCCCTAAGGCGATCTGCTTTGCGTGGCGCTGCTCACGAAGCTTGTCCCAGCCGAGCAAGTATTTCCCGCGGAACATGGCGATCTCCTCCTGAGGCGCCTGGAGCGGGAAGTGCGGGGCATTGTGAGCTAAATAGAGGAAAAAGGGCTTCTTCGCCGCCAGAGCCTCGTCAATGAACCGGATGCCGAAGTCGGTCCACAAGTCGGTCGTGTACCAGTTCTTGGGCAGTTCCGGCGCATCCAGGGCGAGCTTGCGTCCGTCGAGGTAGAGTTCCGCCCGCGGCGCGTCCGGGTAGTAGAAGCCGCCGGCAGGCGCATTCAGGCAGCGGTCAAAGCCGCGTTTCCAGGGCACGACGCCATGCTCCTGCCCCACATGCCATTTGCCGGTCATCGCGGTGAAATAGCCGGCTGGGCGCAGCACTTCGGCAATGGTCACGCAGCGGTCATTGAGCCGGCCGCGGTAGCCGGGCAGGCCCTTGTCTTCGGTCATATGCCCGACGCCGGCCTGATGGGCGTAGAGACCCGTCAGCAGGGTCGCGCGCGAAGGACAACAGCGGGCGGTGTTGTAGAACTGGGTGAAGCGCAACCCGTGAGCGGCGAGGTTATCCAGGTTTGGGGTCGGGATCTCGCTGCCGTAGCAGCCGAGGTCCGAAAAGCCCATGTCGTCGACGAGGATGATGAGGATGTTGGGTTTGGCGGGCGAGGCGCTTTCGGCGGCTGGCAGAGTCAGTCCGCAACCCGCCAGGGCGGAAAAGGCCAGCATCAGCCTCAATGCCTTCCGGAAAGCCAGGGTGTTCTGCCCCGCAAGGGCCTCGCGGCTGCAACCTGGCCTGGACATTTCACCGCTTGCACAGAGCGGCGGCGCTCCGACCGCAGCACGGTGAACCATCCGGGCTGGCGCCTGGTTTTCGTATCCGACCTCGTTTGTTTTCATGGAATTATAGACTAAGGGTATTAAGGGCAGGCGTCATTTCAACTCCAGCAACCATTGGCTGAAAGGCGTGGTGCGCGCGGTTTGCCACACTTCCGGCTGGAGATGGTCCTCACAGCCGGCGGTGCCCAGGACCAGAACTTCCAGGTCCTGTCCCACCATCTGCGAGGAGAGCGGAAAGTAATAGGTGTAGTTGCGGTCCCGCTTGCAGTTGGGGAATTCCCAGGGGTTGCTGGGATAGGAGGTGGCGCGGTCGGGGGCGCCGATGAGACGACCGCCGGCGGTGCGGAGAGCGGCATAGGCGCCCTCAACGCCATGGCGGCCGTTGAGGGCAACACAGAGGTAGCCCCCCGGGACGGCTTCTTCCACGCGCACAGTCCCGCTCCACGCCTTGCGGAAACTCATCCGGGAGAAGTCGCCGAGCCGGATTCACGGAAGTGGCGCCCAGCGCGAGGAGTAGCGTCGCAGCCATTAGAATTTTCATGCTCATTGTCTCTCTGTGGTCGTATTGAATGGTCACGGCTTAGGATCAAAGAATATCCCGCTCAATGTCACGCTGTCGCCCCGGACTTTGTTAAACCTGAACTTGGCGGATTTGTTATAGGAGTACACGAGATATTTGCCGGCGCCAAAGCCACCCACAATCTTGACGGGAGCAATCAGGTTCAACGTGTTGGCGTCGAACATCTCCACCGCCTCACGGCGGCCCTGGTTGTCCCAATCCACAAAGTAAAGTGCCACGTGATAATCCCGGGGCCCGTCAATGCCAATGGTGAGGGTCATGGTCTGGTCGCTGTTCGACATGCAGGCGGCGTTTCGTGGGGCTCCGTTGTCGGGTGCGGGCGCGAGCGCCCGCCGATCCGAGGTCCCTGAAGCCCAGGCCGTCCTATCGGGCAAACCGGATTTGGGAAACGCCCGGTAATAGTCCAACGAGGTAACGTACGGGGGCAGGGACTTCACATCACCACCTTTGGGGTTGTAGTTGCAGAGGACGTACCCTTCCTTGCCATAAGCACCGCCCCAATTCCCGCTGGTGGTGACATCCTGTTTTATGAAGCGGGCGGCATACTCTTCCAGCGGTTCGTCATAGACAGGCGTTTGTCCTCGGTACTCTACGGAGATGGCGTAAGCGCCAGGTTGCACGGCGGTGAAATAAACAAATCCGGCGTCCTGGCTGGCCCCTCCCAGCCCGGGGACGGGGTGATAGTGGCCGTCCCAGGCAAGCTGGCCGTTCATCAATATCCGCGTAATGGTCTTCTCGATCTTGGGCACGCCGATCCGTCCCAGGGTGCCGGCCGGCGGCACCACGGAGCAGGCGCCCGAGGCGACATCAAATCTGGCCCGGATTTCTCCGAAGGGCGTCGGGGTTGCCCCGGACACTTTGGTGAGGGTTCTCCCCAGATGGGGAACGACATCATAGGTTTTGAAGCCGGGCGAGGAGGGGACGATGCCGAGGACCTCTTCATTCAACCATTTTACCACGCCAGCGCCCCAGGGATGGCAAAGGCTGACGATTCCACTCTGGGAATTAGGCACGGCATCATTCGGACCGATAGCGGCATTCCACGACGGCCGATACACCTCGAAAGTCGTCGTCCCTCCATACCTCACCATGCCGCCCCAAAGATCCCTGACCGCCGACAACGCGTCGTCGTACTTGCCCATCCGGGCCAGGGCCTGCAGGATGAAATACTGGTTAAAGGGTGAAAGCGAAAGACGATTGACCCGATCGCGGAATTGGCTGTCAAATAGGGCATCCGGCTCACCGCCGGTCAGGAGCCCGGTGGTCACGGCGTCGGCCGCGGCGTGGAGACCGAAGTTGGAATACCAGGCGGGAGTTCTTCTCAGGTCGGCCATCTTGGAATTGGCATAACTGCTGTACTGGTCGCGTAAATCCGTGCGCCCGAGCATGCCCATGGCGGTGGCGAAGTCGCGCCAGGCCCGGATCGAAAGCATTTGGTACGCATTCTGCGCCTCGGGGCAGGGCCGGAACCAGATTTCAAATCCGGCGCCAAGCCGTTCGTCCCAGCCGTAGAATCTGAGGTTAGGATTGGTCCCAAAAACGCGATAAGCATCATCGAGCTTGGCGCACGCGTTGGTGATATATTTGGACATCGTAGCCGCGTCGCCGGTGTAGTTGTAATAGTCAAGGAGGCTCAACACCCAGTACAACGCATAGCTCTTGATTCCGTTGTTTTGTCCCGCAGTGTTGTCGAGGTTCTTGCGGATGAACTCGACATTGCCGAAGGCCACCAGGGCCGCGGCTTGCGCAGGGTGGGCGTCGCCCGTCCAGGAAATGCGGTCGCCGCGGTCCATAAGGATGGAGCCGAAGTAATCCCTACAGAGAGATGCCTTCACGCCATAGGCGGACATATACCAGACGCGGGTCAGCAAGGGGTCGTTGCAGGAAAAACTGCCTGCATAGTTGGTCGGCTTGACCTGGCACACGGCGCGAAGGCCCGTGATATGCCAGGGACGGGCCGGCGATTTCACATGGATCCAGGCGAAACGCACCCCGTCGTAAAGCTCCGGGTTCAGTTCGAGCCGGTAGGTATCGCCATATTTAACCGGGGCCCTGGTTTTGTGAGGCGCGGGTTCGTTGTATTCACTGATGCTCATCTCCACCCCGCCCGGGCAGTCGGGACTGTCAAATTCCACCCAAGCGCCGCTCTCGACCCCGAAATCCAGCAGAATCGACCCTTCGTCCTTGACGGCCACGTCTGGGGGGGCGGCGCCGGTCAAGGATGGCAGATTGCCGAAGGACGCCGGTTTATCGGTGGAAACCGCTTTGGGTTTGATCAGGTAAATCTCCAACGCGTCGGTCGCCTTGGGGTTAGGCCAGCGGTAGGCGACCAGCGGGTCCGGTGACTCCGGCACGGCCGGGGCGCTGAAGCTGCCAGTGCTGACGTAAGCATAAGGCTCGGGAATTGGCGACCGGCCCCCAATGGCCTGCGGTTCGGCGCCGGCGCTCAGGCCGGGAGCGACCAGCAGCGCCAACCCGCAGAGGAGATTCCTGGCTGCCGTCCCTTGGGCTGCACTACGCCTATTCTGGGCGGCCCCAGAACCCGACCCGCTCCCGGTCTGGGCAATCATAGAAATGGTCCCTCATGCAGACGTAGGCGGTCCTGGCCGCCTTTTTCCAGAGGATGTTATAATCGTTGTCGTTGCACTCAAACGAGCCGGCGAACGTGGTGTCGTAACCCGTCTCGCGGTACTTGACGGCTTTTACGGTGACGCCTGCCGGGATCGTGTAAATGGCCCCTTCACCGCTCACCCAGTTTTTCGCCTCGTAGGCCTGATTGCCGGAGCCTGTCTTGCAGGTCTCGGTTTTGGTCAGGTAGAGCACCAGTGGATTGCTCGAGTTGAAGCGGATCACTTTGCCTTCCGGAGCGTCGACTTCGATCCACGGTTGAAAATGGCAGTTGTAGGGGGTCGTGCAGACCAGCTTCCAGGGCTCGCTTTCGGCATGGGGCAGATCCTTCGAGACGGAAACATAATCTCTTAGCCCGTAATCCTTGATCGCCGCCAACCCCTGTGTTGCGAACAGCGCGGCCGTCGCCAGTATGAATGCCAGTTTGTGGTGTCTCATGCCAGGGCTGGGTTGCGTGGAGTTCATGGTGTCCCGCTCCTTCCTTGATGCCACGCACGTGGGTTTAGCGCTGCGGCTTCTCGATCAGGCTGATGATGCCCACATCAATGTACTGGCCGCCTTGAGTCTGGTGGCAGTGGACGGCGAAGACGTTCTTGCCGGGTCTGAGCGCGGTGCGGCCCTCGGGCGTCAGCGGCATTTCTTCGTAATCGGTGATGTAGCCACCTGCCTTGCCGGCGAGCACACCGTTGATGTAAACCTCGACGTCCTCATCGTGGTGCACGAGCAGGTACGGGTTCTCAATCTTCCCGGCCGGCCATTCGAACGAGCGCCGCAGCCAAATGTCGTCGTTCTTCCATTCGGTGCGAACGATCGCGCCGGGCGTCCCCTTGGTGCCGAAGCCCCCCAAACCCTCCTTCCATGCCGAGTCGTCGAAGCCCGGTTGGAGCCAGTCGCCGGCCGGTTTCTCGATGACATAACGCCAACGAACACCATTCTGCTGCGACGTAGGGACGATGGCGTTGACCTCGGCCGGAGGTAGAAGGTTGCCGCGATTGGCATCGGCCGCGCGTTGGAGGTCCACCTTGACGACCTCGCGATCGTAGGTGAGCAGCCCGTTGCACTCGCTTTCGACGTCGGTGATCTGCGTGTAGATGACGGCGCAGAGACCGGGGTTGTCCTTCAGCGCCCACGCTTTGGTCAGCAGCTTGACGTAGCTTCGCGTGAGTTCTTCCCGGCTGGACATGCCTCTATAACCCCACGTTTGCTTAGTCCAGGTGTGACCATCCACACCCAACCCAAGCCCGCCAAATTCGCCCAGCACGGCGGCGCGGGTCGCCTCCGGCTTCGGCGAGCCCGGACCGGGATAGTTGTGCATGTCGATGACGTCGCCGCATTTCTGATCGGTCCACCCACTCGCATTATTGACGAGCCGGCTCGGGTCCATTCTCTTCACCCAGGCGGTCAGTCGCTCGGTGTCGTACTGGCCCCAGCCTTCGTTGAACACGACCCACATGATGATCGAGGGATGCGTCCAGCGGCCCTCGATCAGCCTCTTCAACTCCACTTCAAACTGCTTCTTCGCCTCGGCGTTGCCGTTGCCGCCGGCGGCCATGTCCTGCCAGACCAGCAGGCCAAGCTTGTCGCACCAGTAATACCAGCGGTCCGGCTCGACCTTGACGTGTTTACGGGTGCAGTTCATGCCGAGCTTCTTCGTGCTCTCGACGTCAAACCTCAACGCCTCGTCCGTCGGCGCCGTGTAGATGCCATCGGGCCAGAACCCCTGGTCCAGCGGACCGACTTGGAAGACAAACTTGCCATTGAGCATGAGGCGGTTGACCCCCGCGTCGTCCTTGGCGATGGCGATCTTGCGCATGCCGAAGTAGCTGGTGACAGCATCCTGCCCCATTTCGATCCTCAAGTCGTACAGGAACGGGTCGTCCGGCGACCACAAGTGGGGATTGGCAATCGGCAGCCTCAATTCCTCACCAGGTTCGCCTTTGACGCGCGCAACCTCCTTGCCGGCTTCCAACGCCACGGCGACGACTCTGACGGCTTCTTCGATGGGGCCATGGAAGCGCGCGTTGACTTTCACCCGCACCGTACCTCCATCCAGGTCAGGCGTGATTTGGAGCGATTCGATTCCAGCCTCGGACACCGGCTCCAGCCAAACCGTCTGCCAAATGCCGGAACAAGGCGTATACATGATGCCGCCCGGTTTGAGCACTTGCTTGCCGTGCGGCTGCTGGCCCGCGTCGGTTGGATCGAATACCGTAACCGTCAGTTCCTGCGGGCCGGATGCCGTGAGCGAGTCGGTGATGTCGAAGCTGAACCCGTCATAGCCGCCACGATGCGTCCCGAGTTCTTTGCCGTTGACAGACACCTTCGCCTCCCAATCCACCGCGCCGAAATGCAGCAGCACCCGCTTGTGACCCCATTCCTTGGGCACCTCGAACGCACGCCGGTAGGTCAGCCGGTCGCTGTGTTTCATCACGCCCGATAGCGCCGACTCGACCGGGTACGGCACGAGGATCTTCGCGCCGGTGCCGTCGGCGAGCTTGAGGTCCCACAGGCCGTTGAGGTTCAGCCAGTCTTGGCGGACCATTTGCATCCGTGGATATTCCGGGAGCGCGTTCCCGGGCGAGACATCCTTAGCCCAGCGCGTCTTCAGTGGGCCCTCGCACGCCTTCCAGTCTTGGCCTTGAACGTGATTGCCATTGGTCAGGAGGACAATTCCGAGGATGGCGAGTTGTGTTTTCATTTGCGTTTCTCGGCCGACAGTTTGCCGGTAGTTCGCCTAAAGAAAAGGCAAAATCAGAAAGGCTGAACGCCTCCCGCCAGCTGCCTTCTTCCTGCGTCTAGCGGTTACGTTCACAACCGTGCGGCTGTCGAATGGAGTGCTGGTGTCTCCGGACATGGCAAAACGGATGGGCCGGGCACCGCCAGACGCCACTCCCGGAACGTCCAGAAAAGCCCACCCTCGCCATCGCTAGCCCCTGCGCGCGCAAATCTCTCTCACCATCGCCGTGTTTTCGCCGACCTGATCGTTCAACTAATGGGATTGCCGCCGAGGATCAACCGGGTGACCTCGTGAGGCCCCAGCTTTATCGTCGGCAACCGGGAGCCCCGGACGGCCCGGCGCCGGGCGTGGTTTGGGGCAGTTCTCCTAAAACCACTGCGCCGGTCGCCAAGCCGGCTGCCTGGCGCAGGAATCCAGAGCCAACGGGCAGCTTTTCGCGGTTTCTCGCATTCCTTGCGAAGCAAAAGTAGCATCCAGCCAGAGGCCGAGATTTACCCTGTTTTTACCCTCCGCATTTATTCCCGCAGTATCCCGCAGGGTGCCGCACTTCAGTTTTTGCCCAGAAAACACGCGTTTTCCCGAAGGAAATCGAGCCTTCTTCTGACTACGGATCAGAAGGCTGCAGGTTCAACTCCTGCTGGGTGCGCCATTTATCATCAAGGATTTACACAAACAAACTCCGCCTCAACTCCTTAAGGGTCAGCGGCCCACCGGCTCCCGTCAGCGGCGCCGCTGCGGGCTGAAAGCCCAAAGCATCGCCCGACTTTCCGCGCCAAAGCCGCTTCGTGGCTGCGGCCTCGGGAGCATAAACAGCCGCAAAATGGCCAATACAGCCAATCCAGCCAATCCAGCCAATGCAGCCTGGCCGCGGGCTACCCGTTAGTGTCCGGGTTCAGCAATCCAGCCAACACGGCCAATACAGCCAATACAGCCAATGGAGCCTTTGGCATCCCGCGCAAAAGGCGCTATAGCCGGCAGGCGGTGAGTGCCAAACTGACAGTGCCGCTTCGCTTCGCGCCCGGCCAGGAACCGGTTCCTGCCCGTTTCCACGCACGCGCCGGCGGTTTTTTCAGTTGTTTCCGGTTATTTCCACTTAACGGCGCGCCTGCCCTGGGCCAGGCGCGGCCGGGGCGAGGAAATCGAGGGGTGGGGGTTGGGCTGGCGGGGCGGGGCGACTGTCGTTGGCTGAGTTCGGGCGGTTGGCCGGGGGAGTGGGATATGCGGCCGTAGCCCAGGCGCTGAGCCGCTTTGGCTGGGGAATGGAACGAAGTCCGGAATTGCGTCTGGAAATAGCCGCGATTCAGAAGCAAATGCAGGAAAGTATAGATGCGGTCCCTGTTCGCTCAGGCTCCCGGGCGCAGCCGGCAGCACCAAGGCGACCTTCCTAACGATTTCCAGGAGTTGCGTGGTGGTTTTCGGTTCGCGAGGGCTTGCTCAGACGGAAAGCTGCGGCAGCGCCAAATCAGGGCGCCTGCGAGCGATTTCCCCCCGCAGATCCGCCAGCTCTGCAGGGCGCAGTCTTCCGCGCGGGGTTCGAGCTGGGATGGAAAATATCTCGCCTGTGCTCAAGCTCAGCTTCTCGCGGCGACTGTACTCGTGCGCATGTGGCCTGCTCGGCCAAGGGTCCGGGTCATTTTGGTGAATAATCCAGATGCGACCGCTGAGCTTGCACTTGAGAAGCCTGCCGATCGGGAGGCTCGCACCCGGCACGATATATTCGGGGCATAGGTACCGAGTCCAGTTGGCAAGCCAATCGGCCTCAGAGCCGCCTACCCGGGACGACGCAGACGCTGTTTTAAGCTGTCCGAGCAGGCTCTCTTTCATTTCCTTCGGGTCTCTGTTGAAGTCGCAGTATCCGGGCGGACTATTGGTACAAAATTCGCTCACAAACCTTTTGATGTCCTCGTGGGGAAGGTGCGGGTCTCCAAACCGCACAAGCGTCACCGCTCGGTTAGCGAGGGACTCCTCGAAGCATTGCGAGGTGAAGAGCACCTTCTCGTACACCTGCAGCGCATACTTGCTGTAGAGCGGTTTTCCGAGAGCAAGTTCATCGTGGAGGGCCCCCAGCTCGAAGCGGAAATGGTAACGTTCGTGAGCCCGGAGAAGCTCCACTGCAACCCTGCGAGCTTCCCTCGTACCAAGCCCTGCGTCCCGCATCAGTAGCAGTGCGAACCCGCGGAGGCCATCCTGACGGTAGAAAATTCCCCACCTGGCCGCAGGCCGTACCGCGTGGAACGGTTCGTAAACCGCGAGTGCGTCAAAGCCGACCTCGCGGTGGACCGCCTCGGCTTCAGACGCTGCCTCGTGGTCCGCGTCCGAAAAGTCCTCCAGGTTATAAGGCAGGGGCGGAAGCCCGAAGTTAATTGCCTCCCCCACCGAGCGTACCAGCGGATCTGAGTCGACATGTATCTCAAAAGGTTCTGTGTCCGCCTCCAGTTCTTGCAGTTGATGTTCCAGGGGCCGCGCTCCCTCAACCTCTGCGGCGGCGACTCTGGGAGCCCGCCCGGGCGGACGGTCTGTGAACGCCTCGGGCAAAACCTCGCGCGCTTGCGAAATGATCGCGTCGATGCTCACCGCGGTTGCCCCGGAAAGGGGTCACGTCTCAGCATCAGCTCACTCACCGCTTTTCTTTCTCTGGGCGCCCTGCCAATAAAGGAGGTGCGGTAGGTGCGTCTTTATCCCCATCCGCAGCCGTTCGGCGATCAAAGACAGCGTCATCGTCGTCTCTTGCCGCGGCCGCAGGGTGATGGACACCTCCACCGGGTCGCCCCTGCGGCGCCGGGCCAACTCCAGCTCCGTCAAGCCTGACTCCTTGAGCCGCTGTGAGTTCTCCAGGACGTGCTGACGGACAGCATCGCTCGGCGTGCTCGCGGAGTTGCTCGAACGCAAAGTCGCAAAGCTGCTGAGGGGTGTAAGTGGTTCCGTCCCGGCGCTGCCATGAGACGGGACCCTGCCCGGTGGCGGCCGGCACGAACAGATGGTCTTGAAGCTTCCTGGAGTTCTCGTGGCGCTCCAGGCGAAAAACGCCCACCCTACACTGGGCTCCGCTGGTCGAATTCCCCTCGGGGAGGTTGGTCTCTAACTCCAGGGTCAGGCCGCAGGGAGCTTCAACCGTCAATTCGAGCTTGGTGAAGGCATGTGGAAATGAATCGTACCTGCGCTCCGCTCGCTGACGTTTCCAACGATTTGGGGGCGCCTCGGCTGGCCTGCGGTCAGCCTCGCTCTCGACGAGATGAAGCAGCAGGTTCTGGGAGGCGGTGATGCGTCCGGCGATATCCTCGGCCATGTGGCTGGAGGGCGCTTTGGCTAGAGAAGTCATGAGGTTACATTACGCGCAGCCTGGGGTTTGTCCAATGGCGTTTTACGGGCAGCGGAATGCCATTAGATACGGCGCGAGATCCATCTCGTCTTCCTCGAATGGGAAGTCACCCGTACGCGCGCCCTGGACCATGACGTCGAACATCCCGCTCTGCACTTTCTGACACAACACCTCGTGCCAAGCCTCTAGCACTTCTGGATCGCAGGTCGTGTACTTGACCAGGAGTCCGAGGCTCGCTGTGCGTTTGCCGTGCAGCCGGTAAGGAATCACCACGGAGTGCGGCTTGGTGGTCATGAAGAGGCCTCTGGTGGTCGTCGTAACCGTGAACACGCTATCGCCCACCTGGATGTTCTCGGACAATTTCACCCGCATTTTATCCCTCGCAGTTTTACGAGGCTTTTCAGTCAACGCCGGTCTTGAATCGGATGTTGCAATGCAATTGACGCAATGTAGGCCTGGGAGGGTGCTCTTGCCCAGGATCAAATTGCCGAAAGGCTGATCCCACCTGCAGGCTCCGGATTGGGTAACCTCGTTGTAACGCCCGAACTGCCGCTCGTAGTGAGAGTAAGTGCTGGAAAACGCATCGTCCACCGACTTTTGTTCGTCCGAAATGAACTGGGCGGCAATCTTGTAAATTTTGCCATTTGGAAGTGCCGACAGGAAAATTGCCCAGGTGCGGCCATCGATGACCGAGTCCGGCGCTTTGAAAATGCGCTCGCCCTCATACGCTCTCGGAATCACAGTGTACTGCAAGGGCGAAAGCTCGGTGAGGCCTGAGCAACTTTCAATGCTCTGGTCTAGGGTGTAGATGCCGAGTGTCATGGCGTTTCTTTCGCGCAGATCCTTCTGCTCAAACTCGTCGCAGTTACTGCGCCGGCTTTTTGAAGGCCTCGGGGTCCAGTTTCGGGTTCACTTCGATGGCATCGAGCGTGACCGTCATGACCTCCTGGCCATCCACGCGCCGCGAGATTTGATGCGGCATCAGCAGCGGTCCTTCGGCGCGGTAGTCGGAGAGGAGATTCTCGACCAGCCCCGGGACGCGGGTGATGGGATGAGCGCCCTGGTAAGATTGCTTGGCCACCTTGCCGTCGGGCGCGACCCATAGCCGGCATTCCACGCCTTTAAAGGAGACGGCGAGAACCTGGCAATTGGCGCCCTCCACCGGCTCCTGGCCGGCGGCAAGCATTTGCAGGGAGGGATCGTCGTAGAAGTGCAAGAGATAAAGCAGGTTGCGGCGCTGCTCCTTGGTTTGCTCCTCCAGGGCCTCGGCGGGCAGCGGCTGGACATTCCCCCCGCTCAGCAGGAAACCCTCTTGGCCGTTGATCACCACCGTCTGCTCCCCCATCGGGCTGCTGAGCACCTGCCGCACTCGGTCGGGGAAGGCGATAATCGTGTTGTGCTTGAGCGCCATGGTTTGGTCGCCCATCTTCAGCCCCAAGCTGCCACCGGTCTTAATGGCCTCGGTCCGCTTGAGCGCCTCGCCGCCCAGGGCTTTGACCACTTTGGCCCAGGCCTGTTTTCCGGCCTCGAGGCTGGCGGCGCTCGCCTCGGCTTTCGGAGCCGTGTCGGGCGGCGGGGGAATGGTGATGTCCACCGGGGTCACTTTCCCCAGTTTGGCCAGGGGCCCATCGAAGTCCGCCGCTTTGCCCACGACCAGGAGGGCAAGCTGGTCCGGGTGGATATATTGCTTGGCCACACGCGCGACATCGGCGCTGGTGACCTTCTCGATGTTGGCCCGGTATTGTTCCAGGAAATCGGCGGGCAGGCCGTAGAAAGCGTAGGTCATCTGCTGCGCGAGGACCTTGGCCTTGCTGTCATAATGGAAGATGAACGAATTAAGGATGGAGTCCTTGGCCTGCTTGAGCTCGGCCTCCGAGGGCGGGTTTTCGATGATGCCGGTGATCTCCGCCCTGACCGCCTCGATGGCCTTGAGCGTGGTGGCGGATTTGGTCTGCAACCCGGCGCGGAACAACCCGGGCTCGTGGAAGCCGGCGCCGAGGGAACCATAGACACCGTAGGCCAATCCCTTTTTCGAGCGGACGTTGCTGAAGAGCCGGCTGGCAAAGCCGCCGCCCAGCACCTCGTTCAGCACCTGCACCGGAAAGTAATCCGGATTCCGCATTTGGATGCCGAGCTGGCCGAAGACAATGTTCGCCTGATTGACATCGGATTTCTCGATGAAGTAGCAGCCCGGCGCGGGTTGCTCCCGGTACGGCACGCCCGGCGCGACCAAGGCCCGCCCCGCGGGCCAGTCGCCAAAGACCGCCTCGCACTTTTGCTTCATCTCCGCGGCCTCAAAGTCACCGCAGACGCCCAGGAGAATATTGTTCGGCTGGTAGTATTGTTTATGCCAGGCGACCAGGTCGTCGCGAGTGACGGCCTTGATCGTGGCGTACTCGGTATTGCGCGCCAGCGGCGAGTCGGGGCCATAGACCAGGCGGGCGATTTCGCGCGAGGCGATGGCGCCCACCTCGTCATTCCGCCGGGCGATCCCGGTGTTTTCAGCCACCTTGGCCACGTCCAACTTGTCCTGGGCAAAGGCGGGCGCGCGCAGGATTTCGCCGAAGACTTTGAACACCTCGTCAAAGTCCTGCTTCAGACAGTCCAGGCTGGCTAAGCCCGAGTCATTCTCGATGCTGGTTTCGATGGAAGCGGCGCGGGCGGCGAGGAAATCGTCGATCTCGTCCCCGGTCTGGCGGAGGGTCCCGCCGGAGCGCTGGACCGCCCCCATGAGGCTGGCCAGGCCGACTTTGTCGGCCGGCTCGTAATTCGACCCGGTGCGGATGCGGGCCGAGACCTCAATCAAAGGCAGTTCGTGATCTTCCATCAGGAAAACCTGCAAGCCGTTCTTAAGGGTAAAAACCGTCGGTTTGGGAATCTTGAACTCGGGCAGCGCGGGGTATTTGAGCTCGCGATAGTTGTTCACCTGGGCGGAGCCGCAAAGCGCGCACACGGTCCCCAGGGCGGCCGCGAGCAGCAAAGGGGGGATTCTGGTTTTCATGAGGTCGTCTCCAATTCCACTTCTAGTTTGCCGTCGGCGCAGGGTTCTGGTTGACAATCATCGCCACCGTGCGGTTGGTGAAGACAAAAGTGCGCCGGGCGATGCGCTGAATGTCCTCCCGGCTCACCTTATCAATCTTCTCCACCGAGTGAAACAGTTCCCGCCAATCTCCGAAGAGGGCCTGGTTGCGCGCCAGGGCGCCCGCCAGGCCGCTGTTGCTGGCCAGGCCGTGGATCAGCTCCGCCTTGGCGCGGGTCTTGACCATCTTCAGTTCGTCCTCCGTCACCAGTTCCTGCTTCAGCTTGTCAATCTCCTCCCGCAAGGCCTTCTGCACTTCCTCGTTGCCGTGTCCAGGGCTGGGGACAGCATAGAAAATCATCTCGTTCGGGTACTTGGTGCCGGGGAACCCGGGGAAGGCCCCGGCCATCGCCGCGATCTTTTTGTCCCGCACCAGACTGCGGTATAGCCGCGCGGTCCGGCCGTTGGAAAGCAGGTCCGAGATCGCATCATAGACGGCTTCCTCGGGGTCGGTGGCGGCCGGTTTATGGTAGCCCTCGACATAGATCGGCTGCGACTTGTCCGGCATGCGGACTTCGCGCTCGGCGATCTGGTTCGGCTCGATGGTGCGCACCGGCGGCGGCGGCGGAGCCGCGGGGAGCCGGCCAAAATAGCGTTCCAGCACCGGGAGGACCTCCCGCGCCTTGATCTGGCCGACGATGGCAATGTAAATGTTGCCGGGCACATAGTAGGTTTTGTGGAATTGCTCGGCATCTTCGCGCGAAAACGACATCAGGTCGCTCATGTAGCCGACCACCGGCTGCTTGTAAGGGTGGGCGGTGAAGGCCGTGGCGGCGAATTGCTCGATCAGGCGGCCAACCGGCTGGCTCTCCGTGCGCAGCCGCCGCTCCTCCATCACCACGTCACGCTCCTTGTAAAATTCCCGGAACACCGGCGCCAGGAACCGCTCTGTTTCCAGGTAGGCCCACAACTCGACCTTGTTCGCCGGCAGCGAGTAGAAATAAACCGTCGCGTCCGAACTGGTCGAGGCATTCAGGCCGACCCCTCCCTCCCGCTCAACGATCTCGCCAAACTCATTCTTCACGATGTATTGGTCGGCCTGCTCCTGGGCGTCCTTCCAGGTCTTCTCAAGGGCCTTGACCTTCTCGGGATTCGGCCCGCCCACCTTGCGCCGTTCCTGGTCGTAGGCCTGGTAGGCCCGGTCGATCCGCTCCAGAACCACCTTCTCGGCCGCGTAGTCGGTCGTGCCGATGCGCGTGGTTCCCTTGAACGCCATGTGCTCGAACATGTGGGCCAGCCCGGTGATGCCGGGCACCTCCTGGGCCGCCCCGACATCGACATAGGTAAAGAACGAGACCACCGGCGCTTCCGAACGCTCATAGATGAGGAACGTAAGGCCGTTGGCCAACCGCTGTTGTGTCAGCCGCTTCTCGAACGAGGCCAAGTCCTGGGCCGCCGCCTGGAAACCAACGCACACAATGCCCACCGCCAACCCGAGCCGGCCGGCCGCCAGGACCGCCCCTTCGATACGCCGGCTGGTTCGCTTGATATGAAAAATGCCTGGAGCTTGCACAACGCCATTGTCAAATCCCCTCCGCCAGGAGTCAAGGTCTAACGGACCCTACGCTACCTTGGGCGGATCCTGACACTGCCCCCGAGCGCGGGCGGAAGCCCTCCCCCCTTCCCCCCTCCCATCCCGCCAAGGCGGGATGGGAGGGGGGTGATTCGTTTTCCCACTTTACTCAGGGCGGCGGCCCGTCCCGCTCGGAGCGGGCCGGGCCTTGCCCTGGGCTGGTATGTTCTGCCCCTACAGGGCGGAAGAATGCCGCGTTGCGCGCGGGTAGAGTGGAATTGGTGGCAGTGTCGGGATGCGCCCCTTTACCTTGGGCGCATCTCCGAACCAGGGCTCTCTCCCAATCACGCCCCACGCCTGACCGTCGCGATTACTCCCGCACCACGGCTTGCAGGCGCTCCTTGAACTGGGCCACCAGTCTTTCGTGGGCGGCTTTGACTTCCGCGTCCGTCAGCGTCCGTTCCGGACTGCGGTAGGTGAAGGCGTAGGCCATGCTCTTCTGGCCGGCCGGAACGTTCTGGCCGCGGAACACGTCGAACAGCTCCACCGATTCGAGGTTTGCCGGTTTGGCCTGCTTCACCACCTGCAGCACCGCGTCGTGGGTCGTGGCTTCAGGCACCACCATGGCGACGTCGCGGCGGATGGAGGGGAACGCCGGGAGCGGCTTGAACGATTTAACCGTGTTGCGCCGGGCGAGCAGCAGGTCGAGGTTCAACTCGGCCAGCAGCACGGCATCCCGCAAGTCATAGCCTTTGGCCAGCGACGGGAGCAGTTGGCCCAGTTCGCCCAATTGGGATTTGCCAAGCTCAACCGTAGCCGATTCGACAAACAGCGCCGTGCTCTCAGGGCGGCGAGCATAGCTAACGCCGCGCAGACCAAACTGCTCGAGGAATTCCTCCAGCAGACCTTTCAGGTCGTAGAGGTCGAATCTGGCTTCGCGGTTTTCGCCGCCCCAGAACGGCGGGTTGCGCTGGCCGGTCAGGGCGAGGCCGAGCCGGCGTTGTTCCCGAACTCCGCCGGGCGAGACGCCCGCCGGACCGGCAGGCGGGGACGCCTGCCCTACTGGACCGGCAGGCGGGGACGCCTGGCCCACTGGACCGGCAGGCGGGGAGGCCTGGCCCACTGGACCGGCAGGCGGGGACGCCTGCCCCACTGCGGCAGTGAAGACCCGGCCGACCTCGAAGAGGGCGGCCTCGTTATTCTTGTGGCTGAGATTGTGCCGGAGGGCCTCCAGCAGGCCCGGCAGCAGGCTGGGCCGCAGGACATTCATGTCGCTGCTCAGCGGGTTGGCCAGCGGGACGAGCGCCTCGCCCGCCACCAGTTTGGCGGCCGTCTCTGAGATCAGCGTCTGGCCTTGGGCCTCGGACAAGCCCAGCCCGGTCAGGATACGCCGGGCCTCGGCCAGTTCGTCATGCACGGCGTCAAAAACATTCGCGCCAGTGGCGCCGCGCGGCGGCGTGGCAGGGATTCTGTCCACGCCATAAAGGCGGGCGACCTCCTCGATCAGGTCCACCTCGCGTTTGAGATCGACGCGGAAAGTCGGGATGCGGAAGGTTACCGGGGCGGGCGCGGCTGGTTCCGCGCCCACGGGGCGCGGTTTGCGGCCAACCGCTTTCAACCCAAGCTGGCCCAGGTAACCCTCCATCGCTTCCGGGCGCAGATTGATCCCGAGCAGTTCGTTGACCTTGTGGTGGCGGAGCCTGATTTGGCCAGGCTCGACCGGCTTGGGATAAGCGTCCACGACGCCCTGGGCCAGGTCGCCGCCCGCCGTCTCGAGGATCAACCGCGCCGCGCGCTGGCTGGCCCAGTCGCAGATGCCGATGTCCCCGCCGCGCTCGAAGCGGTAGGCAGATTCCGTGCGCAAATCCAGTTGCTTGGACGTGTGCCGGATGTTCTGCGGCTTGAAATAGGCGCTTTCAATCAACACCTCCACCGTGTGGAGGTTGATTTCGCTGTTTTGGCCGCCCATGATGCCGGCCAGGGCCACCGCCTTGGTTTCGTCCCCGATGAGCAGCATCCGGCTGGTGAGCCTCCGCTCCTGGCCGTCGAGCGTCACGAACTTTTCCCCTGCCGCAGCCCGGCGGACGACGATGGTGGGCCTGGCGTCGGGGCCGGCCTTGGCCAGCAGGTGGTAATCGAACGCGTGCAGCGGCTGGCCGGCCTCCAGCATCACATAGTTGGTGACATCCACCACGTTGCTGATGCTGCGGACGCCGACCTTTTCCAGCGCGCGCTTCAACCAATCCGGGCTGGGGCCGATCTTCACGCCGCGAATCACGCGCGCGGTATAGCGCGGACAGAGCTCGGGGTCCTCCAGGCGCACGGCCACCAAATCCTCAACTCTGACTCCTGACTCCCGGCTCCTGACCTCGGGCAGGCGCAGGGCGTTGCCAGTGGCGGCGCTGACCTCGCGGGCGATGCCAATGACGCTGTTGAGGTCGGGCCGGTTTGGGGTGATCTCCAGGTCATAGACCACGTCGCTCCCGGCGCGGCCGAGGTGCTCGGCCAAAGGCCGGCCGAGCTGGGCGTCCTCACGGAGGACGAGCAGGCCGTCCGCATCGTCGGACAATCCAAGTTCCTTGGGCGAACACATCATGCCCTGGGATTCGACGCCGCGGAGCTTGCCGACCTTGATGGTGAACGGCTCTTCGCCGGGCCTGGCGGGCAGGCTGTAGCCGGGCAGGATGAGCGGCACTTTGTCGCCCGCCTTGAAATTCTGGGCGCCGCACACGATTTGGCGCTCCCCCTTGCCGTCGTTGACCCGGCACACCGAGAGCTTGTCGGCGTTCGGGTGCTTTTCGCGCGTGACCACCTGGGCCACGACAATGCCTTCATACTCGCCGCCGAGCTTTTGGACGCCTTCGACCTCGATGCCGAGCATCGTCAGCCGCTCGGCCAGTTCCTCCGGCGACCAGTCAAAATCCACGTATTGTTTGAGCCAATTGAGTGTGACTTTCATTTCCGTCAAAACTGCCTCAAGAAGCGCACGTCGTTCTCGTAAAAGAGCCGGATGTCATTGATGCCGTAGCGGATCATGGCGATGCGCTCGATGCCGAAACCGAAGGCCCAGCCGGTCCAGACCTCAGGGTCATAGCCGACGTTTTCAAAGACCTGCGGATGCACCATGCCGCAGCCGGCGATTTCCAGCCATTCCTTGCCCATCCGGCGCGTCAGCGCACTGCTGAAGTCGATTTCAAAGCTCGGCTCGGTATAGCTGAAGTAATGCGGCCGGAAACGAATGCGCGTTTCCGAGCCCATCAGTTCCTTGAACACAAACTCGACCGTGCCCTTGAGATCCCCCACCGTCACCTGGCGGTCCACGTAAAGCCCCTCGACCTGGTGGAACGTGGGATTGTGCGTCGCATCGGCGTTGTCGCGCCGATACACCCGGCCGGGCACGATGATGCGCACCGGCGGCGGCTGCCTGGCCATGACCCGGATTTGCACCGGGGAAGTGTGCGTGCGGAGGAGCAGCCGCAAGGCCGGGGCCGCCTGGGCCGGCGCAGGGGCGCCCGCCGCCGCGCTGGCCGCCAGGTAGAAGGTATCCTGCATGTCGCGCGCCGGGTGGTCGGCTGGGGTGTTCAACGCGTCGAAACAATGATACTCGTCCTCGACCTCCGGGCCGTCGGCGACCGCGAACCCAACCTTGCGAAAGCTGCGCACGATCTCCTCGGTCACCTGCGTGAGCGGGTGGAGCTGGCCCAGCGCCCGCCGGCGCCCGGGCAGCGTGAAATCGGTCTGCTCCTTGGGCCGGGCGGCCTGCACTTCCAGTTCGCCGCGGCGCTGGGCCAGGGCGGTCTCCAGCTCGAGCTTGGCCGCGTTAACCGCTTTGCCGGCGGCCGGCTTGGCCTCTTTGGGCAGGGCGCCCAGTTGCTTCATGAGCGCGGTCAACTGGCCGTGCAAGCCGAGGAAACTGACGCGCGCCTGCTCGAGCGCCGCCAGGTCCGGCGCCGCGCGCAGTTCCGCCAGCGCCGCTCGTCTCAGCGATTCAATTTGGTCGATCAATCCGGCCATAAGCAATCTTAAATCCGAGGCCCGAAAACAAGAACGGGCGGACCGGTTGTGGGTCGCCCGTGACCAATCGGCAATTGGCAATTGGCAATGTCAAGCCTTGCCGGCTTTGGCCTTCAACGCGTCCTGGGCGACTTTGACCAGTTCGCTGAAAGCCGCGGTGTCGGTGGCCGCGAGGTCCGCCAGGACCTTGCGGTCCAGGGCGACCTTGGCGGCCTTGAGGCCCTCGATGAACCGGCTGTAGGTCGTGCCGGCGGCGCGGGCGGCGGCGTTGATGCGGATCTGCCACAGCGCGCGGAAGTTGCGCTTTTTGGTGCGGCGGTCGCGGTAGGCGTATTGACGGGCATGATCAATCGCATCGGAGGCGTAGCGGTAGAGTTTGGAGCGGCGCATCCGGAAGCCCTTGGCCGCTCGAATCATCCGGGTGCGGCGTTTGCGGGAAGCGGCAGCGTTGGTAACTCGCATGGATTGGTTGAGAGTTGAGAGTTGAGAGTCGAGAGTTCAGGCCGGCCTCAGCGGCTGAACGGCAGGTTCTGCCGGATGCGGTGCTCGTCGCTCGGGTCCACCACCTGCGTGCCGCCCAGGCGGCGACGGCGCTTGGGGTTCTTGCCCTGCAGCAAGTGCCGCTTGCCGGCGCTGGCAGCCAGCACTTTCCCGCCGGCCGTGATCTTAAAACGCTTGGCCACGGCCTTTTTGGTCTTGTTGCCTTTTGGGCGTCGCATAAAAACAATCAACTTTCTTTCAATCAAGCGCCCAATATAGGTTCCACTCGCGAACGAATCAAGCACGAGATTGCGAATTATGTCTGTGCCAGCCGCAGCCATTTCCGCACGCGGTCCTGGTCTTTCAACGGGCTGACCAGGGCCAGGTTCAGCCCCTCCGGGCGGAAGAAGTCGCTGGCGACCGCCCGGATTTCTCCGGGTGTCACCTCGGACAAGCGGCGCTTGAGGGCGGCAGGCTGATAAATCCTGCCGTAGCCCAGCAGTTGTTCGCCCAGCCAGTTCATTTGGTTGTCCGTGCTCTCCAGGCTCAGGTCGATTTGGCCGATGACGTAATCGCGGGCGCGGCGCAACTCGACGGCGCTGGGCGGCGATTGGGTGAGCCGGCGCAACTCCCGCAGCACCAGCCGGAGTGTCTTGGGCAAATTGTCGGTGTCCAGGCCGGCCGAGATGGTCAGGTCCCCGGTGTCGTGGAAGAAGCTCGGGGCGCTGTAAATGGCATAGGCCAGGCCGCGGTCTTCGCGCACGACCTGGAATAGCCGCGAACTCATGTTCTCGCCCAGGATGGTGCTCAGCAGGCGCAGCGCGTAGCGGCGCCGGTCATGGCGCGAGCAGGTCCGGAAACCGAGGGCCATTTGGGTTTGCTCCGTCGGCTTGGTGAACAGGCGGACTTTGGGCTCCTGCTGCTGGTTGCGGGCGGGGGCGAACGCCGGCCGGGGGCCGGTCTGGAAATCCCGGCCATAGCGGGCGACCGCCCGGGCGGCGTGGCGATGCTTGAGCTTTCCGGTGGCGACCACCAGCGCGCTGGCGGCCACGAAATTGTGGCGGAGATAGCCCACCAGGTGCCGGCGCGCCATGGCGTCGAGGGTCCGCTCCGTGCCGGTGATGGACCGGCCCAGCGGCTGGTTCGGCCAGAGCGTGGCATTGAGCAGTTCCTGGACCTGGTGTTGCGGTTCGTCCAGGTACATCGCCATCTCGTCTTTGATCACTTCCCGCTCCTTGGCGATGTCCGCCGGGAGGAACTTCGAGGCCAGGAACATGTCCATCAACACGTCCAGCAGTTCGTCGAACCGCTCCCAACCGGCCCGGGCATGGTAACAGGTGGTTTCCTCGCTGGTGAAGGCATTGAGATAGCCGCCCACACCCTCGACCGCCTGGGAAATTTGCCTGGCGGAACGCTTCTTCGTGCCCTTGAAGAGCAAATGCTCGATGAAATGGCATATCCCGCTCAGGGCGGCCGGTTCGTAGCGGGCGCCAATGCCCAGCCACAAGCCAAGGCTCACGCTCTTCATGTGCGGCATCTCCGCCGTGGCCACGGTCAGTCCGTTGTCAAGCTGGGCGATGTGATACTCCACCTTTTGTCTTCTGCTCAAGATACCACTCATCTGACTGCGCTCGCTCCGGCGGGGTCAGCGGCGCGCCCCGTGTCTCTTGCTCGTGCAGTTGCTGGCTCAATTGCTCCCCCATCATGGCAGCCTTTCAACTCCGGCCAGGAGCGACCTCCGCCACCGGCTGGTGTCATTCACGGCCCAATTTACCTGCAAACCTGCCACAAAACTACATTAATCTCCCGGTCGGGGTCAGTTCGGGCGCATCCTGGCACTGCCCCCGAGCGCGGGCGGAAGCCCTCAGAAGCGAACGGCGAACAGCGAACAGCGAACGGGCATCCTGACACCCCCCCGAGCGCGGGCGGAAGCCCTCCGGGGCGGAAGGATGCCGCGCTCCGCGCGGGCAGAGTGGAATTGGTGGCAGTGTCGGGATGCGCCCGGTTTCCGAAATCTGTCGAATTCATGGTTTACATTGCCCAAGGGCTCCGCTATATTAGGGGCTGGTTGCCAAGGACTCGCATCCACTGGGGTCAGTTCGCGAGAAACTGCTTTGCAGCACCGGCGAACTGTCTGGCGCTTGAAGCCGGAAGCTCCGGAACCATGATTCGGGCCTTGGTCGCACTTCGGAAAAGGACGTGTGAGCCAACTGCGAATCGTCATTGCGGACGACCATGAAATCGTCCGGCAGGGGTTCAGAACATTACTGGCCCAGCGGCCGGACTGGATCGTCTGCGGCGAAGCCGCCTCTGGACGCGAGGTGGTCGAGTTGGCGCGCCAGCTCAAACCCGATATGGTCGTGATGGATTTAAGCCTGCCGGAACTCAACGGGCTCGAGGCCACCCGCCAGATTCGCAAGGAACTGCCGCGGACGCGGGTGTTGGTCCTGACGGTGGGCCATTCGGAGCAACTGATTCGAGAAGTCCTGGCCGCCGGGGCGGATGGTTACGTGCTCAAGACCGACGCCGCGACCGTCCTCCTGACGGCCGTCGAGAGCTTAAGCCGGCGGCAGCCCTTCTTCACTTTGCCGGTCGCCGAACTCATGGTGCGGGGGTTTCTGGCTTCGCCGCCGGGCGCGGAGCACCCCCCTGCCACCCTCAGCGCACTGACCGCGCGCGAGCGCCAGGTCCTCAAACTGGTGGCCGGGGGCAGGAGCAATAAAGAGACCGCGCAGGCCCTGGGCGTCAGCGTCAAGACGGTGGAAACCCACCGGGCCAACTTGATGCGCAAGCTCCGTCTCCACTCGGTCAGCGAACTGGTCCGTTACGCGATCCGTCTCGAGGTGATCGAGCCTTAGTCGTCAGTATGCCGTCGCGGCGGGGAGCGCACGCGGCCCGTCTGCCCTCGGCGCCGGCCCGGCGCTGGTTACAAAAAACCCCCGAATCCAAAATACAGTATTCACCGTATTGTCTTCTGCCCCCGGACCGGTTATACTCCTGTGCTTAGGGGTGGTTTGAACCTTTACGCTGCGTAACGATTGCGGCCTTGTTGGCACGTTGCGCGCCGCCACTGAGTCAACAAGCTGTTGAACCTGTCTGACCGTCTCGAGCGACGGCTTGTGCAAAGAAAGTTGGTTATCACCAGGGGTCTTGCACCCCCGAGCGGAGGTGCCGCCTTGCGCGGGGCATTTCCCCGCCGGGCCTGGCCGAACGGGGCGCGTGGTCCCGTGGGATTGAGGCCGCAAACGGGGCCTGTGCCTCACCAGGGAACACCTCAAATGAACCCCGCGTCAGCAGATTCGGGCTCCTCGATTGCGGAACGCCTTGACCGCCACCCGGCCCGCCCGCCGCGCGAACCGCCTGACCTCTGGAACTGCAAAACCAGAAAACTGAGGATCCAGGTACACGAGCACAATGAGAAAGGCGAGGTGCTCGGCGTGTTTGCCGCCGCCCGCGATGTCACCGCCCGCCAGCGGGCAGAACAAGCCTTGCGCCAGAGTGAGCAACGCTACCGCGCGCTGGTCGTGGCGACGGGGCAGATGGTGTGGACCACCAACGCCCAAGGCGAGGCCAGCGACACGGCGGCTTGGCGGGCCTTCACGGGACAGACCGCGGCCGAAGTAAAGGGCGGGGGCTGGGCGCGCGCACTGCACCCGGAGGACCGCGACCGGGCCGCGGCCGCCTGGTCGCAGGCGGTGGCGGCCCGCGCGGTTTGTGACATGGAATTCCGGGTCCGCCGGCAGGATGGCGCCTACCGCCACTTTGCCTGGCGGGGCGTGCCGGTGCTCAAAGCCGACGGTTCCGTCCGGGAATGGGTCGGGATTTGCGCCGACCTCACCGACAAGGAATGCGCCGAGACGAATCAACGGCACACGGCCGAGGAATTAGCGCGCTCGAACGCGGACCTGGAGCAGTTTACCTACGTGGCCTCGCACGACCTCCAGGAACCGCTCCGGGCGGTGGCAGCTTGGGTGCAATTGCTCCAGCAACACTGCGGGCCGCGGCTCGGTTTTTTATTTCACCATCCCCACAGGCTATGACTCGCGCTAACTCACCAGAACTGACCAGGACTATGACCCCCTTGACCCCCTTGCGCCCGCTCGAGATTCTGATGGTCGAGGACAGCCCCACCGATGCGCTGCTGGTCCGCGAAGCCCTGGCGCTGAGTCTAAGAGTGCCGTTCGTTCTGACGCGCGTGGAATCGCTGAGCGCCGCGCTGGGCGCCGTCCAGGCCAACCACCTTGACGTGATCCTGCTGGACCTGGGGCTGCCCGACAGCCAAGGGATGGAAACCTTGGCGGCCATGCACGCCGGCGCTCCCGAGGCGCCGATCCTCGTCCTGACGGGCCTGAGTGATGAGGCCCTGGGGGTGCGAGCCCTCAAAGCAGGCGCCCAGGATTACCTGGTCAAGGAGCCGGGCCACGACAAGCTGCTGGGCCGCTCCATCCGCTATGCCATCGAACGTCACCAGTTGGCGGCCGAGCTCCGACAACGCGAGCACCAGCAGGCCGAGAACGAAATCCAGCGACATAACAGGGAATTGGACCAAAGGGTGATCGAGCGCACCGCGCGACTGGAAGCCGCCAACGAGGAACTGGAGGCCTTCTCCGTTTCAGTCTCCCACGACCTGCGCGCGCCCTTGCAGCACCTCAGCGGGTTTGTCGCCTTGCTCAGCAACTCCGCCGGCCTTGCCCTCTCCGTGAAGAACTGGCACTACCTGGAGCAAATCGCCGATTCCGCCAAACAGATGGGCCGGCTGATTGAGGATTTGCTCGTTTTCTCCCGCCTGGGCGGGGCCGGCATGAAGCCAGAGCCGGTGGACTTGCTCCGGGTGGTCGAGGGAACTATCGAGCAACTTGAGTCGCACATCAAAGGCCGGCGCATCCGCTGGCAGAAAGGTCCGCTGCCCCAGGTCCAGGCCGATCCGCCCATGCTCCGCCAGGTCTTCATCAACCTCCTTTCCAACGCCCTCAAATTCACCCGCCCGCGCGACCCGGCGGTGATTGAGATCGGCTGCGCCCAGGAGACGGCCACGGAAGTGGTGATTCTCGTCCGCGACAATGGCGTCGGTTTCGACATGGCCTACGCGGACAAACTCTTCGGGGTGTTCCAGCGGCTGCATTTGGACGACGAGTTCGAAGGCACGGGCATCGGCCTAGCCAATGTCCGCCGCATTATCGCCCGCCACGGCGGGCGCACCTGGGCCGAAGGCAAGGTGGATGGGGGCGCCACTTTTTATTTCTCTTTGCCGAAAACCAATTCCTGAGGGTTCATGCAAAAACAAGTTCCGGAGGCGAGGCGTAATTCCAGCATTATTCTCTGGCACCCCTCCAGGGTGCGACCGCCAGAGGGCGCCCTTCCCGGTGGTCGTTCCCCCTTTACCCTGAACGACCACCGGCTACTTTCTACCAACCCTCCGGGTTGGAGAAAATCGGAATTTGTTTTTGCACGGGCGCTGATCCGCCTCATGCGCCTCCGCCAACACGTTGAAGCAGCCAGTTGATAAGCATGCAAACACCCCTTCGCATTCTGTATCTCGAGGACAACCTGCGTGATCGGGAACTGGTCGCCGAGGCGCTGGCGGCAGACGGCCTGGCTTGCGAATTTACCTACGCCGAAACGCAAAAAGGATTCGAGCGCGCGCTGGAGCAAGCCAGCGTTGAACTGATTCTCTCGGACTTCACGCTCCCCTCCTATAGCGGCGCCCTGGCCCTGACCGCCGCCCACCAAATGCGCCCCGAGGTCCCGTTCCTCTTTGTTTCCGGCACCATTGGCGAGGAGCGGGCCGTGGAGAGCCTGAAGTCGGGTGCGACCGATTATGTGCTCAAGGGCCGCCTGACGCGTTTGCCCGCGGCCGTGCGGCGGGCCCTGCACGAGGCTGAACTGCGGCGCGCCAAGAACCGGGCCGAGGCGGCCTTGCGCGAAAGCGAGGAGCGCTTCCGCCAGATGGCGGAGAATATCGAGTGTGTCTTCTGGATGAGCAACGCGGAGTTGAACCGGATGCTCTATGTCAGTCCCGCCTACGAGCGAGTCTGGGGCCGCACGCCCGCCAGCCTCTACGCGCAGCCCGGCTCTTTCTTTGAGGCCGTGCATCCGGCCGACCGGAGGTTCGTGCTCGCCAATCTGGAGCAAAAACAGCTCGCTCAGCCGGAGGAATTCGAAATCGAGTATCGCATTGTGCGGCCCGACGGCTCGCTCCGCTGGATCCGCGACCGCGGGTTTCCCATTCGCAACGCCGCCGGGCAATTCCAGCGCCTGGTGGGCATTGCCGAGGACATCACCGCGCGCAAGGCCCTCGAGGAAGTCCAGCGTCGTCTGGCCGCGGCCGTCGAGCAGGCCGCCGAGGCCATCGTCATCACCGATGTCCAGGGCGCCATTCTCTATGTCAACCCGGCTTTCGAAAAAGTCACCGGCTACAGCCGCCAGGAAGCTTTGGGCCAAAACCCACGCCTCCTCAAGAGCGGCAAGCAGGACCGGGCCTTCTACGCCCGAATGTGGGGCGCCCTGCTGCAAGGCCAGGTCTGGCACGGCCACCTGGTCAACCAGCGCAAAGACGGCGCCCTCTACGAAGAGGACGTCAGCATCACCCCCATCCGCGACGTCACCGGCCAGATCATCAACTATGTCGCCGTCAAACGCGACGTCTCCCACGAGGCCTTGCTCCAGGCCCAGTTGCGCCACGCCCAGAAGATGGAGGCCATCGGCCAACTGGCCGGCGGCGTGGCCCACGACTTCAACAACCTGCTGGTGGTGATACGCGGCAACGCAGAAATCTCCCTGATGGCGCCCGAGCAGCTCCCGCACGCCGTGTGCGACTCGCTGAGACAAATCGTGGCGGCGGCCGAACGCGCCGCCAACCTCACCCGCCAGCTCCTGGCCTTCAGCCGCAAGCAGGTGATGCAAGCCCAGCCGCTCAACCTCAATGAGCTCATCGCCAATCTCACCAAGATGCTGGCCCGGATCATCGGCGAGAACATCCGCCTGCAATGCACTTACAGCACCCCCTCCCCCTTCGTCGAGGCCGACATCGGCATGCTCGAGCAAGTGCTCCTGAACCTGGTGGTCAACGCCCGCGACGCCATGCCGCACGGCGGCAAGCTGAGCATCACGACCGAGTTGCTCACCCTCGACGCGGCCCAGGCAGGCACCCGCCCGGAAGCGCGCGCGGGGGAATTTGTCCGGCTGGCGGTGCGCGATACCGGCACCGGCATCGCCCCGCAGCACTTGCCGCACATCTTCGAGCCGTTCTTCACCACCAAGGAAGCGGGCCAAGGCACCGGCCTGGGTCTGGCCGTGGTTTATGGCATTGTCAAGCAGCACCAGGGCTGGATCGAGGTCGCCAGCCAGCTCGGCGCCGGCTCCACCTTCAACCTCTTTGTCCCCGCCGTCCCGCCCCCGGTCCAGGGGGCGGCGGCCCCTTCGGTGGAGGCGGACCTGCCCGGCGGCCGCGAAACGATCCTGCTGGTGGAGGATGACTTTGCCGTGCGCAGGATGACCGAACGTCTGCTCGAGATCTTTGGTTACCGCGTCTGGCCGGCGGCTTCCGGCCTCGAGGCCCAGGACATCTGGCGCTCGCACGCGCCCGAAATCGACTTGCTGCTGACGGACATCATCATGCCCGACAGCATCACTGGCCGCGAGCTGGCCGAGCAGTTGCACGAACAAAAGCCCCAACTCAAGGTCATCTTCATGAGTGGCTACAGCGCCGAGGTTGTCGGCGGGAAGCCGGATTATGCGCGGCGGTTCAAAGGCTGCTTCCTCCAAAAACCGTGTTCGTCCCGCACGATCATCGAGACCGTGCGGCACTGCCTGGATGAGCCATAGCCGCTCGTTTGCCCCCGGGTGGGGGGGATGAGATGAACCAGAGCGCAAAGGAGAACTTGGCATGAGCGCGATAGAGAATCGGGTCTTGGGCCCGAAGGTCCGCCTCCCGGCCTGGCCGCTGGGCGGGGCGCTGGTCCTGACCGCCAGCTTCTGCGTGTGGCTGGCCTGGGGCGAGTTGCGCGCCTGCCGCTGCATCATCGCCGCCCAACAGCGCTGCGTGCGCTTTGCCGAACTGCGCGGCGTCATCCTGCACCTGGACGAGGTGTTGACCATGTCCGCCCGCATGGCGGCCGCCACCGGTGACCGAGCGTGGGAGGAACGCTACCGCCGGTTTGAGCCAGAGTTGGACGCCGCCATCAAGGCCGCCCGGCGGATGCAAACCGATGAAGCCATCGCCCGAGGTCTGAGCCAGACAGATACGGCCAACCTCGAATCGGCCGAACCGGAGCACCGGGCGCTTGCGCTGGCACGCCAGGGCCGGCTGGACGAGGCGCGAGCGGTGCTCTCGAGCCGGGAATACGAGGACCTGGAACGCGCCGTCAGCGACGGCGTGTCCGGCTCGATGGGGCTGCTGGCCAGCCAGGTCGCGGCCGCCCACCAGTCCCAGTTCGAGTGGCGGCGGCTCCGGCTCAGCCTCCTGGGCGGGCTGGCGGGATTGGGGTTGAGCTTTTGGACCTGTGGGGCCGTCATCCAGCGCCTGCGCCGCGGGCGCTGCGCTTTAAGCCAGACCCTGGCAGAACGCTCCCGGGCCGTGGAGGCCTTGCGCGAGGACCAGAAGCAGTTGGAGGCGCGGGTGCAGCAGCGCACCGCCGCTCTCTCAGCCGAAGTCCTCGAGCGCCAGCGGGCGGAGCGGGCGGAGCAGGCCCTGCGGGAGTCGGAGGCCAAATACCGCGCACTCTTTGACGAAAGTCCCGATGGCATCCTGATTGCCGACATTGAAACAAAGACGTTTAAATACGCGAATCCGGCCCTGTGTCGAATGCTCGGATATACGGAGGATGAATTGCGAACCATGGGCGTGGCGGACATTCACCCGAAGGATGCCCTGCAAAGCGTCGTAGCGGAGTTCGAAGCCCAAGCCCGCGGAGACAAGACTCTTGCGACGGACATTCCGTGTCTCAGGAAAGACGGTTCAGTGCTCCATGCGGATATCAACTCGGCCAGAATCACTGTTGACGACAGGCCGTGCAACGTGGGCTTCTTCCGCGACACCACCGAGCGCAAGCGGGCGACGAAGGCGCTGCAGGAGTCGGAGGCCAGATACCGCGCGCTTTTTAACGAAAGTGCCGGTGGCATCCTGATTGCCGACATTGAAACAAAGACGTTTACATACGCGAATCCGGCCCTGTGCCGAATGCTCGGATATACCGAGGATGAATTGCGAACCATGGGCGTGGCGGACATTCACCCGAAGGATGCCCTGCAAAGCGCCGTAGCGGACTTCGAAGCGCGAGTCCGCGGAGAGAAGACTCTTTTGACGGACATTCCGTGTCTCAGGAAAGACGGTTCAGTGCTCCATGCGGATATCAACACCTTCAGAATCACCGTTGACGACAGGCCGTGCAACGTGGGCCTCTTCCACGACATTACCGAGCGCAAGCGCGCCGAGGAGTCGCTGCGGCGGAGCGAAGAGCGTTTCCGCGCTCTGTTCGAAAGGGTGGCCGACGCCCTGATCGTGCTCGAACCGGAGGGCCGGTTCGTGGACGCCAACCAGGCGGCCTGTGAAAGCCTGGGTTACACGCGCGAGGAACTCTTGCACCTGTCGCTGTCGGACTTTGAGGTCGCTGTGCCGCCCACCGTCCGCTCCGCCGTGACGGCCAGGGTAGCTCGCGGCGAAAAGGTGACCGTGGAAGGCCTCCACCGGCGAAAGGATGGAACCACCTTTCCGGTGGAAGTCCGTTTGAACCTGCTGGAGTGCGGCGGGCACAGACACGTGCTGGCGGCGGCGCGCGACATTACCGAGCGCAAGCGCGCCGAGGAGTCGCTGCGGCTGCTCGGCTCCGCCGTGGAACAATCGGCCGAGTCCATCGTGATCACGGAGGCGGGACTGGACCCGCTGGATTCGAAGATTCTCTTCGTCAACCCCGCCTTCACGAAGATGAGAGGTTACACCGCCGCTGAAGTCCTGGGGAAAACACCATGGTTTCTCCTGGGGCCGGGCTCAGACCAAAAGACCCTCGGCCGCCTGCTCCCAAATCTGGCGCGCGGCGAGGTGTTCCGCGGCGAAGTCAGCGCCTACCGCAAAGACGGCACGCCCTTGGAGATGGAGTGGGTGATTGCTCCCATCCGCCACTCCAACGGCGCCGTCACGCACTTCGTCGCCAGCCAGCGGGACATCACCCAGCGCAAGCGGGCGGAAGCGGAGCTCAAACCCTTGCAGCGCCAACTCTTGGATGCCGCCCGGCAAGCCGGCATGGCAGAGGTGGCCACCAGTGTGCTGCACAACGTCGGCAATGTGCTCAGCAGCGTCAACGTCTCCGGTTCCCTCATGGCCGATAAACTCCGCAATTCCAAGGCGCCGAACCTGGCCAAGGCCGCCGCCCTCCTGCAGGCGCACGCCGGCAACTTGCCCGGCTTTTTCGCCGACCATCCCAAGGCCAAGCAGTTGCCGGACTACTTGTCGAACCTGGCGGCCCGGCTGGTAAAAGAGCAGACGGAGATGCTGGAAGAGTTGGCGGCGCTCCGAGACAACATCGAGCACATCAAGGACATTGTGGCGCTGCAGCAGGTCTATGCGAGAATTTCCGAGGTGCCGGAACTTCAGCCGCTGGCCGAGTTGATAGAACACGCCTTGCGCATCAATGCCGCCGGCATGGAGCGCCACCAGGTCCACGTTATCCGTCAATACGCCCGGGTGCCAGAGGTGGTGGCGGTCGAAAGGCAGGGGGTTTTGCAGATCCTGGTAAACCTGATCAGCAATGCCAAGTATGCCCTGGAGGGGGCCGCCCCTTTGGAAAAGCGCCTTGTCCTGCGGACCGAGGCCCTGGGCAACGACCGGGTGAAGGTGTCCGTCATTGACAACGGCATTGGCATCCCGGCAGAGAATCTGACGCGCATCTTCGAGCTTGGCTTTACCACCCGCAAGCAAGGACACGGCTTTGGTTTGCACAATGGGGCCCTGGCCGCCACAAGAATGGGCGGCGCCTTGAGTGTCCACAGCGACGGCCCGGGCAAAGGCGCCACCTTTGTCCTCGAACTCCCTTGCCAGCCCATGGCCGGCACCCCTTGAAACCCCGGGCCATGAAAACCAACCTCCGCATTCTCGTCATTGATGATAACCGCGCGATCCATGATAGTTTTCGCAAAATCCTTTGCCCGGCCCAGTCCGAGAACAATGCACTGGACGAGGCGGAGGCCGTGCTCTTTGATTCCACCGCCGCGCCTCCACAACGGCTCCCCTTCGAGATCGATTCGGCCTATCAAGGCCAGGAGGGACTGAACCTGGCAGAAAAGGCCCTCCGCGGGGGGCGTCCCTATGCCCTGGCCTTTGTGGATGTGCGCATGCCGCCGGGCTGGGACGGCATCGAAACCACCGCCCGCATCTGGCAGGCCGAGCCAGACCTCCAAATCGTGATCTGCACCGCTTACTCGGATTATTCCTGGGAGCAGATGATGGCCAGGCTGGGCCGCTCCGATCGCCTCCTCATTTTGAAAAAACCATTCGAGCCGGTCGAAGTCTTGCAGTTGGCCGCCGCCTTGACCGAGAAATGGCGCCTGCACCAGGAGGCTAAGCGACAGTTGGACCACCTGGAAACCCTGGTGCAAGAACGCACCCGCGTGCTCCGCCACACCAACGAGCGGCTCGAAACCGAAATCGCCGAACGCCAACGCGCCCAGGCCGAGCGCGAGCTCTTGATTGCCCAACTGCGCGAAGCCCTGGCCAGCGTCCAAACCTTGAGCGGCTTGATTCCCATCTGCGCTTCCTGCAAGAAAATCCGCGACGACCAAGGCTTCTGGCAACGGGTCGAGACCTACATCACCGAGCATTCCGACGCCAAGTTTAGCCATGGCCTCTGCCCCGAATGCACGCCCAAATTCTTTCCGGGCCTGGAACTTCCCGCAGTGCGGGTCAGTCAAGTTGCTCCTGAGAGTTAGAAAGGCTGCGCCTCAGACCACCGCTGGAATCGAGATTGCCTGGAGGGGTTCATTGAGCATTGAGTATTGGTCATTGGTCATTGAGTGTCGGGCAGGGCGTCCACGACCTGGCCAATTCGCGCAGCGAAAGACCACCGCCGATCCGCAAGTACATGCGGCGTCAGCCGCGGGCATTCCTCAATAACCAATGATCGTTTTTCAATTCTCAATTCTCAATTCACCTAAAAGAAACGCCGGCTGAGCGCACTTTCGCAATCGCAGCGGAACTTGACCTGATTACGACGAGTTTTGCCGGTCAAGAACTTTAGGCGGTTGCCCTCCCTGTCCAGCGCCACCGCGCGATAACCCTACGGGCCAACCTGGTGCTTGGGTTGCAGCTCCTGGCCGCCGTCAACGAACACTTGCCAGGGCGGCCCAAATCTGCAACCGTTGCAGCCGCGAAAGTTCCGCTCGGGGCCTCGGCCTGCCAGAGCGGACGGCGGCGAACGCAATTCGGCAAAACACAGAATCGAGCATGAACACCGTAACCTCACTCAAAACCGTCAAAGGCAACACCAAGTCCAGGGTTGAAGCAGAACTGTCGCGCACGGGCGGCCTGCTGCGGCTGGCGCCCAATTGGGTGCCCCGCTCCTTCCTCCAGCCGGGCCTGCGCATCAAGCTGCATCCCGAGGACACCTACGCTTACGGCGCCGATCGCGGCGGGATTGACGAGCGCTGGTTCGCCTCCACCACCGAGGCCGCCAATGAAGGCCGCGTCCCCGACGAGGGCCTGAGCTATTGCGTGGCCGGCCAGGAACGCTTCACCCTCCGCCAGGCCGTCCAAGACGCCGGCCCCACCCTCGTCGGCAAGGTCATCTGGAAAAAATATGCCCGCTGGCCGGTCTATTCGAAGTTCTTCGACAACATGGGGCCGATTCCGCATCACATGCACCAAAACGCCAGGGAGGCCAAACTCGTCGGCCAGGACGGCAAGCCGGAGGCTTACTATTTCCCGCCGCAACAGAACAATGTGGGCAACAACTTTCCATACACTTTCTTCGGCCTGGAGCCCGGCACCACCAAAGCCCAGGTGCGGAAGTGCCTCCAGGACTGGAACAAGGGCGACAACGGCATCCTCGACCTCTCCAAGGCCTATCGGCTCAAACCCGGCACCGGTTGGCTCGTCGGCCCGTGCATCCTCCATGCCCCCGGCTCCCTCTGCACCTACGAACCGCAATGGGGCAGCGACGTCTTCGGCATGTACCAAAGCATGGTCGAAGGCCGCTATGTCCCCTGGGGCCTCCTGGTCAAGGACATGCCCAAGAGCAAGCACAAGGACATCGACTTCATCGTGGACCAGCTCGACTGGGAGGCCAATGTGGACCCCAACTTCAAAGACCACCACTACCTCGAACCCGTCCCCGTGGCCGACACCCGCAAGGAGGGCTACCTGGACCGCTGGATTGTCTATGGCAAGATCAACCGCCAACAACTGTTCTCCGCCAAAGAACTCACCGTCGAACCCCGCGCTCAATGCACCGTCAAAGACCACGGCGCCTACGGCCTGATTTGCGTCCAGGGCGTCGGCAAAATCAACCGCCAGCCCCTCAACAGCCCCAAACTCATCCGCTTCACCGAACTGACCGAGGACGAATACTTCTGCACTGAGGACGGCGCCCGGGCCGGCGTGACGTTTGAAAACGCCAGTGAAACCGAACCCCTCGTCTGCCTCCGCTACTTCGGCCCGGAAGTCAATCCCGAGGCGCCGGAGGTGGGGGCGTATAAGCACAGCGCGACCAAGTGAGCTCGGCCAACCAGCTCAAATGCCAAGAATTGTGCCATGCAAACGACCTCACCAAATGAACCCGCCAGCCCTTCGCCCGAACCAGCGCGCGCTCTCTCCCGGCGCCAGTTTCTCGGCCGCAGCGGCGCGGCCGCCGCCACCTCGGCCCTGGCGGGCCTCAGCCTGCCCTGGGTCCACGCCGGCGAAGACAACACGATTCGCCTGGCGCTGATTGGCTGCGGCGGGCGCGGCAGCGGCGCGGTGGCCGACGCCTTCGACTCGCCCCACGGGCCGGTCAAGCTGGTGGCCATGGCCGACCTCTTCGCCAACCGATTGGAAAACGCCTTGCAGGCGCTGTCCGAAAGATTTCCGGAGCGCGTCGAGGTGCCGCCGGACCGGCGGTTCGTGGGCTTCGCGGCCTGCCGCCAGGCCATCGATTGCCTGCGCCCGGGCGATGTCGCCATGCTCACCGGCTACTCGGGGTTCCGCCCCGGGCAACTCGAATACGCCGTCGAAAAGGGGGTGAACGTCTTCATGGAGAAATCCTTCGCGCCGGATGCGGTGGGCTTGCGGCGGGTGCTCAAGGCGGGGGAGGCCGCCGCCAAGAAGAACCTCAAGATTGCCGCCGGCCTCCAGTGCAGACACTCGCGCAACCGCCAGGAACTCATCCAGCGCATCCGCCAGGGCGAGCTTGGCCAGGTGCAGCTCATTCGCGCCTACCGGATGCAGCCGGTCGGGCCCCTGGGCCGGCGTCCGCCCAATGAAAAAGACTTGTATTGGCAGATTCGCAATTTTGTCCATTTCCTCTGGGTCTCGGGCGGACTTTTCGCGGAGATGAACATCCACCAAATCGATGAGCTGTGCTGGATCAAAGACGCCTGGCCGGTGACGGCGCACGGCATCGGCGGCCGGGCGGCCAACAGCGCCGATTGCAGCCAGAACCTCGATTCCTTCACGATCGAGTGGACCTTTGCCGATGGGACCAAGGCCCTCGACGTGGTGCGCTGGCTTGGCAAATGCCACGAGGAGTTCGCCACCTACATCCATGGCACGCAGTGCGCCGCCCAATTCTCCGGCCCGCACCACCTCGGCACCGTCCACACCTACAAGGACCAGCGTTGCACCCCGGACAACATCGCCTGGCGCGCGCCCAAGGAAGACTTCACCCCCTGGCAGGCCGAGTGGAACGCCCTGCTCCAGGCGATCCGCAAAGACCTGCCCCACAACGAAGCCGGGCGCGCCGCCAGGTCGAACCTGGCCGATCTCATGGGCCGCGCCGCCGTGCATACGGGCCGCCTGATCACCTGGGACGAAATGCTGGCCTCGAATTTCCAGTTTTGCCCGAATATCGACCAACTCACCCCGGACAGCCCGCCTCCCATTCAGGCCGATGCCCAGGGGCGCTATCCTGTGCCCGTGCCGGGGGAATGGAACGAAATTTGAGCCGTTAAACGAGTTAAAGAGGTTACAAGCTTACAAGCTTACAAGGTTGCACGGTTACATGGCTATACCGCGTGCGGGCATAGGCCGGGCTTTTGTCACTCGTCACTCGCCACGGTTGTTCAGTCTCCATGAAGCGAGTCTGCATTTTTTGTGGTTCCAGTCTCGGGGCGCTGCCGCAATACTCCGCTGCCGCTCGGCGGTGCGGGACCGTGCTGGCGGGGCGCGGGCTGACGCTGGTGTATGGCGGCGGGAAGATCGGGCTGATGGGGGTTTTGGCGGATGCGGTGTTGGCCGCCCGAGGGGAAGTCATCGGCGTTATTCCGCGCAAGATGATCGACCGCGAAGTAGCGCACCACGGTATTAGTTCGCTAATTCCCGTGGACTCGATGCACGAGCGGAAGCGGAAAATGGCGGACCTGGCGGAGGCCTTCCTGGCGCTGCCCGGCGGGGTCGGGACCATGGAAGAGCTTTTCGAAGTTTTCACCTGGCTCCAGCTCGGGTTGCATCATAAGCCGGTCGGACTGCTCAACGTCTCGGGGTTTTATGACTCGCTGCTCGAGTTTCTCGCCCACATGCGGGGGCAACGCTTTTTGAAACCGCAGCACCTGGAAACGTTGCTGGTGGACCAGGACATCGAGGTCCTGTTGGACCGATTGGCCGGCTTCACCCATCAGACGCCTAACCGATGAACGAGCCACTGGCACCGTGCACTTCCTTGCTCCTCCTGCTGACGGGGGTGGTTTCTTTCCTCCAATTCCAAAACCCCCGGCTGGAGGAGAAGTTCATCTTTAGTCCGGAGCGCATTCTGGCCCGGAAGGAATATTACCGCCTGCTCAGCCCCGCCTTTTTGCACGCCGGCTGGGAGCATTTGCTGTTGAACCTGATCAGCCTGTATGCCTTCGGCAGCGTGCTGGAGGTTTCCTTGGGCCAGGGGCAGTTTCTGCTGATTTACTTTGGCGCTGTCATCGGCGGCAACCTGCTTTCACTTTACGTCCACCGCCACCATGATTACCGGGCCTATGGCGCGTCCGGGGGCGTGTGCGGCATCATCTTCGCCTTCATCCTCAGGTTTCCCGGAGGCCGGATCACTCCGCTCTTTATCAGCCAGCTCTCGATTCCCGCCTGGATTTACGCCCCCGGCTTCATGCTGCTGTCGTTTTACGGGTTGAAGCGGAACAAGGACAACATCGGGCACGATGCGCACCTCGGGGGCGCCATCGTGGGCCTGCTCATTACCGCCGCGCTCCGCCCCCGGCTGGTCCGCGCCCATTGGGAAGTCTTTCTCCTGGTCCTGGGCGGCGCGATTCTGCTCCTGGTCTATCTGTGGTTTAATTCGCTGGGCCTGCCGCTCTCGGCCTTCTTCACCCGCCGCCGCCGCAAAACCAGCCCGCCCCAATACAGGCAGCAAGACCTGGAAGTCGACGCCATCCTCGAAAAAATCTCGGGCCAGGGAGTCGACAGCCTGACCGCCGAGGAAAGGGCCTTGCTCGAGCAGGCCTCCGGCCAATACCGCCGGCGGGAGGAATCCAAGAAACCCGAATCCGGTTTGGCGGTCTAACCGCGATCATTTCCAACGGATTTTGGGATCGGGCAGGTGGTTGAGGGGAGAGCGGACCGGCAACGGGGCGTATGCCGGGGGACTTGTGACCCGAACTTGGATAAGGCACGTTTCGGTCTGGTTCTGCATTATTTCAGTATTGGCATCCTGGGGGGGAGCCTGTTATGAGACATGGACCAGGAAAGCGTTAAGCATGAACAAGACGGCCAGCATACTCGTGGTGGATGACGATCCGGCCATCCGGCAGCTTCTTTCCCAAATCCTGTGCACGAGCGGCTACGAGGTTTGGGAGGCCGCCACCGGCCAGCAGGGGCTGCAGTTGACACGGGAGCGGCGCCCGGACTTGGTGCTGCTGGATGTGAGACTGCCGGATCTGAGCGGGATTGAGGTCTGTCGGCGCATCAAGGCGGATGGGGCGTTGGCGGACGTGTTCGTGGTTTTGGTTTCCGGGGAGGCGACGAGCACCGCCCACAAGGTTGACGGACTGGAAATCGGGGCGGATGATTACGTCACCAAACCGGTGGAGTTGAATGAGTTCCTGGCCCGGATTCGAACGATCTTACGTCTCCGGGATACCACCGTGGCGCTGCGGGCCAGCGAACAACATTACCGGCAGTTGGTCGAAATCCTGCCCGAGGCCGTCGGCCTGATTGACCTGGAAGGCCGGTTTCTGGGTATCAACTCGCAGACGGTGGCGATGCTGGGCTATGCTGAGGCGGGGGAGTTGCTGGGGAAAAGCCTCTTCGACCTGGTCCCAGCGGAGGCGCAGGAACGGCTCCGGGCCGGCCTTGGGACGGTGCTGCGAACCGGCAGCGTACGAAACCTTGAGGCCACAGGGCTCAGAAAGAATGGCACTTGTCTGCCGGTGGAGTTGAGCGCCGCGGTGTTGCGGGGCGCGCACGGCCAACCCATCGAAATAGTCGGCGTAGCGCGCGACCTTACCGAGCGCAAGCGGGCGGAGAGGCAGAGCACTTTTTTCTCGCTCTTGGGGTATCGCCTGAGCGCGGCGATTGCGCCCGAGGGGGCCGCCGGCATTATCCTGGAAGTCGCCCAGGAACTCTTCGGCTGGGATGCCGGCTATGTCCATTTGTATTCGCCAGCGGAGGACAAAATCATCCCGGTCCTGACCTTTGACACCCTGGAGGGCCAGCGGCAGCCAATTCGGCCCGCGAGTTCGACGCTGGAGCCCAGCCCGCTGATGCGCCTGATCTTGGAGGGGGGAGCGCAGTTGATAGACCGGGAGGACACCGCTGCTGTTCCGGCGGCTCCGGTTTTGTCGGGCGGGGTCAATCGCCGCTCAGCTTCGATGATGTATGTGCCGATTCATTCGAGCGGGGCCGTGGTTGGCATTCTGTCCCTTCAAAGCTATGTGCCCCGAGCCTATTCGCAGGAGGATTTGCGGGTCCTCCGAACCCTGGCCGACCATTGTGGCAATGCGTTGCAGCGAATCAAAATGGCCGACGCCTTGCGGGAAGCGGAAGCCAAGTATCGCGGCATCTACGAGAACGCCTCCGAGGGGATTTTCCAGACGACGCCCGAGGGTCGCATCCTCAGCGCCAATCCCGCCTTGGCTCGCATGTTGGGCTACCAAACCGCCGAACAATTAACGTCCAGCGTCACCGATGTGGAGCGGCAGCTTCATGTCGCCCCAGAGAGATGGCAAGAGTTCAAACGGTTGGTGGAAACCCAGGGACAGGTGCGGCGCTTTGAGCTGGAAGTGTACCACAAGGACGGGAGCAAGCTTTGGGTTAGCATGAACGCCCGCGCGGTTCGCGATGAGAGCGGCGCGGTGCAGTACTACGAGGGCACCAACCAGGATATCACCGATCAGAAAAATACCCAGCAACGCCTGGCCGACACGCTGGAACTGAACCAGGCAATTCTGAAGGGCTCTTCGGTGGGCATCGCTGCTTACCTCGCCTCCGGCCGATGTGTTTTCGCCAACGAAGCCATGGGGGAGATTGTAAACGCCAGCCGGGAACAGTTGCTGGCGCAGAACTTCCGGGAAATTGTCACGTGGGAAAACTGCGGGCTGCTAAAGATGGCGGAGCAGACCTTGCGCCGCCGGCAGGCGCATCGGGGCCAAATCCATTATGTGACTGGCGCGGGTAAGGAGGTTTGGCTGGATTGTCAGATGGCTGCGTTTGTCAGCGGCGGTGAACTGCATTTGTTGGTCCTGAACAATGATATCACGGAGCGCAAGCGCTTGGAGCATGCGATCCTGGAAGTCAGCGAGCGCGAACAGCGCCGAATCGGACAGGATATTCACGACGGGCTGTGCCAGCAACTCTTTAGCACTGCCATGGCGTGTAATCTGCTCAGACAGGACCTGGCGGCGCAGTCACGGCCCGAGGCCGCGGTCGCCGCCAAGATCCTGACGCAAATCAATAACGGGATTGCGGAGGCTCGCAGCCTGGCGCGGGGACTTAGCCTTTCGCATGTGGCCAGGGAAGGGTTGGCAGCGGCGTTGCAGGATTTGGCCCACAAGACGAATCACGATTTCCGTGTCAGTTGCGTTGCCGAATGTCCAGACTGCCTTTCGGTCAGCGATCCCGTCGCAGCCGCACATCTTTATCGAATCGCCTCGGAAGCCGTGCACAATGCCGTCAAGCACGCCCGGCCCAGACAGATTGTCATTTCGCTTACTGTCCTGGCGGACACAGCGTGCCTGTGCATCGCGGATGATGGGATCGGCATCGATGTCGGCCAGGCCCCGGGAGCCGGCCTGGGCTTGGAGATGATGCGGCACCGTGCGGATATCATTGGGGGCGAGTTGAGCATCCAAAGGGGCCAGTCAGGGGGAACAAAGGTCTCCTGCCGTTTTCCCAGGAGCTTGTGCCGATAAGCCAACGGCCTCGGCGCATGCGGCCCAGCCGGAGGAGGGCAGTAATGCCGGCGCAACCCCCGGTGGGTCCCCTGGACCATTTCCAGTTTCGCCCCGGATTGAATCCGTTCCCCTGAAGGTGTTAAGGTAGCGAGCGTGATTCGACCTCGCATATGACGTATGATGGCGCACTCGGCTAACAACAAGCGGGTCCGGGTCCTGTTGGTGGATGATCATCCGTTGGTCCGTCAGGGATTACGCCACACGATTGCTGGAGAGCGCGACCTGGTAGTGTGCGGTGAGGCCGAGGACCGAGCAGGCGCGCTGGCGGCCATCGCCGCGACGCAACCAAACCTGGTGATTGTGGATCTGAGCCTGAAGAACTCAAGCGGTCTGGAACTAATCAAGGACATTCACAAACGCCACCCCAGGACGTTTGTGCTGGTGCTGTCCATGCACGACGAATCGCTCTATGCGGAACGTGCCATTCAGGCCGGGGCGAGCGGCTACATTTCCAAGCAGGAGGCCGCCACCAAGGTGCTGGACGCGGTGCGGCGGATCTTGGGCGGGGAGATTTACTGGAGCGAGCGAGCGGCAGCGCAGATCGCCTCCCGGGTGGCTCGCCCGGGCCGGGCCGGCCGGGGAGGGCCGCTGAACCGGTTGTCGGACCGGGAGTTGGAGATTTTTGAGCTTATCGGCAGTGGCTGGAGCACGGCTCGTATTGCCGGCCAGCTCCACATTGACGTGAGCACGGTGGAGACGTATCGGGCTCGCATCAAAGAGAAGATGGGTTTGAACGGCACGGGTGAGTTGCTCCAGGCGGCCATCCGTTGGCATGTGAGCAAGGCGGCTGGCCAGCAAGTGTGGCTGGAGCGGTCCAATTGAGGCTGGCGGGGGCAAGGTGGGGGCCCTGATTGGGTTCGGCGGCGGCGCCGGACTTCGGGGCGGAGCGGAGGGTCGGAGGGTTGAGCCAGTACTTGCTGTCGTGTTATCCGGTACAGCCGTGTCGGGCGGGGGCGCCACAACAAAATCCAAGTGGGCCACGACAGACAAGGCCGAGGCATTTTGCCTATAGTGAGAGGCAAAGATCGGAATCGGCGTTTGGACAGCGCGAGCGTTGTCGTGAGGGGGAGGACTTTGCGCGAAAGCGATTCCGGGGAGCAGGGGCCGAAGGTTGGCAAAGCAGTGGAGAGCCAACAAGTGCGGAGCCTTGTACTTGCATCTTCGCGGTCCTCCTTGTCTTTTTGCCGGGAGGCGGCGGGTAACTGGTCTTTGGCGGGGGGCTTTGGCCGGCAGGCGCCGCTGTTACAGGCCATCGTGCAATTCATTACAGTGATGTGGTAATGGGCCGGGATATAAGGACCAGGGCAGCGACGATCCGCAAGCCGGGGGCAAGTGTACTGATGGTCCATGGCAGATTGGAGTGACAATGAGAAACTGGCTTTCAGCAAGCGCGTTTATTAACCCGGTGTGGTATTGTGCGCGGACAAAACCCAAGCACGAGCGCCTCGCCGCGATGAGCCTGAGCCGGCACCTCGGTTTGGAGGTGTTCCACCCGCGCCTACGCATGGAGCGAGCGACCCGCCGTGGAGTCGTGCGGGTGATTGAACCGGTCTTCCCCTGCTACATTTTTGTGCAGTGCCCCAGCGCCGATTGTCTGGATGAGGTGCGTTATGCGTCAGGCATCAGCAGCCTGGTGCGTTTCGGCCAGAGAATCGCCACGGTGCCGGATGGGGTGATCGAAGAATTGAAAGAGTGCTTTGCGACGGAAGACCCGATGTTCGTTGAAGATCGTCTTTGTGCCGGGGCGGAGGTTGCCGTGGCCGAGGGCCCGTTTCTTGGGTTTTGCGGCATCGTGGTGCGGGTTCTGCCCTCGAAACAGCGGGTCCAGATTCTGCTTGATTTTCTCGGGCGGACCACCCTGGCGGAGGTAGATCGCAACTCACTGGTTTGCGAGAACCGGTGCATGGCAGACCTCATGCCGGCGATGGCCAGCCCTCGCCGGGAAAACGTTCGCGCGGCTTACGGAGGCGACTTCTAAGGCTCCAGGCCTGTTCACCAAAGTGGTTCAAGAGGATTGAAGAAGTCCCCCTGTTTTCTCTTGGGTGGAAACATGAGGGCGGAGAGGTTCTATGACGCGATTAAGCCGACAGGACAGGGTTCGCATCCTTCTGGTGGATGATCATCCACTGGTTCGCATCGCCTTACGGGACCTGATTCTCCGCGAACATGGCTTGGCGGTGTGCGGCGAAGCCGATGATCGGGTAGGAGCTTTGGCGGCCATTGCGGCCTCCAAGCCACACCTGGTCATTACAGATTTGGCCTTAAGAGATTCTGAAGGTTTAGAGCTCATCAGAAACATCCACAGGCGGTATCCCAAGATTCGGATCCTGGTCTTGTCCATGTACGATGAATCACTGTACGCGGAACGGGTCATTCGCGCCGGGGCGTGCGGCTACATTTCAAAGGAAGAGGCCACTACGAAAGTGCTGGAGGCGGTGCGCAAGATCCTGGGGGGTGAGATTTACTGGAGCGAAAAAGTGGCCGCCAACGTGGCCTCTAAGGTCGCCCGCGCTGTCGGCACCCTCAAAAAAGGCCGGCCGGTCGACTTGTTGTCGGAGCGCGAATTGGAGATTTTCGAGTTAGTCGGCAAAGGGGCGAGCACGGAGCAAATTGCCGCCTTTCTCCACATCGGCTCGAGCACCGTTGAGACCTACCGCTCGCGCATCAAAAGAAAAATGGATTTGAAGAGCGGCGTGGAACTCCTGCAAGCGGCCATCGGCTGGAAGATGGCCGGCGTGGTTTATCGCCATCGGCAATGGTGACGCTCGAGGGGGAGGCGCAGGCCAAGGCGGAGGAAGATGGCCAGTGGGGTTTGCCGCCGTGGGCGCTAGCGGTCTGCTTTCCCCGCCTGCGGCCTGAGCGCGTTCCCGGCGGTCTATCGCCGTCAGCCGGCCCGCTACAGGCTGCCGTGCCGCTCGGTTCTCGTGAGGGACAGGAGGAGGGCCCGCGCGCTGCCGCTATGAGGGCTGATCCGCCGCTTACGAGGCCGCCTCCAAATTTCCCAAAAAAAACCTTGCGCTTTCGGATTATTTCTCTAATATGGCCCCGTGTAGTTCTGTTGGTTTTCGGGAAAAATTGTCGTTCGTGAACTGCGTGAACTTATGGCACGGGCAATCCAAAACAAGCGGGTCCGAGTTTTGTTGGTGGACGATCATCCGTTAGTCCGTCAGGGATTACGCCACACCATTGCTGGGGAAGGCGACCTGGTGGTGTGCGGTGAGGCCGAGGACCGAGAAGGCGCCTTGGCGGCCATCGCCGCCACGCAACCAAACCTGGCCATCGTGGATCTGGGACTGAAAAGCTCGAACGGGCTGGAACTGGTCAAGGACATCCGCGAACACCATCCCAAGACCCTGGTCCTGGTGCTGTCCATCCACGACGAATCGCTCTATGCGGAACGGGTCGTCCGAGCCGGGGCGAGCGGCTACATTTCCAAGCAGGAGGCCGCCACCAAGGTGCTGGACGCGGTGCGGCGGATCTTGGGCGGGGAGATTTACTGGAGTGAGCGAGCGGCAGCGCAGATCGCCTCCCGGGTGGCTCGCCCGGACCGGGCCGGCCGGGGAGGGCCAGTGGACCGGTTGTCGGAGCGGGAGTTGGAGATTTTTGAGCTCATCGGCAGTGGCCGGAGCACGGCTCGCATTGCCAGCCAGCTCCACATTGACGTGAGCACGGTGGAGACGTATCGGGCTCGCATCAAAGAGAAGATGAGTTTGAACGACGCGGGTGAGTTGCTCCAGGCGGCCATTCGCTGGAATATGAGCGAGGCGGCTGGCCAGCAAATGTGGCTGGGGCAGCCGAATTGAGGCTGGCGGGTGCAGGGCGGCGGCGCTGGACTTCGGGGGGGATGGTTGCTACAAGGTTAATCCATTACCTGCTGTCGTGTTATCCGGTACATCCGTGTCGTGTGGCGGCACGACAAGAGAATCCAAGTTGGCCACGACAGACAAGGCGGAGGGATTTGTGAATATACTGGGAGTGAAGATCGGGATCTGCGCATGGACAGCGCGAGAGTTGTCGTGGGCCGTGGGTTTTTCCGCGCAAGTGGCTAAGGGGAGCAGGGCAGGAAAGTTGGCAAAGCAGTGGCAGGCCAGCAAGTGCGGAGCATTATACCGGCGCGTCCCTCGATCCTTCCTAAATACCACCGCTGGTCGGGAGCTCTGTGGTTAACCGTTCTCTGCCGAGGCCGGAGTCGTCTCGGTTATTCTTCGACCGGCCCTCGTTGCTTGAAGGAGTGGCGGCGCACCCGGCCCCCCAATCTCATTTCTTAAGCTTGCAGGCACCCTCCTCCGGCATGAATCTCAATTGCCAGGATCACCCTCCCAAGCCGGATAGCCTGTATCGGGACAACGGCGTTCCGCGATGGAAACGGGTGCTCGATGTGCTGTGCATCCTGGCGGCTGCGCCCGTGGTGCTCCCATTGAGCTGCCTGGTTGCGCTGGCGATTAGGGTTGTCTCCCCGGGGCCAGCCCTTTTCAAGCAGGAACGCATCGGCTACCGGGGCAGGCGGTTTATCTGCTTCAAATTCCGAACCATGGTGGTCAACGCCGACACCGACATTCACCAGGGACATTTAACTCATTTGATGACCTCGGATCGGCCCATGACAAAACTGGACGAGCGGGGCGACTCGCGCCTTATTCCGGGGGGGTTATGGCTGCGGTCCCTCGGTTTGGATGAATTGCCCCAGGTTCTCAACGTCCTCCGCGGCGAGATGAGTTTGGTGGGGCCTCGGCCCTGTGTGCCTTACGAGTGCGAACATTACCAGCCAAGGCATTGGGGCCGCTTCGGGACGCTGCCGGGCCTGACCGGGCTGTGGCAAGTCAATGGCAAGAACCGAACTACGTTCGAGCAAATGATGGACCTCGACCTTTGCTACGTGCGAAACAGATCGCTGCTGCTGGACCTGAAAATCATCTTAAAAACGATCCCAGCCTTGCTCGCCGAGGTTTATAACGCGCGCCGAAGGCGGGGGACCGTCGGCGCTCCGGTCGCCCAGGGCATCGCCCCGGATACGTCCTGCCCGCCGCGGCCATGAAAACAGGTTTCCAGAAGCTTCAAGAATAGATTAGGATGTAATCTGAAACAGGAGGGAGTTATATGTCCAAACAAGTCAAAGTCGGAGTCGTAGGCTGTGGGTACTGGGGGCCGAACCTGGTGCGGAACTTCAGGTCGCTCCCGGATTGCAGTTTGAAAACGATGTGCGATCTGAGTGAGGAGCGGCTCAAGCACCTCACGTCCTTGTACCCGGAAGTGAAAGGGGAAGGGGACTTCCGCAACATGCTCAACGGGGCCGGCCTGGATGCAGTGGCGATAGCCACCGGCGTGAACTTGCACTACCCGATGGCCAAGGCGAGCCTTTTGGCGGGCAAACACACGCTGATTGAAAAGCCCATGGCCGCCTCCTCAAGCGAGTGCGAGGAGTTAATCAACATCGCCAACCGGAAGGGGCTGGTGCTCATGGTCGGCCACACCTTCCTGTATTCGCAGGCCGTCAGGAAGATTAAGGAAATCGTGGACTGGGGCGACATTGGGGAGATTCGTTACATCTCCGCCCGGCGTCTCAACCTGGGGTTGTATCAGAAGGACATCAATGTGGCCTGGGATCTAGCTCCGCACGATCTCTCCATCATTCTCTATGTCATGGGAGAGCCGCCGGTCTGTGTCACTTGTCGCGGCAGCGCTCACATCACGCCGGGGGTGGAGGATGTGACTTTGATGCACGTGTCGTTTCCGAAGAACCGCTCCGCCATCGTGCACAGCAGTTGGCTTGATCCCAGGAAGATCCGGGAGATGACCATCGTGGGCAGCAAGCGGATGATCGTTTACGATGATGTTGCGCCGCTGGAGAAGATCAGAATCTTCGATGCGCGGGTGGAAAGGCCTCCGCACTACGACACCTTCGCCGAATTTCAGTATGCCTACCATTACGGGGACATGTACGCTCCCCATATCAAACAGGAAGAACCGTTGAAGGTGGAGTGCCAGCACTTCCTGGAATGCATCCAGACCGGCCAGACGCCCCTCAGCAGCGGGACGCGGGGGCTGGAAGTGGTCAAGGTTCTGGAGGCCAGTTCGGCCTCCCTGAGGCAAGACGGCAATCCGGTTCAATTCCTGGATGGCGCTCTCGCTCAGGCCTTGGCGTCCAGCGGGGGCAACGGGAACGGGCGGGCCAAGTACGCCACGGCCAGGCGCTACAAGAAGACCGTTGCCAACCGGCCGCGCCAAAGCATGGTCGCCGCCTGACCAAACTGAACCTGGCTTTATGGCTGCCTTGACTCAGTGCTATCAGCAAATCGCCCCGGACGTGAAACTGGGCCGTGGGGTTCGCCTCTACGGCTTTGCGAACCTTTACGGGTGCGAGATCGGCGAGGACGTGAAGATTGGAACTTTCGTGGAAATTCAGAAAGGGGCGAAGATCGGCAACCGCTGCAAAATCTCGAGCCACACTTTTATTTGTGAAGGCGTCATTTTAGAGGACGAGGTATTCGTGGGCCACAATGTCACTTTTATTAACGATCGTTATCCCCGCGCGACGAATGGCAACGGCCAGCTCCAGAATGAGGCCGACTGGCAATGCATTCGGACTTACGTCAAGCGCGGGGCCTCGATCGGTTCGGGGGCAATCCTCCTCTGCGGCATAACCGTGGGGGAGCGGGCCATGGTCGGGGCGGGCAGCGTGGTCACCAAGGATGTTCCACCCCTGGCCGTTGTGGCCGGCAATCCCGCCCGGGTCATCAAGCTGTTGCCCCGAGAATAGGTTTATGAACATACCGTTTCTTGATCTCAAGGCACACCATCAACCAATCGGTGAGCAACTCGACAGCGCCATCGCGGAAGTCATCGACAGCGCGGCGTTTGCCGGGGGCCCATTCGTGGCCGCCTTTGAGCGGGATTTCGCCGCCTATTGCGGCGCCGGCTTTGCTGCCGGAGTCGGCAGCGGCACGGACGCCCTTTGGCTGACCTTGCTGGCCCTGGGCGTCGGTCCTGGGGACGAAGTCATCACCGTGCCGAACACGTTCATGGCTACGGCCGAGGCGATCAGCTTCTGCGGGGCCCGCCCGGTGTTTGTCGATTGCGACGAGCGGACCTACACCCTCGATCCCAGCCAGCTTGAACGGGCTATCACGCCCAGGACCAAAGCCATCCTCCCAGTTCACCTGTTCGGTCAGACGGCCGATATGGATGCCATACTGGAGATTGGCCGCAGGCTCGGCATCCCGGTGGTCGAGGATGCCTGCCAGGCCCATGGCGCCCTCTACAGGGGCAAGAAGGCCGGCACCCTGGGCGTGGCCGGATGTTTCAGTTTCTATCCGGGCAAGAACCTGGGGGCTTTCGGCGAGGCGGGCGCAGTCGTTACCAATGATCGGGAACTGAGCGCGAAGATCACGGTGCTCCGGGATCATGGGCAAGCGCGCAAGTACTTCCACTCGCTTATTGGCTGGAACGCCAGGATGGATGGCATTCAGGGGGCCGTCCTCAGGGTCAAGCTCAAGTTGCTCGATGTTGCCAACTCCAGGCGGAGGGCGCATGCCCGGCTCTATGATGAGCTGCTCGGGGACACGGAGGAGATTGTCACGCCCTTGGTCGCCCCGCACCGCCAGCACGTCTATCACATTTACGCCGTCAGGGTGAAACACCGCGACCGGGTGCTCCGGGAAATGGCCGCCAAAGGCATCGCCTGTGCCATTCATTATCCGATCCCGGTTCACCTGCAGGAGGCCTACCGCGGCCTGGGCTACGGCAAAGGATCGTTCCCGGTGGCTGAGCGGTGTGCCGAGCAGTTCCTCTCCCTGCCGATGTATCCGGAGTTGACCAGCGACCAAATCCGCACCGCGGCTGAGCAATTGAGGGCCTGCGTCCAGAGCCGCATACCGCAGGAATGCGTGGCTTAAGGCCATGCCCGACACGGGGGTTAACACGCAGCGAACGACGCCTTTGGGCCGGCTCGAGCAACCGGTCACGCTCGACCCGTTGCAATATCCGGGGTGGGATTCGGTGGTGGCCGCGCATCCTGGCGGTTCATTTTTTCACCTGGCGGCCTGGGCACGCGTGCTTCAGGATACCTACGGGCATCGCCCCTTCTATCTGTGCCGTTTCGCCGATGGCCAACTGGAAGAGCTCCTGCCGCTCATGGAAGTCGCCAGCCCCTGGACCGGCCGTCGCGGGGTGTCGCTTCCCTTTACCGACTTCTGCCCTCCGCTCGGCACCCGAGACCACCCGCCACGGATGCTGTATGAGTCGGCCCTGGAGTGTGGCCGCCAACGCAGGTGGCGCTATCTCGAGTGCCGGAGCAGCAGCTACGGGTGGCTGAAGGCGCCGCCATCCCTGGCATTTTACGGCCATCGGATCGACCTTGAGCGCGGACCAGAGGCTCTTTTTCAGGGGTGCGATGCCGCCGCGCGGCGGGGCGTCAGGAAGGCGGAGGCCGCTGGGTTAAAGGTCGAATTCACAAACCGCCCGGAGTCGGTGCGGACCTTTTACGCCCTCCACTGCCGGACACGCCAGCGGCACGGGGTGCCGCCGCAGCCGTTTCGGTTCTTCGAGAACATCGCCCGCCACGTGCTCGGCCAGGGCCTTGGGGTGGTCGAGACCGTGCGGCTCCAGGACAGGCCGGTGGCGGCCGCGGTCTTTTTTCACAGTGGCCGGCAGGCCCTCTACAAGTTTGGAGCCTCAGATTATGAGTTTCAAGTTGCGCGGCCGAACAATCTCTTGATGTGGGAGGCCATCAAGCGGTATGCCGCCGACGGGTTCGCGACTTTGCACCTGGGCCGGACAAGCCTGGCCGACGCTGGCTTGCGGCGGTTCAAGCTCGGCTTCGGGGCCCGCGAGGAGCGGCTCGAGTATTATAAGTACGACTTTCCGAAGCAGGCCTTTGTTGCGGACAAGGACCGCGCCGAGGGCCCGCTCAACAGCCTGTTTCGCTGCCTGCCCGGTCTCCTGCTGCGGCTGGCTGGCCAGGCGCTGTATCCCCATCTGTCTTGACCGCTTAACTGATCCCTTGGCGGCCGATGGTGGACCTCCAATTTGCGATCACCGCCCCTTCAACGCTTCAACGCTCTTACATTTGAAGGTCTCAACGTCCGCATGACGAAAACAAGCCATGAATGAGAAACTAGCAGCCGCTCCGCCCGCGGGAATGAGTCTGGGCGATATCCTCTACGTCGTTTTCCGGCACAAGTGGAAAATTGCGCTGATTTCGGCCGCCGGCATCGCCGGCGCCGTTGCCCTCTATTTCTTCTGGCCCCTGCCTTATCAGTCGGAGGCCAGGCTCTTTGTCAAGTACATCGTCGATACGAAAGCCCCGGCCCAGGGCGCGGCGAATGAGCCCGACAAGATCAAAGTGCCCAGCGAGCGCGGCGGCGAAACCGTGGTCAATAACGAGGTGGAAATCCTGACCAGCCTCGACCTGGCGCAACAAGTCGCCGCGACCCTGCCGCCGGACTTGCTGGCCAAGCTTGGCGGCAAGACCAATCTCACGCGGGCCACCATGGCCATCCAGCAGGGCCTGTTGCCGGAAGTGGCTAAGAAGACCGATGTGATTCACGTCGTCTTCAAGCACGGGGATGCTGGCGTGGTCCAGCCCGTCCTCAAGCAACTCATCGACACCTACCTCAACCGCCAGGCGGAGATTCACCGCGCCGTCGGCCTCTACGACGAGTACCTGACCCGCCAGAGGGACGAGCTCCGCTCCCGCCTCTCCGCCACCCGGGAAGACCTGCGGAAAGCCAAAGAAAAGGCCGGTATCCTCTCGCTCGAGGACACTAAAAAGACCTACGCCGACCAGATGGCCAAAATCCAGGGGGCGATTTTGGAGGCGGATGCCCAGTTGGCGGAGCGCCAGGCCGAGGTCAACGCTATGGCCAAAGCCTTCCCCACCAACTCGGAGTCCGCCGCCACCCTCGCAGGAGTTTCCACCGGCTCCGCCGCAACCAACTCGGCGGCGGCAACCAACGCTCCGGCCCCCGTGCCTTCTGAAAAGCTGGCCGAATACAAAAGGGTCTGCGGCCTGCTGGAGAGCCTGGGCAGACGAGAACAGGAACTCCGGCTCCAGTTCACCCCTGAAAACCGGTTGGTCAAGGGCGTCGCGGAACAAATTGGCGAGGCCGAAAAGCGCAAGAAAAAGCTCGAGGACGAAATCCCGGCTCTGGCGGCGGTGAAAGTCGAAGAGCCGAGAGGCATTGCCCTCCCGCCGGCGGCTGCCCTCAACCTCGGCCCGCGCATGGAACTGATTGCCGACGCCGCCAAGGTCCCTGGCCTCGAAAGCAAGATTATGGTGCTCACCAACCAGCTCGACAGAATCCGCAAGGAATTTGGCTCTTTGACAGCGGCCGAAGGGGCCATCACCGAACTGGAATTGTCCAAGCAAGTCCAGCAGGCGCAGTACGACTATTTCCAGAAGGCCCTGGACGAACTCCGTGCCGACGAGCAGTTGGGCGCCGGCAGAAGCTCCAATATCATCCCCATCCAGACGGCCTCTCCGGCGTTACGTGATGCTTCGAAACTGATGAAGGTAATTGCGCTGCTCCTCTTTGGCAGCATCGGCGCCGCCTTTGCCCTGGCGTTTGTGATCGAGCTTTATCTCGACCCGTCGCTCAAACGCCCCATCGAGGTCGAGGCCAGGCTCGGCCTGCCTCTCTATATTTCCATCCCCCGCATGGGCCTCAATGGCAAGTCTCGGCTTCTGGGAATCGCAAGGAAGGTCCCCCTGCTTCCACAAAACGCAAGTGGGGCGGGCGTCCCGCCTGCCGCCCAAACAGGCAATGGAAACAATGGAGCGCCTCCGGACGTTGCGAGCGCCCCTTCCGCCTCGTCGCCGCCTTCGGTTGGTTTAGAGGAAAACGGCAGCCAGACCTCGCCATTAGCCTCAGCGAACTCACCCCCTTCGCGCCCTGGTTCCTTGGTTGCCAGTTCTTCCACCGAAATCGCCCCTTGGGACCCCAGGCACAAGATGCGGCCATTCTACGAAGCCTTGCGCGACCGTCTGATCACCTTCTTCGAGGTCAAGAACCTCACCCACAAACCCAAACTGGTGGCGTTGACGAGCTGCTTGGAAGGCGCAGGCGTCACCACCATCGCCGCCGGCCTGGCCGCCTCTCTCTCGGAAACCGGGGATGGGAACGTGCTGTTGGTGGAAATGAACCAGCAGGGCGCCGCTCACCAGTTCTACCAAGGCGACCTTGCCTGCGGGCTGGATGACGCCCTGGAGGCCGACAAGCGGGGCGGCGCCCTTGTCCAGGACAACCTTTACGTCGCCACGGAAGCGACGGGCAACGACAGGCTGCCCCAAGCCCTGCCCAAACGTTTCAAGCACCTGGTGCCCCGGCTCAAGGCCAGCGATTACGACTACATTATTTTCGACATGCCGCCCATCAGCCAGATCAGCATGACGCCCCGCCTGGCCCGGTTCATGGACATGGTCCTGATGGTCGTCGAATCCGAGAAGACGGACCGCCAGGTCGTCAAGCGCGCCAGCTCGATGCTGGCCGAATCCGGGGCTAACGTCGGCGTCGTCCTGAACAAAGGCCGCACTTACGTCCCCCGCCGCCTCCTGCAGGAACTCTAATCGTGGACCACAGACCCCGGACCGCAGGCGACGGACCACGTTTGGATGCTGTAACTGTTGAGGTCGTTCCGCTTAACTGGAAATAAGCGGAAATATCTGCAAGAACCGCTGCCGCGCCCTTTGCAGCGGGCAGGAACCGGCTCCTGGCCGGGCCCGAACCGAAGCGGCGCTGTCAGTTTGGCATTCACCGGGTGATAGCTTTAGCACGTTTTGGGCGGGAGGCCAAATGGTCCATTGGCTGTATTGGCTGTATTGGGAAATTTGCCGGTGTTTTTGCTCCTGGAGTCGCCAGGAACAAGCGGCTTTGCTGCGGAAGGCCAGGCCATGGTTCGGGCCTTCAGCCCTCAGCAGCGGGTCAATTCCCAGGCGCTTTAGCCGGCCCCTCTCCGCCGAAAATGGTTCAACGGTTCAACGCGGCCACGCTTCAGCACCCCCGCCAGCGTTTCACCCATGTAACCAGGTAACCTTTGTAACCTCGTAACTGATTCACGACCGTGCTTCGCACCCGCCTCTACTACAACATCAAGCCGTTGGTTCCTTTGTCCGCCCGGCTGGCGATTCGGCGCTGGTTCGCCCTCCGCAAGCGCGAGCAGGTCGGGGATGTCTGGCCCATTTTGCCCGGTTCCGAGCGGCCACCCGAGGGCTGGCCCGGCTGGCCCGAGGGCAAGCAATTCGCCCTCGTCCTCACCCACGATGTCGAGGGACAGGCCGGCCTGGACAAATGCCGCCAACTGATGGAACTCGAGCTGAAACTGGGCTTCCGCTCGTCGTTCAATTTTGTTCCCGAGCACGGGGCCCGGGTTTCGCGTGAGCTCCGGGAGGAGTTGACGGCCAACGGCTTCGAAGTCGGCGTCCACGACCTTCACCACGACGGCAAGCTCTTCCGCGACCGTGAATCCTTTGTCCGAGGCGCCGTCCGCATCAACCACTACCTGAAAGACTGGGGCGCCGTCGGCTTTCGCGCCGCCTTCATGCTCCACAACCTGGACTGGCTGCACGACCTGAACATCCAGTACGACGCCTCGACCTTCGACACCGACCCCTTCGAGCCTCACCCCAACGGCCAGCACACCATCTTCCCCTTCTGGGTCCCAAGAAGCGCCGAGTCCGCCGTCAACCCTCAACCCTCAACTATCAGCCATTCAGGCGGCTACGTGGAACTCCCCTATACCCTGGTCCAGGACTCGACCCTGTTCCTGCTGCTGGGGGAGCGCCACCCGGACATCTGGTTCCAGAAGCTGGACTGGATAGCGAGGCACGGCGGCATGGCGCTGTTGGACACGCACCCGGACTATATGGCCATGAACGGAGCCAGCCAGGTGGCATGGGAATATCCGGCCGCATTCTACGCGGAACTCCTCCAATACATCCGTTCCACCTACTCCGGCGCCTGCTGGCACGCGTTGCCGCGCCAAGTGGCCGGCCTGGTCGCCCAACACCGTCTGCAGCCCCGCCCCAAGCCCCGGCGCATCTGCATGGTCACCTATTCCCATTACCTGTCCGACGCCCGGGTGAAACGATATGCCGAGGCCTTGGCCGAGCGGGGGGACTACGTGGACGTGGTCGCCTTGCAGGGAGCCCCGGGGCATTCGGTACGGGAGAAAGTCGGCAATGTAAACCTAGTCCGCCTCCAGCCGCGCTTCGGCAAGAATGAGAAGTCCAAACTGTCCTTCCTTCTGCCGGTGCTGCGCTTCCTGTTTGTTTCCTCGGTCTGGGTCGCCCGCCGGCACGCCCGCAAACCCTACGACCTGCTTCACATCCACAACGTGCCGGATTTCCTGGTTTTCGCCGCGTTGTATCCTAAGCTTGGAGGCGCCAAGGTCATCCTCGACATCCACGACATCGTCCCGGAATTCTATGCCAGCAAGTTCGGCGCGCGGCAAGACTCCGCGCCGATAACCATGCTGAAGTGGGCTGAACGCGCCTCCGCCAGGTTTGCCGACCACGTCATTATTTCCAATCACCTCTGGCTCGACAGATACGCCGCCCGGACCGGTTCATACGGCAAGTGCTCGGTCTTCATCAACCACGTGGATCCGACGATATTCCGGCCGCGCCCGCGCGCCCGCAACGATGGCAAGCTCATCATCCTGTTTCCCGGCGGCCTCCAGTGGCACCAGGGCCTGGACGTTGCGCTCCGCGCCTTCCAGCGAGTCAGCGCCGAACTGTCCAACGTCGAATTCCATATCTATGGCGACGGCGACAAGAAAGACGAATTGGTGGTCCTCTCCGACCAACTCGGCCTGAACGGCAGCGTCCGTTTCTTTGACCCGCTCCCCGTAAGCCAGATCGCTGAGGTCATGGCCAACGCCGACCTGGGCGTCGTCCCCAAGCGCGCGGATTCCTTTGGCAACGAGGCCTACAGCACCAAGACCATGGAATTCATGTCCCTCGGAGTTCCCGTTGTGATCTCCAACACGAAAATTGACCGGTACTATTTCGACGACTCCGTGGTCCGGTTCTTTGAATCCGGCAACGCCGACGCCCTCGCCGAGGCCGTGATCCAGGTCTTCCGAGACCAGGACCTGCGCCGCCGCATGGTGCTGCACGGTTCCGAATACGCCGCCCGCAACAATTGGGATTCCCGCAAGGGCGATTATCTTAAACTCGTGGATGATCTTTGCGTCAGAAAGTAGCGCCGGCCTCCGGCCTCCGGCGTCCGCACTCCGCGCGGAGTGAAATCCCGACCTGTCGGGACACTCCGCATTTGAACCGTGCGCCTCGACCGCTTCATAACCTTGAACCTAGTTCAGCCGTGCCGGCGCGCTCTGCGGCTTTTCCCCTCCTCAACTCCTCAGCCCCTCAACTCAAAATGGGCTGTGCCCATCTTGATGTATCACAGCATCACGGACGACCCGGAACCCGGCGTCTCGCCCTATTACAGGGTAAACACCAGCCCGTCGGTTTTCCGCCAGCACATGCAATTCCTCGCCGACCACGGCTACCGGACGCTCACCCTGGACCAGCTCGTTTCCGCACTTCGTTCTGCCGCCCGAACTCATAACTCAGACCTCAAACCTCAATCCTCCTCGCTCGCTAGGCCGGTGGTCATCACCTTCGACGACGGCTTCCGCAACTTTTACACTGAGGCCTTTCCGGTCCTGCAAGAACACAATTTCACCGCAACGATGTTCTTGCCGACCGCTTTTATCGGCGGCTGCCAACACATTCAAGGTTCAAGGTGCGACGGTTCGACGTTCAAGGTTCCGCCCCATTCGCCATTCGCCATTCACCAATCACGCCCTGACCAGTTCCTCACTTGGAACGAGGTCCGCGAGCTGCGGAAATCGGGCCTCGAGTTCGGCTCTCACACGGTTAGCCACCCGAAGCTCGTGGAACTCGATTGGCCGGAGATCAGGTCTGAAGTCTCCAATTCAAAATCTGAAATCGAACAGCAGCTCGCCGAACCGATCACCGCCTTTTGTTATCCGTACGCTTTCCCGCAGCCCGACCGCTCCTTCGCGCGTGTATTCAGCGAACTACTCGGCGAAACCGGCTACACCTGCTGCACTACGACGGGACTGGGCCGGGTGCAACTCGGGGATGACCCCTACCAACTCAGTCGACTACCCGTTAACGCATTGGACGATGCCGCGTTCCTGGCCGCTAAGCTCGACGGCAGCTACGATTGGCTCGCTACGCCCCAAGTGCTGGTCAAAAGCGCTCAGGGGCGATTTTGTCCTGCTCGGCGAGGGAACGGTTTTCCTATCAAAAAACCGGATACGACCCGCAACTGAACCGACCGCATGGAAACCGGTTACGTAATCATCACCCCAGTGCGGAACGAGGGACAACACCTGCCGCAGACGATCGACTCCGTCCTGCGCCAGACCCTGCAGCCTCGCCAGTGGATTCTGGTCAACGATGGCTCGACTGACAATACGGGTCAAATCATTGAATCGACGGCCAGGGAGCGTCCCTGGATTAAGGTCGTGCATCGCGTAGATCGTGGCTTTCGAAAACAAGGCGGGGGTGTCGTCGAGGCCTTTTACGACGGGTACAAGTTGGTCAATTCGCAACCTTGGGAGTTCTTGGTAAAGCTGGACGGCGATGTCTCTTTTGGTGATCGTTATTTTGAGGAGTGCCTGGCACGATTCCACGCTGATCCCAGGCTCGGAGTGGCAGGTGGGAGAGTCTATGTCACTATTAACGGGTCAGAGGTGGACGATTCCCCGAAGGACCCACATTTTCACGTGCGGGGCGCCACCAAGATCTACCGGCGGGCCGCCTGGGACGCCATCGGGGGCCTCGTCCCGGCCACTGGTTGGGACACCTTGGACGAAGTGAAGGCCAACATGCTCGGCTGGAAAACCTGCTCCTTCAATGACCTAAAAATGCTCCAGCTCAAACCCACTGGTGCAGCCGACGGTGCCTGGAGAAACTGGGTCAAAAACGGGCGTGCCAACTACATCAGCGGCTACCACCCTCTCTTCATGCTGCTCAAGTGCATGAAAAGGCTCCTTGAAAAACCCTACGGGACCGCCGCAGTTGGTCTCCTCTCCGGCTTTCTTGTTGGCTACCTCAAGCGCGCCCCGCGCGTCGAAGACAAGGCCCTGATCCGATACGTCCGCCGCCAGCAGATGAACCGTCTCCTTTTTAGGCAAAGCCTTTGGGACCCGCCCATTTTTCGTCAACCCGAGCCTTGAGCGCCGGCGGGCACGGCGAAGCAAACGTTCCAAGACCTTTGGCTAAATGGGAGACTTCTTGCTGGATTTTCGTCCCCGGGTGCATCGTAGGATGGCGCAGGCCGAGGCGTGCCTGAAGTTCTTCGATGACATGCACGTCACCTTGATCGAGGAACCCGGGTTCGCCCTGCTGCTGAGCTCTCAGGATGAGCCGCGGCTTTGGGGCCCATGTCGCTCGCCAGACGGGAAGATTCTGGTGGCCATTTGTGGCCGCATCGCCTTGGACGAAAGCGAATGGGATAAAGCACAGCGCACGGAGGGCAGCGGCGGCATCGCGAGCAAGGCTATTCTCGGGCTATATCAGACGCGCGGGATCGAGGCGATGCATTCCCTGAATGGAAACTACATCGTTCTCATCCACGATCAGGAGTCCGGCAAGTGCTACGTCGTTACGGACCGTTGCGGCATGTTTTTGGCCTACCGCCGAGAGCCCCTGGATAACGCATTGGTTCTCAGCTCGCACCCGGACGCTCTCGCCTCCGTCCTCGGAGAGGACCAGAACCTGGACACCACCTCCCTGGCGGAATTCCTGATAACGGGGCGTCTCACATTCCCCTACACGAATTATCAGAGAGTCCGAGCACTCGATACGGGCTGCGTTCATACCATTGACGTGCGCAACGGCGCCCCTAAGTATGAATCCAAACGCCAGTACTTCCAATTCGATTTCAAAATCGACCCTAACGCCTCAGAAGCAGCATTGGCCGAGCAGCTTGCGGACGCATTCCGAAACGCCGTCAACAGGCGGACGCTGCCTCTTCTGGGGCCAGTGGCCATTGGACTGAGCGGCGGCTTGGATTCCCGGGGCATTCTCTCGGCGATCAGGTACCCCGAGCGAATTCTGACCTTCAACCTGTTCGACGAAGAAAACATCGAATTTCAAACCGCCAAAGACATCGCGAAAGCTTGCGGTGTCGAATTCATCCCGTTTCAGCGCGATTTTGAATACTATGGGAACTCCGCGGACTTGGGCGTTCGAATCTCTGCCGGCATGGGCAATATCGCCAGCAACCATTATCTGGGCATTCGTGAGCACCTTTCACGGCTGGGCATCAAAAATCTGCTAACCGGTTGCTACTGCGACTACCTGCTAAAAGGGCTCGCCTTGAACACGGTCGAACGGAAGTTCACACGCAGCGAAGAATTGGCTGGCTTCGGCTTTGACTTTTATCGAACCTGCTACTGGGCTGAGACTGTCCACAGTAAGAACGTGCAGGCCAGGCTGCACGCGCTCTTTCCGGAAGCCCGCAAGGAGCCGAGGTCCGATCAAGACTGGCTTCATATTCAACAAAAGAGAACTTTCCCCCTCGCGTATGAAGCCGACCTGGCCCAAAGGGTGATACCTCAGCGGGTCATTCCCTGGTACCTGCCTATCGTGGATAACGACATTATCGATACCTACCAGAAGATGCCGTCCCGCTACAAGCTTAACGCCTCCATTTTCAAGAAGATGGTGCTCATCCTCTGCAAAGAGGAGGTGTGCCAAATTCCGGACTGCGGAACCGGAGCGCCAGTCACTGCCTCATGGGGGAGGCATTGTTTTCATCGCTATCTTTCGGCCTTAAGGAACAGAATCAACCGGAACCTCTCGCCGCGAATGGCGACCCGCGGATCGTGGCCGAACTGGGCATATTACCTCCGCCACAGCCCCAAGGTTCACTCCCTCTGGGCCAGAAAGAACGAAACGGCCAGAGACCTCTTTGTGCGCATCCTTGGAACCGATCCATTCCAGAAATCGGCCAACCAGTACCGCGGCCGCGAAGTGGAATTCTTCCAGCGCCTGCTCACACAGAAACTATGGCTGGATCAGCGGGCAGGCGTTTCAGCGCAATAGTCAGGCGAGCTGTGGACCTTTCCGTTATCATCGTCAACTGGAACACGAAAGATTTCCTGCACAACTGCTTGCGCTCAATCGAGACCGGCAGCCCGCAGGGCGCGGTCGAAACCATTGTGGTTGACAACAGGTCATCTGACGGTTCGGCGGAGATGGTGGCCCGGAGTTTCCCGCGCGCCACCCTCATCAACTCCGGCGGAAACCTCGGGTTTGCCCGGGCAAACAATCTCGGCCTGCTCCATGCCAAAAGCCCGCTCGTTCTATTTCTGAATCCCGACACTGAGATCAAAGGCCAGGCGCTCGGGAATATGGTCGAATTCATGAAGGCCAACCCCTCTGTGGGCGGCTTGGGGTGCAAGATTCGGGACGTTTCAGGCTCCATTCAACAGCTCGGGCTTCAGTGGTTTCCGTCGCCCCTTACCGAATCGGTGAAATTCCTGGCTGTTTCTCGGCGGAAGTATGATCGGCTGCCTTCAGTTTTTCCTTGCCACAACCCGGAAGAGAGTGGTGAGGTCAGAAAGCTGTTCGGGGCGTGTTTAATGGTCCGGCGCGCGGTGCTCGATCAGGTTGGGCCTTTTGACGAGCGCTTCTTCATGTATTGCGAGGATGTGGATCTCTGCCATCGGATCACCCATGCCGGCTGGAAACTCTTTTACCTCGCCGAGGCGGAAATCCTCCACGCGGGTGGCGGCGCCAGTGACAAAGCGCCGGGCGCTTTCTCCGCCCTGATGATGTGCGAGTCCTTCTCCAAGTTCATGCGGAAACACTACGGAAAACTTGGAAGTGCCGCTTACCGTGCGGTCGCCTTCGTCGGCGCGCAGACTCGCCTTGCCCTGCTGCTCGGGTGGGAATTCGCGAATTGCGTGCGCTCGCGAAGCCCTGGCACCGATTCCGTCGGCTCCAGGCGCAAGTACGTGACGATAACCAAGTGGTGCCTGGGCCTGCAAAAGCCGCTCGTGCGGGATTGATATGGAATCCGAGTCCGTAATGGCAACGCAGTTCGCGCCCCTGGCGCTCGCGGTGATCCCTCTTGGCGGCTTGCCTTGGCGTCGATTCACTTTGCTCCTTCGACATAAAATTAGCAGCTTCTGACTTGTGCTCCCGCCCCCGCTCAGCCCGCAGGGGCACCTGTCGGGTTGAGCACGCGACACTCACTGTCCCAACACAAGCCTCTTGAGCACGGGAATTGGACATCTCTTGCGTGCGTTTTGCCGCGGATTCCTCGAGAACAACAGATGTAAGTCACTATCGCATAGTAACTTATGCATTGTGGCAAGCAGTGTGCTGCCCCCTCAAGCCAGCCGTCTGCCGCTCTGAGCTCAGCCCAAGGAAAACCCTGGTGAGCGACGCCGGAAGGTGATCATAATGCTCAAGGGATATGAACGAGAATTGTAAAATTTCAGTGCGTACCTGGTTTGTGGCTGCGGCGCTGTTGGCTCCGTCCGCGTCAGCGGTTAATTGGTACGTTGACCAGACCGCACAGGGCGCAAATAGTGGAACCACCTGGGTGAATGGCTGGACCACTCTTGGAGCGATAAATTGGCGCTCCGTTGCCCCCGGCGACACCATCTACATATCAGGCGGCACTTATTTCGAGCACTTCACGATTGGAGCCTCCGGGACCGCTGGACAGAATATCGTCATAAGAGCTTCTCAGGAGGCCGGCCACAACTCCCCCGTCATTCTTGCCGGCAGAATAAGCTGCGCACAGAACTACGTCACGCTGAACGGGGCCAAGAGCGACACCTATGCCGCAACGTGGATCACCAATACAGTGAATGTCCCAATGATCACTAACAATATCAATTGGTTCATTGCTCCAACCGATGGCGGAAGCTGTGTTACTTACACAGGCGTAGGTCCGGTTGGTATGGAATTCCTGTGGTTGGACATGAGTTCAACGAATGACACTAGCGGCTTCGGTGTGCTTGTAAATCAGGTAGGAGGCTCGCCAGTTTATAGTAACATTGTTGCATACTGCTACATCCACCACGTTTATGAGGATGCTGTGCATGTCTCAAGCGCCACCGGTGGGGCGATAACGTGGGACCTCTTCACCGTGCACCACTGCTGGCTGGACCAATTCGGAGACGACGGGGTTGAGGCTTACTGTTTTGGAATGACGGTTCACAACAACATCATTTCCAACGCGCGCTGTCTTTCGGGCCACCCCGACGGCTGCCAGATTCAGGGTCCCTACGTAAAGATTTACAACAACATCATCTTCAACGTAAAGAACTCCATCATGCGGAACCAGTTCTATTCAGGACCGGATTTTGGCATGAGCGGGTCGCCCACGAACTGCAACAACTACTTAGTGTACGGGAACCTGTGCTATCAGTTCGGGGCGATGAACGACACCACGGTCGGTTTTGTTTGGGATAATCATCTTACCGGAAACAACAGGACGAGTTCTTGCTGGTCCAATATCGTCTGCGTAAACAACACGATTGCCTGTTCGGCGGCTAATGGGCTTGGCTTTAGCAAGGGTGATGTGACCAACTTGACGCTGCAAGCGGTTGTTATTGACAACAACTGCATTTGGTGGGCGACCAATTCCGCCACCCTGGTCTCGATTAAGGGGACCAACGGGCCGGGATACCAAAGCAACTGCTTCTGGGCACAGGCAGATGTCGAGTTCGATTACAACAACCTGTCCGGGAGTCCGAACAAGAGCCAGTACGGCAACTACGCGACCAACACCGCCGAGGGCATAAACGCCGCTACAATCTGGACCCATAACAACTCCAAAGTTCCAACGTTCATGGATTACCGAAATGGTGACTTCCGGCCCGCGGCAAATGACACTGCGCTTCGGGGCAGGGGTAAGGACTTGTCCTACCTGAACCTGCCGGACATCAATGTGGACATTTATGGGCATGTGCGCGGAGCGAACGGTTCCTGGGACATCGGCGTGGTGCAATCGGAGCCTCAGGGGGACCCTCCAGGGGGGTCAGCAAACAGCGGCCTTTTGCTCTATTTGAGTTGCGATGACAATTTCGTCAACGCGGACCGCATCCTGGATCGCAGCGGCAACGGCCATGACGCCATGCGATTCGGCTTTTCTGCGACGCCGACAAACTGGCCGACACGTGTTGCAGGGGTAAACGGCGGCTACGCTGCGCACTTCACGCAATTGCCGATTACGCTGTATCCTCCGGGAAATACGAACAACTATCGCACAGGCCAGTATGCGGCAATCACAAACATTGGGACCTTATCCAACCTTACCTCTGCCAGTATTTGCTTCTGGGGCGAATACGACACGTCTGTCACCAACACCATGTCGATGGACCACAATGCCACCTTTCTTGACTGCGGCGTTGACACCCCGGGCTGTTGGCATTTTGGCAGATACTACAGCAGTACCTACGGGAACACCCGGTTCATGGTCGTGACGAACGGCGGGATGTCGGAGAGCACTTCCAGGCTGACTTGGCCGGAGGATTATTCCGCGACCTACGGTAACTCTGGTGGCTGGCACCACTACGCGGTTACAGTCCAGCAGACCAATTCCGGCACATGCCTTCTAGTAAACGGTTACTTCAATGGCACGAACTTCGGAAACATGATCGTCCCGGGCGTGACTAACTTGACAGTGAATAAGACTCCGCAGCGATGGATCGGGATTGGTTGTTGGACGCACGGAGGAACTGCCACGTTGGACGATGGCGATCACTATCCCAATAACGGCTGGTTGGACGGATCGATCACCGATGTAAGAATCTATGGCAGGGTTCTCTCGGCAAACGAGATTGAAGCGATCGCCTCAGGCAGTGCTGTTCCCACGCCGCCACAAAGACTTCAGATCCTATCGCACAGCGGGAATTGATTTCTACCCGTTCTTCCTATCAACCCGGGCAATTCGTCGTCAACAGGGGTGTAATTCCGCTGGCGATTCTGTCCGATCTCTGCAGGAAGAAGCAGGTTACAAATGAGCTGTCTGAAGAGGTTTGCTGGCAAGCGGTGAAAGGGTGACGCCGACTTTATGACGGATCACCTGTGACCAACCTGGATTCGGCAGCAGCAAACAGCAGTGTGTCCAGTCCGGGCAACCGAGTTGCAGAGAGTAGAGACTACAGCGTTCGAATCCTCAGGAGCCTGGAGGAAGGCGAAGCCTTCCGGGGGTGTCGAGACATGTGGATTTCTGAAATCGTTGGATCTCGGATTCAGATTTTAGCTCGAACACGCCTACGTGGATGACACTGAGACGGTTCTCTTTGCAGTTCCGAATAGGAGGTAATCGCTCGGCGCCCTGTTCCGGGGGTTCAGCAGCCTGGCCCCGACCCAATGAAAAAATCCTCTAGCGCTCTTACCGACAATACCAGGGGCGAAGCAACCGCTCCAGGCGCGCGACGGGCCTCTTTGAAACTCAATGCAGTCAGTAGCGCTGGTGTGATGGGGTTGGCCATTCTGGTAGCGTTTGTCCTCACGCCTTTGATGCTCAGGGAACTTGGGGAACGCCGATATGGAATGTGGACGCTTGCTTCATCCTTGGTGGGCTACTTCAGCCTGCTTCAGTTTGGGCTTACCACCAGCGTGTTCCGGTACGTTCCCCATTTTCGCGGCCGCGGAGAACACGACCGGGTAAGCGCGGTCGTAAGCAGCAGTCTGTTTTTTTACTCCTTCGTGGGCATTGTGGTGTTCCTGCTTTTGCTCGGGGGCGCAAATTACATATCCGCGTTCTTCAATGGAGGACGAGAACTGGCCGGTTTGATTCGCGTGCTGGGGTTCGCCTTTTGCCTGGAACTCCCCAGCCTGATTTTGAATACGACCCTGACTGGCTACGAGGAGTTCACGAAGACGAACGTGATTGCGGGCTGGACGCTGCTCCTGCGGGGTGGATTACTCCTGGGCTGCGTCTGGCTCGGGTACGGGTTGGTTGCGATGGGCTGGGTCCTCGTCATCGTCAGGATTGCCACGTTGGCGGGGCAGTTGTTCTTGTTCAAGCGCGTTTGCACCGATGTTCAGGTCAGCCTCAAGGCCGCGCATTGGAAGGAATTGCGGATGCTGCTCATGTTTGGCGGCGTCATTGTTGTGGCCAGCACAGGCAATGCACTGGCGGTGGAGGCGCCAAAGCAGATTGTTGGGAAATTGATTTCGCTGGAAACTTTGGCTATTTTCGGCGTGGTCATGATGCTCATGAGCTATTTTCGACAACTTATCTTTACGCTGACCAAGGTGTTGACGCCTCGCTTCGGTTTTCTCTCAGGGTCCGGAGAGAATGCGGAAATAGCTTCGCTGTTCCTGAAGTCCAGCCGTTATGTGGCAATGCTGGCTACCGGAGTGGCGTTGCTCGCGTGGGTTGCCGGCCCGCGGTTCCTCGTGCTCTGGACGCGGCGGGAGCAGATGGAGCAAGGGATTCCGGCGCTGTTGGTACTCATCGCGGGAAACTTTGTCCTTTTGAGCAACCGGGTCACTTCGGATCTACTCTTGGGGTTGGGTCGGCAAGGCCTCTTGGCCACCTTCGAGCTGCTCGAGGCTGTCGTCATTGTCGGGCTGACGCTGTGGTTGTCGATTCAGTATGGCATTACCGGAGCGGCTCTGGGCATGTCCCTGCCCTTCATCATCGTCAGGGGCGTATTCCAGCCCGCTGCTGTCTGTCGCGTTGTTGGAGTAAAGTTGTCTTACTACTATGGCAAATGTGTCGCTGGCCCCTGGATAGTCGGTTTCAGTTTGGCGGTTGCGAGTGGGTTGCTAGGTGTTTCACAATTCGCAAGAGGGTGGGCTTCCCTAACATTCCTTTCCGTGGCGGCGTTGGTGGCCTACGTGGCGCCGGTATTTGTCTTCGTGACGACGCCGTCAGAGAAGGCCTACCTGAAGGGGCGCCTGGCTGGCGTGCTCGCAGCTTGGCGACCCGCTAGCCGCGTCGCAACTGTTTCGCGGCCGCCGGCTTAACCATCAGGGAGACCCTGCCCGGGGAATGAATTTCTGGCGGCACTTGTGATTAGAAGGCGGCTTAGCGAATGATTCTGCGAATGCTATTGTCTGCGGTCGGGTGCATCGCTCTTGCATTGCGCGCAGTGCCTGCTCAACCATCCATTCTGAGCCTGTCTCCAAACAACGAGCTGGTCTGGAGCAACCGCCAGACCGGGCTGTTTAGCCAAGTGGAAATTTCCACGAATCTCCTCTTGAACGCCTGGAAGCCATTTTTCTACGAGTTCGCATCGAACGGGACGTTCAGAACCGTGTTGCCAGGGTGCGCGGCCAGCGCCGCGTTTTACAGGGTGGGAATAGTGACAAACATTCCAGACCGGAGCCTCGTCTTGCACCTGCCTTTCGATAACGCCTTTTCGAACGGTGTTGTCCTGGACGTTTCCGGTTATGCCAACCACGGCCTGCGCTACAGCCTTACAAACTGGCCATCAGCAGCCGCAGGCCCTGATGGCAGCCAGGCCGGTCAGTTCCATCGCGATTTCTCGACCTCAGGGGATTACGTTGTGGTCCCATACTCCCCAAGGCTGGACGCCCTTTCCAATGGCACTTTGCTGGTTTGGGCCTATTACACAGCCAGCAGCTATGGAGCCAGCGCGATAGTCGATGCAGGATGGTGGGAGCAGGCCAATTCGTGGACCTTGGGCAGGAATTATTCCACCGAAACGGAGTTTACCATATCGAGCGGCATCAATAATGGCGACATCGTCGTCGTAACTTACCCGGACGCGTCCCCGACTTACGACACGTTAGGATGGCACTACTATGGTGTCACGTGGAATGGGACACACTTTGTCGGTTATTTTGACGGTTTAGCAATCAGCACCAATTCCCAAGCCGGAATAGCCAATCTTAAAATCGGAGGGGCCTATCGTTGGATCGGCATAGGGTGCCGTAACCACTCTGGCACGCCCGTCTGGGGGGATGACCTCTACCCGAACAACGGCTGGATGGGCGGTTATATCGACGACGTCAGGGTCTATAACCGGGCGCTATCCGCAGGGGAAGTCGTCGACCTTTATGCGAGCTTCGACCACGTTCCACCCAGCGTGCCTGGCAATGTGAGCGCGAGAACGGTTTCAAGCACTCAAATGGAATTACGCTGGGACCTGTCGATGGACAACTTCCGGGTTGCGGGCTACCGTGTTCGGCGTGACGGCGTCATCGTTGGCACCGCAAATGGGAGGCTGTATTGCGGCGGCGGACTGGCCGCCGGCACGACGTACCAATACTCGGTGGAGGCTTACGACGTAGGGGGGAATGTGTCCGGCGCGAGCAGCCCGATTTCAGTTACGATAAATCCCGTTACGCCGGGAGTGGATGCCATCCTTGACGAGGCAGACGGAGAGCCATGGGTCAGCGTAATCGGCACCTGGAGCCTGAGGACGAACTCCGGCGCCAACTTTGGCTATTTTATCCAGGACGATAACTCAGGAAAAGGCACCAAGAGCGTGACCTACCGGCCTTCGTTGCCGGAGGAAGGAAACTACGGCATTTATATCTGGTATCCTAAGCGGGATAACGGCGCCACGAGCATCCCGGTGGATATCGTGAACAACGGGCTCACGAATACGGTGTATATCAATCAGACCATTAGTGGCAGTCGATGGAATTTGCTTGGGACGTTCAACTTACAGGCGGGCAGTAATGCCGCCGTTACGATTCGAAACGATGGGACTACAAACTACGTCGAAGCCGACGCAATCAGGTTTTTAAGACAATGAAGATCAGAGTCCTGATGATCACCCATAACCGGACGGCATACACGGAGTTATCACTGGCTCGTCTCTGTGAGACTGTCGGGAGAGAGGCGCGCATTACAGTTTGGGATAACGCGTCGTCGGAGGAGACGCGGTCCGTTCTGAAACGTTTCGAGAGCCACCCGGCGGTGGAGAGGATCATTTATAATGGAGCCAACGACAAGCTCCGCGGGCCGACTAACTGGTTCTGGCAAAACGCCCGGGACGCGGAGTTCCTAAGCAAGGTGGACGATGACGGACTGATGCCGGACCGCTGGACCGAGATTTTGGAGCAAGCTCATAGGGACATCCCCGAGGCGGGCATCATGGGAACATGGCGGTTTCCCGACGAGGATTTTGTCGAACGCCGTGCGCAAAAGAAGATCCAGAAGTTCGGGGCCCACCAGGTTCTGCGGAATTGCTGGGTCGAAGGGTCAGGTTACCTGATGAAGCGGTCCGTAATAGACCGGATCGGCTTGATTCGGGAAAAGGAGTCGTTCACCACCTATTGCATACGGGCCGCCGCCGCCGGTTTCGTGAACGGGTGGTATTATCCATTTCTTTACCAGGAACATATGGATGACCCCCGCGCGCCTCACACAGGGATTAAGACGGAGGAGGATTTCCGGCGGCTTCAGCCCTTGACCGCACAGACCTTCAAGGTGAAGTCTCGCGCAGAGTGGAGCGCCAAAACGAAAGAATTGGCGTGGATCGCGCAGGTCTGCTCCTATGACCCGAGGGATTACCTGGGGCGCAGAGCCTGGCTCAAGCAGAAGGTCTGCCGGATACTGGGCAAACCGTACGTACCCCGCGCTTGAGCCGGCGGCTCACGGCAAAAGACATGTCTGACTTTCTGATCCAGCTCGGTCCCTCGGCCGATCCCCAGGCCTTGCTGGCGCTCCTGCAGCAACCGTACGGCGCCAATGCGCCACGGGGCATCGTCCGCCAGTATCCCTGGGGTGCGTCAGCGGTTCTCGAGGAAAAAATCGGCCGGCGGGCCAACGTCGTGAGCCGGAGCGGCTGGCTATTCGCCTGGGTGGGCGAACTCGTCGCCCCGGCCGGGCTGACGGGGATGGACGGGATGCTGAACGCTCTAACGTTGCGCGGCCGCAGCTCGTCTCCATCGGAGGTGCTGGAATCCCTCAAGGGCTGCGGATTGTTGGAAGCACTGAATGGCGCCTTTGCGGTGATGCTTTGCAGCGACACGACAATGGTGGTGATAACAGACCCGATGGCCAGCGTGCAGGTTTACGCCGGCCGGGACGGCGCCGGGCGGCTGAGCGTGGTGGGAACGCACCCTGACCTCGTGGCCACGCTCTGCGGGCCTGAATTCGCCATCGATCCTGTTTCGGTGTGTGACTTTCTCAATGTCGGGATCCCATGTTGCCCCCACACCATGCACCGGGCAGTGAAGGAAGTGTGGCCGGGCACGGTTTGCCTTTCCCTCCTTCCCCAGGGGCGACCCCCGGCGCACGCCGAATTCCGGTATTGGCTGCCGCCGAGCGAAATGCGCGAGGCCTCCGAGGCGCCGGCTTTGATCGACGAATTCGTTGACCGCTGGCAGCGGGCGGTGCGTCTCAGATGCCAGGGAGACCGCTTGGCCATCCAGTTAAGCGGTGGCATGGACTCACGCCTGGTCCTGGCTTCCATCCCTTACTCCAAAGAATGCGTGGCGGTGACCTTGTGCGATTCCATGAACCGGGAGGCGCGCCTGGCTCGAAAAATCGCCAACTGCTATGAACGAGAGTGGGTGCCCCTCAAGCGCGACCCCGAATACCTCGGGCGAACGCTGATCGACGCCACGCGCTTCACGGGCTGCGAGGGCGAATACCATCACGGCCATACGATCGGATTCGCCCGCCAACTTCAGGAGATGGGTGTCGACTCCGTCTTTACCGGCCTGTTGATGGACAACAATTTCAAAGGTTACTATGCCAAGGATGTCGTGCGGGTCCCCCGGCTGAAAGGCTTGTTGCCCGCCCGCTACGCGACTGTGCCCCTCGATTACGTGAACCAGGTGAGTGATTTCTGCCGGCGCCATCTTCGCGACGAATGTGTCGGCGGCACGCTGGAGCGCCGGCGGCGTTTCCAGGAACACCACTTTGCCCTCCAGCGGGAGAGCCGCTGGGAGTGGCTCGACGGGTACCCCTACTCGCAAGCCTGTGACAATACAGCGTGGGTCATCGAACGACGGGTGATGCCGCTCCGGCTGCCCGTGATGGACCGCGGACTCCTGGACCTGGCTTTCCGTGTTCCGGCGCGGCTCAAGGCGGGCGGCTATTTCTTCGAACAGGCGGCGCTCCGAATCTTGGGCCAGGGTCGGAAGGTCCCGAACGCCAATGATGGCGTGCGCCCGGGCAGCGGACACCTCTCGAGGCTAATCCAAAGGGCGGTGCGGAAGACGCAGCGACAGGCGCGGAGCACGTTGTCAAGACTGGGCTTCAGACTCCCGGTTCCCCACTCCTGGCACGATTTCCCGCGCTACCTGCGCGAAAGCTCTGCGCTCACCGAGTTGATCGCGCAGAACGGAAAGCGTCTGACCGAGTTCGAAGGCACGGTGTTTCGAGGCGACCCCATAAGGCTGCTGCGCAACCCTGAAGTCCCGTGGGTGGTGGGCTATCGCTTGATCCAACTGGCCGTGTGGCGCTCCCTGCTCGATCAGTACGCTCTCCAGCGGCGGAAAACGGCTCACGTCGCGAGAATCTAAACCAAACCGTCCGCTCCTGAAGGCGCATATTTGTGAGGTTGCGGGCCGACAGCGCGCCCCGCGGCATGTTCGGCGACGCCTTCCGGTCCGCTAAGTGAACGGGCCGTTCGCTCAGGCCAGCATTAGCGGGCCGGCGCAGTTGGCACTAAGGTCAGAAGAAGAGTGTGTTCACTAATCTGGTAATAATTGTGGCGGTCGTACTGACCGTCCAGTTCCTGCTCCTGCGAGATTTCGACAAGGGACTCGCCGCTGCTGTATTCTTCTTAATACTCCTGCCGAAGGAGGTGCAGATTGAAATGCCAAGCGAGCTACCTTAGTTGACAGGTCACCGGGTTGTCCTGCTGGTTCTTCTCGCAAACACGCTTCCGCGATTACGGAGGGTCTCTCTCTCGCCGGTATCAAGGCTTTTGCTCCTCCTCGGGCTGATAGGGGTATGCCGGCTGGTCTCGACCGTAACGGCAATCGATCCCGCTGCGAGTGTCAAACTGCTCTTTGGCTACCTGATTGAGACCGTCCTGTTTTTTGTGCTGATCGCCGGCGGTTTGAGAGAACGCCGAACAATCGAGTTCGTGGCCTGGGGCAGTCTGCTCGCTTTGGTAATCGTGGCCGGAATTGGGACCATCGAGAAGTACACTGGCATCAATGCCGCTGCGGCGATTGTTCCTGGCATGAAGGATACACCCAACACGGTTTCGGCGACCTTCCGGCACCGTATCCTCTTTGGCTATGCGATGGCGATGGGCTTTCCCCTGGCGTTCGCCCTTAATGGTACAGCGGGGTGCAGGTGGAAGCGTTGGTTGTCCGGACTTGGCATCCTCATGCTGCCCGCGGCCTGCTACTATGGCCACAGCCGTGGCCCATGGGTGGGGTGTGCGTTGGCGGGCATGGTGTTGGGCATGCTGGGAGGCCGCTCGGTCCGCCGAAAGTTAGTATTGTTCGGTGCATTAGTCGTTCTAGTGGCTGCTTTGAGACCGGGCACCTACGAGACCGTCACGAGCCTTTGGCACCAGAGCTTTAACAAAGATACGGTAAAGGGGCGCTCCACGGATTACCGCCTGGTGCTGTGGGGAGTGGCGTACTGTGAGCTGACGAAGTCGCTCGGCCACGCGTTGTTTGGATACGGCGGCCACAGCACAGAACTGATGGACATGAGCGAGTATTTTGACGCTGGAGCCGGAGGACTCGCAGACGATTTGGGCTACACGAGTTGGGACAGCCAATACGCTTCCGACTTCATGCAGTATGGTTTTCTCGGCTTCGGACTGGAAGTAATCCTTTATCTTTCGATTTTGAGTATGGTAATCAGGGTCTGGAAAAGCACCCCTGGGAGGGACAGGGAACTGACTGCCGCCTGTGTAGCGACCGTTGCGGTTGTCCTCTGGGCGATGGCGACCGTGGCGATTTTCAATCCGCAGCTTGATTACCTTTTTTGGGCTATTGTCGCCATCGCCTGTCGATTTCACTCTGTAACGTCTCCTGTCGATCGGCCCCAGGAGAGCCACCTGGATCCCGTCGTTCAAGGGGGGCAACCGCTGGTTTATGGCCCTGTTTCTCAACTCGGACAAACCTAGTGGTCGAACTCTGCACAGGCAGGTGTGCCTGGTTACTTGAATGCCATTCGCCAGACCTGCCGCGCCAAACATATGAAAACAAGTACAAGCATATTCGATCATCTGGAGTCGGAGGTTCGATCTTATTGTCGAGCCTTCCCGGTCGTTTTCCGGAACGGGAAAGGTCCGTTTCTTTACGACGAAGACGGCAACGAGTATATCGATTTTTTGGCAGGTGCTGGCACACTCAACTACGGCCATAATAACCGTGTCATCAAGGAGGCGGTGATCGAGTATCTTGAACATGACGGGGTGGTGCATGGCTTGGACATGATGACTGTGGCCAAGCGGGAGTTTCTCGAGACATTTGAGGAATTCATCCTCAAACCGCGCAAGCTGGACTACAAGGTGCAGTTTACCGGTCCTACGGGTGCCAACGCCGTCGAAGCAGCCCTCAAGTTGGCGCGCAAGGTCAAGCAGCGCTCGAATATTATTGCGTTCACCAACGGCTACCATGGCCTGTCCGCCGGCGCATTGGCCGCGACCGGCAACCGCCATTTCCGCAATGAAGCTTTCGTCACCCGGCTTGATGTCTCTTTCATGCCCTTTGACGGCTACCTCGGCGAAGGGATGAACACGCTGGACTACCTCCGCCGCTGCCTCGGCGATGCCAGCAGCGGGTTGGATCTGCCCGCCGCCATTATCCTCGAGACCATTCAGGCCGAGGGCGGCATCAACGTCGCGAAGTTTGAATGGCTCCGAGGTCTGGAGGCGCTCTGCCGGGAATTCGACATCCTGATGATCGTGGACGACATCCAGGTCGGCAACGGGCGCACGGGGACCTTTTTCAGCTTCGAACCGGCCGGCATCAAGCCCGACCTGGTCACCATTTCAAAGTCCATCGGGGGCATGGGCCTGCCGATGTCGTTGGTCCTCATCAACCGGCCGATCGACCTTTGGAAGCCCGCCGAGCACACCGGAACGTTTCGGGGCAACAACCTGGCCTTCGTCGGCGCCACAGCGGCACTGAGCTACTGGCGGACCGAGAAGTTCGCTGCCGAGGTGAATCGCAAGGGCACGTTGCTCCACAAACGGTTGACCGCAATACAGGAAAAACACCCTGCACTGGGCCTGAAGGTCCGGGGGCGCGGTCTCATCTACGGTTTGGAAATGCCCAAACCGCGGCTCGCCAAAGCGGTGGCCAGGCGCGCCTTTCAGCGGAAGGTCATTATTGAACTGGCCGGGGCCGATGACCAGGTGCTCAAGTTCCTTCCGCCGCTGGTGATTGAGGATGAGGTCCTCGAACGAGGCGTAGAGATTGTGGCCGACTGCTTAAAAGCAGAAATTGGCACATGACGTGCCTCAGAGACCGGCTGGACTGTTGCGCAGTGTATGAACCAGGATGTGGTCGTTATCAAGTTCGGCGGCACCAGTGTCGGCACACTGGAGCGTCTCCAATTTACCGCCCAACGCGTCGCGGAGGTTGCTTCCACGCGAAAGCGGTTGGTCGTGGTGGTGAGCGCCATGGCGGGACAAACTGACCGTCTGCTGGAAATGGGACGGACGCTGAATGCCTCTTACGCGGAGGAATCGCTGCGAGAGATGGACGCCCTCGCGGCAACCGGCGAGCAGGTCAGTGCTGCGTTGCTGGCCTTGGCCCTGCAGCGGTTGGGGTTGCGCGCGAGGTCATTCACCGCGCATCAGGTTGCCATCACTACCGATGGCCGTTTCCAACAGGCTCGCATCCGATCAGTCGACTCCCAGCCTCTGCTCAGTTGTCTTGAGCAGAACCACATTTGTGTCGTCACCGGGTTTCAAGGAACCGATGATGCCGGGAACCTCGTGACTTTGGGCCGGGGCGGTTCGGATACCACCGCCGTGGCTCTTGCCGTCGCCTTGGGCGCGCGCTTGTGTGAGATCTACACCGACGTAGATGGCGTATACACAGCCGACCCGCGCCTGGTTCCCGGCGCTCGGAAGGTTCCCGAATTGTCCTACGAAGAGATGTTGGAACTGGCTTCTACTGGTGCGAAGGTGTTGATGGTTCGTTCGGTGGAGTTGGGGATGAAGAATGATTTGAACCTGGTGGTACGATCGAGCTTCTCTCGTGAACCCGGAACGCTGATTAAGCATATGAATGAACATTTGGAAGGACCTGTCGTCACGGGACTGTCCCACGACCCGAAACAGGCCAGAATTAGTATTATTGGATTGCCTGGATTGCCCGAGAGCCTCACCACGGCGCTGGCACCCTTGGCCGCGGACGATGTTTCCGTCGATTTCATCACCCAAAACATCGGAACCGACGGTAGGATGAGCCTGGCGTTTACTTTGGAGGATAAATTGCTTGACCGTGCGGTGGACAGCCTGCGTGCGCACCTCCAGACTGGCCAATTCCCCGATCTGCGGTTGGAGACCGACACGAATCTCGCCAAAGTATCTGCCGTCGGGATCGGGATGCGGAATCACGCGGGTGTGGCCTATCGCGTCTTTAACTCTTTGACCCGCGCCGCCATTCCGATTCACATGGCTATCTCCACTGAAATACGGGTTTCTTGCCTCATTCCGGCCGGGGACTGCAAACGGGCAATCGAGGTGTTACACAAGGAATTCTTCGAGCAGGGGCAGGCCACTCCTGCGCCGATCTAATATCATTTGCTGGAAGGAGCTAAAGGTAATCAAGGATGCGTCGCGCTCGATTCTCGAAGAAACCACGGCCATTGATTTTGAAGTCATTGTCTGACAACGGCTCGACGGACGGTTCGGTGGAGTACATCCGGCAACAATATGGCAACCGCAACGTCTCTGTGGTGGACAACCGGGCAAATCTTGGCTTTTCCCGGGGTAACAATGCAGCCATCGCCGCGGCGTAGGGTGATTACATCCTCATCCTGAATCCCGATACAATTATTCATGATCATGCGCTGGAAAAGCTGGTTGCCTTCGCGGATGCGGACCCGCGGGCCGGCGCCTTTGGGTGCAAGGTGCTGAACCCCGACGGGTCGTATCAACACACGGCAAAACTCTTCCCGACGGTCTGGCGTTTCTGGATTGACGCCCTCAGGTTGAAGCGGCTCGGGTACTTCTCAAAGGCGTTCATCTGCCGCTCCTATTTGGGTTGGGAGGGCGATACGGAAAGAGTCATGGATTGGAATTCAGGCTGTTGCGTGCTGTTTCGAGACCCGTTGGTTAGGAATTGACGCCCGAGGTGTCAATAGGCAAAAACCCCGTTTCAACGGGCGAAAATGCGCTTTTCCGTTTTCGCCACGCGCCGGATTCAGGTATCAGGCACACACTCATGCACGCTCATCGTGTTATTAACCGTCACCAACGCTAGGAGAATTGAAATGATCAAGAGTATCTCGCGTCTCCTTCTCAACCCACATCCACTCCGCTCACTGGCCATTCGGTCAATCCGCAAGCTGAAATTAGGCCGCTGGGACGAGCGGGTGAGGCTAGGGGCGGTACAACGGCCTCATTATGCTTACTGCGTTTGGCATGCCGCAAATTTGGCCTGCAGGCTGGGCTACGATCGGATGAGCCTTCTCGAATTTGGGGTGGCGGGCGGCAACGGACTGGTCAATCTCGAGTGTCACGCCGCGGAAGCATCGAAGCTGCTGCCGATAGGGATCGACGTCTATGGATTTGATACCGGCGAGGGTCTCCCGCGGCCGAGGGACTACCGTGACCTGCCGTATCATTGGAAGGGCGGGTTCTATAAAATGGACGTGCCTGCGCTGAGATCCCGGTTGAAGGGGGCGAAGCTGGTCCTCGGGGAGGTCGAACACACCGTGCCGCGCTTTTTTTCTGACCACCGGCCCGCGCCCATCGGAGCCATTTTCTTTGATTTGGATTATTATTCCTCCACTATTGCCGCATTCCGAATCTTCGACGGGGGAGAGGAGCATTTCCTGCCTCGTGTCTATTGTTATCTCGATGACGTCATCGGCAGCGAAGTTGAGTTATACAATGATTATACAGGCGTCCGCTTGGCCGTGCACGAGTTCAATGAGTCGCATAAGGCCAAGAAGCTCGGGAATTCCTATCATTTACTGTCGCGGCCAATTTCCGAGAGCTGGCAGCATCAGATTGTTGTCTATCATGATTTCGAGCATCCCCGCTATAGTGAGTTCGTTAGCGCCGACGAGCAACAAACACCCCTCCGAAAGTAACGCCTAAGGTTTGCAGTCGAGCTTTCAGATACCAAGTGAGTCGCGCTGCACTCCAACGCGCTTGGTGCCGGTGGGGGAGAAAACCCAGGGAGGTTCTGTTTTGCATCTTGAATTATGAAAATCATCGAAATCAAAACCCTGGGCATTGACGCCATCAAAGTCATCACCTACGCGCGTTTCCGGGACGCGCGGGGGTACTTTACCGAACATTACCGGCGGAGCGACTTTCGAAACAACCCGGGCATGGGCTTCATGGATGGAGTGGAGTTCGTGCAGTGCAACGAGAGCTACTCGCGGAAGGGGACTTTGCGCGGACTGCACTTCCAATGGAATCCCTACATGGGGAAGCTGGTCCGGACCGTCAAAGGGAGAATGTTGGACATCGTGCTCGATATAAGAAAAGGCTCGACGACCTTTGGCCGGGCCCTCCTCCATGAGATGGCGGGGGATCCGGCGTCCGAGACCGATGAATGGATCTGGGTTCCACCCGGTTTTGCCCACGGCAATGTGTTCCCCGAGGACAGCGTTATCGAATACCTCTGCTCGGGAGAGTACAGCCAGGGCTGTGAGGCGGGCATATCGCCTTACGCCGAGGACATCGACTGGACCCTCTGCGCCCCGGCTCTAAAGGGGCTCTTCGATAGCATGGCGTCCGCCACTGGGCTGGTTACGGAGAAGGATCGCAATGGCTTCACCTTGAAGAAATGGCTGAGCGACGAGCGATCGAATCACTTCAGCCTGCAGAGCCTGGCCTGAGTCGAGTTTGGCTGTCCACATGAAAAAACGAACTGTCATCTTCACAGGGGGCAGCGGCTTGCTGGGCACGGCATTCCGCAAAATCGCCCCCGATTTCTTATATCCAGACGAAGGCGAGTTCGATGTAACGAACTTCGCCCAGATGGAAAAGTACGTTCAGGCGCACGGTTGCGACCAGGTGATCCACGCTGGGGCTTTCACGTCGCCCCCGCTGGTGGACAAGGACCCTTTGAAGGCGCTCGAGGTCAATATCGTCGGCACGGCGAACGTGGTGAAGCTCTGCATGAAGTTTGGCGCCCGTTTGATGTACATTTGCACTGATTACGTCTTCCAAGGGGACAAAGGGGGATACTCCGAGACCGACCCGGTCCTCCCGGTGAATAAATACGCCTGGTCGAAGCTGGGCGGAGAGTGCGCGGCCAGATTGTACGACCGGGCCCTCATTGTTAGAACCACTTTCGGTCCAGACTGCTTTCCTTACGACCGGGCCTTTCGCGATCAATGGACCAGCCGGGAACCGGTCTCGGTGACTGCCGGGAAACTCGCGGCCCTGGCTGCCACGGACGTTTGTGGCGTAGTTCATGTCGGAGGCGAGCGCCGCACGGTTTTGGAATACGCCCGCAGCCTGGACCGTTCCAGAGCCATAGGCGAGCTCTCGGTTAAGGATGTCCCCTTCAAAGTGCCGGTCGATACCTCGTTGAACTGCGCGCGCTATCATAACCTCTTTCAACCAGAACCTGGAGAATAGTCATGAAAATTCTAGTCGCAGGCGGCGCAGGTTACATGGGCTCATCCTTGATCCCCGTCCTGCTGGAACACGGATACGAGGTCGAGGTCATCGACCTGTTGTGGTTCGGCAACCACTTGCCGCCGGAAGTGAAAGTAGTCCGCCGGGACTTGCTCGGATGCAAGGAGCAGGACCTGGCGGGATACGAGCAAGTCGTCTTTCTGGCTGGCCTGTCGAACGACCCGATGGCCGACTTCGATCCCTCCGCCAACTTCATGTCCAACGGCGCCTTGCCATGCTACCTGGCCTACATCGCCAAGCGCGCGGGCATTAAGCGATTCATTTACGGCTCCTCTTGTTCCGTCTATGGCTACACCGTCAACCAGTTGTATGACGAAGACAGCCCCGTCACCTGCAGTTATCCTTACGGAATATCCAAGTTGCAGGGAGAGCGGGGCGTGCTCCAACTCCAAGACCGGGATTTCTCGGTCATTGCGCTCCGAAAGGGCACCGTATGCGGCTACAGCCCGAGAATGAGAATGGACCTCATTGTAAACACGATGTTCAAGACCGCCATGAAGCAGCGGCTAGTAACAGTAAACAATGCTTCCATCTGGCGGCCGATCCTGGACATTCGCGATGCCGCAACCGCTTACTTGCGTGCCATCCAGGCAGATTATTCCATCAGCGGCGTCTATAATGTCGCCTCCGGGAATTTCACCGTTGGCCACGTGGGCGACCTGGTCAAGCACCGGGTCGAAAAGCTCACCGGGCACAGGGTGGCCATACAAATCAAGCAGGTCCAGGACTTCCGCAACTACAAGGTGACCATTGAAAAGGCCAGGACCTATCTCGGGTTCCAGCCCCAGCACTCCATCGAGGAGATTATTGAGGACCTCTATGCCCATATCGCCGACTACGGGGACTACGAAAACGACGAGTTCTATAATATCCGCATTTTCCGGAAGCTCGTGGCCGAGCAAAAAAAGCGGGCCCCGACCGGGGGAGAAGAGGCCGGACCTTGCGCGGGCGGCGACGGCAAGGGCCGCGAGCGCAGCGAAGGCCGGCCTCTGCTCGTAAAGGCTTAGCGGTGAAGCGGGGCCGCCGTTGGAACATTCCCCTGTCTTCGCACCATCCCCATTTTATTAGAACCTATGGATGTATCCATAATTGTTGTAGCGTGGAATGTGCGCGAACTGCTGCGCAACTGCTTGCAGTCAGTTTACACCGAGACCAAGGGCATCGAGTTCGAGGTCATTTTTGTGGACAATGGCTCGGCCGACGGCAGTGCGGAGATGGTCCGGCAGGAGTTTCCGCAGGCCCGCATCATCCCCAACCCGGACAATAAGGGCTTCATCAAGGCCAACAACCAGGCCATCGAAATTGCCCGGGGCCGATATGTCCTGCTGCTGAATTCTGACACCATAGTCCTTGACAATGCGATTGCCAGGACGGTGCAGTTTGCCGACGCTCATCCCGAGGCCGCCGTGGTCGGGTGCCGGGTTCTAAACCCCGACCGCAGCTTGCAGCGCAGTTGTTTCCGGTTTTACTCCACCCTCAACATGCTGCTGGAGGTGCTCTGGCTGTCGAGGGCCTTCCCATCCAGCCCATTCTTCGGCCGAAAGATCTACGGCGGGTGGGATTACAATTCGGAGCGCGAGGTGGATGTGGTTGTGGGATGTTTCTCGCTCGTCCGCATGGAGGCCATCCGGCGGGTCGGGGTCATGGACGAGCGGTTCTTTGTTTATGGGGATGATATTGATTGGTGCCGCCGTTTCGTAGAAGCGGGGTGGAAGGTGATGTTCACCCCGGCGGGCCAGATCGTCCATTATGGAGGTCAAACCACCCGGAAGGAGGCCGACCGCTTTGCTCTCCAATACCATGGGGCCGTGCTGATCAACGTCAAGACTCACTACGGCCCGGTGACCTTTGTGCTCTGCCGCCTCTTGACCGCCGGCTACCTTCTCCAGAGAGTTCCGTATTGGCTGCTCAAGGCCGCCCGCCGCAAAGAAGGCAGGGGAAAAGCCCTGAGCGGCGCCAAGAACTGCTGGCGGGGCTGCCGCTACACGCTCGGCGATTGGACTAGGTTGCTCGTGAACCGGGACACGGTGGCCGGAAAACTCTGAGGCGAATCCCTCCGTCCCCCAATCCCAGGTCGAATTGAATGAGCGTCATTCTCAGCCTCGTAGCGCTCTGGCTGCTGCTGCGCTGGTGCTTGCGAGTCGCCGGGATACCGTTGTTGCGCGTTGATCATCAGATGATTCCATGCTGCTACACACCTCGAAAGGCCCTTTGAGCGCGTTCTCTGTGAAGCGAAAGGTATCAAGGCTGGGGTCCTTGGCCTGGGCTGGGCGTCCCGGGGCGTTGGAGCCTGCCTGGGGAGGCTGGCGAACCCGGAGGCCGGGGCGCGGCGTTCGCGCCGCTTCACCGGCCGCGACGCCGGGCGCCCGGGAAGGCTTCGCGGCCAAGCGGCTGGCAACGTTGACGCGGTCTAAACGCCCTCGTCCGGCCCACTGGGACCTGCCCTTGACCATCAAGCTCGCCCTTGGGACGATCCTGGCGACTGTTTTGGGGCTGGATCTGGCGAGCGCAGGTTCTGCCGGGGGTAACCGATCGGCAGTCATTTACAGCCAGGGCAACCCGCCCGCCGCTCCTCAGCTAGCCGATTTGCCCTTGCGCCAGAGCGTGAGCCAATACGGGATCACCTGGACCTTTGACCAACCGGCGCCCGTTGGCCGGTTTGTGAACGGGGACTTTTATATCGTTGGTCCCGTTACGGTCATCAGCATCGATCCCCGGCCACTGGTCGGCCCCGACGTCCCGGAGGGCGAACTGGCCGAACCGGAGAAAAAGCGGGTCAAGAATGGCAAGTATGTCCGCAACGGCTCCATGCTGAATCCTCCAGCGCGCGCCCAAGTTGCTTTCGACACTGGGATTCACAACTACTTCAAGCTGGAACTTCTGGCAGTTCCGCCTTTGCACATGAAACCGGGGGATTGCCTGGTTTCGACGATCAGCCTCAAGATTGCGGAAAGGGATGCGTTTCCCTATCACGGGGGCGACGGCTGCCGCGAGCATCACGATAACAGCCCGGTCAAAACCGCCGCCGTCTTGGGCTGTGTCGCCGAGCCACAGCCTGCCGATGCGTTTCGCCCCTCTTACGGAGACCGGCAGCAGAGAATCTACCTGGCGCGCAATGTTCGGAGGAATCTGCTCCGGCGACTCCCCCCCCTGCCAATACTCCAAACCTGCAGACCTGGATCCGCGTTTTCCAGCGTCCATGGATTAACCCCTGTTTTTTTGGCTTTGAACAGCCGATGGAGAACATGCCGCATTACGGCCAGTGGGTCGGGCAGGCCCAGTCGGTCGCAGGGCTGCTGCTGATGCTCGACCTGAAGCCGGAACAAAAGGAGCAACTGCTGATCAACGTGCTGCAGGTGGGGATCGACTATTGGGGCCTCGTCCGCAACGGGCACCCGGGGTGGCAGGGCTGGGGCGGGCACGCCAGTGGACGCAAGTTCCCGATCGTGCTGGCGGGTCTCCTCCTCGGGGATGAGGAAATGGCCGGGCCCACCAAAACTTTCCCCAAGGTGGAATTCGGTGAGGACAACCAAACCATGTACGGCCAGGGCTGGACCGGCGCCAAAGCTTTGTTCGCCGGCCATTCAGGAATCCAAAGCGCATCCGGAAAGGCCGAGCGGCCCAAATGGGGACCCTATGAGCACCTGCCTCCTTCCCAGTGGACCCAAAGCAACTGCACCAGCGAGGGCTACCGCCGGGCCAATACGAGCAGCTCGTGGGTTGGCCAGGCCCTGGTGCTGCGCATGTTGCAGGCGGAAAAAGTCTGGAACCATGACGCGTTTTTCGATTATGTCGACCGGTGGATGACCGAGGACGACAGCGAAGCGTGCCGGGTTATCGTGCGGTCCTGGCCCCAGACCAAGCTAAACGATCATGACAGGTGGAACCGCCAGGGCTTCGCCTGGGAGCCGTTCGTCAAAACCATGTGGGATAGGTATCGCAGTCGGCTGGATGAATCAAGCAAGTGAGCTGCCGCTCCACCGGGCGTCTCTCCCTGCTGCTCCGGCTGAATGGACCAGTTTTCTGGCAGCAAGCAAGCCTGCTTCGAGGTGAGGGTAGGCAATTGCCTGGGCGCACGCGAAGGCACTGTCATGCAAGTTGCCAGTAATCCGTCTGCCGCTAACCTGCTTGTGGAAGGCCTCGACAAGGTGCAACCCGAAAGTAAAGCCTGCCCTTCATGATTACCATACTCATCGGGGCCGACATCTGCCCCATCGGAGGAAATCGGCCGTATTTTATGGCTGGCGACGCCCAGAGCCTCCTGAACGATCTCCGCGTTGAGTTTGAACAGACCGACCTCTGCATCGCCAACCTGGAATGTCCGCTCATTGAAACCCCATGCCCCATTCTCAAAACGGGACCCATCTTCGGCGAACCAAATGCTGTCATCAATGGCCTCAAACACGCCGGCGTCGATGTGCTGGCTCTGGCCAACAACCACATTCTGGACCATGGCACGCCCGGCCTCAAGAACACCCTCGCGGTTTGTGCCTCGGCTGGAATCGCCACGGTCGGCGCCGGAGAGAACCTCCAGGCCGCCAGGCGAATCCTCATCCGTGACGTGGGCGGCCTCAGAATTGGCATCCTCGCGGTCGCCGAACACGAATTCTCAATTGCGACCTCCTGCGCTGCGGGCGCCAACCCCCTCGATTTGATTGACTTCGTCAGGAACATCACCCGCAACCGGAAGAGCTGCGATTACTTGATTGTCCTGCTGCACGGGTCGGATGAGTTCTTTGTCCCCACCCCGAGGATCAAGGACACTTGCCATTTCATGGTCGAAATGGGGGTCAACGCCGTTATTGTCCAGCACCCCCACTGCCTGGGCGCCTATGAGGAGTACAAAAGCTGCCATATTGTCTATGGGCAAGGGGCTCTGATCATGGATGAGGCCATTTACCGCAATCGCAAGTCGTTTCACGAGGGCTTCCTGGTCAAGCTGCGGATCGCCCAGGACGCCCGCTCCTCCATGGAGATTCTCCCCTTCGTGCAGTCGGACCCGCTCCCGGGCGCTCGGCGGATGAACCCCGAGCGGGAGCGTCAATTCCTCCAGTCCCTGCTCGAAAAATGCAATGCGGTCAAAGACGATGCTTGGGTTCAGGCCCAGTGGCGGAGCTTCTGTGAGGGACGAAAACATAGCTACCTGAGCAGCCTTCTGGGGCATAACCGCGTTCTCTCGAAGCTGAACGCAAAGGGGCTTGTCGCCAAGTTTGTCCATGGCAAAAGATCATTATTGCGCGCCAAGAATACAGCTTGTTGTGAGACGCACCGCGAAGCTATTGAAACCATCTTTTCAAGGCCCTGCGCGCTGCATTCTTCAAACAGGGGCTGACGGAGGCAGATGTGTTGGTCCAGAAAATCCAGGGAAGCAAGCCCCTCGGCGCCGCCCGGCGCATTTTGCAGCGAAGTTATTACCGCTCTCTGGAGCTTGCAGCCTTGCCGCCCCATCGTCCGGCTGATAGCCAAACCGCGCAGCCCAGCCTTAGTCGCAGTCATCCTGCGCGCGATGGAGTATGAAATGGCGAGTGTTCGAACGTCGAACCGTCTGGTGGCCCACACGCTGCGGGTGGGCCTGCCTCCTGTTGCCCACGGTGGCGCTTTCGCTCGGATGGTGTTTTTACGGTGAATCTTTCCTTTCGCCCACAAGTCGCTTGCCCGCAGACGTGCTGGTGGTGGAGGGCTGGGCGGGCCGCGACAGCATGCCGGCCGCCGTGCGAGAGTTCCAGCGCGGCGGCTACCGCCTGCTGGTCACCGCCGGCGGCCCGACGGGTGACAGTTGGGCTGCCAGGAACTGGAACTACGCCGAACTGGCCGCCGAGGAACTCCTGCGCGACGGCCTGCCAAAGGAGCAGTTGCTCATCGCGCCAACAAATGAATCGGAAACCCGGCGCACCTATCACGCAGCGCTCGCTGTCCGCCGGGCCTTGGAGGCGCGCGGTGAGCTTCCCGCCGCCATCAACATCTGGACCCGCGGCGCTCACGCCCGCCGGAGCCGCCTGGTGTTCGCCAAGGTGTTCCGCCCCAAGACGCGCGTGGGTGTCATTGCCTGGACTCCGGCTGGCCCGAATCCCGGGCGTTGGTGGAAGTCCAGTGACCGTTCCCGGGACTTGCTTGACGAAACCGTCGCCTATCTCTTTGAACTCCTGCTCAATTCCGGTCGCTGGGGCAGCGCCGAGACAGTTGGGCTGCCAGGAGCTGGAACTACGCCGAGCTGGCCGCCGAGGAACTCCTGCGTCGCGGCCTGCCAAAGGAGCAGTTGCTCGTCGCGCCTGCGCCCCTGGCCTGCCGTTTTCAGATATTTCCAGATATTTCCACTTAATAATCCGCCCTCCCCGGCGCTCGCTGTCCGGCGCGCCGCCGGAAAGGGCACGCCGGCGGCGTGCCGTCCACGCGCGCGAGCTAGCGCCCGGAGGTACTGTCAAGCTGCGCCCCGCCGGCCGCCTATGAGACAACCGGCGCTTGGCCTTCGGCGCTGCGGGGCGCGTCATCGCCCGGAATCATCACCGGCCATTGAACTTGGGTAACAATGGACAACGCCAGCCACACGGCTGTCAGGACCGGCTTGTTCGCCCGGCGGGAGTGTTGGGTGCCCACCCGCCGGCTTTGGGTCGTTTTGGCGGTGCTGTTACTGGGCGGGGCCTTCCTGGCCAGCCACTCGCTGAGTTCATTCCTGTCCGCCAGGAGCCCCGTCTCAGCCAACGTGCTGGTCGTGGAGGGCTGGCTGCCGGACTTTGCCATGCAGGGAGCCATCGAGGAGTTCAAACGGGGCGGGTACAAATATGTCATCACGTCCGGCGGAGGCCTGCCGGATGGGTGGCTCGCAGGCCGCTTCAAAACGGGAGCGGAGTTCGCCGCGGCCAACCTGGCAGCACTGGGCCTCCCAACCAATGTGATTGTGCCGGCGCCTTCGGCTAGAGTTGGCCGGGACCGCACTTACGCAGCGGCGCTGGCGGTTAAGGAATGGTTGCGCATGGCGCACCCGGAAGTGCGCGCGGTGAATCTCTACTCGCTGGGACCTCATGCGCGCAGGTCCCGCCTGCTGTTTCAGAAAGCTATGGGGAACAAAGTAAAGGTGGGGGTTATCGCGCATCCAGATAATCGCTACGACTCCAAACGGTGGTGGGCAAGTATGGATGGCTTCACTGAGGTGACCCAAGAGGGCTTCGCTTATCTGTACGCCAAATGCCTCTTTCGTCCGCCTGCTGAACACGGACGACGGACCACAGACCACTGACTTCGAGCCAGAAACCACCCTTTGCGCCTTTTGCGCCCTTTCATGGCCGGCATTCAGCATTCCTTTACAGACCCATTTTTCCCTTCAAATGCTTGGCAGCAAAGCAGTTACGCAAGGAGAGCCAATTGGGTGACGGAAAAGTTTACACCGCGGGACTCATGCAGCCTTGCGTCGAATCGTGAATTCGTGTGCGTAACTCGCACGCAGACAGAAGGTTATGCAAACGCCTGGCCAGGAATCGGTTTCCGGCATGGACGGTGCTTACGTGAGTGGCCGATGATCACGGGCCAATGGTCTGTAGTCTGTGGTCAGTGGTCACCGGTCGGTCACTGGTGGGTGGTGGAGCGCTGTTTTGCGGATTAGACCATAATCTTGCTGTTTTCGGTGCTCCTCGTTTGGAAACCGATACTATCTGTCATGGTTCTCTTATTAGGCGCAACCGGTTACATCGGCCAGGGCTTCGCGGGCGAGTTGCGAAGGCGTGGGCACGAGTTTATTCCTCTCTCGCGCAAGGCCTTCGATTACACTCAGTTGAGACTGCTCTTCGATTACCTGCGCACAATGAGGCCGGAGTTGGTCATCAATGCGGCAGGGTATGCCGGCAGGCCGAACGTGGACGCCTGCGAACTCGCCCGGATGGAAACATTCCAGGCCAACACCCTGCTGCCCCAAACGGTCGTGCGCGCCTGCGTGATGACGAATACGCCCTGGGCGCACGTCTCCACGGGTTGCATTTATACCGGCGCCAAAATGTGCGAAAACGGCGAAATGCGAGTGGAAAGGGACCTCAACCGGCCTGAAGTGCGGCGGTCCTTCGACAGGCACCCCGAGAATTTCCTGGGTTTCACGGAGCTGGATGGACCGAACTTCTCGTTCCGCCATCCATCCTTCAATTTTTGCAGCGGGACCAAGGCGCTGGCCGAGGAAGCGATTGGCGACTGCGGTCCGGGCTACATTTGGCGGCCCATGATGCCGTTCAATGAACGGGACGGACCGTGCAACTTCCTTTCCAGAATCCAACGCTATCCCAGGGTCTATGACCATGTGACTTCGCTCTCGCATTTGGGGGATTGCGTTCGGGCGTGTCTCGACCTGTGGGGCCGCCGCGCCCCGTTCGGCGTCTATAACGTGGCCAACCCGGGCGCGGTCACCACCCGGCAAGTGGTTGAAATGATTCAGCGAATCCTCAAGCCGACCCGCCCGTTCGAGTATTGGACCGATGACGATGAGTTTTACGGCGGAGGCGCCAAAGCCCTGCGGTCTAATTGTATTCTTGACGTTACGAAACTGGTCCACACCGGCGTGAAAATGCGGAGCGTGCAAGAGGCCCTGGAAGATTCCCTGGAGCGATGGCAGCCGGTCGGGCCGAATTGCCGGCGGGCTGAAAGTCTGGCGGTCTCCTCGCCCTGCCGCCGGCTGAGCGTCCGGAGGTCAGAACCCGGAGGCTGGAGGCCGGAGGAAGGAAGACAAACAGCAAAAACGCGCAAGGCCGCAGTCAGAGGATAGCGGGCCCCGCAGCGCCGGCTTCCAAGCCGGCTTAGGACATAGCTTCACCCTCTCGCGCCCCCGTGAATACCGGGCATCCAAAGCCGGCTTGGAAGCCGGCGCTCCGTCGCAGCCGGTTCCGTGCTCGCCACTCCGTATCCAATATGCCGCACGCCGTACTCCACACTCCGCACGGAGTGAAATCCCGACCTGTCGGGACACTCCGCCGCCCCCTCCGGGTTTTGCCGCCCTCGTTGTTTGCTGCGGCTTGCCTTTGTTGGTTCGAGGCCACGGCGCAGGAGGTCCTGGCGCCACCGCCTATTGACTACTCCGGAGGGGCGGCACGCCCGCGCGCCGCCATCGCAACGGACCAGCTTGGTCCGCTCCCGCCCGCGATGGCCGCCGCCGCCGCCATCGCCAACGAGCCGCCACTGCTCCAATGGGGCCCGGTCAATCTGCGCGCGCATCTGCTCTACCGGTTCTTGTACGGCGACGGCATCCCGGCTCGGCCCGGCCAGAATTTCACGACGGTGGTCAACGAGGTCCGCCCCGGGCTTTTGTTCGAACTGGGCAGCCATTGGACGCTGGATTACACGCCGACCCTGCGCTTCTACTCGAACCGCCAGTTTCGGGACACCACTGATCATTCCGTGGTTCTCAACGGCGCAACGACATATAAAGACTGGACGCTCGGGCTCTCGCAGCGATACGCCTCCACGTCTGAACCGCTCATCGAGACCGGCACGCAAACCGATCGAGAGAACTACTCAACCGCAGCCAATGCTACCTATCATGTTAGCACTAAGACATCGCTCGAGCTCGGCCTCAACCAGAACTTCCGGTTCATGGGCCAAAATCAGGCCGGTCGCCCGTTAACCGACTCCCGCGACTGGTCAACCCTGGACTGGCTCAATTACCAGTTCTGGCCGAGGTTCGGGGCCGCCCTCGGCGTCGGCTTTGGCTACCTGGATTTCAGCGCAGGTTCGGACATGACCTACGAACAACTCCAGGGCCGAATCAACTGGCAGGCCACCGCCAAGGTGAGCCTGGTGCTGAATGCAGGCTTTGACGACCGGCAGTTTCTCAGCGGCAACACGCCCGATCTGCTCAATCCCATCTTCGGCGCAGCGCTCCTTTACCAACCCTTTGAGCCAACCCTGCTCTCGCTGAACGCAGCCCGCACGGTGGTCCCTTCCTATTTCCAAAGCCAGGTCACCGAAAGCACCACCCTCAGCGGCAGCGTCCGCCAGCGACTCCTCCGGAGGCTTTACCTCGACCTCACCGGAGGCTATCGCCTGAGCTCCTACGAGGCGACGGCCACAGGCCAGCCCGTGAATCGCGACATCAGCGGCACTTTCGTCAATGTCCGGCTGAACGTTCCCTTTTTGAAACGTGGAACGGCCTCGGCGTTTTTCCAGGCGGCGGAAAACTCCTCAAACGACTCTCTCTACAAATATTCCACCACCCAGGTCGGCCTCGAGCTCGGCTACCGCTTTTAAAAGAACGGGTGGGGGCGGCGTCCCGCTTGCCCTCCCATCCGGCAGGGACGCGCGGAATAAGACCCCCACCTGGCGGGGCGTCGTCCCATGTTATCCGCTTCTCCATGATTGACGATAAACTCATCGGTTCGCCGTCGAGCCGCCCGGAGGCCATTCCTAAGCCGTCGTCTCCACCCAGTGACCGGCTGCCGGCGCCTTTCCCTCGGCGGCTGAAAATCCTGGCTGCGCTCACGGTTCTGCTGGCCGTCTGCTTCGCCACGCCCCTCTGGTCTTTGGCGCGGTACGCGTTGCACAGTGACTTGTATTCCCACGTTCTGCTGATCCCGTTCATCAGCCTGTACTTGATCTGGTTGCGAAAACAGGATTTGGCTTTGGCGTCTGGGCCGGTGCGGCGTTTGGCCATCATCCCGCTGATGGTGGGGGTGGCAGCCCTCGCCGCTTACTGGTTCGCCCTGCACGCGGGCTGGAAACCCGGGAGGGACGATTATCTGGCGCTCATGATTCTGTCTTGGTGGTCGTTTCTGCTGGCCGGCGGGTTCCTGATGCTGGGCGCGGAAACGCTGCGTCGGCTCGCCTTTCCGCTTTCCTTCCTTGTTTTCACCGTCCCATTCCCAACGATTGTCCTCGAGTGGATTAAGGCCTTCTTGCAGCAGGGTTCGGCTGACGCTGCTCATGCGCTTTTCTGGTTGTCGGGCACGCCGTTCTCGCGGCAGGGCTTGCAGTTCGACTTGCCGGGCTTCTCCTTGGAAGTGGCCCCGCAATGCAGCGGCCTGCATTCCAGCCTCGTGTTGTTTATCACCAGCTTGCTCGCCGGCTATCTCTTTCTGCGCTCGCCCTGGCGGCGGGCCGTATTGACCCTGGCTGTAATCCCGCTCGCCCTGGTGAGGAATGGGTTCCGCATCTTCGTCATCGGTGAGCTTTGCGTGAACGTCAGCCCGGACATGATCAACTCCAACCTCCACAGGAAAGGCGGTCCGATTTTCTTCGCCTTGTCCCTGATACCATTTTTCCTGCTGTTGCTCCTGCTCCGAAGGTCCGAGTCCAAACGTCGTTCCACTGTCGGCCCTTGAATGAGGACAGCCCCTCCCCAGCGGCCATCGACTCCTTGCCATTGGCTGGCGACACGTTTTAACGCCCTTACCGTGTTACGGATTTGACGGTTCAACGCTTCAACGCTTCAACGTTCCAACGGCCCTGCCGAAGACCCCGATTATGATTACCCAACCGTCCGTCTCCTTACTCACCCGCTGCCTGCTGGCCATGCTGATGGTTGGCCTCCTGGCCGCCGGCGGCGCCGGCTGTTCCAGGAAGGCCACGCAAGCCCGCTACCTCTCCCGGGCCAACCACGACTTCGAAACCGAGCGTTATGACCGGGCCGAGCTCGAGTACCTGGCGGTGCTCAGAAGTGCGCCCCTCAATCCCGTGGCCATCGGCAGACTGGGCCAGATCTACTACGCGGAAGGCAGGTTGCCCCAGGCCTTTGCCTACCTGAAAAAAGCCGTTGAATTACAGCCGGAGAATGCCGACCTGCGGCTCAAGCTGGGCCTGACCTGCATGTCGGTCCATAAGCTCAAGGAAGCCTGGGACGAGGCCGGGCGGGTGCTGCAGCAACAGCCCACAAACGAGGAGGCCCTGATTTTGTTGGCTGACGCCGCGTCCACGAACGAGATTCAGCAAACCCTGCAACGGGTCGAATCACTCCCGCAACCGGTGAAAGGCGGCGCTGGGTACCACCTCGCCCGTGCCACGCTCTCTTTCCGCCAGCAGGACCTGGACCAGGCCGAAGCCGAATTCAAACAGGCCCTGGCCCAAGACCCTAAGTCCAGCGGCGCGTATATGGGTCTGGGCAACCTCTATCTCGCCCGGCGCGATCTCCAGCAAGCGGAACCGGCCCTGAAATCCGCCGCCGAACTCTCCCCGCTGCGCTCAGGCAGGCGCTTGCGATACGCCGAGTTCAAATTCCGGGCCGGCGCGGCCGAAGTGGCCAAGACATCCCTCGAGGAAATCACCAAAGGCGCCCCCGATTACCTCCCTGCCTGGACTATGCTGGCGGAAATCGCGCTCGCCGAGCGCCGGCCCGAAGACTGCTCTGCCCTCCTCGCCAAGGTCCTCGCGCGTGACTCCGCCAATTACGAGGCCCTTATGCTGGCCGGCAACCTCCTCCTGGCAAAAGGGGAAGGAACCAACGCTGTCACTCACTTTGAACGGATGGCCACCGTCTATCGCGGCGAGCCGATCGTGCAATACCGGCTTGCCCTTGCCTATCTTCTCAACCGGGACATGGCCAAAGCCACGGCCAGCCTCAGCCGGGCCATCGCCGCCGCCCCCAACTTCGCTGAGGCCGTCCTCCTGCTGGCCGAGATCAATGTCCGCCAGGGCAACTCCGCACCGGCCGTCGTTTCCCTGACACAGTTGATCAAGCAGCAGCCGCAGCTTGCCCAGGCCCATAGGCTGCTGGCGACCGCCTATCTCGGCCAAAGGAAACCGGACGAGGCCCTGGCCGTTTATCGCCGGATGATTGACTTATTCCCAAAAGATCCCCAGGGCCCCTTCCTCATGGGAATCCTCTTGGCCCAACAAAACAAGAGCACCGAGGCCCGCCAGGCCTTTGAAAAGTCGCTCGAACTCTCCCCGGATTACCTGTCCCCCCTCGAGCAAATAGTGGACCTGGACCTGCTGGACAAGCAATACGCGCGCGCCACGGAGCGGGTCAAAAAGGAAATGGAAAGAAAACCCGGCGCCGCCGCGCACTGGCTGCTGCTGGCCAAAATCCATTGGGCCCAGGCCATGGGTTATGTTTCAAAAGAAATGGACAAAACTCCCGGCCCAGCCCGGCCGAAGCTTCGGCTCGCCGATGTCCCCGCCGCCCAACACGATGTTGAACAGGCCGAAGCGGCCCTACTCAAGGCCCTTGAGTTGAACCCCAATCTCCGCGCGACCTACCTGTTGCTCGCCCAGCTCTACGTGGCCTCCAATAAGCATCAGCAGGCGCTGGACCGGCTGGCCGGGCTGGTGGTCAAAACCAATGATGTGGTCGCCCTCATGCAAATCGGCATGATCCATGATCAGTTGAAGCATTTTGCCGCCGCCCGCGAGGCCTACGAAAAGGTCCTCACGGTCAATCCCAACTCCAGCCCGGCCCTCAACAACCTGGCCTACCTCTACTCCGAACGCCTGGGGCAACTCGACAAGGCCCAGAAAACGGCGGAAAAAGCCCGGCAACTCCTGCCTCAGGATCCATACACGGCTGACACCCTGGGCTGGATACTTTACAAACGCGGCGAGTACACTCGCGCCCTCGGCCTAATCCAGGAATGCGTGCTGAAATTGCCCGCCGAACCGGAAGTCCAGTTTCACCTCGGCATGACTCATTACATGCTGGGCGAAGAAGAGCCCGCCCGCCTCGCCTTGCAGCGGGCCGTTGCGGCCAACAAAGATTTTCCAGACAAAGAAGAGGGCCGCCGCCGACTGGCCCTGCTGGCTATTGATGCGAAGACCGCCGATGCCGCGGCGCGAGCAGACTTGGAAAAGCGGTTGCGCGAAACGCCCGACGATCCGATCGCCCTCAGCCGGCTAGCCCAAATTCAGGAACGCGAGGGCGCCTTTGCCAAAGCCGTCCAGACCTACGAAACTGCCCTGAAACAAAACCCCCAAAATGCCCAGATCCTGCTCCGCCTGGCCCAGCTCTATTCCGGCCGGCTCAGCGACCCGCGGAAGGCCTTGCGCATGGCCCGGCAGGCCCACACCCTGGCCCCGGACGACCCCCGGACTTCTTACACCCTCGGTCGTCTGGTCTATCAGGCGGCTGATCAGGCGGAGGATTACAAGTGGGCGGCGAGCCTGCTTGAGGAAAGCGCTCGCAAACTGCCGGACGACCCCGACGTGATGTACGACCTTGCTTGGTCGCGCTACAGCCTGGGGCGCGTACCCGAGGCGGAGGCAGCGATGCAGGGCCCTGCGCAGGCCGGCGCCGCGTTCGCCAGGGCCGAGGAGGCCAAACGTTTCCTGACGACGGTCGCGGCCTGCGAAAACCTTGTCCAGGCCCAACAAATGGCTCCCCAGGTCCAAAAGCTCCTCAGTGCCGACCCAACCTACGTCCCGGCCCTGATGGTGTCTGCCATTCTTCAGGAGCAGCGCGGCAACTACAAGGAGGCGGCGCAGTTCTACGACCGCATTCTGGCTCGCTACCCCCTCTTTGCGCCGGCCACCAGGAACCTCGCCTTCTTGTGCTGCGAGCGCCTCGGCGATGACCGCAGGGCCTATGCATTGGCCGCCACTGCCCGCCAGTCCTTCCCGGCAGACCAACACCTGGCCAAAACCCTGGGAATCCTGGCTTATCGTTTCAGCGACTATGCGAGGTCCGTGCAACTGCTCGAAGAATGCGCCCCCAGACTGAGCAGTGATGCCGAGCTGCTCTATTACCTCGGCATGGCTCACTACCGGCTCAAACACCGGGCCCCCAGCAAAGCAGCTCTCCAACGCGCCCTCGACCTGCATGTCCAAACCAAACTCGCCGACGAGGCCAAACGCGTCCTCACCGAGCTGAAGTGACTTCCCGCCACGATTGGTCGGCTTTGACTCATTTAAGCCATTCAACGCCTTAACGCATCAACGTGAAAACCTCAAGCCTCCCCCGACCCGTTGTGAGAGCGGGTCCCAAATGGATTTGGCGCTTCCTTGCGGCATTAACTGCCGCTGGCCTTGTGGCTTCCCCTCGCGTCATGGGCGTGGCGCGCAGGCAATTCTATCGGCTGTTAGAGCATAACTGAGCCAAACCTCGCAGGTCTGATGGATACTGCTGTCGTAATTACCTTCGTCAGCGCTTTTGTCGCAGGCGCACTGGCTTTGGCTATCGCCTTCCTCGAGCGGCGTTCCCCAGCGCGCTGGTTCTTGGTGGCCGGCATGGCCGTCCTGGCGGTCGAGAGCATTTTCTCTGCCCTGGCCGCCGACGCCGTGCTGCCGGAACGGGTGGCGCACTGGGAGACCTGGAGGCTTTGCGCCCTCTCCTTCCTCCCGGAAACCTGGCTCTTGTTCAGCCTGACTTACGCGCGCGGCAACGCTCGGGAATCTCTGGTCAAATGGCGATTCCTCCTGGCCGCCGCCGGCCTGGCGCCGGTCGGGCTGGCGCTCCTGTTCCGCGAGGACTTGATTGTGTCTGTCGGCCAGGTCGAGCCAACCTATCAGTGGCTGCTGCGCCTGGGGACGCCCGGGGTTGAGTTGAACCTTTTGGTCCTGCTCAGCGTCGTGCTGGTGCTGATGAACCTCGAGCGCACGTTCCGCGCCTCGGTCGGCACGATGCGCTGGCGCATCAAATTCACGCTCCTGGGCCTGGGCCTGCTGTTTGCCGTGCGGGCCTACACCAGCAGTCAGGTCCTCGTGTTCCGCGCCATAGACCTCTCGCTCCAACCCATCAACTCAATGGCGCTCCTGGTGGCCTGCCTGGTGATGGCGCGCTCGCTGTTGCGGACCGGGCATTTCGAGGTGAGCGTCTATCCCTCCCACGCTCTGCTCCACAACTCCTTCACCCTCTTGGTGGCGGGCGTTTACCTGGCCATTGTCGGCGTGCTCGCCAAAGTGGTGGCCTTTCTCGGGGGCGACGCGGCCTTTCAACTCAAGGCCTTCCTGGTCCTGGTCTCCCTGGTGCTGCTGGCGGTCCTGCTGCTCTCCGACCGGGTGCGACTGCAAACCAGGCGCCTGGTCAGCCGGCACTTCCACAGGCCCTTATATGATTATCGCACCGTCTGGCGCACCTTCACCGAAGGCACCGCCCGCCGGGTCGAGCAGACTGATTTGTGCGAAGCCGTCGTAAAACTGGTTTCCGATATCTTCCAAGCCCTTTCCGTGACCGTCTGGCTGGTGGACGACAAGAAGGAGAAGTTCCTCTTTGCTGCTTCCACGGCCTTCTCCCATGCAAAGGCCGGCCATTTGAACCTGGATGCCTCAGATGCGGCTCAAGTCATCGCGGCTCTGAGCGCCCACCCCAATCCCGTTGACCTTGATTCCGCCAAGGAAATCTGGGCCGCCGCCCTCAGACGCGCAAACCCCGCTCAGTTCCGAGACGGCGCAAACCGCGTCGGGGTCCCCTTAATTGCCGGCGATGAACTGCTCGGCGTAATGACCCTGGGAGACCGTGTTGGCGCGGTGCCCTTGTCCCTCCAGGATTTGGACTTGCTAAAGGCGGTGAGTGATCAGTCCGCCGCCAGCCTCCTGAACATCCGCTTGTCCCAAAGATTGTCCCAAGCCAAACAATTGGAAGCCTTCCAGGCGATGTCCGCCTTCTTTGTCCATGACCTCAAGAACACGGCCTCCACGCTCTCCCTCACGCTCCAGAATCTGCCCACGCATTATCAAGAGCCAGCCTTCCGAGAGGACGCCTTGCGCGGCATTTCCAAGACCGTCACTCACATCAATGAGCTGATCGGGCGTTTGAGTCTCTTCCGGCAGGAGCTTTCCGTTCAATCCGTGGAATGCGATTTGAACGAGTTGGTGAGCGAGACACTCAAGGGCCACGAGGAGAAGCCCGGCGTTGAAATCGTAAAGGAGCTCCGGCCGCTGCCCAAGGTACGGCTGGATCCGGACCAAATCCGGAAGGTCCTTACCAACCTGCTGCTCAACGCTCAAGAGGCGGTGGGCGCCGCCGGCCAGATTCGGGTCCAAACCAGCCAGGGCAACGGTTGGATAGTCTTGGCCGTGGCCGACAATGGCTGCGGCATGACTCCTGAGTTCGTGGAGGCCCGCCTCTTTCGCCCCTTTCAGACGACCAAAAAACATGGGATTGGCATCGGGATGTTCCAGTGCAAGATGATTGTCGAGGCGCACCGCGGGAGAATCGAGGTCGAGAGCCAGCCGGGCAAGGGTACGGCTTTCCGGGTGTTGCTGCCGCTCAACCAGTGACGCTATGAACCCAAAACTGCTCATCGTTGATGACGACGAAGAAATCCGCGCCCAAATGAAATGGGCCCTCCTTCAGGACTACAACGTCCTCTTGGCCCAAGACCGCCCCAGCGCCATCGCGGCCTTTCGTGAGCAGCGGCCGCCCGTGGTCTTGCTGGATTTAGGCCTCCCTCCCCATCCGGCCAGCCCCGAGGAAGGATTTGCCGCCTTGTCCGAAATGCTCGCCCTGGACAGTCTGGCCAAGATTATTCTCATCACCGGCCAGGGCGAGAAGGATAATGCCCTCCAGGCTATCGGCGCCGGCGCTTATGACTTCCTGACCAAACCAGTGGAAATCCAAGAACTGAGGGTCATCCTCAAACGGACCTTTCATGTCGCCAGCCTGGAAAACGACTACCGCCAACTGCAGCAGCACCTGACAGGAGAAACTTTCGAGGGCATGCTCGGCGCCAGCCCGCAAATGCAGGTCGTGTTCAACTCCGTCCGCAAGGTGGCCACCACTGACGCGCCCGTGTTGATCTTGGGGGAAAGCGGGACGGGCAAAGAGAAGGCTGCCCTGGCGATCCACCGGCGCAGCGCCAGAAAAGACGGCCCCTTCGTCCCGATCAATTGCAGCGCCATCCCGGACACACTCCTGGAAAGTGAGCTCTTCGGCCATGAAAAGGGCTCGTTCACCGGCGCCCACATCCAGCGCAAAGGGCGCATTGAGCACGCCAGTGGAGGAACCCTCTTCCTGGATGAAATCGGAGAGCTTCCCCTCCCCTTGCAGGTCAAGCTGCTGCGCTTTCTTCAGGAACAAACGATTGAACGAGTCGGCGGCAGGGAGGAAATCGGGGTGGACACGCGGGTCATTGCCGCCACCAATAGTGACCTGAAAAAGGGTATGAATGAGGGACGGTTCCGCGAGGATTTGTACTATCGCCTGGCGGTGGTGGTCATCCAGTTGCCCCCGCTGCGCGACCGGGAGGGCGACATCCGCTTGCTGGCCCAGGAACTCCTGCGCCGGAGCGCCTCAGAAACCGGCAAAGAGGGCCTTGCTTTTGATCCCGAGGCCATCAAGGCGCTCAGCCGCCACTCCTGGCCGGGCAATGTCCGCGAACTTGAGAATCGGGTGAAACGTGCGGTAATCATGGCCGAGGGCAAACGCCTGACGGCGCAGGACTTGGAGCTGACGATCCCTTGGATGCCTCCGCACGCGGCCGGTCTCAAGGAAGCTCGGGAATCAGTTGAACGCGAAATGATCCAGCAGGCGCTTCGGAAGCATTCCGGCAAGATTGCGCGCGCCGCTGCCGAATTGGGGGTCAGCCGGCCTACCCTTTATGAACTGATGGAGAAGTTGGGCATCCAGCGACCGGAACGCGAAACCAATGCCGCGGAACCTGCCTGAGGAGATTGGCACTCACAGGAGGGAGCGCGGACATTCTTGTCCGCTTCAACGCTTCACTGACGTAATCCTTTACACAACCCAGTCACAGGGAGCGTCTGCCTTTCTCCTTGCGACTGAACCACTTGCATCAATGACCAGCCTGGCCGGGCGAAACCCGTCGGAACAATTTACACTCGCGCGTTTTTTTCCTCGCGGCGTCTTACATCTTGCATCTACACCAGGCGACTCAACCCATTGAGGCTCAAGCATTTAGCAACCCTCGTCATTCCCTGAGCCTATTACTGTGATTCTTGGCTCAGTTCTTGCGTACTGACACGATGCATTAAGAGGTATGCTAATCGTGCCCCGAATAGGATTAAGGCATTATCTGCTGGCAACGGCGCTGGCCGCAGGACTGCTTAGCGGTGCCGGCAGCGGCCCTGTTTGGCCTCTATCTTCCGCCGCGCCTGATAGACTCGATAACCGACTAATAAAGATGGCGGCCGGCTAACCCGCCTGTTTCTCAGCGCGGCGCGGCCGCCACCAAGTTGGTAGGGACCAGAGAATCTTCGCAGCGTGCTAGTATATTCCACAATAACCAGAAACGATTATCCGTGGGTTCTGTCGGACGGTGCCATGAATCGGCAGCACGGATATCCGCTGTAGGAGGAAAACATGACAAACGAATCGAATAGAAGAACTAATTGTAAAGACTGCCGCAAAAGTGAGCAGCCAGACCTTCGGATCGCCAATTGCGCGAGCAGCGCAGCTATTGCGTTGGCCTTGTTAATGAGTGTCGCGGGCTGTCAGACACGGCCCGCGCCTCGATTCGCGGAGCTCGAGACACCGGCCGCCCAGGCGCGGCCGCTAACCCCCGGCGAATGGCTGGATCGCAACTTCACGCAGCCAGTTGACAAAGCTGCTGCCCACGCCCAACCGCTGACGCCTGGGCCGCAGCAAGAAACGCTGGCGGCAACGCAACCACCGGCCGCGAAGAGCGACCTCAATCCCCGCCCGCAGCCCGGCACCAATGGTCCCGGCCCGCAGACGCTCCCGGCAACACAACCACTGGCCGCGAAAAGCGACCTCAATCCCCGCCCGCAGGCCGGCACCAATAGTCCCGGCCAGCCTCAAGCGGAGGCGCTCTTGCTCCACGAGGGTGATGTGGTGCGCATCGCCTTCCCCGGCGCCCTTAACCTGAACACCACCCAGCAGATCCGGCGCGACGGCAAAATCAATCTGCCGCTGCTCGGCGAGTTCAAGGCCGCCGGTCTGGCCCCCAGTGAAATGGAAAAACAGTTGATTGAACTCTACGGCCCGCAACTCCAAGTCAAAGAAGTAACTGTCACCATGGAATCATCTGCCTTTCCGGTCTATGTCACCGGCGCCGTGCTGCGCCCCGGCAAGATTATGTCCGATCGGCCAATTGACGCGCTGGAAGCCATTATGGAGGCCGGCGGCTTCGACTACACCAGGGCGAATCTTAAATCGGTGAGGGTGATCCGGCATGACAATGGGCGCACGGAGTATCACCGGCTGAATTTGAAACGTGCTCTGCAAGGGCAGCAATCCGAGCCCTTCAAGCTGAAGCCCTTTGATATCATCTACGTGCCGGAACGGCTCTCCCTGTTTTAGTGGTCTTCCTTTGATAAGGTGTATGGATGAGCAACTTGACGCGGTCAGGCCAACGCCTGGCGACCGCTCGGGGCGCATATCTGATGCCTCCGGCCCGATGTCGCTGAACAATGATTCCTGGCCTGCGGCGGCAACTCGCCTGTCCCTGGGCTCAAGACTCTGTTGCCTGCTCTCGCTGTTGGTCTCCCTGCCTCTGCTGGCCCTCCTGCTCTTCCTCCCGGCCTTCTTCCACAGAGTGGCCCCTTGGCGCGCGCGCAAGGGCACAAGAAGCCAATGAACCCGAACTCCCGAAAGGGAAATGGAAACACCCCGGCCCGCCCCAGCGGGGCGAATCGGTCGGCGCGTCCGGGGTTTTGTGCTGCGGTGGTTGTTGCTGGATTGCTCTGCCTGAGCGCGGCGGTCGCCTTGCTGAGGCATGGCCATTCTCCTGGCCGCAGTCCTGAACCGCCCTCAGCTGCGCCTCGGAGTGGGCCGATGGCAGATGCAAGAGCGCCGGAGCGTGGCGCGGCGCCGGCCACAATTTCCGCCCCAGGACCAACCGCCCCCATTTCCCCTTCGGCGATCGCCGCCGCCGCCAGTCCATCAGCCGCGCTCCCCGCCACCAGCTCGGCTCCCGTGCCAGCGCCGGAGCCTGCGGCCTATGCCCGGCAGTTGGTGGCCAGTTTGTGCAGCCTGGACGTGACGAACAGTCCTCCGGCGCCAGAGAAGGCCGCCGAATGGAGACAGAACCTGCAGAAGCTTTTAGAGCAGGGCGCTGCGGCGGTGCCGGCCATCCGGGAGTTCCTGGCACGAAACATCGAGGCCAACTTCGGCCCCAATGGCGCCGCGACGCTTGGGTATGCCTCGGCCCGGGCCGCCCTGCTCGACGCCCTGGCGCAAATCGGCGGCCCGGAAGCCACCGCGGCCACCTTCCAAGCCCTGCAGGCTGCCACTGACCCGCGCGAGCTCGCAGTGCTGGCGCAAAACCTTGACAAGCTGGCGCCCGAACAGTTCCGCGAACAAGCGGTGCTCTCAGCGCGCCAGCTCCTGGCCGTGGCCGACGCCGGGGCCTTGGGCGAGAAGGACGTGGCGCCGCTTTTCGAGGTGCTGGACAAATACGGCGGCGCCGGCGTGGCCGAGGAACTGCAGCAGGTTGGCGCGCGCTGGAGATATTACGCCGCTATCGCGCTTGCTCAGCTCCCGGACGGTTCAGGCATCCCATCCCTGATTCGGATGGCGCAGCCCCAGGAGGGCTCGACGATTGGTTCCAGGGACCCCGCCCTGCGCATGCTGGCACAGCTTTCCAGCCAATACCCTGACGCCCGTGAGGCGCTGCTGGAACAGGCCCGCCAGAACACCATCCCCACCGTCACCTGGGCCGCCATCGCCCCCATCCTGGCGGGTGACCAGGTCGGATTCCTGTCCGCCGTCTATGATGCGACTCTCAGTTCCGCCGACAAAAACGGCCTGAAAACCACCCATGTCGCCGCCGGCAATCAGAACTTTTACAGCCTCCCCGTCCCGGCCAATTTGTCAACGGACCAGGTCAACCTAAGACTGGACCTGATTCAACAACTGCTCCCCCTTGCTGCCGACCCGACAGCCGTCCAGGCCCTGAAGAATTGCAGCGACCTGCTGCGGCAGCGCCTCTCGCAGTCCGCCGCAGCACCCATGCCCGGTAGTTAGCCCCGGTTTACGCTGCCGCCTGTGTCCAAACCACCACCGAAGACACGGCCGTCACCGCCCCCGGTCCGCCCAGCAATGTTCCAGGACCTTCGGCCTCCGCCGGGCCGCTCGGCCCCTCCATGCCGGTGGCCCAAGGCCAAAGGCCTTCACGCCGAACACCCTGGCGGTGACACTGTGAAAGCGTCGCAATCGCTTACAGAATCTTAAAACCATGGCTAAGCCCTTGAAAATCAGCGACTTATGACGGTCGCTCCTGCCAAATGCACTTCAAGCGTCGGAAGCCCTTACAGTTTTCCTGGGGTCGCTCGGAGGGGCCACGGAAAAACTCAAAAAAACCAGCCACCGAAGTGCCTTGACCACAACAACTTATACATTGCGGCTTCCAGCAACACCCTGGTCAGCACAAACTTGGCATCCTCCTTGCCTATGTGCAACTGAACTCGAAAGCCGTGCTTTGAGCAGCCGGTTGAAAGTAATAACAAACAACAGCAAAAAAACAAACACTATGAAAAACAGATTCAAAATAGCCCTCATGGCCGTGTCGGTGGCGGCGTGTGCGGGGTCGGCCTACGCGATTCCGTTGACCTTGACGCTGTCGGATGGGATACCCGCAGATACGCAAACGATCGTCGACGGTCTGCCGGGCGATCTCAATCTGAACCCCGGGGTCGTCACGTACATAGGCCCCGTTGGGCTCAATTGGTTCGTTAACGTGACGACGGGTATTTCCGAAAAGCCAACCGCTTTTATGGACCTGAATAGCGTTGACCAGTCGTTGGGCGCCGGCCATCTGACGATCACCCTTACGGACGGCCCATTCCTCCAGAACGGCGCTGTTCTCGCAGGGATCGGCGGCACTACTGCGGGCATGGTCTCGTACACCACCACGTTCACGGGGCCGATAGGAGGAGGTCCTGGTCCGTTCGCCGGCTCCACGACCGGCGCGGCGGTAGGCGCCCCTTATAATCTGACGCAGACTGTCGACATCTTCCACCGGGGAGCAGGTGTAAGCAGCTTCGATGCCACTATCGGGGTACCAGACGGCGGGCTGACGGTTGCGCTGCTTGGTTTCGCGGTTATGGGAGTCGAGGGGCTGCGCCGGAGGCTGAGCAAGTAACGGCCTGCTTTCGGCGGAGGCCAAAGCACGGTTTTGAGGAACCAGCGGCAGGAGTAAAGCCCCGCCGCTGGTTTGTTTTTCAGGATGGATGGAGGGTTGGAACCCTACTGCAAGAGCGGCTTAGTGCTGGAAATAAGGAGAGCGGATTACTGTTGGAGACAAGGCGGCGGAAACCGCCAGAATCCCGTCAACGAACAAAACCACGAAATGCTATGAACGCGCCTAATTTGAAGTTATTTCTTGTCGCTGGATTGCTGGCAGCGGGCTTAGTCCAGCCATTTGCGGCACAATTGCGCCTTTCGGATGGTACGCCTGGCGGGACTGTCATAATCACCGATCAGGGGCCTGGAGATTCCAATCCGGCGCCAGGGTGGATCGCGTATGTGGGGCCGGTCGGAAGCAAGTGGTATCTCGACGTGACGATAGGAGTAACCAAACCAGGTTACGGAAGCGCCTCGGCCCCTTTCATGGACCTCGACACGTCCAGCTCTTCGTCAATGGCCGCAGGACTGACGATCGACTTTACTGAAACCAACTTCACAGCAGGCGGCAATGTGATAGCCGCCGTCGGCGGTAACACTGATGGAAGCGTTACTTACACGGCTTGGGCGGACCCTGGGAATAACCTTTTCGGACAGAGTGTGCTGTTGACGACCATTGGTCCGGTGACTGGTTCCGGCTTCACCGGCTCCGCATCGACAACGCTTCACGCAACTGGGCCGTACTCACTGACATTGGAAACTGTTATTGCTCATCCTTCGAAGGGCCACACTGGCTTTGATGCCGAACTGTCTATTACCCCGCCGCCGCCAACTATCTCGTGTCCACCAACCGTGACCGTGCAATGTGCCTCAGAGGTCCCGGCGCCTGCCACCGATTACGCGAGCTTCGTGGCCCAGGGCGGCAGCGCCTCCAGCCTTAGCGGCCCGGTAACGGTGACGTTCCTGG